>OGJH01000262.1_pt1 | contig 66683 bp, 53 predicted proteins | sample 1572021 | NCBI WGS metagenome assembly OGJH01 (sample SAMEA2582098, study PRJEB24529) | metagenome | biome: Human gut stool | place: China | collected 2011
CTTCTGAAGCAAGGAATACAGCTGGACCAGCTAATTCTTCTGGCTTTAACCATCTGTTAGCAGGTGTCTTAGCGCAGATGAACTGATCGAATGGGTGTCTAGAACCATCAGCCTGTCTTTCTCTTAATGGAGCTGTCTGAGGTGTCTCAATATAACCAGGTCCAATACCATTACACTGGATATTGTACTGACCATACTCAGAACAGATATTTCTTGTGAGCATCTTAAGACCACCCTTAGCAGCAGCGTAAGCTGATACTGTTTCACGGCCTAACTCTGACATCATAGAGCAGATGTTAATAATCTTACCGTGGCCTCTTTCGATCATTGATGGAATAACTGCCTTAGATACGATAAATGGTGCATTAAGGTCAACGTCGATAACCTGTCTGAATTCAGCAGCTGTCATATCGCACATTGGAATTCTCTTAATAATACCTGCGTTGTTAACAAGAATATCGATAGGAGCTACATCCTTAGCAATCTGAGCTACCATAGCATTAACCTGTTCTTCGTTAGTTACGTCACAAACATAACCATGAGCATCGATACCAGCTTCCTTATAAGCTGCTAATCCCTTATCTACTAATTCCTGCTTAATATCGTTAAATACGATTGTTGCGCCAGCCTTAGCCATTCCGCTAGCAATAGCGAAACCGATACCATAAGAAGCACCTGTAACTAAAGCAACTTTTCCTTCAAGTGAAAAATTTACTGACATTTTAAAATCTCCTTTTCTCTTAATATATATCAATGAACTCCAGAATTTAAATGTATAACATGTTTATTATGCATTATATTCTATGAGAATCATTCTAACAAAAATATTATAGTCATCAGCACCTTTTAGATACGTCCTGATTATCTAAGGTCCTTCATATCAACATCATCCATATCATCGAAATCCTGGTTTTCACCAACCATACCCCAGATGAATGTATAAGCATGAGTAGCTGAAGCTGAATGAATAGACCAGCTTGGTGATATAACAGCTTCTTCGTTTCTCATAACGATATGTCTTGTTTCTGTTGGCTCTCCCATATAATGGAATACAACTGCATCTTCCGGAACCTCAAAGTAAAGATATACTTCCATTCTTCTGTCATGTGTATGACATGGCATTGTGTTCCATACGCTACCTGGTTCAAGACAAGTCATACCCATCTCTAACTGACAGCTTTCAACCTGTCCAGGAAGAATATACTTGTTAATAGTTCTATGGTTTGCACTTTCAAGACATCCAAGTTCTTTCTTGTTCTCAGGTAAAATATCCTTAGCTGGATCAATAAATACTGTAGGATATGTCTTATGTGCTGGTGCACTGTTAAGATAAAACTTAGCTGGATTCTTAGGATCTTCACTCTTAAATGAAATATCCTTAGCACCCATACCTATGTACATGCCATCTTTATACTTAAAATTATATTCCTTGCCATCAACAGTAACTGTTCCGTTACCACCGATATTGATGATACCCATCTCTCTTCTTTCAAGGAAATACTTAGCTCTTAATTCTGCACCTGCCTCAAGAACAAGTTCTTTGTCAACTGGTGTTGCAGCTCCAACTATGATTCTGTCAATCTGGCTATAGATTGTCTTAATCTCATCAGCAACGAATAAATTCTGAATTAAAAAGTCATGTCTTAATCTGTCTGTGTCATAATTCTTGACATCAGCAGGATTAGCTCCTGGTCTTACTTCCATCTTACTCAATTCTCCTTTTCTCTTATATAATTATGATATCAGAGACAAAAAATTTCTGCCACTTACATCAATTATCCTTTTGGATATAATAATAACATCATTTAAACATTTTTACAACTAATAATTCTCTTAATAAGCATATATGTATCAACAATTTGATTATTAATATCAAATGCTTTGACAATTAATGCTTTTGCATCATCAATTTTCTTTTTGTCATTCGCATATATCGTTGCTATCGCATCTCCTTCTTTCACAGCATCTCCTACCTTCTTTGAAAGCACAACACCTACATAATGATCTATTTTATCTTCCTTATTCTGTCGTCCTCCACCAAGAATCATTGATGCTTCACCTATAAGTTCTGACTGTATATGATGTACATAGCCTTCTTTATCTGCTGTTATATCGACTGTATAATCTGCCTTTTTCAAGCTCTTACAGTCATCAAATATACTAATATCCCCACCCTGCCGTTTAACAAACTCAATAAATTTATCATATGCACTTCCATCTTCTATCACACTACTAAGCATTTCATAAGCTTTATTCCTGTCATGCGTTATATCTGAGGCTATAAGCATCTGTGCACCAAGTTCCATGCAAAGCTCAACGAGGTCTGCTGGTCCGTGTCCTTTTAACGTATCAACAGCCTCCTTCACTTCAAGAGCGTTACCAACAGCATATCCGAGAGGTTCGTTCATATCTGATATGACTGCAATCGTATTTCTGCCTGCACTTTCACCTATCTTAACCATCTGCTTAGCAAGCTTAACTGCATCGTCCATATTTTTCATAAATGCTCCATTGCCAACCTTGACATCAAGGACAATCGCCTTAGCACCTGATGCTATTTTCTTACTCATTATACTGCTTGCTATAAGAGGTATACTGTCTACAACAGCAGTCACATCCCTTAATGCATATATTTTTTTATCAGCCGGTGCAAGATTGCCAGTCTGTCCTGTAAGCGCCAATCCGGTTTCGTTTATATTTTTGATAAATTCCTCTTTTGAAAGTGATGTTCTAAATCCCGGTATACTTTCAAGCTTATCTATAGTTCCGCCAGTGTTGCCAAGTCCTCTTCCACTCATCTTTGCCACCTTGCCTCCGCATGCTGCAACCATAGGAGCAAGCACAAGTGTTGTTTTGTCTCCGACTCCGCCTGTACTATGTTTATCCACATTAATCCCATTAACAGCTGACAGATCAAGCCTGTCGCCACTATCTGCCATAGCCATAGTAAGGAGGAAAGTCTCTTCATAACTCATTCCTTTAAAATATACAGCCATAAGAAATGCTGACATCTGATAATCAGGTATCGTACCATTGGTATATTCCTGCACGACATATTCTATTTCTTCTTTACTAAGAACTTCTCCATACTTTTTTTTACTTATAACATCGAACATTCTCATAACCAGCCACCTCTTCTATCTTATACATATCAGCCACAGTTTACAATTACCGCAAATATTTTTAATATATATAAGAATATACTAACATTTTTTATAATTATATGCTATGATTTATTGGCATAAAGATTTATTAAGGAGAAATACAATGAGTTTTGAATTCATACGTAAGCTGCCTACACCAACAGAAGTTAAAAATGAACTTCCTGTTCCTAAAAACGTTGCAGCTCTGAAAACACAAAGAGATAAAGAAATTGCAGATGTGATAACTGGCAGATCAGATAAGTTTCTTGCTATCATAGGACCATGCTCAGCTGACAACGAAGATGCAGTCCTTGATTATACATTAAGACTTAAAAAAGTCCAGGAAAAAATAGCTGATAAAGTTCTTATTATACCAAGAGTGTATACAAACAAGCCAAGAACAACTGGTACAGGCTATAAAGGTATGCTCCACCAGCCAGACCCTGAGAAAAAGCCAGACCTTCTTGCTGGTCTTATAGCTATAAGGAAAATGCATATAAGAGTTATGGAAGAAACAGAGCTTATGCCTGCTGATGAAATGCTCTACCCTGAAAACTACTGGTTCCTTTCAGATGTATTGTCATATGTTGCAGTTGGTGCCCGTTCAGTTGAAGATCAGCAGCACAGACTTACAGCCAGTGGAATGGATGTTCCTGCCGGTATGAAAAATCCAACAAGCGGTGATTTCTCTGTTATGTTAAATTCAGTTGTTGCAGCACAGGCTAATCAGTCATTTATATATAGAAACTGGGAAGTAAAGACTCCTGGCAATCCTCTGGCACATACTATATTAAGAGGCGCTGTAAATAAGCATGGCCAGAATATTCCTAACTATCACTATGAAGACCTTATCAGACTGGCTTCCATGTATAAAACAAGGGATTTACTTAATCCAGCCTGCATAGTTGATGCTAATCACAGTAATTCTGCCAAAAAATATATTGAACAGATACGTATCACAAAGGAAGTGATTCATAGCCGCAATCATTCAGAAGATGTAAAGGATCTTGTTAAGGGTGTTATGATTGAAAGCTATATCGAACCAGGCTCACAGAAGGTCGGTGAAGGTATATATGGCAAATCTATAACTGATCCATGCCTTGGATGGGAAGAATCTGAAAAGCTTTTATATACAATAGCTGATATGCTCAAATAACCACCTTATTATAAATGGACTTATATAAGCTTCATATAAGATTCCCGCTATCAGAAATATCAGTGATATAAATATGACAATTACCGTTTTTTTAATATTAATCATTCGTTTTTCAATATATGACACCATTAAAAAAACGGCAATTGCATATATTATATACTGCGGTATAAGGCATACTGCATATATAAACATTCCTTTTATCCCCATATTCATAATGCATACGCTTATCATAAGACCTGAACTTATCCCGGCAAAAAGCATAAATATATATATTCCTGCTATAGCAACCGGAGTAAAAAGCACAAGCATAAAACATATATATTCTTTTAAACGCAGCTTTAATATATATCTTAAATATAATGTTTTATCAAGGCTGATGCTCATAATTGCATTATTAAAATCTTCATTGAACATTCCTATTTTATCTGTTATATCATCTATAACAAGATTTGCCATCAGTGATCCTACTACAGCTCCTAAAAGTATAACTATATAATATCTGTATTGTCCAAAAATTCGTCTAAAAAAAATCCCAGCCATAACAACCTCCTTTTATCTGGTCAGGCTATTATATGCTGGAATCTTTTCTGATATGTTTTGTTTTGTTTTATTTTTATCGTTTACTATGGATTGTAAATAGTAACTGACATTATCAGGCAGATGGTTATATACGTGAAATCATGTCTGAATAAGCCATCATCGCTGACACTGTTTTAGAATCCTTGATTGTTCCGTCAAATATCATACGTTTTATCTCATCAAGAGTATATATCTCTACATTAATACTCTCCTCATCATCAAGATTCTGACATGTCCTTATAAGCTTATCTGCAACATATATATCTATAATCTCGTTGCAGAATGCAACTGCTGTATACACTGATATCAGCTTTTTGACGTTTTTTCGTTCTGCCTTATAACCCGTTTCTTCTTCAAGCTCCCTTATCGCCGCAAGCTCTGTCGGTTCATCTGCTTCAAGACCTCCCGCAGGTATCTCAAGTGTTTCTTCATCAGGAGAATTCCTGTACTGGCGCACAAGCACAATCCTGCCATCATCAAGAACCGGTACAACAGCAGCAGCTCCTTTATGTTCTATATGATCCCAATAAGTCACTTTCCCATCAGGTGTAACCATAGTATCCTTATAAAACTTAAGTATTGAGCCCTTATAAGCCAGTTCTCTTTTTATTCTTTTAATGTGTTCCATTCAGTGTTCCATTCTTTCACATCATTTTATTTGATATTGGTACACTTGTCATAGCATGCATCTGTAGCCTTTATTAATGAACTTCTGAAGTTATGTTCCTCCAGCGCCGCAACAGCTGCTATTGTTGTACCTCCAGGTGAGCATACCTTATCCTTTAAAACACCTGGATGCTCTCCTGTTTCAAGCACCATCTTTGCAGAACCAAGTACTGTCTGTGCAACAAGCTTATATGCATCTTCTCTTTTAATGCCATATTTTACCGCACTATCAGCAAGTGCCTCAATAAACATATATACATATGCTGGAGAACTTCCGCTTGCACATACTATGGCATTCATCTGATTTTCTGAAACATATACAACCTTGCCAAAAGAATTAAAGAAGCTGTCTATAACCTCTCTTTCTTCAAATGAGAAATTCTCCTTATCATAAGCAACACCAGTCATGCCTTCTCCAACAAGCGCAGGAGTGTTTGGCATGGCACGGACTACTCTTGCATTTATACCAAGCTGTGACTTGATATTATCTATACTTATACCCGGTGCTATTGATATAACAACACTGTCTTCACGTATAACATTATTAATATTCTTTAATACCACATTGTATACCTGTGGCTTTACTGCAAGAACAACGTACTGTGCATTATTAGCACATTCTGCATTGCTTTCCGCATATCTTACTCCTGTTTCCTGACTTATTCTCTTACACTTTTCTAAATCAGGGCATGTGAATATAATATCAGATGGCGTATATACTGAAAGAAGACCTTTGAGCATTGCGTATCCCATATTACCCATTCCAATAAAACCGAATTTAGCCATAACAACCTCCTTAATAATCTGCCTACATATTAATCAGCCTCTGACTACTTGCTTTCAAGAAGCTTATCAACACTTACAAGCTTAACACATAACACGAAAAGCTCAGCTGCTTCTGACATTTCCTCTGGAGTAGGGAATGAAGGAGCTATTCTTATATTGCTATCACGAGGATCCTTACCATAAGGGAATGTTGCACCTGCGTTAGTAAGCACTACACCAGCCTCTTTACACATGGAAACTATAGCCTTCGCACAGCCAGGAAGAGCATCAAATGATATAAAATAACCGCCTCTTGGTTCTGACCATGTACCTATTCCAAGTCCTGTAAGTTCATCATCAAGTACCTTTAATGTTGCTTCAAACTTAGGTCTTAAGAAATCTGCATGCTTCTTCATATGTGCCTTAAGTCCATCAAGATTCTTAAAATATCTTACATGTCTTAACTGGTTAAGCTTATCATATCCTATTGTCTGGATTGTAAGATATTTCTTAATATCTGCAAGGTTAGCAGCTGATGAAGCAAGTGCTGCCACACCAGAACCTGGGAATGTAACCTTAGATGTAGATGCGAATTCATATACCATATCAGCATTACCTGCTTTTTCACATTCTGATATAATATCAAGTATTTCATCCTGTTTATCATCATAAAGATGGTGAATAACATATGCATTATCCCAGAATATTCTAAAATCCTTAGCAGCTGGCTTTAATGCTGCCATTCTCTTTACTGTTTCATCAGAATAAGTATAACCCTGTGGATTGGAATATTTAGGCACACACCATATACCCTTTATTGATTCATCTTCACTTACAAGCTTTTCAATCATATCCATATCAGGACCATTTTCTGTCATAGGAATATTAATCATCTCTATACCAAAGCTCTCTGTAATAGCAAAGTGTCTGTCATAGCCTGGTACTGGACAGAGCCACTTAACCTTATCAAGCTTGCACCAAGGTGTGCTTCCCATAACTCCATGTGCATATGATCTTGAAACCTGATCATACATAATATTAAGACTTGCGTTTCCATATATAATAATGTGTTCAGATGTTGTTCCCATCATATCAGCCATAAGCTTCTTGGCTTCTGTAAGACCATCAAGAACACCATAATTTCTGCAATCAGTTCCATCCTCAGCCTTAAAATCCGAAGAACTGTTAATAACATCAAGCATGTCCATCGTTACATTAAGCTGACTAGGTGATGGCTTTCCTCTTGACATATTAAGATTCAGCCCCTTAGCCTTAGCTTCTTTATATCTTTCATCAAGCTCAGCCTTTAACTGTAATAATTGTTCTTTACTCATTTCACTATACTGCATATTATTATCCTCCATTAATTTTCAAAGGTCTTTACTACTATACTATGAACTTATAATTTAAGCAAGCTTTTTTACAATAAATGCAATTTTTACAATTAAGTTTATTAATATTTTAGGGATTTTTAAAAATATTATTAACAAAATTAAGTAGTTACTTAATTTTATTAAGTCTAACTTGAGTATATCTTTCATACATTTACATTTTTCCGTCTATGGCGGACAGTTGGTTGATTTAAAAATATCGTCAAAAATAGGGCACAGCATCTCTGATTTAAATATATAAACATAAAAAAAGAAAGGCTTAAAACCTTAAATGTTTAAGCCTTTCGTATGTTTCTTTAATTCGAGCTTGTCTAAATAGATTATTCTACTTAGCGTAATCCACTACCCTTGATTCTCTTACGATACTAACCTTAATCTGACCTGGATATTCCATCTGATCTTCAATCTGTTTTGAAATATCTCTTGCAAGTAATACCATATCTGAATCATTGATAACTTCAGGAACAACCATTACTCGAACCTCTCTACCTGCCTGAATAGCAAAAGATTTCTCAACTCCCTTATATGAGTTGGTAATATCTTCTAATTGTTTTAATCTGTTTGTGTAAGTTTCTAACGTTTCTCTTCTAGCGCCAGGTCTTGCAGCTGATATTGTATCAGCAGCCTGTACAAGACATGCTATTAAGCTTTCCGGTTCAACGTCACCATGATGAGCTTCTACTGCATTAATAACAAGTGGTGATTCCTTATATCTTCTACAAAGATCAACACCTAACTGAATATGTGAGCCTTCCATTTCATGGTCGACAGCTTTACCTATATCATGTAATAAGCCAGCTCTCTTTGCCATCTTTACATCAAGTCCTAATTCGCCGGCTAATAATCCAGTAATCTGGGCTACTTCAATAGAATGCTTTAATACATTCTGACCATAACTAGTTCTATACCTTAACTTACCAAGTAAACGAACTAATTCTGGATGAATTCCATGGACACCAACCTCAAGGGTTGCAGCTTCACCTTCTTCTTTAATTAATGTTTCGACTTCTTTCTGTGCTTTTTCAACCATTTCCTCAATTCTTGCTGGATGAATACGTCCATCAATTATGAGTTTTTCAAGAGCGATTCTTGCAATCTCTCTTCTAATTGGATCAAAGCCTGATAAAACGACTGCCTCAGGTGTATCATCAATAATAAGTTCTACACCTGTGAGAGTTTCAAGAGTTCTTATGTTACGACCCTCTCTACCTATAATACGACCTTTCATTTCATCGTTAGGAAGCTGTACAACTGATATAGTTGTTTCGGCAACATGATCAGCAGCACAACGCTGTATAGCATTGACAACCAATTCCTTTGCCTTTTTATCTGCTTCCTCTTTCGCCCTGCTTTCTAATGTTTTAACCATTACAGCAGTATCATGTTTAACTTCATCTTCAACAGTTTTTAATAGATATTCTTTTGCTTGTTCGGAGGTCAATCCAGAGATTCTTTCAAGTTCCTGCTGTCTTTTCTTTTCAAGTTCGTCAACTTTCTGCTTTAACTTACCAAGTTCTTCCTCTTTTCTGGTAATACTTAAGTCACGTTTCTCGACTGCATCGATCTTTCTATCAAGAGTTTCTTCTTTAGAAAGGACTCGCTTCTCGTACTTTTGTATTTCAGCACGTCTTTCCTTTGTCTCTTTCTCAAGTTCATTCTTAGTTCTTAAAGATTCCTCTTTAACCTCTAAGAGTGCCTCTTTCTTCTTTGTCTCTGCTGTCTTTAAAGCTTCGTCTATTATCTCTCTGGCTCTCTCATTAGCATTGCCAATTTTTTCATCATTGCTTTTAGCAATGGCTTTGCCTGATATAAACCATGTAATAGGTGCGACTACTGCAAGTGTAACAAGAATTGCGACAACTATCGGAATTAACACAGGAGCACCTCCTTATTAAGTTTTCATTGTACAAAATATACAACATACTAATATTATACTTTAATCATCATAATGTCAAGGTTAGAACCTCTTAACTTTCGCATAATTAGTACTCTTTTTCTTCATTGACCACAATATCAAGTGCTTTATTAATATTATCTGTCATAAAACCCTTCCTATACAATGAGGCCTTTACTTTCTGTCTCTGTTCATAATTATTCAAATCCTTATTGTGGTACTTACTATGAAGCTGTTTTATTATAATATCAAGTTCAGGATTTCCTATATCCGGATTGCACATCTCATCATAACATTCATCAAGCGCACATGATATTATATCTGCATCTACACCTTTTAACATAAGGCTTTGTTCTATAACTCTTCGTGATTTTGATGTCATATGGGATATAGTATAATTAACTGCATATCTTTTATCATCTATATATCCATATGAAGAAACATATTGAACTGCTTTTTCTATACATTCATCCGGATAACCATTAGCTTTAAGTTTTTCAAACAATTTCTTTCTTGTATAATCTCTATCCTTCAGTAAAGACATCGCACGTATCTTTGATCTTTTATTTAATATATCAATAATATCCTCGTAATCTTCTAACGAAATATATGCATCTTTCTTTATATTAAATCTTCTAATCTCAGATATATACAAAACAAACGCAGGCTCGTAATTTATAAATACCCGCCTGCGTTTAGAATCTACTTCCTGAATAGAGGTAACATACTTATCTGTTTCCTCTGTCTTCATTAAACTTCCTCAGTATTTTCCTTTTTAGATGACTTTGTCTTAGACTCTTCTGTAACTGTCTCTTCTTTATCACTATCTGGATTATCACCTATACCATAATGTGCTCTTACCTTCTCATCAACTTCATTTCTTATATCTGGATTGTTGATAAGATACTGTTTTGCATTCTCTCTTCCCTGTCCTATCTTCTCTCCATTATATGAAAACCATGCACCGCTCTTCTGGATAATCCCAACGTTAGAAGCAAGGTCAATAAGATCTCCTTCTGTTGATATTCCTTTACCAAACATAATATCAAACTCAGCTTCCCTGAAAGGAGGTGCCACTTTATTCTTGACAACCTTAACTCTTGTCCTGTTACCAACAACCTCTCCTCCAGACTTTAATGTCTCTATCTTTCTTACATCCATTCTTACTGAAGCATAGAACTTAAGAGCCCTTCCACCTGTTGTTGTTTCAGGATTACCAAACATAACCCCGACTTTTTCTCTTAACTGGTTTATAAATATAACAACACAATTGTTCTTACTAACAACTGGTGTAAGCTTTCTTAATGCCTGTGACATAAGTCTTGCCTGAAGTCCAACATGTGAATCTCCCATATCCCCATCTATCTCAGCCTTTGGTACAAGTGCTGCTACTGAATCGACAATAACTATATCAATAGCACCTGATCTTACCATAGTCTCACATATCTCTAATGCCTGTTCACCACTATCCGGCTGTGATATATAAAGATTATCAATATCTACTCCTATATTTCTTGCATATACAGGATCCAAAGCATGTTCAGCATCAATAAAACCAGCTATACCGCCTCTTTTCTGAACTTCAGCCACCATATGAAGTGCGACAGTAGTCTTACCTGAAGATTCAGGTCCATATATCTCTACTACCCTTCCCTTTGGCACTCCGCCAAGACCTAATGCTATATCAAGACTTAATGAACCTGTAGGTATACATTCAACATTCATGTTCGCTGTTGAATCACCCAGCTTCATAACCGAACCCTTACCAAACTGTTTTTCAATATTAGAAATAGCCGCATCCAGCGCCTTTAACTTATCTTCATTAACCAAATTATATATACCTCCATCATCTTGAACATCTGTTCGCTTATTATGATAATATTATACTCCATGTATTTTGTCAAGCTTTTTCGAACATTTATTCGAACATCATTTTAAATATTTATGTAACATATTGGATATCCTCATCGTACCATATACATATAAGAAAGTAAAGATATATTTTCCCATGTTTTAATATATATCTACAGCTTTAATATATGTATAAATCATATCAAGAGCCTCTTTACATGCTTTTTCGCGTATTGCACCTCTGTCACCTTCAAACATGTTTTTCCGGACAATAACGATATTGTTATCTACGGCATACAGTACTTCCTGATCTTTGCAATGCTGGTATACCTCTTCATATTTTTTAACATCCGTTATTCTTGAAGTCTCATCAAACGTAGCTGCATAACCAGATGCTCTTTTTGATGCAACACCTATATATACAAGTCCTACAGGCTTTCCATCTTCCATCGAAGGCCCAGCAACTCCTGTAACTGAAACCGCTATGTCAGCATCCGATATAGAAAGTGCGCCAAGCGCCATTTCACATGCAGTCTGTGGACTTACAGCCGTATATAACTTTAAAGTTTCTTTTTTTACATTAAGCATACTGTTTTTTGCCTCATCGCAATATGTTATATACCCTTGATGGAACACATTAGATGCTCCACTTACATTAACAATTGCTGATGCAATCATACCTGCGGTGCATGATTCCGCTGTTGTAAGAAGCATATTCTTTTCGTTAAGCTTTTTTACTACCTTTTCCTCTATATTCATAAATATAAAACCTCCATTCTTACTGTGTTGCAGCCATTAAATATGTAACATAATAATATAAGATACTATGATCAGAATATCTAACTCCACATGAAGATAAAAGCCATTTCTGATAACAGAAATGACTTTTACATCCAGACTATTTACATCATTAGTATGACTATTTATTAGAGCCATCTATAAATACCTTATAATTCTTAATTATATAATCAAGAAGCGAAATAATTGTAAGCGCAAGAGCTATATACATGATAACCATATTAACAATATTGCTATATGGATAATCAATATTAAGAATAAGAAGTATAATCATTATCATCTGGAAAGTTGTCTTAAACTTTCCCCAGTAGCTTGCAGCTATAACAACACCATTGTCTGATGCTATAAGTCTGAAACCACTTATAATAAACTCTCTTGCAATAATTATAATTACAACCCATGCAGGAATTCTGTTAAGATCCACGAGTGCAATAAGTGCTGAACATACTAAAAGCTTATCAGCAAGCGGATCCATAAACTTACCAAAATTGGTTACCAGATTATATTTTCTTGCTATTTTTCCATCTAGTAAGTCAGTAAAACTTGCTAACACGAATATTGCAGCTGCCAAAACATCTCCTGTCATACCAAGTCCTGGTATATAAAGAAATATAAGAAATACCGGAATCATAATTGTTCTAAGTATTGTTAATTTATTAGGTAAATTCAACTTCTCGTCCTCCCTTTACTTTCAGATAATAATTTATTCTTCAACTATTTTTCCTATAAGATCATACTCCGTTGAGCCTGTAATAAGTACATTAACAAAATCACCTGACATCAGTTCCCTGTCACATTCCACAAAAACAAGTCCATCAACATTAGGTGCATCCTTATATGAACGTCCAACATAAGTATTATCTTCAGCAATGTATCCTTCTATCATAACCTCAAGTATACTTCCAACCATATCAGCTGACCTGTCAGCTGATATTTCCTGCTGAAGCTGCATTATCTCATCTCTGTATTCTTCTTTCACCGCTTCATCTATCTGATCAGGCATTGATGCTGCCGGAGTATCCTCTTCTCTTGAATACGTAAATACTCCAAGCCTGTCGAATTCACATTCGTCAATAAACTCCATCACCTCCTGGTGTTCTTCATAAGTTTCACCTGGAAAGCCTGTAATGAGTGTTGTCCTTAAAGCAATATCCGGAATCTCACGTCTTAACCTTGCTGTTATGTCTATAAGTTCCTTCTTATTAGTTCTTCTGCCCATTCGTTTCAGGACATTATCACTTGCATGCTGTATAGGCATATCAAGATAATGGCATACCTTTGGTTCATTCTTGATAGCTTCTATAAGCTCATCATCAATCTCCTCAGGATAACAGTAAAGAATTCTTATCCATTTTAAATCTTTTATTTTAGATAACTCATGCAGAAGCATAGGCAGTGATTTCTTTCCATACAGATCAACTCCATAAAGAGTTGTCTCCTGGGCAACAAGAATAAGTTCTCTTACTCCGCCTGCAACAAGCTTTTCTGCCTGACCAACAAGATATTCAACAGGAAAGCTTCTGTAGTTTCCTCTTACCTTTGGTATTATACAATATGTACATCTCTTATCACAGCCCTCAGCTATCTTTAAGTATTCATAATAACCTGGTGTTGTAACTATTCTGTCCTCTTTAACCATCGGCATTCTGTCTGCATCCTCTACAAAATTAGTTATACCCTTTTCCTCAAGAACAGAAGTAATCATATCAGCTATCTTATCATATGAAGATGTGCCGACAAATGCATCAACCTCTGGAATTTCTTTTATAATCTCATCCTGATACCTATGTGCAAGGCAGCCTGCTACTACAAGCACTTTACACTTTGCATCCTTCTTATGCTCTGCCATCTCTAATATCGTATTAATACTTTCCTGCTTGGCATCTCCTATGAAGCAACAGGTATTGACAGCTATTATATCTGCATCCCATTCATCATCTGTAAACTCAAAGCCTTTATTTTTTAATATTCCAAGCATATTCTCTGTATCAACCAGATTCTTATCACAGCCAAGCGAAACAAATAAAATTTTCATATATTTCTCCGTCCTAAAATGTTCATTTATCCAATCACAACCGCTTTGTGACTTTTTGACACGTACATCATAATAACATAAAAAACAAAAAAAATAAATGCCAATAACCTCACAATTACTGGCATTATATTAAAAAACAATTAATTGTTATAAAGTTGTTATAACAAACGCCACTATAGGAAGTGTTACTATACTAACAAGCGTTGTTAAAACAACTGAGGCTGCTGCTACATCATCATCATAGTTAAACTGTACAGCAAAAACAGATGTGATAGCCGCACAAGGACACGCCTCAAGTATGATTACAATATTGGCAACCATTCCATGAATATTTAACAACTCAAAAACCGCAATACATATTGCAGGAATAATTATCATCCTTACAATTATTGAAAAATACACAAGTTTATTTGCAAACATTTTCTTAATATCACTTGCTGCAATAATCATGCCTGTTATAAACATTGATAACGGAGTGTTAACTGCACCTGCTGCACTTATGGCCTGATGAAGCACTGATGGCATTGGAATTCTTAAAACAAATATTATGATTCCGGCAAAAACAGCAAGCGTCGCCGGAGTCGTAAATATCTTTTTTACAACCATCTTCCAGCTGATTGTCCGGCTTACAACTGAATATCCAAGTGTCCATAACAATATATTAAACACTGTAACAAATGCACTTGCATATATAAGCCCTTCACTGCCAAACAAAGCCTGAATCAACGGAAAACCCATATAAGCCGCATTAGAAAACATACATCCGAATCTTACAACCGGAAGATTATCATCTTTAATACGCATCGATAATATAAAAGTAACAGCTATACCTATAGCTATAAGAAGTACACTCAGCCAAAGTGCATACAATATATTCCTGAATATATCAGAATCAAAATCTGTCAGGTATGAATTAATAATCATACATGGTACAACAAAATAAACAAGCAGATCAGAAAATGCCTTCTTGCCTTCTATTTTTACCGCACCTGCCTTCACACATATAAAACCCGCAAATATTAATACAAACAAAACCAAAACCTGCTGTATTGTTATCATTGCTAATTGCATATATATTACCTCCAATGAAATATATTTCAAACTTTCATTAGAATAGTATAAATATTAAGAATAGTCAAGTCTAAAAACAATATACATATCTGAACACTATTTTCTCCCACCATCTAAGCCTGTTATATATAATATCTGATATCTTATTGTACACATTAAGAACGCATTGCGTATCAGAAGATGCTGCCCTATGTAAAGAAAACTCCGATTGTACTGATACATCTACTGCCCTTTTTATATCTGCCATATCCTCTTTATAATCCTCTGCAAATTCTGCTACAAGCACATCAGCAAAGTCCTCCTCCGTGCCATCATACTCTGTCACATAGCCTGTCGTATGGAGCATACACATCAGTCTTTTATATATAGAAACTGCTTTTTTCTTGTTCTGTCTTTTAAGTATTATATTTCTTCTTAATCTTAACCATAAAGGCGAAGCTGCTACACCAATTACAGCTATAAACAGCAACAGTGTTTTAAGCAATCTCCATACAAGCCTTAAAAATCTCTTTATAGCTGCTTTAACAGCCCCCTGCCAAGTTCTTACATATTCTGTTTTTTCCTTTGATATATCATTTATACTTGGCATATCAGCTGTCCAGTTATTCTGCTGCATTATCTGGTTAAATATTTCCATATTATATCCAGGATAAGAAACCCTCATAGTTCCATCTGCTGCTGGCGTAACATCAACCGGTACCCATCCATAATTATCTATAAAAATTTCTGTCCACGCATGCTGTGCTGAATCTGTAACTGCTGTACTCCACTGCCCATCAGCATTTTCTTTAAAACAGTCAGCAGACACCTTAAACCCTGTTACATACCTTGCAGGAATTCCGTACATACGGTACATAAGTGTTGCAGCTGTTGCATAATGGACACAATATCCTTTTTTAGACTCAAAAAGAAACTTATCTGCCACATCAGTATTTCCAAGCATAATCCCAGGAGTCCTTGTGTAGCTTGTATTACTCATAAGTGTATATAATATAAATGTTGTTTTTTCTTCAAGTGATGAAAGTGGATTATCCTTAACATACAAAGCCAGTTGTGGCGTAATATCATCTGAATACTGCGTATAGTAAGATTTCATTGCAGTTTTATAATTAGACTGCACATTTATGTAATCATCCATCCTTGATTTCTTCGTTAAATCAGTTATATTATCTGAATCCCATAAAGAAACCATATCCTTTTGTTCATAATACATAACACTATACTCATCATAAGAGTTTTTCTGTGCCAGATACAGGTTACTGCAATATGGCTCCAGCATTATATTATTTTTATCACTTGTATAAGCTATATCAAGCTGAAGTCTCCTGTCTTTATCCTTTGAAACAGCCAGTCCATTACTTTTCATAATATAATTGCCAAGATAATACAGGTTTCCAAACACCTCAGATGTACTATATATTGAGCTATATCTGGCATATGTATTTCCCTTTTTCTTATCCAGTTCATTACATATCTGTACATCATCAGCCTTATTCCAGTTATTACCTGTATACTCTCCACCTCTGTAACCTATAAGATATACATCCTCTTCCGGCTTTCTTTGTGTTGTAAGTTTAATCTGTTCTGCCCCAGTCTGATAATTGTTTCCTGTACTTATACTTCCATTCATGCTGATATCAGAGGCTCTGTTACTGGCTATACTTGATACCTTATAAACCACCTCTTCTATTCCGCTTACCGAATTATATACTGGCTCAGATATTGTATTCATAATAACAGCTGATAGAACAAATGATGCAAAAAGCAATGCAGCACACATGACTGTACATTTTCCCATAATGTTTTTTCTGCTGTTTACTGTATGTGATGAATACAGAGTTTTTCTTTTCTTTTTATCCAGATTATTCATCAGATAAAACAAAATCTGGTATACAAGCATAATAAAAATGTTAAAGACTGATATGGATATTTTAAGAAAAGGTGAAGCCAGTAAAAAAGAAACCATAACAAATGACAAAACAAAATGCACCTTAAAAACTATCTCAAAAAGATAAAACACACCAACTAGCAATGGTGTAAACACACACATAAGCTTAGTTATATTCCTGACAGCCGCTCTCCCCTCACTGAAAGCCGTAAATACTGAATACGCCTGTAGCTGCAAATCATCCAGTCCAGTTATTACCGCAATAAATATACCTATAAAAATCATTACGCATAATACAACTGACAATTGTGGTTTATTGTAATACACATAACAGAATATAAAAGATAACAAAAACGCAGACAGATACACAAGTTCCCCCGTATATCCTATAGCATTAAATCCACTTATAAACAGAAGAACAGAAAGAACGCCACAAAAAAGCGCAGCAAAACCAAGATACATGTTTCCTCTGTAGCCACTATCTTCTGTCCGTTTGACCGTTATACTGATATCTGTTTTCATACTGTTCTCCATTCCGCTATAACTTATACTTTTATACTGCCATTAACACTCAACTTAAGACTAGTATCTACCACAACTATGTTTCCTTCTTTATATGCAGATGGAAGCTCTTTATTCATGCCTGTTTTTTTATTATTAACCCTGCATTTTTCGTGATACAGAAAAAGAGCATACAGCACATCTTCGCAATCCTTTCTGTTATTCACACGATGTTTAATAAACGTATCATATTCATAATCATACCACAAAAGATTAATTATACTTTTGTCGTTAATAAGCCACATTGTCTCATTGGCAAGCTTGTCATAAAAATCTCCCATTTTCTTATAATCATATAAATCATCTATAAACACCTTTGCAAACACATTGACTTCTATATCTGTCTCCTGCGAGAATTCTTTAACAAGAAGGCTCCCTGTTTTAGCACTTAGATTCCAGTGTATATGCCTGTAGGAATCGCCTGTCTGATATTCTCTTATCTGTCTTATATCATCAACTGAATTTCCACTTCTGTTAACATATAAATCCTGGGAAGCCTCAGCTGCAGATGCTGCATATTCCATATAAATACTGCCATCCTCAATATACGGCAGCACAGCTATATTCATATGACTGTCAGTTACAGCCTTTCTTCTGAACACACCTGTATAATCATAAAAATATACACGCTTAATATATACACATGCCGGTCCTGCATAAGGCATCCTTATTGTAAAATTTATAGAATCTTTTTTCTTATGACAGCTTCCATATATTTTCTTTGTAAGCATATATTTTGTTTTATTTCCATTAAAACCATATGACACTTCAATATCAAGTCTGATTTTACTTACTGGCAGACCATGATTATTATTTATATTAACCCTGACAAGATAATCTCTGCCTTCAACCGCACTTGCATAATCAGAAGCAAAAGCAAATGACACTCTTTTTTTATATATACTTGTAACAAAATGCATAGCAAGCATAAAAAAAGTAAGGCATACTGCATATAACATCAATGCAAATGAATGGACCATTCCTGCAACATACCACGAAATAACAACAAAAAAGATTAATAATACTTTAGACATCATATTCTTTCATCCTCAGTTTACGCTCTTTTCTCCAACAACCGGCCTTTTTACAGACTTTACAATATTATTTATTATGTCTGATTTTGACAACTTTTCCATACGTGCTGACATATCAGGTACTATTCTGTGTGAAATCACATACTCAAACTGTGTACCTACATCAGAAGGAATAACATAATCTCTTCCATTAAGCCATGCCCAAGCCTTTGACATTTTTACGAGTGCAATTGTTGCTCTTGGGCTTGCACCTCTTTCTATATATTCTGATTCCCTGGTTGCTGTAACAAGTTCAATTATGTACTTATATATGCTTTTATTCATATATACATCATATATCTCTTCCTGCATTTCCTTAACATCTTCTGCTGTTATAACCGGCTCCACCATATCTGTCCGTCCTGTTTTTCCAATTGACATTGCCATATCCATCTCACTTTCAAAATCAGGATATCCTATAGACATCGTTATCATAAACCTGTCCATCTGTGCCTCTGGAAGACTCTGCGTACCTGCATTGCCATATGGATTCTGCGTTGCTATTACTATAAAAGGATCAGGAACATCTCTTGTTATTCCCTCAACTGATACCTTTCTTTCCTCCATAACCTCAAGGAGGGCTGACTGTGTTTTGGGTGATGTTCTGTTTATCTCATCAGCAAGCAGCAGGTTACAAAATACACTGCCTGGCTGATATACGAACTGTCCAAGATCACTTCTGTATACAGAATATCCAGTAAGATCTGATGGCATAACATCAGGTGTGAACTGAACTCTTTTACAGTCCAGCTTCATAGCCTTTGAAAATGCAGTTGCAAGGGTTGTTTTACCGACTCCTGGTATATCCTCAAGAAGTATATGTCCACCAGCAAGAAATGCTGTCATAATCTCCTTGACCTTCCTGTCTTTTCCAAGTATAACTTTATTAACCTGTTCTATAACTTTAGCTGCCTTCCCTACATTATTATCCAATCAAGTTTCCTCCAATATCATAAATATTTATGTCGGGGGCTTTTGACCACGACATCTATACATCTGTATAATATGTTTTTATTCTTCTGTATAATTAATAGCGCATTTAACAGCTCTTCTCCAACCCATAAGAAGGCTGTCTCTTTTAGCAGGTGATATGCTGCTTTCAAATGTAGTATCAAGCTGCCAGTTATCTTTTATCTCATCTTCATTCTTAAAAAAGCCAACTGATAACCCCGCAAGATAAGCAGCTCCAAGTGCTGTTGTTTCTATGCATCTTGGTCTTCTGATAGATGCATCCAGTATATCTGACTGAAATTCCATAAGAAAATCGTTAGCACTTGCACCTCCATCAACCTTTAATTCACTTACAACATGTCCGGTATCACTTTCCATAGCTTTAAGTACATCATATGTCTGGTAAGCTATAGATTCTAATGATGCTCTAATAAAATGTTCCTTGCCTGCTCCCCTTGTAACTCCTACTATTGTGCCTCTCGCATATGGATTCCAGTATGGTGCACCTAATCCTGAGAATGCCGGAACTATATATACACCATTAGTATCCTCAACCATTCTTGCATAATTCTCCGATTGCGAAGAATTCTTAATCATACGCATTTCATCCCTAAGCCACTGTATAACAGCTCCACCTGTAAACACACTGCCTTCAAGTGCGTACTTTACGCAGTCGTTGGTACTAGCCGCAATAGTTGTTATAAGTCCGTGTTCTGATATAACCGGTTCCTTTCCAGTATTCATAAGAAGAAAGCAGCCTGTTCCATATGTATTCTTTACTTCACCAGCATCAAAACAGCACTGTCCAAAAAGTGCTGCCTGCTGGTCACCAGCTGCACCAGCTATAGGTATACTACCTGCTATGACTGAACTGTCTGTATATCCATATATACAGCTTGATGGTTTTACCTCAGGAAGCATTGATTCAGGTATATTAAGTTTATTAATAAGCTCTTTATCCCAGCACAGCTTATGTATATCAAAAAGCATTGTTCTTGATGCATTGGTATAATCTGTTACATGTATAGCTCCACCTGTAAGCTTCCATATAAGCCATGTGTCAACCGTACCAAAAAGCAGTTTGCCTTCTTCTGCTCTTTTCCTTGCACCTTCTACATTATTCAGAATCCAGGCTATCTTAGTAGCGCTAAAGTACGCATCTGGAACAAGTCCCGTCTTTGCCTTTATGACTTCACCATAGCCATCTCTTATAAGTGCTTTTACATCCTTTGCTGTCCTTCTGCACTGCCATACTATAGCATTATATACAGGTTCTCCTGTTTCTTTATCCCATACAATTGTTGTTTCTCTCTGATTAGTTATTCCTATTCCAGCTATATCCTTTGCTTTAGCACCAAGTAATGCCATAGCTTCAGATATAACTGCGTACTGTGAAGACCATATTTCCATGGGATTATGTTCAACCCACCCTGGTCTTGGATATATCTGTTCAAACTCTTTCTGTGCCATACTGCATATGTTTCCAGCCTTATCAAAAAGAATACATCTTGAACTTGTTGTCCCCTGATCTAAAGCCATAATATATTTTGCCATAATATCCTTACACTCTCCTTACAAAATACTAATCTGCCAGATATTTATATATCTGTTTCTTTTTTATTTAATTCCTGTTTTTCTGTGTTTTTATTTTTCGTGCTGCAATTCAGCATTGCTAACAGACAGAAAAATATTGGAAATGTAATAACCTCCAGCATTTCAGCCGTTCCTTGGATTGAATATACCATAACAGCAAGACCTGCACCTGCAAGCATATATCTTGATTTGTTCATATGGCAGGCTTCACTTGAACCTTTAAGGTGCCTCTTTATATTGCTGATTGCTGCTACAAGAAGTAAAACATATACTATAAGACCGGCAATACCAAGTGTTATAAGCATATTAATCCATATATTGTGAGCATTGTCTACTCTTCCTCTGTTAAATATGTTGTTGGCAGCAGCAGAATAATCACTTAAAACCCATGCTGTAGAAGCCTCTCCTGCACCGAATATTTTATTTATGAATGGAAGGTTTTTAAATCCATCCAGCGAGTTTTTCCATATGTATCCACGTCCTGAGCCCCAGTCATCAGTAATAGCAAGCGGACCTCTCTGTACAGCTGTACATATAATAACCATCAGACAGGCAGCTGCTGCAAATACAACACATATGATTACATATATTTTTTTTATTTTATCAATCAGTTTTTTATTGGCGAACAAATCACATTTGTCGTGAAGCAGCTGGATAATAAATATAGCTATGAAACAGACAACTGGAAACACTACAAATACATTCTTGTAAACAATAATACTGCCAACACTTTTTATAATCCTCGTATTAAACTGATTAAATATATATATAACCCCAAGTATACGTCCTGCAATAAACAATTCTACAGCGAGCATAAAATACCTTATTAATCTGTTATAATCTGATATTGCAAAATATATAAGAATCACAAATGCAAAAAACATGCCTGCAACTGCCATATCGCTGTCTGATGCCAATGAACCCATCATTCCTAGCAATGCACAAATACCATAAAAAAGCTTACCTGCTGTACTTTCCTCATATACAAACGAAAACATGGCAAGTGCAAGCATCATATTAACATACATTCCATATATATCTATATTACCAAGCGAAGATATGTACACCGTTTTCATGGCAGCTGGAACATCCTTGTATATGTAGAATGGATCCATGCCCGCGTAATTAAGCACTGCCCACACATTAACCAATATTGTAGAACATAATACGTATGTAATATCTCTTTTTTCAAATCTGTAACATGTTGAAACAACATAATACATACAAACACATGCACCATAAAAAACAAGTCCCGTATATCTTCCTCCGTGTCCTAGAAATGCAACACTTTTATATGGAGAAAACAAATATGACATAATACATACAAAAAGAAATAAAAATATTAATTTTTTCCATAAATCCATATTTTTTATCTTATCTTTTATATCATACACTTTACTTATGCTCTGACTTTCAGCACTATACGCACCTTCCTGAATATTAATAAAATCAACATTGTCATCATCATATTTTTTCTTATCGCTAACTCTTTTTAATATAAAACTTGCCAGTGAATTAATACATAGAACCAAAAAACCTACATATGAAACAATAATAAAGAAGAAAAACCTTGTTAACGTAACATCATTTAACTTGTTATGCATAACAAACGGATATATTATCAACAACATATACACTACTGTTTTTCCCAGAACATAATTAATTTTATCAGTTATTTCCATACTTCCTCCATCCATATCCTTATTCTCATGTACATATTATACAAAAAACCAGTGCTATAGACAATATAACACTGGTTTTATTATTAAATATTGTGATATTTGAATTTTTAGTTTGCTCTCTTCTTACCGAATACAACAACTAATCCCATAGCTGAAACTGCTGCTAAAGATAATAATACATATAACATTACATTTGCATGATCACCTGTTTTTATAGGTGTTCCAGCAAGTTCTCCTGTTGCAGGGTTAACAGCCTTTACTTCATCTGCTGTATGGCCTGAAAGGAAGTATGTTGAGCAGTGATTTATATCAAAATCAACATATCCATCAACAACCTTTAACCCCTCGTTATCTCCAACTACCTCAACTCTATTAAGTTCTTCGTTATAGTAATAGAGATATACTACATCCCCATTCTGGAACCACTTGCCAACATAAGTATGTAATGTAGCTGTTCCAGGAAGTTCTCCATGATATGCAAAGTTAAGATATACTAATTCATCTACACCTGTTAATGCTACTATATCATCATTCTTAGTATCAGAAACATTTAATGTAAGATCAACGTTCTTATCTGTGTTATTAAGTGTTGCTGCCTTAAATGTCCATGAATATAAAAGATAATCCTGTGAATTAACAACTCCAACTGTGATATCTTTGTTGTTAGCCTTTACTGCTGAGAATAAATCAGCTGAAAGTGTAGGTGCTGCATCACTTACAACATCAACCTTAGTCTCTGTTGATGAAGTAACTTCTTTATTAAGAACATCATTAACAGCATCAGACTTTACTATTTCGTCCTTTGCAACTGTCGATGGAAGTGAATGATCTCCCTGTGGAAGGTTTCCAATTACATCTGAGCCTGTTGAATCTGGTGTACCTGCATTATTACCACCTGTAGTATCAGAATTTGTTGAGTCTGATGGTGTTGTTACATTTTCTGTATTACCCTTGTCAGCATCATCCTTACCTGGCTTTCCTGGTTTTACATCTGAACCTGTTGAATCTGATGGTGTTGTTACGTCTGAACTTGTTGAGTCTGATCCTGTTAAATCAGATGGTGTTGTTACATCAGTTTGTGTAGAATCACTTGCAGTTACATAATTGTTCACATAATCAGAAAATGTTGCTGCTGCAACTCCTGATACCTGAACAGCTAGTAATGAAGCAACTGTAACAGTTAATGCAAGCTTTTTAGTAAAAAACTTTCTCATTCTTATAGTACCTCTCTTCTATTGTTTTTACAATAAAAGTCATCACAAAGTAAATTAATCCCCCTCATTTGTATGCATCACATTCTCCAAGTAAATCCAGTGGATATAACACTTAATGCTAACTTTATTGCTCTAAATATTTTACCCCCCCCCGGGTATATTTTTGGCAATAGTTTAGCATGTATTTTTTTATAAACATTTTCAGTTTCAAACAGCTTTTATAAATATTTACTTGTAATCATCCATAGCCTTTTTTAATGCTTCATCAAGGGTATGCCATCCAAGAACAGCACATTTTACTCTTGCAGGCATATGCGATATATCTTTAAGTGCTGATGCTTCATCAAGCTCATCTATCTCTTCATCAGTTGCCTCTCCCTTTATCATCTTAAGAAAAAGATTTCCAAGCTTTAATGCTTCATCCTTGCTCTTTCCTATAATCATGCCAAGCATAATGTCTGCTGAAGCCTGCGATATAGCACATCCATCTCCCACAAAGGCTCCATCCTCTATTATGCCATTCTCCACTTTTAACTTAAGCCATATATCATCACCACAGTTAGGATTAACTCCTTCCAGTACTATATTAGCATCTGGAAGATCATGCTTGAACTCTGGTCTTATATTATGCTCTGTCAGAATCTCGTTATAAAAGCCTCTATTCATCATAACCCATTCTCCTTCTTACATTAATAGCACTCTTAACAAATGCACGTACTTCATCCTCTGTATTGTAGAACATAAAGCTTGCTCTTGTAGCATTATATACCTTCAAATGTGTAAGAAGCGGCTGTGCGCAATGATGTCCTGCCCTTACATCTATTCCATCCGAAGATAATATTTCACTGACATCATGAGGATGCACATTATCTATAGTAAATGCTACTATACCTGTATGGTTATCAGGATTCTCAGAACCAATAACATGAATATGTTCATATTCTTTAAGTCCTTCCATAGCTATACGCGTAAGTGTTTTTTCTCTTTCTTCAATATAATCAAAGCCAACTTCATTAATATACCTGATTGCTGCAGCAAGTCCAGCTGCACCTGCTGCATTTACTGTACCAGCTTCAAACTTATGTGGAAGTTGTGCATACACAGCGCCTTCTCTTGTAACAGAATCTATCATTTCTCCACCAGTCATGAAAGGTTCCATCTTCTCTAAAAGCTCCTGCTTTCCATAAAGAACACCTATTCCCATAGGTCCCATAAGCTTATGGCCTGAAAACGCAAGAAAATCCGCATCCATATCCTTAACATCAATCTTCATATGAGGTGCACTCTGTGCTGCATCAACAACCATAATAGCACCTGCTGCATGCGCCATAGCTGCGATTTTTTTTACAGGATTAACACAGCCAAGTACATTTGACACCTGGCCAACCGCTACTATTTTAGTATGCTCATTAATACCTGCTGCCAATGTTTCATCTGAAAGTGTTCCATCTTTTTCACAATCAAGATACACAAGCTTTGCTCCTGTCATTCTCGCTGCCATCTGCCATGGAAGCATATTGCTATGATGCTCCATAATAGAAACTGCTATCTCATCTCCGGCTTTAAGGTTATTTAGAGCGTAACTATATGCAACAAGATTAATACCTTCCGTTGTATTTCTTGTAAATATTATCTCCTTTGTAGAACCTGCATTAATAAACTTCCTTACAGTTTCTCTTGCATCTTCATATTCTTTTGTTGCAGCTATACTAAGAGGATAAAAGCCTCTTAATGGATTAGCATTATTTTTTTCGTAAAACTCAGCTTCTGCTTTAATCACGCATTCAGGTTTCTGTGACGTAGCAGCATTATCTATATATATTCTGTCATTATTTTTTATAAGTGGAAAATCATCCCTGTAATTGCGACTCATATTTATCTCCATTCTATAATCTTTGGACGTCATTTTCACCAAGCACCTTGCAAAGCTGTTCATTAGCAAGCTTCTCAGTTTTTTCATCTTCTATCTTTCTTGCTACGACTTCCAGTCTTCCCTTAGTCATAATATCTTCTGCCGTCTCTGAATCTATACCTCTTGCTGCAAAATAGAATAAGGTTTGTGGATCAAGCTCACCAATAGTTGCACCATGTGAGCCATTGACATCCTCCTCTGCGCAAAGAATAACAGGAATAGTCTTATTTACAACATCTTCACCCAACAATAACACATTTTCAGTTTCAGCACCTGTAGAACCAGACGAACCATTCTTAAAGTCAATAGTTCCCTTAAATACCTTTTTAGCAGCATCCTTAAGTGCTCCATCAACGCTTATCCCGCAGTTTGTCTTCTTACCAATGTGGTTAACTATAAGATTTATGTCAATATTCTGTTTAGCAACGCCAAAATATCCTATATCACACATAAAATCCGACTTATTTCCATTAAGATCTGTTCGTATGCCATCATAAAGACTGCCTTCTCCAAGAAACAGCTGTACAAGCTTAAAACCTGCTTCATCTGCACACCTGCTTCCAACATCGCAAAGCACATCCTGCTCCTTTGGCTGTAAGAACACCTGTACAAGCTTTACATGACTGTTTTTTCCAGCATCTATAAGAGTTCTGAATGCTGTATTACCAGCCACTTCCTCTGAGCCTGTAAATGTTTCTATTATTGTAAATGTTACATTATCCTCTACATTAACAACAAGCTTTCCTGCCTGATTCACTTTGTTTTCTACAGCAACAGAATCATCTATATTAAGATATATCACTTTATTATCCGCTTTCTTATCTGCATTTATCACTAAAGATGTGATATTTTCATCTGCAAATAAAACATCAGCGGCATCTGTAGCGCCTGTTTTTACTGCTGCACTGATATCTGCATAATCATTACTCTGTGCATCATAAAATGCATCAGCATATCCATCTGTTTCAATATTACATGGAACAGTCTTACTATCCCATGCCACCCTTGTATCATTCAGATTAAGCCAGTACCATGTCTTAGATGGAAGCGCATTTATCTTTAATTCACTAACATTACTCATCTTACTCTCCATTCCTGTGTATATCCGGATATCACACATATTTATATATCAATTAACCGATACTCCCTTTCATCTCAAGCCTTATAAGATTGTTCATCTCAATAGCATACTCAAGAGGAAGTTCCTTAGATACATTATCAGCAAAGCCACTTACGATGCATGCCCTTGCATCCTCCTCTGTCATACCACGTGACATTAGGTAGAATACAGCCTCATCACTTATACTTCCTATCTGTGCCTCATGGCCTACATTTGCTTTTCTTGTTCTGATATCCATAGCTGGTATAGTATCTGAACGTGATATCGAATCAAGCATAAGTGACTGACATGAAACTGCTGCTTTAGCATTTTCTGCCTGCTTGTTTACAACTACCGATGATCTGAAGGTACTTATACCGCCATCCTTTGATATAGATTTTGTATTGATATAAGAGCTTGTGTTCTTAGCCGCATGAACTACCTTTGCACCCGTATCAAGATTCTGTCCCTTACCTGCAAATGTTATTCCTGTGAATTCCATTCTTGAACCTTCTCCCTTAAGAATGCTCATAGGATAAAGATAAGAAACATGTGAACCAAATGAACCAGATACCCACTCTATTGTTCCACCTTCTTCTACAATAGCTCTCTTAGTGTTAAGGTTATACATATTCTTAGACCAGTTCTCTATAGTTGAATATCTAAGCTTTGCATTTCTGCCTACAAACAATTCAACACATCCTGCATGCAGATTAGCAACATTATACTTAGGTGCTGAACAGCCTTCAATAAAGTGAAGATTGGCACCCTCATCTACTATAATAAGCGTGTGCTCAAACTGGCCAGCACCTGGTGCATTAAGTCTGAAATATGACTGAAGTGGAATCTCAACTGATACTCCCTTTGGAACATATACAAACGAACCGCCTGACCATACAGCACCATGGAGTGCAGCAAATTTATGGTCAGCTGGCTTAACAAGCTTCATAAAATGTGTTCTTACCATATCTGCATATTCACCCTTAAGTGCACTTTCCATATCTGTGTATACAACACCAAGCTTTGCAACATCTTCCCTTACATTGTGGTATACAAGCTCTGAGTCATACTGTGCCCCGACACCGGCAAGTGACTTTCTTTCAGCCTGTGGAATACCAAGTCTTTCAAATGTATTCTTTATATCATCAGGTACATCTGACCATTTTGTCTTCATATCCGTATTAGGTCTTACATACGTAACAATGTTATCCATATTAAGGCCTTCTATTGATGGACCCCAGTCTGGCACCTTCATATTGTTATATATCTGTAAAGATTCAAGACGGAAATTCTGCATCCATGCTGGATCATTCTTTTCCTTTGAAAGCTTTTCAACTATCTCTGGTGTAAGACCTGCATTGATTCGGTATGCATCCTTTTCCTCATCCTTGAAATCATATATATTCCTTTCTATGTCCTGAACATATGTTTTCTCTTTCATAGTTTTAAGGAACTCCTCTCTTTTTCTTTAACATTTCATATATATCCATCTGCAGTTAAACAACTACAACTGCACGCGCTGCGTATTAGTTTTCGTACTCTGCGAAACCTTCTGTGTTAATCTTGTCAACTAATGAAGCATCGCCTGTGTTAATTATCTTACCTTCTATCATAACGTGTGTATAATCAACCGATAAAGATTCAAGAATCTTAGTACTGTGTGTGATGATAAGAAGACTTCCGTCACATCTCTTCTGGTATTCCTCGATACCCGCTGAAACTGTTCTTACAGCATCTACATCAAGTCCTGAGTCTGTTTCATCAAGAATTGCAAGCGATGGCTTTAACATAAGAAGCTGTAATATTTCAGCCTTCTTCTTCTCACCACCTGAGAAACCAACATTAAGGTCTCTTTCTGCATAAGACTTATCCATATTAAGAAGCTCCATGGTCTTTTCAAGTTCTTTCTTAAATTCCATAAAACGTGTTCTCTTACCAGTCTTTAATTCAAGTGCATTTCTTATAAATGAACTTAAAGTTACGCCTGGAACCTCAAGAGGATTCTGGAAAGATAAGAATATTCCATCTTTAGAACGTTCATTAACAGCTTCGTTAGTTATATTCTTTCCATCAAACCATATCTCACCTTTTTTTACTGTATATCTTGGATTACCCATAATTGCATACCCAAGTGTTGATTTACCTGTTCCGTTAGGACCCATAAGTACATGGGTTTCTCCCTTTCCAACAGAAAGATTAACTCCATGAAGAATCTCCTTATCCTCTACATCTACATATAAATCTTTTATATTTAATAAATTCTTGTCTGACATAATATAGTTTCCTTTCTTATCTTAACCATTCATGTTTTACTTATAATATTTACAACCTGCTAATTATTTGCTTACAGACTCTGTAACATCATTTTGTTCCCTGATGGCAGCCTTTGCTACATCTTCAAGTGTCATATTGTCAAAATAATCATTAATCAGCTTAGCAAGTCCTTCCCATATAGGAAGTGTGTAACATGCACTTGAACGTTCACATGTATTCTGTTCATCCTTAAGACAGGCAACTGGTGCAAGCGACCCCTCAGTAAGATTAAGTATTTCACTTATCGAATACTCTGAAGGATTCCTTGTAAGTCTGTAGCCACCGCCATGTCCACTTGCTGCTTCTATAAGATGAGCTTTAGATAACATTCTGGTGATTGTTTCAAGATACTTCTGCGACAAATCCTCCTTCTGTGATATTTCTTTAAGAGGAATATAATCATCGCTGTGATTAACCGCCAGATATACCATAACTCTCAAGGCATATCTGCCTTTAGAAGAAATAACCATAACTAAATATTCCTTTCTACATATAGTAACTTTTACTTAAGACTAATAATTACATACACTCCTTAATATTAAACTGAACAGATATAATGTAAATTATTCTCAATAAAGCGTAACAAAATAATATACCTATTCGCCTACTATGTCAATAGGTGATTATCTGTTGATACTTTTTAGGTTTACCTGGCAATCACGAGCAAATTATCATAAATAATAAAAAAATGGATGAAAGCGAATCCGTCAGAAAAACCCGTTATCATCCATTTATTTTTATTATATTATGCTTCTCATATATATTATATTTCGTTGTGTTTTATATTCTTTCGTAACACAACCGCTCTAATATAGCTTTCTTAATTCTTCATCGCTTATTTTGCCATCAAGAAAATCTTCCCAGAAGCTTTTAGAGCTTGCAAACTTTAAATCAGGATTTTTGTCAAAGCTGTTTAGAAAATCTGTAATCTTTTCATAATCACCCTTATGTTTATAACTCATTCTCCAAAGCTCTGTTTTTACGCCATCCTTAAACTGTGTACATGTTATGCCATCCTCTGTAAACACTGTAACTGTCCATGTCGTCTTAGCATCGCCAATATCCTCAGCAGAAGCACATTCTGTTACTCCATCCGTACTGCTTACACCTGTACTTGTGCTTCCTGTTAATGCAAGTTCCTGTTCTTTAGTAAGCTCTTTACGTGTCATTTCGTTATCATTTAAGGTTTCTATAATATCCTTAGCAGTTTCTTCAAACTTTTCTTTGTTTTCCTTGCTTACTTCATTTTCATACTCGACAGCCTCTTTGAATTCATCAATAAATTTGTCAACATGTTCTATGAGTTTATCCCATTCCTTATTGCTCATATCCCTTATGTTTGTTGAAGAAGCTTCCTTTGACTTATCTGCAGCAACATTCTCTTCTGCTCCATCTTCATCAAAAGTTATCACCGGCATATTGCCAGCCTTTGCCATGTTTTTGTCAAAAGTCTTATTATCTGCTGTGTTCACAGCAGCCTTACCGCCCATATAATAGTTATATGCATATCCTGTGTTTACTTTCATCCTTATCCTTTCTGCGGTCACTCTGTCATTCACAACCGCACTGCTTTCCTATAGCGGTCCAAGCAGTTATTTAGTAATAAATATGCAAAAAGGCACTTTATTTCGAATCAATCCGTTGAAATAAAGTGCCCTCCTGGCAATATGTATATCGTCATATAATGATAAAAGCTTAAGTAAAATATCATATTTAGAAAAGATATTTATTACTTTGAATTTTTTAATCTATTATATATTTCCTCTGCAAAAATACCCAAAACATTTCTTTTCATTTCCTCATTACTGAGCAACAAACTAAAGAAATCCTGATTTTGCTCTAACCCTTGTATCAATGCCTCATCTATAGTATCAAAGTAAGCGAATTCAAAATTCTTTTCTGTATTATTTTTTGCTGCCATTTTGAGCGCATCCGAATCCATCATAATATCTTTAATTTGTAACATTGCTTTTATAGCTACATCATTATTATAATTTTTTCCGGCTCTACTATTAATTTCAGCAATAATATGTGATAATTTTTCTTCTTTTTCTTCTGTAAGTACAAAATAATCTGCTGAAGGAAGTTTAGTTACTGGATCAGATTTTAAATTTGATTGGTGAATTCCTTTATTTTTCTGTACAAAATCTGATGCACTTATCTTGCCATCCAAATTAAAACCTCCACCCGGATGCTTTATATTCACATATGCTAATAATAATGAAACATATCTATATTTTTTATGAAGTTCAACATCCTTAAAACAGGTTGCCTGCAATAAAAATTCATAAAAACGAACAAATTTCCGCATTGTTAAAATCACTTCTTTTTGTTCATTTATATCCAGCTTATCTATATTCTTTTTAGTTTTCTGAAAAAGATATATAAGCCTCTTTTTATCTTTAGCAATAATTTTATCACTATATATAACATCATTTGCATCTTCTATATCAATTGGGTCTATTACATAATATCCATCCAATTTAGCTTCTATATCATATATTGATGCAGGTCTTACTGAATTAGATAAAAATGTTACTGTATAATATTTAGAAAACGCCTTTTCTATATCCTCATAATCATTTACAAAATCAAGTATGAATGTTTTCTTGTCATATGGTGGACAGATTCTATTAAGTCTTGATAATGTTTGTACAGCATTTACGCCTCTTAATCTTTTAAGAATATACATAGCGCATAATTTAGGTTGATCAAAACCCGTCTGATACTTGTTGGCAACAAGCAGCACCTTATAATCATCCTTATCAAATTCTGCTGCTAATTTATCTTCACCAAATCCATTTAGTCCTACTTCTGTATATTCTTTTTCATCATCCTTTAATGTTACTTTTCCAGAAAATGCTACTAACGCACGAATATTATTATATCCTTTTTTAGTTATATAATCTTCAAATGCTTGACGATACTTTACCGCACTTTCCCTTGAATTAGTTATTACCATAGCTTTTGCAGTTCCACCAAGTTCATCCATAACTGTTGTTCTGAAATGTTCAACAATAACTTCTATTCTTTGCGCTATATTAGTTTCATGCAATTCAACAAATCTTGCAATCTGTCTTTTTGCACTGTTTGTCTTACACTTTGGATCTTCTGCAATTTCTTTATTAATCTGGTAATAAGTCTTATATGTTGTATAATTTTGTAAGACATCAAGAATAAAGCCTTCTTCTATTGCCTGCTTCATGGAATAGATATGAAACGCTTCTCTTTGCCCTTTTTTATTTACCTTACCAAATAACTGTATTGTTGTTTGCTTTGGTGTTGCTGTAAATGCAAATACAGATACATTTTCTTGTTTTCCATGTTTTGCAATTTCTTCAACAATTAAATCTTCAGTTGTGCTTTCATCTATACTTACTTCACCAGAACTAAGAGTCATTGTCACAGCAGCCATATCTTTTCCCGCTGTTGACGAATGTGCCTCATCTATGATTACTGCAAATTTCTTGTTTTTCAAATTTGCAACATCATCTACAATATATGGGAATTTTTGAATAGTTGTTGCTATAATCTTTGTATTACCATCAAGTGCAATAGCAAGATCCGACGAATTACATTTATCATCCATAACTTTTATAAGTCCAGACTTATGCTCCATTCCCATAATTGCCGCTTGTAACTGTCTATCTACCACTACCCTATCAGTAACAATAATGATATTATCGAAAATAATTTTGTTATCTGCATCATGAAGTGAAGATAATCTGTAAGCAAGCCACGCAATAGAATTTGTTTTTCCCGAACCTGCAGAATGTTGTATTAAATAATTCTGTGTAGAACCATTTTCATATACATCTGCAAGTATCTTGTGTAATACATCTCTTTGATGGAAGCGAGGGAAAATAATATTTTCTTTTATCTTCTTTTTACCAGTAGCCTCATCTTCCTTTTCTTTCACTTCAATAAACATAAATTTACTTATAATTTCAAGAATAGAATCCTTTTTAAGTACATCTTCCCACATATAGAAAACACTATATTTATCTTTAAATATTGGATTTCCCGCACCTGCATTGACGCCTTCACCATTACCCATATTAAAAGGCAAAAAGAATGTTGCATCTTTTTCAAGTTTGGTTGTCATATAAACCTGCTCTAAATCCATTGCAAAATTTACTAATGCACCAGCCTTGAATAAAAATAGTCTTGTCTTTGGATTTCTTTCTGTTCTGTACTGATAAATAGCATCCTCATAGCTCTGACCTGCCATATTACATTTTAATTCAAATGTAATAATAGCAAGTCCATTTAAAAATATTACAAGATCTATTCTTTCTTTATCAGATGCCCAAACTTCCTCCATAACAGAGAATACATTTTTTTCATATTTTTTAACAAGTTCTTTGTTAAAGTCTGTTGCAGGTTTTGTATACATCAAATCAAGTTTTATATTTGAAATTTCTATACCATGCTTTAAAACATCAATTAAGCTACTACGTGCCTTTGTAATTTCTTCATTGATATAATTTACAAGTGTTTCTTCTAAATCATGCTTATATACTTTTCTTAATGCTTCCATTTCATCTGGTTGTGTGTCATTCAAAAATTTGAATAACATTTCTCTATCCATTGCATGTAAGCGGTCATATTCTTTATCTTTTCTTACAACATAACCATTGTTATTTTTTAGATAGTCCATGATGAAATGTTGATACTGCTTTTCAGTCAATATTTCATTCATTTGTACTTCCTCCACTAATATGCTTTTAATCTTTTAATAAACTGTCTTGCAAATAACAACGCAATTTGATCACAAGTATATTTTGATGAATCAATCGCCTGTATATCTGCTATTGATGGGTATTTTTCTTTTAACTGTTCAATCGTTATATTATGTAAAATTGGAAGAATCAATTTTTGTCCGTTCTGATTCTGTCTATTCAAAAATTCTGATAGTTCTCTTTCTGTCCATTCTCTACCAAAGAAATTTGTTGATATAACAATAATTGCAAATTCTGATTTTTTAGTTCCTTCAAGAATCTTATCCTTGAATTTATCGCCCCATTCTAATGTTTCTTTATCATAGAATATCTTAACTCCTAATTTATTAAGCGAGTTGTACAATTCTTCTATAAGAGCTTCTTTGTCTGCATTAGCATGAGAAATAAACACATCATATTCTGGTAGCATTTTTGCTTTATATTTTGGTACTTCCACAGTTGATATACCATTCATTTTATTTATAAAATCTTTATCTTCACTTATACTTTCCAATGCCGCTACTAACTGATCATATTTTCTGTGAAACAACCATGTGTCGATTTTTTGACCAAGCGGATGCTCCTTTAAATATTTGTTGTAAAAAATATCGACATCGTTCATCCAAACTTCATGTCTTTTTTTATTTTCATTTAAAGTTCTATTAAATGTTTCATATGATGCTGTTCTTGACGGATTTTCGTCATTTACTTTTGTTCGTTGCACAAGTGCATTTAATTCTTCTTCAAATGCCATATCTATTTAACCTCCTTCTTTCCTGTCACATACTCATATATAAGCGACTTCTTGTACTGTTCAAGTGTTTCTAACTGTTCTATTTTTTCTTCAATAGCACCATCTATTTCAGCACATTTTTTTTCTAAATTTATTGCAATCATCTGTTGCTCACATAAAGGTGGAAGTAATACTGGCAACCTTCCAAGCAAATTTTGACTTAATGATGCTCTTGTAACTAAATTCATTTCTTTTACAAAAAATTTTCTATGAATATTACTTCTAAAATAAAACTTAGAAAATTCTGGTATTAAATCACTGCTTGTAGGTCTAAACCTAATAAGAAATCCAGCAAAAACTGAATTGTCAATACTTTTCAAACATGTTGATGCAAATCCTATTTCTTCTATTGTCTCAGATGTCCTTGTAAAAAAAACATCCCCATATTTAACAGAGTAAATATTTTGCTCTGTTTTTGTGGACATAATTAAACCATCAACATTTTGAGGAATTGAATAATTTTTATACACATCACCATATGAAACAAACGGAAATCCATTTCCAAAATATTCTCCACCTTTAGATATACCATTTTGACATTTCCCTAAATATTTTAGATTTGTCACTTTCCAATGTTTTGGTATGTTTCCAATGTATGAAATCCCACTATCCTTCATTTCAACATCTGGATCTAATCCTTTTGTTACTGCTTCTGTGATAATTGATTTTTTGTATTCTTCAAGTGTTTCTATTTGCTTTTCAATATCCATATGCAATGCATCTATTTCAGCACATTTTCCTTTTAAGAACTTTACAATTCTATTTTGTTCCTCAATTGGTGGTAAAATTAACGGAAATCTTTCTAATGTATCGTAATTTAATGTCCATCTATTTTCAAATGAAACCCCTTTCCCATATGCAAAAAAAGCCTTACACCAATATTGATATTTAAAGTAAAAATTATAAAACTCTGGATTTATCCCATTTTTGTACCTTAAATTAACGTATGCAGGACTAATAACGCCTTCAACTCTTGAAATATTACAATTATCGCCACTTATTAAATCCATAGGGTTTAATAGTAAATCATCAACCATAACAGGGTTATAATCAGAATAGTTTTCTGCTAATTGACCTTCATTATTAGTAATATCTCTAACTTTTACACCAGATCTTGCCAAAGAAAGAATAACTGGATTTTCTTGCTTTGCTTTTGCTTTTTTTCGTGTAAATGCATCTTTTACACGAATCACTTTCCAGTTTTTCGGTATTTGTCCTATCCAACGAATATCACTATCTTTCATTTCTTCCATATTAATTACCTCCGAATAATTTTTTAATTCTTGAATCAACGGAAGCCTCTAATTCATTGAATCTTTTAGCAAGTTCATCACTTGATGCAGGAGCTTGATATTTATAAAAATATCTTGTGAATGGTATTTCTGCACCAGTCTTTATTACGGGATTTTTCTTGCCTAAATCTTCTTCAAAAAATGCCTTTGCATCTGGTACATGTGGTAATACTTCACTTGCCATATAATCATCAATATTTGTTTCCCATGGTACTATTTCTGTATCTTTTGTTTCTGTATCATAAATCACATTGCCTTTTTTATCTCTTTGAATATCTGCTGTTTTATCCATTACCGATAAACCTTTTATGATTTTATCAGCAATCTTTTTTAAATCTTTTGCATCTGAAATAATTCCAGATAGAATATTATTTACTACTGGTGTAAATGTTTCTGGATTGTTATATACCTTGTCAGATACAGCATTATTTAGAGCATCAACAATAGCATCATATATAGGCTTATTTTTCTTAAAATTATCTAATTTATTTTTATCCTTACCTGTCAATTCATCCATATTTTCAAGTTCATCAACTTTTGCTTCATCATAGAGAGTTGATAACGCACCACTTGAAAGCATTGCATTTATTCTATCTTCTGTTATTGCATAGCTTCTTTGAAGTGGTTGCATAATCGCATATTCACGATAGATAAATTCTGTATTATCATAAATCTGGCAGTGCTCATTTTCTTTAAAATCTGCATATAACTTTGTAATAGCAACTCTATCTTTTGGTGTGATTTCACATTTTTTATTACCAAGATTTTTTCTAAGTTTGTTACAAAGGTGTGATGCATCAATAAGCTGTATTTTGCCTTTTCTTTCTGCTCTTTTATTTTTAGAAAGTACCCAAATATATGTAGCAATTCCAGTATTGTAAAACATATCTGTACTTAACTGGATAATTGCTTCTATATAGTCATTTTCAAGTAACCATCTTCTGATCTGTGATTCACCAGATGATGTACCACCACTAAATAAAGGTGAACCATTTTCAATAATAGCGGCTCTACCACATTCATCATCCATCTTATTTATTGCCGACTGAATAAACAATAACTGCATATCTCCAGAACTTGGTGCTCCTGCTGGGAATCTTCCAGATGTTCCTTTTAATACTTCTGCTTTTACTGCCTCTTCGTCACCTTCTGGTGCATCCTTACCACCCCAAGCACAACCAAATGGTGGATTTTCTATAACAAATCTCATCTTTGTATCTGTAAAGCAATCTGCTTTCATTGTGTCTTGTAATCTGATATTATCCGCATTTTGTCCACGAATAAGCATTTCTGCAAGACACATAGCATAAGACTCTGGATTTACTTCTTGTGAAAATAATCTTACATCTGCTGTCGGATTAAAACGTTTAATATAATTGTTTGCAGTTGAAAGCATACCGCCAGTTCCAGCGGCTTGATCTAATATTGTTACAATTTTTCCATCATCAAATATATCATCACAACCCTCTGCAAGTAGAATTGAAACCATTGCTTTTATAATATCTCTACCTGTGTAATGATCACCAGCTTCGGCATTTTCAGAAAATTTTCTAATAAGTTCTTCAAAGATATATCCCATTTTCATATTATCAATGACTTTTGGATCTAAATCTATTTCACTAAAGGCTTTTACTACTGCTAAAAGTCTGTTATGCTTGTCCATCTTGTCAATCTGTTTATCAAACTCAAGATTTTTTATAATGTCTTGAATGTTGGCAGAAAAGCCATTAATATAGCTTTTGAAATTTGATGCAAGATGATCCGCATCATTTACAAGCTCTGCTAATGTAAATTCACTTGTATTATAAAACTGATAACCAGAAATCTTATACATAGCCTTTGCAGGATATGTTGACATCTTTTTATATTGTGCAACAACAGCATCTTTTGTTTCCTGTAGCGCACATTCAAAACGTCTAATAATTACCATAGGAATTATTACATCTTTGTATTTATCACTTTGATATGGGCCTCTTAATTTATTTGCAATAGACCATATAAAATTAACTTCTGCTGATACATCAATAGGATTATCATCCCAAAATTCTTCTATTTTACTAATATTTGCCATTACTACTCTCCAAGTTCTATTATGTAATATATTTTATTATACTATACTCTTATAATTATTGTCTTGTTTATTACTTTAATTTTAATAAATTCGGTTGTTATCATCTCTAATATACTTCTTCTATTTTCATTAAAAAAGGAGGGTATCAACCTCCTTAATTAAGCAGCTCTTCTTCTGCCTCATGTTTTACTATATATTTATCATAATCCGTTTCATTCTTTAATGCTATATACTTATCATAAAGCATTGAAAAGATATTTTTCTCACCGTTACATAATTCTTTTAAATCTTTCTTATCCAGCACAACAATATATCTTTTTTCACGTAAAGCAATTTTTTTAATTAATCCCTTGGAGTCCTTCCATTCATTGCGACCGGAAATTCCATCCCATGAAATCATTACACCAAAATATGTATCTGCCACTGATATTAATGAATTAAATTTTCCTACATAGGTGACATCAACAGGTCCCTTATAATTCTTACATTCACATAAAAATGAATCTCCAATAAATGAAAAAACTGTACTTATTCCACCCATTCTTGCCGATTCAGTCCATCTGATTAGAATATCAATTTCATTTGTACTTGTCCTGCAATTTCTATAAACATCAAATAAATTTTCAACACTTTTTTGAAATAATATCCCCGACAACTCCTCTAACAGCCTTCCCTTTTCTCCTCTGCTTAAGACATCTTTATCAAGCTTATAATATATTTGTTGACATCTTTTTATATATACTTCACTTATATTAAGCAATCTGGAATTATATTTACAGGAATCAATTAATAATTCAGGCAATGTGTACCCTGCCTGATGTAACAACTGCTCAACTTTCCTAAAATTCTGCTCTTTTATTTCCAATTAATCATATCACCTTGTATATAATAATTGCATGTTGTAATGGATTGATTATTTCTGAATCACAATGTACACAATTTATAAATTCAGGTATTTCCATTATCGACTCATAAATATTTCCTGTGAATCTCTGACAAAATGGACAATATATCTGTAAATATTGCTCTACTACATCTGCCTCAACACAAGACTCTAATATTTGATATATATCCTTTATAGGTATTCCTAATTCCCTGTGAATTGCATCCGGATATATCCAGTCACCAACAGAATATTTTCCCATAAAACATATAAATTCATCTAAATCAACATTAAATTTCTTCTCCTTTAACAAAGGAGCCACTTTTTGAAAGATATTTGATTGCATCATTCATTCGCTCCATTCCCAAATCTTTACAATTTCCTGTTATATGTTGTAACAATGTGTATTTACCTTCAAAATAATCAAATGTGATTTTAACAATATAACTCAGCGTTTCTACTGGTTTAATCCACTTCACATAGATATATGGATAACTTGCCGTTGCCTCTTTTTCATTAAGATATTGCAGTAATAATTGTTTTATTTCCTGTGATTCTGAAAATAACTCTTCATTTTCCTCTATTAATTCGCGTAATTCTCCTAAAAAAGGCAACATATAATCGCCATTTTCTGATGCTGTAAGTTCTGCTGAACCCCCAGATTTCATTTCCATCATCTGCTTATAAATTCTTACCTCTGTGTTTTGAATATCATTAATAACTTTTGTAGTATCTGCATGTTCTATCCTAAATAATTTGAATTTCAATTTAGTTTTTATCCATTCTATACAATAAGCAACCATTTTAGAATAAACATCTCTATCTACTTGGTCATTAAAACTATAACGGATTGAATCGTACCTTATTTCGAACATATTTATTGATGAATCAATATATATAACTATTGGATACCTATAATCAATCTGTTCAAATGTTTCTGATTGCAGGTATGCTTTTTGTAACACAAACTTTACGAAATACTTGTCATTATCTTTATATGCTATTGGTGAAGATTCGTTCAACATCCTATCTATCACATATTCCTGCTTATATGTTTCACTACTAAATACTTTTATTCCACTATCTTCTATAGCACTATCAATATTTTTTCCAGTATCTTCATAATAAAACGGCACTGAATATTTATATAACTTTTTAAATTCTAATTTTTCATAAAATTCAATAAACGATTTAGTTGTAGTTGTTTTTGATATTATTCCCCTGATATCTTTTTTTGAATCAAAATATAATACATCACTATCTGTTTCTGTGTTTTTTTGCCCATCAAATGTTATTTTATTTTCTTCCTCAAGTTTCTTACATATAAAATGCTGAAAATTCTTAGAACTGCTTAATATCGTATTTTTATAAAAGTCGAGAAAAGTCTTCTCTTCCATTGTCTTCCCCATAGATACCCTCCACTTTCATTAAGTATATAAGATATATTACTACAATATTCAATATTTTGCTACCTTTTCTTTAACTTTATTTTAATTTTTAACCAAAATTGAATTTAATAAATTTTTATCGGGACAATAAAATCACATTTTCTGTATTATCCGTAAAAGGAAACATATCAAAAGGCTTACATCCCTTAACCCTATAACCACCCTTTAAAAGCACCTCTATATCTCTTCTCTGCGTGTCCGGATTGCACGAAACATACACAATCCTGTCTGGCTTTATCTTAAGAATAGCATTAAGGAACTCCTCACTGCTGCCACTTCTTGGCGGATCCATTATAACAACATCAGCCTTTTTCTTTGTAGCATATTCTACCAGGAATTCGCCCGCATCAGCATTGACAAACCTTATATTCTTAATATTATTTATCTTAGCGTTTTCTTCTGCATCCTTGACTGCCTCTTTATTAAGCTCAACACCTATAACCTGTCCAGCCTTTCCAGATGCAGCTATTCCTATAGTTCCTATACCGCAGTAGGCATCTATGACTGTGTCCTTTTTAGTGATCTCTGCCATGTTTATTGCAGCCTTATAAAGCTTTTCTGTCTGCTGATGGTTAATCTGATAAAAGGATGATGGACTGATTCTGAATCTGTAACCACATAACACATCCTCTATGTAGCCTTTACCTGTAAGTACAATATTTCTTGGGCCAAGCACCATACTTGTATTGTACGAATTTACATTCTGGACGATTGTATTAATCTCTGGATGTTTTTCCTTAAGTGCCTTTAGAAAATGTGTTTTAGATGGAAATGCAACCTCACTTGTGACAAGTACAAGCATAATCTCCTTTGTCGAAAAACCTTTTCTTAAAAGTATATGTCTTATAAACCCAGTACCCTTATCCTCATTGTATGGCTTATACTTAAACGACTTAAAAAGTTCTCTTAATGTAGCTATTATCCTGCTGCACTGGCTATCCTCCAAAAGACATTCTGACACGGGAACTATAACATGGCTGTTCTGTTCATATGTTCCTGTTATGATATTTCCATTCTTATCCTCGCCTACAACCGCATGCACCTTATTGCGGTAATATACCGGTCTGTACATACCTGTTATCTCATCTACAGGACATACTTCTTTAAACAGCTTATCTATATAATTCTGCTTCACCTTCAGTTCGTTATCATACTTCATACCGGCATAAGCACAGCTTCCGCATCTTTCTGCACTTTCACAATTTATTACACGTTTCTTCTCGTCATATGAATTAGCCATATCTATTTTCCTTCCTGACATTGCTTTTCTGTAATCTGCCTGACATTACTCCACAAGCTTTTATATAACCTATATACAATTATAGCTGCCCTTTCGAGCAGCTACAAGTCACAATATTAAATTTCTTATCTGATATTACAGCCATAAGTATTATGCAATACTCTTACATAACCTCACTGTCATCACCATTACCAACAATCTTTACCTTACCTTCGTAAAGCTCTTCTACAGCGATTGAAAGTGGCTTCATATTATCTGCATTATCGATAAGTGGTGTACCAATCTGAAGCTTTCTTGCTTCTTCTGGTGTTAAAAGTGGCTTTGGCTCACCCTTTTTGCCATCTTTATCCTTTTCCTTAGGAGCATTTTCAGCTTCAATACGTGCTTTTCTGACCTTCTCTTCTATAGATCTTGCATCAATTATTTCTTTAGCTCTGGCTGCTGTAGCCTTTACTATAGAGTAACGGCTCTGTACTAATGGCTGCTCGCCCTCTTCTACCTCACTGTTAACAACTGCCATTAATTCTGAATATGATGGATGTATCATTATTATTCTCCTTTCGAATAAGCCTTAAGCTCTTCTTTTATATTATTAATTAAATTGATGTTATTAGCTGCCTTTCTTTTCTCACTCTTAACTATAGAATCTATAGTTTCAACACAGGCATCAACATCATCATTGATAACTATATAGTTATAATTCTCTACCCCCTGTGCCTCTTCACTTGCTCTTGAAAGTCTTGCTCTGATAGTAGCTTCATCTTCTGTTCCACGACCCACAAGCCTTCTTTCAAGTTCCTTTGCACTAGGTGGCATAATGAATAAAAGTACTGCATCCGGGAACATGCTCTTTATATTAAGCGCCCCCTGTATCTCTATCTCAAGTATAACATTCTTTCCTTCTTTAAGCTGTTCTTCTACATATGCCTTAGGTGTTCCATAATAATTGTCCACATACCTTGCATATTCTATAAGTTCAGATGCTTCTATCATCTTTTCAAACTCTTCTTTTGATTTAAAGAAGTACTCTCTTCCGTCCTGCTCGCCCTCTCTTGGCGATCTTGTCGTTGCTGAAATCGATAAAGCATAATCGTTATGCTGTTCTAAAAGTCTCTTAACAACTGTTCCTTTACCAGCACCTGAGAATCCTGATATCACAAGCAGTAATCCTTTATCTTTCATCTCTAATCTCCTATCTGTGATCCACTTTATAAGCCAATCAATATATTGCTTCAACGCACATACATGCCTGAACCAAATATAAATATATACACTTACGCAAAAGTGTACAAGTTATTATACAGAAATCTTTCATTTCATGCAAGTATTTTAAAATATTTTTATTAATAATATTTACTAAATAGTAACTACTCAATATTCTGTATCTGTTCCCTGACTTTTTCAATCTCTGTTTTAAGATCAATAGCTGCATTAGATATCTCTATGTCATTGGCCTTAGACAGTGTTGTATTAGCCTCCCTGTTCATCTCCTGTGCTATAAAGTCTAACTTTCGTCCTATTCCACCATCCTCTGACAAGCATTGTCTTGCATGTGCAATATGACTTCTTAATCTTACTGTTTCCTCGTCAACGCATATCTTATCTGCATACAATATAACCTCAGCTGCGATCCTGTTTTCATCTATACTTGTATCAGCCAGCACCTCTGCCATCTTTGTTTCAAGCTTCTTTCTGTATTCACTTACTATCTGAGGACTTCTTTCTTCTATAAAGCCAACCAGCTCTTCCATGTGATCAAGCTTACGTAAAAGATCATTCTTTAAATTCTCACCCTCTGTTATTCTTGTTTTAACAAATCCCTCACAGGCTTCTTTAACCGCATCCTGTATGAAATTCCAGAGTTCTTCTTCATCTTCTTTGGCTTCCTCCATAGTTATAACCTCTGGATATCTTGAGAGTGCTCCCACTGTGATATCATTCCTGATAGCAAACTCTTCCTCCATCTGCCTGAATATATCCATATATTCTTTAGCAACTGCTGCATTACACTTAATATTGACATTGTTTTCTGAACTGTCATCATAAGTTATAAATACATCAATCTTACCTCTCGAAGCATATTTTTTTATAACATCCCTTATTCTTGCCTCAAACACATTCAGCTTCTTAGGCATCTTTATACTTGCTTCTAAAAATCTGTGATTCACAGACTTCATCTCAACCATTATTTTACGGTTACCACTGGCAATCTCACTTCTGCCAAAACCAGTCATGCTTTTTATCATTATGATTCCCTCACTTATGTTTTATAGCTTATTATACCAATTTTACATATTCTAAACAAGTAACCTTATCATGTATTTTACATTTCCCAATCATTTTTCAGTCATCATAAAAACAACCGGATCTGCAGTATGCTTATATATCACCCCTGTTGTATGCCTATATATCAAACTCGACAGCTTCCTATAAACATGGTATTATAAGCATATGATCAACAACAGTAAAACAAACAATATCATTATATTGATTTATAAATCATAGAAACGGAGCAATTATGGCATTTGACGGAATCACTATATCCAATATAGTACATGACTTAAACAATACAATACTCGGAGGCAGACTTTACAAAATAGCACAGCCTGAAAGTGATGAACTTCTTCTTACAATAAAGACAGGCCAAGGACAGTTCAGGATAGTTTTATCTTCAAATGCATCACTGCCGCTTGCATATATAACAGATGACAACAAGCCTAGTCCTGCAACTGCACCGAATTTTGTTATGCTTCTAAGAAAGCATATAAATAACGGAAGAATAATCTCCATAACACAGCCCTCTTTTGAAAGAATAATAGACATTGAGATTGAACATCTAGATGAATTAGGCGACCTTTGCAGACGTCATCTCATCACAGAATTCATGGGCAAGCACAGTAACATCATATTATGTGATGATAAAAACAATATTCTTGACAGTATCAAGCATGTATCTGCACAGATGAGTTCTGTTCGTGAAGTACTTCCTGGAAGGACTTATTTCATACCAAATACTGCTGGCAAACATAATCCTATGGATACCGATTACGAACGTTTTAGTACATCTGTACTCATCTGTCCTAAACCTCTTTCAAAAGCATTATGTCAGACATATACAGGTATAAGCACATGTATTGCAGAAGAAATATGCTTCCGGGCTCATATAGACAGCAGTAAACCTGCAAATTGTCTTGATATTGATGAAAGCAAACGTATTTACAATGCATTTGACAATATTATGAATGATGTTAAAGAAGGCCATTATGCACCTAACATTGTATATGACAACGGAAATCCTGCTGATTTCGCGGCTGTCAGACTTACTATGTATGATAACAATACTCCTTTTGATTCAATAAGCAAATGTCTTATTGCATATTATCATGAAAAGGATGTCCGCACACGTATACATCAGAAATCAACAGATATAAGACGTATAGTTACTACTCATCTTGAGCGTTCTTACAAAAAACTTGACATACAGGAAAAGCAGCTCAAAGATACTGAAAAACGTGATAAATTCCGCATATATGGTGAACTTATAAACACCTACGGATATGGCATAACACCTGGTGCAAAACAGTTTAATGCACTTAACTACTACACCAATGAAGAAATAACCATTCCTCTTGATGAAACATTGACACCTATTGAAAACGCTAATAAGTACTTTGCAAAATATAATAAGCTGAAAAGGACTTACGAAGCCGGAACACGACTTATTGCTGAGATTAAAGATGAAATCATGTATCTTGAATCAATCATAAATGCTATAGACATAGCAACAACTGAAAACGACCTTAATAACATCAAGGATGAACTTGCAGTAACTGGTTATATCAAAAGAAGTGGAAAGTCAAAAAGCAAAGGAAATACACACAACAAACCTATGCATTATGTATCATCTGATGGCTTTGACATATATGTTGGAAAAAATAATATCCAGAATGATGAACTCACCTTCAAATTCGCCACTGGTGGTGACTGGTGGTTTCATGCAAAGCAGATGCCAGGTTCCCATGTTATAGTCAAAACAGAAGGAAAAGAATTGCCAGATAAGACCTTTGAAGAAGCTGCTGCCCTTGCTGCATACTATTCAAAGGGACGTGACCTTGAAAAGGTAGAGGTTGACTATGTATTAAAAAAAGAGGTTAAAAAACCTGCCGGCGCTAAACCAGGCTTTGTTGTTTACTATACGAACTATTCACTTATAGCCATTGCAGATATATCAGGTATCAGACTTATATCTGGCTAATACAGCATCTTAAAAATCAGGAGTTAAGTGTAATACGCAATAACATTTTACGTATTATACTTAACTCCTGATTTAGTCATCCTATAGCTTATGCCCTTTAACTCTGGACATAGCAGCCAATACTATTACACTTACAATATCTGCCACGACACACGCAGCATACATAATAGAAAACGTTCCTTTTATCTTATAAAGCAGAGTAATCATTATTATTCCAGCTGCACATGACATAAGGATAACTATACCTGCCACTCTTATATCAAGTCTGTCATTAACAGTAAGAACGATAAGTACAAATACAAAAATCACCGATACAACATACCTTATCAGGTACCACGTAAATGCTGCCTCTGTCATATCACATATTGTATTATCAATCGTAAGATATCCAAACAACGCCGGTGGATTCATCCAGTATATGAATGAAGCTATTATAACTATAACTGATGGCACTGCTATTTCAATAATCATCCTGCTTTTCATGCTTAATGTATTTATAGACTTTAGCAAAATCGCAACACATGTAACTATAGTAAACAATATAAGCCATGACCAGGAAAAGAAGAATTTGCTTCCTATATAATAATCATTAATATACGACGCCACTGTTCTTAAATTTTCATCCATTGATGCAGTCACAAGCCTTGATATTACAAGATTTCTTATAATCTCAAGGACAATAAACCCGCTAAGTGCAGGAAATATATATATAACCGCATTGTTAGTCATATTTTTTTCATTATATATCTTAATATGATTAATTGTACTGCTCTTTACCATTGCAAGCCCAAGCAAAGAAAAAATAATAATCAGAATATATGCTATAGGTATTCTGCTCATAAGATGTATCTTTTCTATCTGGCCAATCTCTGACTTATCCATGTAAAAGCTGTTTACAAATCTGATGATTTCATCTGAGCCTTCACCTATCTTTGCAATCAAAAGATATATGCCGGTTATAAGTGAACATATATTAGCCGCTACTGCAATCCTTCCTGCCATACTTACTTTTTTATACACAGCTACAGATGCAGCTGCCAACAAAAGAATTGTGACTGGGAATATTATTTTATATATATTCCCAAGTCCTGCATAGTAATAATAATTATATATTGATGTATCAAGTGATTGTCCAGCATATACATTACTATTCATTTTATTAAGGATATTCTGAAATACATGTTCTCTTGCAAATACCAGCAAAAGTATAAGATTCAGAACCATAATTCCAATAAGACTCATAAGCCTTATAAAGGTAATTTCACTTTTTTTCATGCCTATCCTCGTTCTTTTAATATCAGGAAGCAGCTAAGTTTTCACTGGCTGCCTCCAAAAATAACATACTATTCTTACGCTTGTACCTTTATGAAAGACTTCTTACCCTTCTTAACAACAACACCATCACCGGCAAAAACTTCCTTATCAAACTTTGCAGCGATATCAGATACTTTCTCACCTGCAACAGAAGCACCACCCTGTGCAACAACTCTTCTTGCCTCTGACTTAGTAGCTGCAAGACCAGCTGCATGAATTAAGGATACGATGTCAATGCTGCCATCTGTAAATGCATCTGCTTCAAGCTTAACTACTGCCATATTAGCAGCATTACCTGATGTAAATATAGCCTTAGCTGTTTCTTCTGCCTTCTTAGCTTCTTCCTCACCATGAACCATCTTTGTAAGCTCATATGCAAGTATTTCCTTAGCCTTATTAAGCTGTGCACCTTCCCACTTATCCATCTCATCAATCTGCTCAAGTGGTAAGAATGTAAGCATACGGATACACTTTAATACATCTGCATCTGCTACATTTCTCCAGTACTGATAGAACTCATATGGTGAAGTCTTTGCTGGATCAAGCCATACAGCACCGCTTACTGTCTTGCCCATCTTCTTACCCTCTGAGTTAAGAAGAAGTGTAATAGTCATAGCAGAAGCATCCTTGCCAAGCTTTCTTCTTATAAGCTCTGTACCACCGAGCATGTTGCTCCACTGGTCATCTCCACCAAACTGAAGATTACATCCATATTTCTGGTATAACATATAGAAATCATAGCTCTGCATGATCATATAGTTAAACTCAAGGAATGTAAGACCTCTTTCCATTCTCTGCTTATAGCACTCTGCTCTTAACATATTGTTAACTGAGAAGCAAGCACCTACTTCTCTTAAAAGGTCAACATAGTTAAGCTTTAAAAGCCAGTCTGCATTGTTTACAAACAATGCCTTGTCATCTGAAAAGTCAATAAACTTGCTCATCTGCTTCTTAAAGCACTCGCAGTTATGCTCAATCTGTTCTGGAGTAAGCATCTTTCTCATATCTGTCTTGCCTGATGGGTCACCAATCATACCTGTTCCACCACCAACTAAGGCTATTGGCTTATTACCTGCCATCTGAAGTCTCTTCATAAAACAGAGTGCCATGAAGTGACCTACATGAAGGCTGTCTGCTGTTGGGTCAAATCCAATGTAGAATGTAGCCTTTCCATTATTAATAAGATTCTTGATCAACTCTTCATCTGTCACCTGTGCAATAAGTCCTCTTGCAACTAATTCATCATAAACTGTCATTTCTGCCATTTCTTTTCTCCTGTTCTTATTATGTTATTATTTGATATTTATGATACTACCATTAACCATCAAGCCATTAGTGCTTTAAGACAACAAAAAGGAGCATATCTTTCATCCGTGTTAAAGGACGAAAGCCTATGCTCCGTGTTACCACCTTTATTCATAAACAACTCACGCTGCCTACCTTAATGGGTCTGATGATCCTGATACTATAACGTGTATCACTACGTCGCCCCTACTAAACATTACATGCTTTTCAGTTTGCTGCTCCAGAATGTATTCAGAATAACCATCCACCACGCCTCTCATCAACCGGCTGTTTTCTGTTGCTTAATGTTATACCTACTTGTTTCCATCAATGCATTATATATAATTATGTGCTTATTAAAGCTTATACCATATACTTAGTAATTTTGCAAGTATTAATTTTGCAAGTCACATATATTACTCATATATTACTCACATATTTTCAGATATATTAAGATTCCTTTGATTGTATATGTTTATTTTCTTTGTGTTTACATATGTATTTATATATAATATATGCTATCATAAGTCCGATTATACTCCCTGCAGCATCTATAAACACATCCCTTAAGCAGCCATATCTCCCCGGAACAAACTTCTGATGAAACTCATCTGTAGCTGCAAATACTATTGCTATAATCGATGATATCACAGGAAGTCTGATGCCTTTTATGCCGTCAACTATAAGTGCAAGCATGATAAGAACTGAAAGGACAGCATACTCTGTCATGTGAGCTGCTTTCCTTATTGGAAACTGTACAGACTCTATCATACTATCCCTGTTGTTATCATTATAATCAACTATCCCAGCCTTATCACATACTGTAAGTATTATATCTGCTGCCTTATAACTAAGTCCCGTAGATTCTTCACCATCCTGCTTTGAAAAGCCAAATATAAGCATTGCCATGATAATAGCAGGAATCCATATTAATATCTTTTTAATGTTCATTTAATCAATCCTTTTTACTGTATATCAAATATATTTTCATCTAAAATAGAATCATACCAAACAGATAGTACATTGTAACTTATTTTCTGCATATTTTTCATCTCACGTGATGCCTTATAAATATCAGTTTCCAAATATTCTTGTGGCAATTTTGATACTTCATCCTTTTTCTTATTTAAAATCAATACATCATCTTTTTCAATCATTTTCATATAATTACAATATAGTTTTGGACAATTTGTTTTTAACAATTCAGGTATATTTCCATATACTTTTTTATTAATTATATCTAATGCGTAATAACCCGTTACTATCATATTTACAGGATTAACATATACATGATTATAAGAATCTATATCAATAATACAGCCATGAATCCGACCACTCCCTCCAATTTTTTTAATTTCGTTAGAAATATTTTGTTGATACTCACTATATTTATCTAATGGTTTTTTTATACTTTCAATCATCCTATCCATATTAGCATAGTAATATTTTAATCTTTGAATGCGTAATTTATAAAATGCACCTCCATTTAGCATTGATAATGTTCCCAGTTCACTCTTATGAATAAAACAATAAAAACCATTTTTCTTTAACATATAAAGAATATTAATTTGCCTATTAAATGTCATATTAATATTTTTTCCCCTAGCAAAATCTTGATATTGCTGTGATGTAATTTCATGTATACCATCATCATAATCAAAAAAACAATCATATTCATTATCCATCAAAAAATATTTCAAATGTAGTGATCCATTCCCATAACCAATCTGATTATCTGCGTATATTCTTACTAGACCATCATCAAAAAATACATTTCTGTGAGTGTGACCACTAACATAAACAAAATTGTCATCATAATTTTTATCCATACACCAATCCTGCTTTGGCATATGAGTAAAAATAACCGTATTTTTATTAGACAATATATCTATTAATTTATAATATAATTGTTCAAATTTTCTGCTCTCTCTAATTTCAACATTCCTATCTATTGTCAATCCGTAAACACTATTCAATGCATTAAATACTTCGTTATATCCAGAAAAACCTAAACCACCAAAAATAGCAATCCTTGTACATCTAAGTTTTTCTAATATATCTTTATTATCCATACATATAAGTTCATCATAAGGAATAATTCCAACATCATTATATTCATTTTCATAGAATAAATCATTTTGTAATAAATACATCCCATTTTCATGTAACAAGGTCCTGTATTTTTTTACAATCTGTTCTATTGATAACCCAGGAAATCCCCAAAGTTCATGATTTCCTAAAACAAATACAAAATATACTTTTCCAAACAATTTATCTGCTGACTTTCTAAGCATTTTTATAAACATTTCATACAAAGAAAATTCCGATGACAAGTCACCTCCGATAAGCGTTATTCCATGACATTCTTGTAAAATATTATCAATATTTTTTTGCAATACAAAAATAACATCTTCTTTAGATTTACACTTAGCATTTTTTATTTTGTGCATCAAATGCAAATCAGAAATATAACTAATCTTTTTAAATTTATTTGAAAACTTGTTATCATCATCAACAACAATTTCCCTAGATTGCTGTAATATAATCTTTGTCTGTTCTTCATTTTTTTCAGATATAGGGAATTCTCTAATAAGTTTTTTGTTAAAATCATATGAAGAATATGAAATTTTAAATTGTTTGCATAATTCACTAGTCATTTTAACATTATTCAAATTAATCCCATACACATTTGGAAGATTTTTCATTCCTGTACATAATATTAAATCTGCTCCAGACAAATCTCCTTTCAAAAACGCAACAAAATCAAAAAAATATAAAAACTTATCGGATTGTTTCTTTACACATTTATCTTTGTCATCATACCAGAATTGTTCTACAATAAATCTATTATCCACATATGATTTTTTCACCTTATAACTTAAATTTGTATTATCCTTAATTGGCAATTTTGTCGTATCATCAACAATACATTTTGAAAAATCAACATTCAAGTAAATGTTCTTAGATAAATCACAATTTCTCAAATCACCTTTTCTATATTCAATAAACTCTTCAAATGTTTCAAAAGCTTGACATACATCCACGCCAAACAATTTATCTAAATATCTTTTTCCCCGACGATTTTTATACCTATAAACAGTTGTTTCCTCACAATAAAAATGTATTTCATTATCAAAATAACTAGATATACTTATTTCAATATCTCGATTCTTTAAATCTCTTACAAAATTTTTTACATTCGTCTTTTTTTTCCTATTTGTCGAATCCGAAGCCTGACAATAATTAAAGCTTTCACAAACATCATCTGGTTTATATATCAAACATAATCTCATAGCCATATCATCACCGCGATAATAATTTTTAGAAAAGTACTCCATAAGAATATCGAAATGTTTCCGACTATTTTTATGATAAATAGCATATTGTAAAAAGAAAAATTCTATGTGTTTATATTTTTCTAATGTTGCCTTGTTATAATCATCGCACACTTTTTTAAACAAATCATACGTATCTGCTAAATTAAATTTATCAATCCATTCTTTAACAACTTTTTTATTTACTAATTCACAATGATTATATTCTTCAATCTCCTCTTGTTTTATCTTATATGAACTAGCATCTATGGTTCTTGTTTCGAAACTCTTTAATGATTTCAAATGATTTATATCCAAATTAAGACTTTTGAAAAATTCATCCTCAAATGTATACCCATAATAACAAGCATTTTCATATACATCCCCATCTAAAAAAGAATAATATTCTTTAAACGAATTAAATATCATCCTATTAGATTCAAAATTATAACTATCTCTTTCTTTATTTTTATAAAACCACTGTTCTTCTACAAAAAAATTCTGCGTAATTACATCAAATCCACGACGACCACTTTTTCTTAAACCCAATTTTCTTTCAATCCTTACAATATCAGATTCTAAAGCTAATTCGTCTGGAACATTTCTTACTTTTAATTCTCCATTTTCTAATTCACTAATAATATTCAGCACTTCTAAGCTTTTATCCTCAAATTTTGATATTTCTTCCAATGCATCCACCATTTCTACACCTTTTATTCTACTCTACGAATATACTTTATATTTAACATATTGTATCGAAATAATAACAATTTATATTTTTACTTTATGAAATCAACAAAAAACACGCCTACATGAACATATTATATGGTTCCTGTAAGCGTGTATCATTTAGTTTAGACCAGCACTCATATTAAACACAAGTACCTTAAATTTTCATCTATAAAATTAAATATCCTTATGAATTATTTGTAACAATTAGATAGTAACAACTCTCATAGTATTAGTAAGTCCTCTCTTAGCAGAAGGATCTGATGATGTAGCAATACCAGCAGACACAATAACTGTATCGCCCTCTTCTACAAAACCAGCCTGCTCAGATACTACTAATGCATGCTCAATAATCTTATCAGTAGAAACCTCTGTTGCAGTCTTTAAAGGTCTTACTCCCCAATATATCTGCATTTTTCTAAGAACGTTATCATATGGTGAACAACCGATAATCTCAGCGTTTGGCTTAAGCTTAGATGTAAGTCTTGCTGTAAAACCAGAAATAGTTGGGCATACAATAGCCTTAGCGTTAAGGTTCTCTGCTGTCTGGACAGTAGCGTTACATACTGCACTTGATATGCTTCTCTTGCTATGAACCTTAGATATATCAGAAGCTCTGTCCTTGATATCCTTTTCTGTTCTTTCTGCAATCTTAGCCATCATCTTTAAGGCTTCAAGTGGATACTTACCATTAGCAGTCTCTCCTGAAAGCATAACTACGTCTGTACCATCATATATAGCATTAGCAACATCAGTAACCTCAGCTCTTGTAGGACGTGGATTTCTAATCATAGAATCAAGCATCTGTGTAGCTGTTATAACTGGCTTGTATGTTGCGTTACACTTCTTGATGATTTCCTTCTGGTAGTGTGGAACATCTTCTGCTGGAATCTCAACACCCATGTCACCTCTTGCGACCATGATACCATCAGCAACCTTAATAATCTCGTCAAGATTCTCAATACCTTCAGCATTCTCAATCTTAGCGATAACAGGAATATCTGAACCATGCTCCCATAAAAGCTGCTTAATCTCCTGGATACAAGCTGCATTTCTTACAAATGAAGCTGCGATAAAATCAAATCCCTGCTCTATACCAAATATAATATCATCCTTATCTTTGTCTGTGATACCTGGAAGCTTAATGCTTACGTTAGGAACATTAACGCCCTTCTTAGAACCAAGCTCACCACCATTAATTACAGTACATATAATATCTGTACCATCAACAACTTCTTCTACTCTAAGTTCAATAAGACCATCATCAATAAGAATAGTATTACCATTCTCTACATCTGCTGGAAGTCCTGCATATGTAATCATGTCAATATTTTCATCACCTACAACCTCTCTTGTTGTAAGAGTAAACTTCTGTCCTTCCTTAAGAGTAACCTTCTTATCATCCTTAAGTACGCCAGTTCTGATTTCTGGTCCCTTTGTATCAAGAAGTGTAGCTATAGGCTTGTTAATCTCTTCCCTTACACTCTTAACTAATGCAAAACGTCCAGCCTGTTCTTCATGATCTCCATGAGAAAAGTTGAATCTTGCAATATCCATACCATTTAATGCAAGCTGCTTAATAAGCTCTCTGTCATTAGTGTTAGGACCCATAGTACATATAATCTTAGTCTTCTTCATTCTAACCTCCAAAATAAATAAAAATAATTAATAAAAAACAAAACAATCCAAATGATTATACTTAATAACCCCAAAAATAGCAATAGCCATAACAATATTTATAAATAATTTAACTATCGCATATTCTTATTGTCATTAGCTGTAATATGAATATGTGTATACAAATGTTCATTACAATACTCATAGTTTCCTGCACACTTAGAGCAGAATCTGAATACCAGGCTTTCGTCATCAAGTTCAGTTCTTCCACACACAGCACATCTATGCTTAGGCTGTCCGCTTCTTACAGGCTTATATGGTTTATTAGCACTATCCCATGTTGTCTTCTCGCTATTGGCGTTATACAGCTTTTCATTAAATGATGTTCTCTTAGCATCTGTTCTGTTCTTTTCTGCTTTCTTCGCTGTATACATAGCCTTGTTAAAATTCTTTTGTGTTGAAGATTTATAAGGAATTTTTCTTGACACAATCATAAATACTATAAAGTTAAGCATTGAAACAAGTGCTGCAATAGCATTTGCATAACATCCCATACCGCTTCCTGATAACAAACCTGCATTATATAGTCCCTGCCACATTGCATAGCCTGCACTTGAACCAGCTGCTGCCATAGAAGGCACCGCAAAGCCACATACTATAGTTATCGCAAATACAATCCCATCAAGCAGTGCCATCCACTTTATCTTTATAGGGATGATAAAGAAAAGCAGCACCTCCATATCCGGCTGTTCCATGGCAAAAGCCATAAACAAAGCAAGATTGATGTAATGTGTACTCATATTAAAGCTGATACCAAATATAAGATATATTATAAGGGCTGCAACAATATTTAACAATACTCCTGAAAAGAAATATACATTAAACTTGAATGACCCCCATATATTCTCAAGCACTGTACCTATAAGATAATAAAAATAAAGTGAAAAGAATACAAAAATAATACTTGTTGAAGGTGGCTGTATTATAAATGTGACAATACGCCATACCTGTCCAGCAAATATCTTAGAAAAATCGAGTGAAAGATATGCACTGTAAACACCTGGTGCAAACACTTCAAATACAAATCCAACAGCATACAATATAATTATATAGACCATGAGATTCTTTATTGCATACTTTGAATATTTCCTTTCAAACTTAGAAAACCAATTCATCAAACTCCTCATTTCCGTGAAAAACATCACTAATTAATGATATAACATATACAAAGTATAAAAATAATAATTTCCTTTGTCAATTAAGTTCTCATTTTAGTATTATTAATTTTATATAAACAGTCATATTTATGGTGTTGAATTATTCTGTTATTTCTTATATAATATGTCAGTTGTAATTTATTCGATGTGATTTTTCATTTTTCGACATTGTAATTTTGGAATACTTTAACATTTACATCAATATATACTAAAACAAGGAGGACGGCTCTGCCGTAATGAATATGAATAAATACAGATTAGGTATTGATATTGGTTCAACAACAGTAAAGATCGCAATTCTTGATGATAATAATAATATTTTATTTTCAGATTATGAAAGACATTTTGCCAATATCCAGGAAACTTTACAGGGTCTGCTTGAAAAGGCTGTAACAAAGCTTGGTGAATTCGAAGTATATCCTGTTATAACAGGTTCGGGCGGACTTACTCTTGCAAAGCATCTTGAAGTTCCATTTACTCAGGAGGTTGTCGCTGTATCAACAGCACTTCAGGACTACGCTCCACAATGTGATGTCGCCATAGAGCTTGGTGGTGAGGATGCAAAGATTATCTACTTCACTAACGGTATTGACCAGCGTATGAATGGTATATGTGCTGGTGGTACAGGCTCTTTTATCGACCAGATGGCTACTCTTTTACAGACAGATGCAGCGGGTCTTAATGAATATGCTAAAAGCTATAAATCTATCTATCCTATAGCTGCAAGATGTGGTGTATTTGCCAAGTCTGATATACAGCCTCTTATCAATGAAGGTGCAACTAAGCAGGACTTAGCAGCCTCTATATTCCAGGCCGTTGTTAACCAGACTATTTCAGGTCTTGCATGTGGTAAACCTATACGGGGTAACGTTGCTTTCCTAGGTGGTCCTCTTCACTTCCTTTCAGAATTAAAACAGGCATTCATCCGTACATTAAGCCTTACTCCTGAACAGACTATTGCACCAGAACATTCACATCTTTTTGCTGCTGTTGGTTCTGCCATGAACTACGACAAAAACGTATGCGTTGATGTATCTGACATAATTAAACGTCTTCAGGGTAAGATAAAGCTTGACTTTGAAGTTGAACGTATGGAACCACTTTTTGCAGACCAGCTTGCTTATAACGACTTTATCAAAAGGCATAGTGTCCATCATGTTAAAACTGCGGACATATCCTCTTATGAAGGTAACTGTTATCTGGGTATTGATGCTGGTTCCACTACAACCAAGGTAGCACTTGTAGATGAAGATGGTAATCTTCTTTATTCATTCTACTCAAGCAACAACGGTTCTCCGCTTGCTACTACGATAAAAGCAATAAAAGAAATATATTCGCAGCTTCCACCTAAAGCCAGAATCGTACAGGCATGCTCTACAGGTTACGGTGAAGCCCTTATTAAGTCAGCTCTCATGCTGGATGAAGGAGAAGTTGAGACAGTATCACATTTCTATGCTGCTGCATTTTTTGATCCTGATGTTGACTGTATCATAGATATTGGTGGTCAGGATATGAAATGTATTAAAATCAAGAATCAGACAGTTGATTCTGTACAGCTTAATGAAGCATGTTCATCAGGCTGTGGTTCATTTATCGAAACATTTGCCAAGTCACTAAACTATTCTGTACAGGATTTCGCAAAGGCTGCTCTTTTTGCAAAGCATCCTATTGACCTTGGTACAAGATGTACTGTATTCATGAACTCTAAAGTAAAACAGGCACAAAAGGAAGGGGCTGAGGTATCTGATATATCAGCAGGTCTTGCTTACTCTGTCATCAAAAATGCATTATACAAGGTTATTAAAATAGCTGACCCAGGTGATTTAGGTAAACATATCGTTGTCCAGGGTGGTACATTCTACAACGATGCCGTGCTTAGAAGCTTTGAAAAGATAACAGGTGTTGATGCCATAAGACCTGATATCGCAGGCATAATGGGGGCTTTTGGTGCAGCACTTATTGCAAGAGAACGCTATGATGGTATATCAGAATCATCTATGCTCTCTATTGACAAAATAAACAGTCTTACTTACGAAACTACTCTTACAAGATGTAAAGGATGTACTAACAGCTGTCATTTAACTATTAACAAATTCTCTGGTGGACGTTCCTTTATAACTGGTAACAGATGCGAGCGTGGACTTGGAAAGGAACGTAATAAAGAAAAGGTTCCTAATCTTTTTGATTATAAGTTCCACAGACTTTTTGACTATGAACCTTTATCAGCTGATCTGGCTGTAAGAGGTGTTGTAGGTATACCAAGGGTACTTAACATGTATGAAAATTATCCTTTCTGGTTCACCTTCTTTACAAAGCTTGGTTATAAGGTTGTTCTTTCACCACAGTCAACAAGAAAGATATATGAGCTAGGCATAGAATCCATTCCATCAGAATCAGAATGTTATCCTGCTAAGCTTGCTCATGGTCATATAAGCTGGCTTATAAAGAAAGGTGTTAAATTCATCTTTTATCCTTGCGTTCCATATGAACACAAAGAAATAGATGGTACTAACAACCACTACAACTGTCCTATTGTTACTTCTTATGCTGAAAATATTAAGAACAATGTTGAAGAACTCAAAACTGAAAATATAGATTTCAGAAACCCTTTTATTTCTTTTGAAAACGAAGCAATCCTGGCTAAAAGATTGCATGAAGAGTTCCCTGATATCCCATCGGGTGAAATAAAAGCTGCTGTTTTGGATGCATGGAAAGAACTTATGCAGTCCAGAGAGGACATGCATAAAAAGGGTGAAGAAGTCATCAAGTATTTAAAGGATACTGGTAAACGTGGTATCGTTCTTGCAGGAAGGCCTTATCATATTGACCCTGAAATCAACCATGGTATACCTGAACTTATAAACTCATATGATATTGCCGTATTAACAGAAGACAGTGTTTCACATCTTGGAAATGTTGAACGTCCTCTTATCGTTATGGATCAGTGGATGTATCATTCAAGATTATATGCTGCAGCAAGTTTTGTTAAGACACAGGACAACCTTGATCTTATACAGCTTAACTCTTTTGGCTGTGGACTTGATGCCGTAACAACAGATGCTGTAAATGATATATTAACTAAATCAGGTAAAATATATACAGTATTAAAAATAGATGAAGTTAACAACCTTGGAGCTGCACGTATACGTATAAGATCTCTCATCGCTGCACTTAAAGTAAGAGATAAGAAGAATTATAAACGCACTCTTGTTTCATCTGCATACAACCGTGTTGAATTCACACCTGAGATGAGAAAGAACTACACTATTCTATGTCCTCAGATGTCACCTATACATTTTGACTTATTAGAGCCAGCACTCAATTCATGTGGCTATAATTTCGAGGTACTTGATAACGATAACAAATCATCAGTTGATATGGGGCTTAAATATGTAAATAATGATGCCTGCTATCCTTCCCTGATGGTTGTCGGCCAGATTATGAATGCTGTCCTTTCGGGTAAATACGATCTTTCAAAAACAGCAATCATTATTACACAGACTGGTGGTGGATGCCGTGCCTCTAACTACATTGGATTCATCAGACGTGCTCTTGAGAAAGCCAACTTAGGATATATACCTGTAATATCTCTTAGTGCACAGGGGCTTGAAACTAACTCTGGTTTTAAGTATGACCTTAAGATGCTTAAAAAAGCTATGATGGCGATTGAGTATGGCGATATATTCATGAATGTTGTATACAGAACAAGACCTTATGAAAAGGTTCCTGGCTCTGTTAACGCTCTACATGAACACTGGAAGGAAATATGTATTAAACAGATTACACAGGACAAGGTAAAAATGAAAGACTTTAACAATAACCTCCGTGCTATCGTTAAAGACTTTGATAACATTGAGTTACTTGATATAAAGAAGCCAAGAGTTGGTGTTGTTGGTGAGATTCTTGTTAAGTTTCTTCCTGCAGCCAACAACTATCTTGTTGATCTGCTTGAATCAGAAGGTGCAGAGGCAGTTGTTCCTGATCTTATGGGATTTCTTCTCTACTGTGCAGAAAATGCTAACTTTAAGCATAAATACCTCGGTACATCTGGAAAATCTGCATTTATTAATAATACAGTCATAAAGATTCTTGAATGGTTCAGAAAAGCTGGTAACCAGGCACTTGCAGAAAGTAAACGTTTTGATGCACCTTCATCCATAAAGGATACTGCTGCACTTGCAAAGGATCTTGTATCACTTGGAAACCAGACTGGCGAGGGATGGCTTCTTACTGGAGAAATGATTGAGCTGATACATAATGGTGCCGGCAATATAGTATGCTGCCAGCCATTTGCATGTCTGCCTAACCATATAGTAGGTAAAGGTGTTATAAAAGAATTACGTGCTGCTTTCCCTGAGGCTAATATTATTGCGGTTGATTATGACCCAGGTGCTTCAGAAGTTAACCAGCTCAACAGAATCAAACTTATGCTTGCTACTGCTAACAAGAATATTAACAAATAAGTTTTTGACTTATCATAAAAAAGTTGTATAATAATAAAAGAATATTCGGAGGATAAGCATATGAACTTTTTATTATTTTTAGGACCTATTATAGGTGTTGCAGTTTCAATATTTGCCGTTGTAGTTATCATTTCAGTTATCGGCGCAGTTGCTGGATCTGAAGAAGATATTGATGAGTAAATAAACAAATATTGATACAAAAAAATCCGCATCCTGATTATTTCATGACGAAATAATACAGGATGCGGATTTTTTCATATGTTACTATTTTTATATATTTTCAATCTGCCAGTCTATTGGTGTAACACCATGATTTTCAAGAAACTCGTTGCATTTGCTGAAATGCCTGCATCCAAAAAAACCTCTGTTAGCCGATAGTGGACTTGGATGTGCACTTGTTAATATAAGATGCTTAGGATTCGTAAGCATAGGAATTTTATCCTTTGCTGAATTCCCCCATAACATATAAACTATTGGTCTGTCCTGTGCATTAACAGCGTTGATAACTGCATCTGTAAACTGCTCCCAGCCTCTTCCCTTATGTGAAAATGCTGCATGTGCTCTTACCGTAAGTACAGTATTCAACATAAGTACTCCCTGGTCAGCCCACTTTTTAAGGAAACCATTGTTTGGATAATAGCACCCGATATCAGACTGTAATTCTTTATATATATTCTGTAATGACTTAGGTATAGGATTACCCGGAAGAACTGAAAAGCTAAGACCATGAGCCTGATTCACCTCATGATATGGATCCTGTCCAAGTATAAGCACCTTTACACTTTTAAGTGGTGTAAAATGAAATGCATTGAATATATCATCTGCTGGGGGATATACCACACAACTGTTATATTCATCCTTTACAAATGTATATAATTTCTTGTAATAATCCTTTCTAAACTCATCACTTAAAGCTTCCTGCCAGTCACCTGTTATCATAGACATAATTATGTTCCTCTTTTCCTCATATACTTCCTGCAGCATGTATTATATGATGTAATGATTATCCCTTTTGTGTTGTAACACAATATATTATAATCTCATAGGAATACCCTTATCAGACAAATATTTCTTAAGGTCTTTTATTTCCATCTCTTTATAATGGAATAAAGAGGCTGCAAGGGCTGCATCAGCATTACCCTTTGTAAATGCATCATAAAAATGCTCCATATTACCAGCACCACCAGATGCTATAACAGGAATTGACACATTTGATGCAACTGCATTAGTAAGCTCTATATCATAACCTGCCTTTGTACCATCACAATCCATGCTTGTAAGCAGTATCTCACCAGCACCAAGACTCTCAGCTTTCATAGCCCACTCAACGGCATCCATATGCATATCTACTCTTCCACCATTTTTATATATACTCCAATGCCCATCTTCCTGCTTTTTAGCATCTATCGCTACAACAACACACTGGCTTCCAAACTTGTCAGCAGCCCGCGAAATAAGTTCTGGATTCATGATTGCAGCTGAATTAACAGATATTTTGTCAGCACCTTCTCTTAAAAGCACCTTAAAATCTTCAACTGTCCTTATTCCACCGCCTACTGTGAATGGTATAAAAACCTTTTCAGCTACGTTTCTTACAAGCTCTACTGTTGTATTTCTTCCATCACTTGATGCTGTTATATCAAGAAATACCAGTTCATCTGCTCCTGATTTATCATACATTGCAGCAACCTCTACAGGATCTCCTGCATCCTTAAGATCAACAAAATTAGTTCCCTTAACAACTCTTCCATCTTTGCAATCAAGACAAGGTATTATTCTTTTAGTAAACATTATGTGTACTCTCCAATCTATAATTCTGCAAAATTCTTAAGTATTCTAAGACCTGTTTCACTACTCTTTTCTGGATGAAACTGGCATGCAAACACATTATCCTTTTCTACAGAAGCATGAATATGAGTTGAATATTCTGTAGATGCAGCCACGATTGCTTCATCATCAGCTTTAAGATAATATGAATGGACAAAATAAACATAAGGATTATCTGAAAGTCCCTTAAAAAGTTTTGCACCCGGCTTAACTTCCAATGAATTCCATCCCATATGTGGAATCTTTATTCCTTCAGCTGCTGGTATTTTTAATATTCTACCAGGCAGAATATTAAGGCCTTCTGCTCCTGGTGTTTCTTCACTTTCCTTGAACAAAAGCTGCAATCCAAGACATATACCAAGAAATGGTGTCTTATTATCAACAACCTTTTTTATCGTATCTACAAGTCCGAAACGATCAAGATTATTCATTGCATCTCCAAATGAACCCACTCCTGGTAGAATAACCTTATCTGCCTGTAATATTTCGCTCGAATCCCTTGATACAACAACTTCTTCACCAAGCGATATAAGAGCCTTTTCAACACTCTTTAAGTTACCTGCGTCATAATCGATCACTGAAATCATTTTATTGCCTCTCCATATGCTTCAATCTTATAATAATAACTTGTAAAATCCAACTTTGACAATTCAACTAATGATATTGCTTCTGTTTCAGACATTTTAAACTTATCCTTAAATGCCTTAATGATAAGATTATACACTTCTGTCATCTTATCCTCAACGCCTAATTCTTTTGCCTCACTTCTGTATGTCTGATATCTGTCAACTCCCTTTACAAGAGCATTTAGTGCCTCTGTATGCATATTCATTTTTTCATAATTTTCATATGATTCATACTGTCTTTGAACATACATAACAACCTTTGCCTGTTTATAAAGCGTCTCATCATCTCCAGACAGCTTTATTCCATCTAAACTATTATATGCCTTGTCATATTCCTGATTAGCATAATAATCTTTAGCAAGATTAATATTTCCACTATAGTTAATAGTATATCCAAACATCTGTACAAGCACTACTATTCCAACTATTAACATAACAAACACAATTATTGATTTCGGTTTGAATCTGATTATATCTCCAGGTTTAGGCGGCTGTTTAACCTTAGGTTTCTTTGGCTTCTTTTCTTTCTTAGGCTTCTTAGCCTTTGCTTTTTTAGCTGCTTCCTTTTTAGCTGTTTTCTTTTCAGCTGCCTTCTGCTTCTTTTCAGCTGCCTTGGCCTTTTTGGCTGCAACCTGCTGTTGCTTTTCCTGTCTTTCTATCTCTTCCTGCTGTTCCTCAGCCTCACCTGCTTTAGCCTGTTTAGCTTTGAACTGCTGCATTCTGTATTTTATCTTTGCAAACAGACCTTTCTTAGGTGCAGCTGAATCATCAAGAGTATCCTTACCATGAAATACCTCTTCTATCAGAAGCTCGTTTTCATCTTTTCCTTTAGCTGCAGGTACCTGCTCTGCATCCGTTGCTTTATTCTTATCGTTCTTATCAGCTTTAGCTGCCTTTTTCGCCATTTTGGCTTCTTTCTTAGCTGCTCTGCCTGACTTTTCTAAAGTATCAGCTGCTTCTTCTGTTTCATCATCAAGACTTTCAAAGAATATATCTTTAATAACTGATAAAATACCTTTTTTTCTTTTTTTCTTATTAACTGACTTTAATTCTTCTTCAAGCTGCTTCTTAACATCAACACCCGCAGATGTAATATCTGAGCTGTTATCAGCTTTATTGCCTTCCACTGCGCCAGTCGCTGCTAAATCAGAGGCTATGTTATCAGATGCCTTATCATCAGCCTGGTCACTTCCCTGATTAATCTGTGCAAGTAAATCGTTAACAGCACTGACTCCGCTTTCGTTTGTAGAACCAGCATCTGTGTTAACATCATTTAATAAATCATCAAGATTCATATTTACCAGTCTGTCTTTTTCACCATCTGATAAATCCATATCCTTAACAAGCTCATCATCTTTACTTAAGTTAGAGCCAGCTGCTTCATCTTTTTGAGTTTCCTCAATCAGCTTATCAAGTGCTTTATCTGCATTTGAACTCTTGACTGATTCATCAACCTTTTCCTTCTCTTCTTTTTCCCTTGCAAGCTTAGCCACTTCCTCAGGCGTAACTGATGAAACCGGTTTTGTTGTATCAGGTTCATCATCTACTATATAAGATTCATCAACACCTGGTGCTGCCATCTTTCGTGGAACAGTCATTACATCTTTCAGAACCTTTTCCACATGCTCATCACTTACCTGCTTACCATCATTTTCTACCGGATCATCCATGTATATATTTTCAAACTTGCTATTAGGCGTATTAGACTTTTCAACCGCCTCTCTAACCTGTTCTTTAATCTCTTCTTCTTCCTCGTCTTTTGCCTGCTTCTCTGCATTTTCCTTTTCAGACATTGATTTTAAAAGACCATCAAGGTAATCTTCTTCATTTTCAGCCACAATTCCACCACCTTTATCAATATATATAGAATACTAACATAAAGTCGTCTATTTAACAATATTTACCAGCGTTTTAATGCTTTGTGTTTTTAATGCTTGAACATATTTACCAGTGTTTTCAATACTTCATAGGCATCATATTTATATGTAACAGACTTATCCTTTATTTCTGGTGGTATTTGATAAAACATACTATGAATTCTGTAAAAACGAGCTTTTTCATTAATCATAACTATTCTCTCAAATGGCCATTTAATAAGATTAGGATTATTAAATCCCTCTCCTAATTCTACAACAAGTAATTTTTTTGCTAATGTACCTGATAACCACTTATTATATAAATCCCATTGCTTATCTTCATTTATCTTATCTGTTTCTCCTAAATAAGGGCAGACTATTCTTTTCTGATTTAATTCTGAATTTCTTAGTATATCATCTTTAACAGATGATATTATAAAATAATTTTTATGTTCAAGATATTTTGCCAGACAAGATAACACATCATCTATCTCATCATTTTTATATTTCAATAACTCAGTTCCAAAACCTAACAGTATACTATCATATGTATCCATATCATTAAGAATATCTTCACATAACTTTTCCAATGTGCCGAAATCTTTGTTATTATCCATATACTACCTCATCTATATTATTTGAATTAACAAAAGCATAGATGGTGTTACCTATAAAAAGGGATAACACCATCTAACTAATCAAAATCATCGACATATATTGATATAAATGTAAAATACAAGTTACATCATATAATAAAATGATAATTATACATTTTATTTTCTAAGAAGCTTGTCTATTTCATTAACTAATAAACCAATTTCTGGTTTTGACAACTGAATATCAGCTCCTAATGCTTCACCTTTAGCTCTCATCTGATCATTTATAAGTGATGAGAATATAACAACTGGTGTATCCTTAAGCTTATCATCAGTTTTTATAAGCTTTGTAAGTCTGTGGCCATCCATAAGCGGCATCTCTAAATCTGTTATAACACATGCAACATCCATTGAATCGGAATCTTTCATCTTGACAAGACATTCCCATGCCTCCTGTCCATTGGCACATAATGTTAAATTATCATAGCCTGACTTAATAAGTGAATCTGATATAAGCTTCATAAGTAATGGAGAATCCTCAGCTATTACTATATGTGATTCATTTCTTTCTCTTCCTTCGAGCTTATCAATATCAGAAACCTTTAGTCCTGTTTCAGGACTTATATCAGAAACTATTCTTTCAAAATCAAGGATGATAATAAGCTGGTCATTGATCTTTACTACGCCTGTAGCAATACCACTATCAGCACTGCTTATAGTACTGTCAGGCTTTATGATATCTGTCCATGATACTCTGTGAATACCTACAACAGAAGCAACATGAAATGCAACATTAAGCTTGTTGAAGTTAGTTATAATAAACATATCCTTCGTTATATCCTCTGATGGTTTACACTTAATAACCTTGGCAAGATCTACTATTGTTATCATAAGGTCTCTTGGCATAAAAACACCTTCTACACAAGGATGTGAATTAGGTACTGGCGTCACTTTACTATATGGAACTATTTCCTTAATCTTAGCAACATTAATTCCATAATGATTTCCACCAACCATAAACTCAAGCACTTCCAGTTCATTAGTACCACTTTCCATTAATATATTAGTTTCCATATATTTTATCCTCCATAACACACGTACTATTTCACTATATTATAGCAAAAAATGTTATTTATGGCAATTAATATTTGTATAAAAACTCACGATTGAAAACTCACAATAAAAATTCATTTCATAAAATTTGTCTTCCTACACCATATGCTGCTTAGTAAACTAAAAAACAAAACAAACAAAATAGTCTGAAAAACAAAAAAAAGAGGTACTAGACCTCTTTCATGATTATTTTTTCAAAACTGCACATTAAATATTCTATATTATACATCCGTATTCTTTCCTTCAAGAATAACTCTCTTTGTTCTATCCAAACCTTAACCTCTTTCGGTTAAGCCCTCGACCTATTAGTACAGATCAGCTCCATATGTCACCACACTTCCACCTTCTGCCTATCTACCTCGTCGTCTTCAAGGGGTCTTACTAACTTA
>OGJH01000268.1_pt1 | contig 66039 bp, 44 predicted proteins | sample 1572021 | NCBI WGS metagenome assembly OGJH01 (sample SAMEA2582098, study PRJEB24529) | metagenome | biome: Human gut stool | place: China | collected 2011
TCATTTGTCCAAACACAGCCTCTGGTTCTATACACCTCCTGCCTCTATGCTTGATCCCTTCTTCTGAGAGCAACCTTTCCCGTGCCTGCCGTTTGTATTGATTTAATCGGTGGTTGACTTCTATAATACGGTTCCCCCCGAGCTTTAAAACAACTGCCACGCAAAGGGCAACCTTCGCATCTTTCTGCTTTATACCGGGCACTTTCGGTGATGTATCCGCTCGCAGTCTTGTCACGTTTGGTTCCTATACGGTTCATGTGCTGTCCCATAGGACAAACGTAATAATCCTCTTGGGCATTGTAATGGAGACTTTCGGTATGGAACGGGTTGGGAGTATAACGGGGACGCTGTTCTTTATGGAAGTAATTGTACTTGATGAAGGTTTCTATCCCATTCTCCTGCATGAACCGGTAATTTTCTTCCGAACCGTAACCGGAGTCTGCCACACAGATATTCGGTAAACGGTTATAGCGGTACTGGAAAGAGTGGAAAAAGGTATGAGGGTCAGTGTATTGGTAGGGTTTGGAAACAGACGGAAGTCTGTGATGAATTGGTTTTCAGTACCTATTTGCAGATTATATCCGGGTTTGGTCTGCCCGTTCTTCATGGCATCTTCTTTCATGCGCATGAATGTGGCGCCAGGATCGGTCTTGGAATAGGAGTTACGTTCTACAAGGGTATCAAGGTGATTGTCGTATTCTATCAGCTTGTCACGATACCCTTCAAGTTCCCTGACCTGCTTCTTCTTTTTGCGCAGGGCTTTCTTTAAGTTCATCCACTATGTCAGAGAGCCTGCAGGGAGTAAACTCCACGGATGTGTCTTTTATAGAGTTCTACTGTGCAATGTTCATCCACCTGCTCCAAGAGAATACAGATTTTATCCATTAGTCTCGTACGGTTCCGTTCGACTGTCTTGCGCCAGACAAAAGTATATTTGTTGGCTTTGGATTCAATCTTGGTGTCGTCGATATACTCCACATCAAGGCTGATGAAACCTTTAGCGGCAAGGACAAGAACCAACTGGGTAAATACATTATTTATTTCCTCCTTTACACGGTTACGAAAACAGTTGATCATGATAAAATTCGGATGCTCATTACCGGCAAGCCAAATATAATGAATGTCACGAAGGAGGTGCTTCTCTATTTTACGGCAAGAATAGATATTATTCATGTAGGCGTAGATTATCACCTTAAGCATCATTTTAGGATGATAAGGACAACGGCCCGTTTCCTTATAAAGCTTCTTGAAACTCTCAAGATTGAGATTGTCAATAACAGCATTCACGATACGGACCGGGTCGGTCGCAGCTATGTTTTCATCAATTCTTTGTGAAAAAAGAACGGTTTGGTTGGGAATGTAAGGACGAAAATGTAACTTTGCCATAACGAAAAACTTTATACCTAAAGATACGAAAACTTTGGGTAATAACAAAGCCCGGGCTTGAGAAAGTCTGGGCTTTGCGCATAAAAAAAGGCTGTGTCAGCGTTTTGACACAACCTCTTTTCTTATTCTACTTTTTATGCCGGGGGTGATCGATGTTCTACCCACGTGTGAGTTGGTTTTAGCCCAGCTCTCGATAAACTTCCGCCCACGTGTCAGATGTAGTTATCCCACGTGTTAGGGAAGTTTAGCCCGGGTGTTAATAAGCGGCAGTTAGTTGCCGGCGTTTGTTTTCAATTGCTCATTCATAGCAGCGGCAGCTTTACGGCCATCACCCATCGCCAGAATTACGGTAGCTCCACCGCGAACGATGTCACCACCTGCGTAAATCATTGGGATAGAAGATTCCATGTTGTCATTTACTGCGATAGTTCCTTTTCGTCCTAATTCCAGTCCTTTGATAGAGCTTGGAACAATCGGGTTGGGAGATACCCCAACGCTGACAATGGCCAGGTCTATATCGATTGTTTCTGTTGCTCCCGGGATGGCTACAGGACTACGACGTCCGGAAGCATCCGGTTCGCCTAATTCCATCTTTTGCAGAATAACCTGTTTTACGCAACCTTGTTCATCAGCAATATATTCGATAGGATTATGCAGAGTGAGGAATTCAACTCCTTCTTCTTTGGCGTGTTTTACTTCTTCGATACGTGCAGGCATTTCTTCTTCCGAACGACGATAGATAATAATAGCATGTTCAGCGCCAAGACGTTTTGCCGTACGGACAGAGTCCATAGCTGTGTTACCACCACCGATTACTGCCACATTCTTACCGAATGCTACCGGAGTGTCCGAATCTTCGCTGGCGGCATCCATCAAATTGACACGGGTGAGGTATTCATTTGAAGACATGATATTGATAGAGTTCTCTCCCGGGATATTCATAAAGTTTGGCAGTCCGGCACCGGAAGCCACGAATATTCCTTTGAAACCTTCCGCTTTCAAGTCTTCTACACCGATAGTCTTTCCTACAATACAGTCTTTGATGAAGTTAACACCCATTTTACCGAGATTGTCGATTTCTACGTCTACAATCTTGTTTGGCAAACGGAATTCGGGGATACCGTATTTCAATACACCGCCAATTTCATGCAACGCTTCGAATACAGTTACATCATATCCATATTTAGCCATATCTCCGGCAAATGCCAATCCTGCAGGTCCTGAACCGATAACTGCTATTTTGATACCATTTTTCTCTGCAATGACAGGTACGGAGATTTGTCCGCTTTCACGTTCATAATCAGCTGCAAAACGTTCCAAATAACCGATAGCTACCGGCTTTTCATTCATTTTCAGATGAATACATTTTGATTCGCACTGTTTTTCTTGCGGGCACACACGACCGCAAACTGCAGGGAGCGCACTTGTTTCTTTCAATGTTTTAGCAGCTTCGAGGAATTCGCCACGTTCGATATTCTTAATGAAGCGGGGAATATCAATGCCTACCGGACAACCTTCCATACATCCCGGATTAGCACAGTCGAGACAGCGTTTCGCTTCTGTAACAGCCTGTTCCGCTGTTAATCCTTGATTAACTTCCTCTTTACGGCTGTGTGAACGGTATTCAGCATCGAGTTCATTCATCTCTACACGAGGAATAGCCGTACGTTCTTTTGGCTTCATGGATTTACGTAATTCCTGTCTCCAAGCAGCATTACGACTTTTTTCATCGATTTCTTTGGTTGCTTCACATTCCGATTCCAGCTTATGCATTTCTTCGCGTTCGATATTCTTGAACGCACCCATACGTTTCAGCATTTCGTCGAAATTCACTTGGTGACCGTCGAATTCCGGACCATCTACACAAACGAATTTAGTCTTTCCTCCTACAGTGATACGGCAAGCGCCGCACATACCAGTTCCGTCCACCATGATAGTGTTTAGCGAAACATCTGTCGGAATTTCATATTTTTTAGTCAGCAAGCAAACGAATTTCATCATGATGGCAGGGCCAATAGCGAAACATTTGTCTACTTTCTCACGTTTGATAACTTCTTCTACACCTTCTGTCACCAGACCTTTACGGCCGTAAGAACCGTCATCCGTCATGATAATTACTTCGTCAGAGCTTTCACGCATTTCTTTTTCCAAGATGATAAGATCTTTATTGCGTCCGGCCAATACAGTGATAACACGGTTACCGGCAGCCTTCAAAGCCTGTACGATAGGAAGCATCGGAGCCACACCTAAACCACCACCAGCGCAGACTACTGTTCCGAATTTCTCTATATGGGTAGCTTGTCCGAGTGGGCCTACTACGTCAGTGATAGATTCGCCTTCATTCAGTTCGCAGAGACGGGTAGAAGAAAGCCCGACTTCCTGCACTACCAGAGTAATGGTACCCTTTTTCAGGTCGGAACCTGCGATAGTCAATGGCATACGTTCTCCTTTTTCGCCTACACGTACGATGACGAAGTGTCCGGCCTTACGAGATTTAGCAATTAAAGGAGCTTCAATTTCAAATTTGAATACTTTTTCAGAAAAGCGTTCCTTGCTAATGATTTTGTTCATTATCTAATTAATTTGTTGTTTTTATTACGTAACTGCTATCAGAATGATGTAAATTTTGGCAAAGATACAGCTAATTTACGAAATATAAAAGAAAAGCCACTCTTTTGATGAGTGGCTCTTTATATACGGTACTTTTATTAGTCTGTCATGTCAAATATTAGTCTATCATGTCAAAGCCGCAATATGGAACCAATGCTTTCGGAATTCTGATACCTTCCGGAGTTTGGTTGTTTTCAAGTAGGGCGGCAACGATACGTGGCAATGCTAGTGCTGAGCCGTTCAATGTATGGCAGAGTTCGGTTTTCTTTTCTGCATTACGGTAACGGCATTTCAGACGATTGGCCTGATAGGTGTCGAAATTGGATACGGAACTTACTTCCAACCAGCGTTTCTGTGCCTCTGAATATACTTCGAAGTCGAAACAAAGGGCAGCAGTGAAACTCATATCACCACCACAGAGGCGGAGGATACGATATGGAAGTTCCAGTTTTTGCAACAGACCTTCTACGTGGTCGAGCATTTCCTGATGAGATTGTTTGGAGTGTTCCGGTTTGTCAATGCGAACCAATTCTACTTTGGAGAATTCGTGCAGACGATTCAGTCCGCGCACATCTTTACCATAGGAACCAGCTTCACGACGGAAACATTGTGTATAGGCGCAATTCATGATTGGCAACTGTTTTTCTTCCAAAATTACATCACGGTAGATGTTGGTTACAGGTACTTCTGCTGTCGGGATCAGATATAAATCATCTACTTCGCAATGATACATTTGTCCTTCTTTGTCAGGAAGCTGTCCTGTGCCATAGCCGGAAGCAGCGTTAACTACTGTCGGTGGCATGATTTCAGTATATCCGGATTTGCGTGCTTCGTCCAGGAAGAAGTTGATAAGAGCGCGTTGAAGTTGTGCGCCTTTACCTTTATATACGGGGAAACCTGCACCTGTGATTTTTACACCCAGGTCGAAGTCTATTAAATCATATTTCTTAGCCAGTTCCCAGTGGGGGAGTGCATCTTTAGGAAGTTCAGTTTCCATACCTCCCATTTTTTCCACTACGTTATCTTCAGCGCCTACACCTTCGGGTACACTGTCGTAAGGAATGTTGGGGATGGTATAAAGTACATTCTGCATATCTGTTACAGCCTGTGTCATAGCGGCGTCTAGTTCTTTGTTACCTTCTTTTAGTTCGGCAACGCGGGCACGTGCAGTTTCAGCTTCCTCTTTCTTGCCTTCTTTCATCAGTTGACCGATGGTGCGTGAAAGCGAGTTAACCTCTGCCAGATTCTTATCTAATTCATTTTGTGTGCTACGTCTCTTGTCGTTAAGAGCGATCACTTGGTCGATCGTTTCCTTTGCATTTTTGAAATGCTTCTTTTCCAGTCCGCGGAGTACCGCCTCTGTGTTTTCTGTAATTTGTTTAATGGTAAGCATATCTATACTTTTTATGAACTTTCTTATTTAAGGCTACAAAGATAAAGAAAAAACGAATAATCGAGCAAGTATATGTGTATTATCTGATACATATATGCATATCAAGTACACATTTTATGAGGGAAATCTTAGTTAGGTGCTGATACAATGAAGTGAATTAGACATAAAAAGAAAGGAGATGTAATCCATTGGATTACATCTCCTTCTCTTAAATATTTTCAGTTGTGCAATTATGCCTCGGTAGCAGGAACAACAGAAACATATCTTCTGTCTTCTTTGCCAACTTTGAAGCTAACTGTACCATCTACTAAAGCGAAAAGAGTGTGGTCTTTACCCATTCCGATGTTTTCACCCGGGTGGAATTCAGTACCTCTTTGACGAACGATGATGTTACCTGCTTTGCAAGCTTCGCCACCAAATATCTTAACGCCTAATCTTTTGCTCTGTGATTCGCGGCCGTTCTTAGAACTACCGACACCTTTCTTATGTGCCATTTCTTCTTACTTTTTAATTGATTAAGCTACTACTTCTGTAATTGTTAATTCAGTGAACTGTTGACGGTGACCGTTCAGTTTTCTGTGTCCTTTTCTTCTTTTCTTGTGGAAAACAAGAACTTTGTCGCCTTTAACCAAGTTTGAAACAACCTGGCAAACAACTTTAGCGCCTTCTACGGTAGGAGCACCTACTGTTACGTTTCCGTCTTTGTCTACCAAAAGAACTTTTTCAAATTCTACTGTTGAACCGTTTTCTGCACCTTCGATGTGGTGAACGAACAACTTTTGACCAGCTTCTGCTTTAAATTGCTGACCGTTAATCTCTACAATTGCGTACATCTTATATATAAATGTATAAGTTAGCTCCGGCGGGTGGTCTTTAATCACTTAAAGAACTCTTTATCGAACCCGTTGCGGAATAATCGGGCACAAAAGTACTATTTTTATTCGTTCCCGACAAATATTTCTTTTATTTTTTATAGGAGATAAAATGATTACGGCAAATAAATGAGCATTTTAGCTCTCATTGTAGCCTATTGGACTAATTCTCCTAAATTCTGCATAATGATTTTGTGTGGATAAACACGAAGTTCTTCTGCTGTTGTCATTCCGTTCAGCACACCTGCAAAATCGACTCCTGCATTCTGCGCTGTTTCGGCATCTACGGTGCTATCTCCAATATACAATGTCTCTTCGGGGCTACTTCCCAAATGTTCCAATGCAAATTTAACTCCTTCCGGCGAAGGTTTCGGTGCTTTTACATCTTCTCCTCCCACTATTATATCAAGAAAATCCTTAGGCAGAAATTCTTCCAGATAACTCAATATCCGGAAACGATACTTGGTAGAGATAATTCCGACGCGGGCACCTCGTTTCTTCAATTCTTTCAGCGTAGACAATGTGTCGGGGAAAAGACGGGTATTTACATTCATGTGTACATCAGCTTCCAGTCTGTACTCCTGCCGGAAGGCTTCCAGCTGAGCCGGGTCGGTAATTCCGGTGAGAATGCTGAATGATTCTTCCAATGTTTTGCCGATTGTACGCTTGATGGCTTCATCGGTAACGGTTAAATACTGATGCCGGGTAAGCACAATTCTGAAACACTTAACGATACCACGCGACGAATCGGCTAGTGTGTAGTCGAAATCGAATAAATAGGTTCTGTAGTTCATTGGGGAAAACTTTTCCGCAAAAGTACTAAATACTTTTCTTATTTCACAGGTTCTACTGTGTATCCTTGGCTTTTTAGTAACTTTAATAATCCTTTCTCTCCGGGGAGGTGCAGGGCGCCTACTGCAACAAAAGTCGGGGCAGCCTTCATGATTGTCGGTAGTTTTTCAGCCCATGCTTTATTACGGTTATAAATCATCGCATCTTCTTCGCTGGGAAGTGCGTCACATTGGTCGCCTTTACGCTCTTCGCTGATTTTAAGCATGGTGTTCAAATCTTGGTTCATGTAGGCGTTTGTGAGCCTTTTCAGGTTTTCTACTTCAGTCTCTATATGGTTAAGAGTGCACATTAATAGTTGTGCTTGCCGTTGTAGTGAACTGCCATTGAAAAGCAGATTGAATTGGAATTCTGCAGTTTCCAGTCCGTCTACCTTTTTTCCGTTTTGGATGGCTTGGCTTTGAAAGAATGTGTCGAGTTGCTCTTGCGGGTTGAATTTCCCTATATGCTTTACGTAAGCCATCACCACTGCATTATTTAATAGGAAGGCAGGTTTTAGCTTCGGAGCCATATTTAAATCTACCATCAGGTTTTCTTTGCAGAATTTATTAGCAGTCTCAAAGTCTTTCGGAGAAAGGAGAGAGTTCAGCGTGGTATCACTTTCAATCATCATTGCCTTTTGCATCTTTCCCATGGTGGCGGGCGATTGCATTTCCGACATTTTCATCTCTCCATATACTTGTTGGGTTTCATTCATAGCCTTTCTAAGTCCGGCAATGCTATCCATGATGCTGAACGGTGCCAGATGGTGAGTGCCTATGATGTAGGAAGGTTGGTTCAGTCCGTTGCCGGACACTTTCCATAAAAGCTGTGCATTGGCGCTGAATGCCACGCAAATAAATAGAACTGCTCCGATGAATGATTTCATAATTTTATATCATTAGAAGTTGATAATTAACGTATCCTGCCCCCGCTTATCCAGTGTTTGGTATAATAGTTCTCGTTCAAGTTGCTGACGATCACTCCTTTACTGGTGCTTGAATGAATAAACTTACCATTTTTGAGGTAAATGCCTACATGAGCTACTTTATTTTTTGAACGGCTGCTGGTGAAGAATACCAAATCTCCTTCCCGGAGATTCCGCTTGGCGACTTTATTACTTTCTTTTTTCAGATCTTCCGTGTTACGCGGCACTTGGGTGCGGTATACCTTACGGTACACTTGATAAACTAATCCCGAACAGTCGGCTCCTCGTTTCGAATCACCTCCACCACGATAGGGAACTCCTATCCAGTCGGCGACTTCCAGGTAGAGCTTATGGTTATCCTCCATATTGATATCTACCCCCAACAATATAGAAGCTCGCGCCAATGCTTGATAATCCAGCCGGGGTGCGGAAGTGCGGCAGGAACTAAGGCTGGCAACCAGTCCTAATAAAAGGATGAATTGCAGGAAGTATTTTTTCTTTCTATCAGGTTTCTTTATACTAGACTTATGGGTATCAGACTTTTCTGTTATATATCTCATCATAATTAGTTTATGCAATAATTTTGGTAAGGATGAATACTTACCATTCATTATTTTATCATTCCCTATTTACCGTTTACTCTTCTTCTACATTAAAATAATCCTCCAGTTCTTTCTCTGCGGAGTTGTCCTCGTTGATAATATCCCGGATGATGACACCGTGTTCCAATAAAGCGATCCTCGGACATACATTTACGGTATGATTGAGATTGTGACTGGATATGATAACCGTAGCTTGATGCTCCTCATTATATTTCTTGAGCAGATGTTTGATGATAGACTGAGAACTTGGATCGAGAAAGTTGAATGGTTCGTCCAGTATCAGTAATTGCGGGTAATGAAGCATGGCAGAAATAATTCCGATCTTTTGCTTATTACCTGCGGAGTAGTTACGGATTAGCTTCTTGTGCCCGATCACTTCTCCACTCATAAAACGTTCGAAAGGAATCAGACGTTCGTCCACTTCTTCTTTCTTTAGTCCGTACATCTTTCCGATGAAATAAAAATATTCTTCCGGAGTGAGATAATCAATCAGAAAACCATCGTCAATGAAAGCACCGGTAATGCTTTTCCAGTCTTCGCTTTGGCTGACATCAATATCATTAATAATCACCTTACCATCGTCTGCTTTTAACAGATCCAGCATGATTCGGAAGAGAGTTGTTTTACCGGCACCGTTGTTTCCCACTAATCCGAGCATATCGCCTTGATTGATTTCGTAGTGTTCTATGTCTACGGCAATCTTCTCACCGAAATTCTTTTTAAGTTTGTTAATGATAATCATGATCTTCAATGTTTATATGGTTAATGATTCATGAGCGTTTATTGGCGGCTGTCTCTGAAGCCTTCCATGTTTTCGTATCGCCGTTTCATGAAACGATGATATACATTTTTAATCCATAAAGGAGAAGTCAGGGTAAATCCGAGACCGACAACTAACAGAATTATGTAAGTGATTGTTTCACCTAAAAATGCATTTAATAGACTGTATAAGATGAGAGGCACACCGAAAGCAGCGAAATTAACCACCATCTGTATAGCGCTATTCGTTTGCCGACTTGCCACTTTCTCGTTTAAGGGGACCGTTTGTTTGTTGTAGACAGCCAGTTGGAAAAAACAGAAATAAATAAAGCCGATGGTATAGAAAAACCAGGCGAAGGCGCCCAGTAAAGTGAGTTTATTCATGATGATGGCGGGAATCATGAGTATGAAAGGTATGATTTCACCAATACTGTATGTGTAATATTTGGCTTTCAGTAGACTCATAATTGATTCTTTACGAGACATCAGGCCATCAATGTAATTACCTTCGAATGACATAATCTGTGAAAGGATAATCATTCCGAATACGGCAAAGTTGTATACACAGATGAAAGAAGTCATGAAATTCCCGTCGTAGACACTGGAAAAGCTAAGTGCGACGGAGAAAGCCACCACTACAATTGCGATATTGCGTAATGCACCTTTGCAGCGGCGATTGCGTAAAAGCATTTTCAGTTCCAGCCTCATATATTCGCCAACTTCCCCGTAGCGTTCGAAGAATTTATATTCGGAGACATGTTTAATCTGGCTATCTTCTACTTTTGCCAGCTCTGCATAGATAAGTCCGGACATGATCTTGCGGTTAATCAACCATAAAATGGCAATCACAAGTATGGTGCCGAGAAAATAGAGAATGTTGCCCTGTATGTATCCGTCTCCCAGATCCATGAAGAAATAGAAGAGAGGACTATTTTCGGGAATGAAAAGAAGGCAGCCTATTCCACCGTAGAAAGCGATAGGTAATAGAATCCACCAAATACGTTCGTTGATAAGAGTGCGGCAAAGCAAGTACCAGTAATTATTGGCAATAATCAATAGCAAGATACCGATAAGATAGGTGATGACACCGGGGATACCGAAAAACTTGGTAATAGTGATGAAGGAAAAAGGGACAAACAGAAACAACCAGAACAGGTTGAACAGGCTTAGTCCCGAGCGGATTAGTAAAAAGTCGATGACACGAATTCGTTTAACCGGCAGCAGGAGGTAAGGTTTTACCTCCTGTGTCGGTGTTTTTTGCAACGGAACACGCAACAGAAAGTCCAGTGCCAGGATAAAGATCAGAACCACTGCGTTCATCACATGATATGGTTCCCGATTGGGAACCATATCAGAAAATCCGAACGCGAACGTCGTACCGAAGAATATCAGGTAACCAGCCCAGAATGCGCCCATGACATAACCGAGTATTTTAGCAACTTTGTTCTTTTCATACATCGGATGCCGTTTGGCGGCAAGCCTTCCATGTTTGCGTAATTCGTTGAATATCATCATTCGGTAGATATACTAGAGAATTTTTATTTGTTTTCTTCCGGCACGGTCATGATGACTTGAATTTCGTTGTTCTGTTTCAGCAATTTGGCGAGGAAGTCTTGCACTTCTTTCGCTGTAATGCTGTTGACCAACTTTTCATAGTCTTTTGTATTATCTACACCTGTGTAGAGGTATTCGTCCATATTATTAAGCCAGTAGCCGTTTTCTTTCTGGGCGTCTTTATACTTCTTCAGCATATATTCTTTGATCTTCTGCATGTGTTCGGCAGACGGACCTTCTTTTGCCATTTTGTGAAGTTGTTCTACAACAACAGCAGACAATTTATCTTTCTTGGCAGGGTCAGTTTGGAATACAATCTGAAGAACAAGTTCCTCTTTCGGGTATTTACCAAGACTTCCGTTACAGCTTACACCGTATGTACCTCCTTCTTTTTCACGGATTTCAGCAGTGTAAACCAAATCCAGAGCCTGATCTAAGAAGCTAAGCAGGACATTGTTGCGCAAGTCATATTTGCAAGTGCCGCTATAAAGGAACATGATGGTAGCCATTGGAGTTTCCTGTGCTTTCGCAAATACATTTTTGATCTCTCCCTTGCGGATGTCCATCTTGTTATCTTTGAAAGTCTCTTTACGGTTGATAGATGGCAGACCTCCCAGATATTTGGCGATTAACGGTTTCATTGTAGCCAAGTCTACGTTTCCTACCAGGAAGAAAGTGAAATCACTTGCATCTTTGTAGCGGTCTTTGTACATTTCAAGAATACGGTCATAGTTGATCTGGTCTACCATGTTTTCTTTCATTCTGATAGCGCGTGGATGGTGACCGTATAGTACGCTTGTAATAGTGTCACTGAAAGCAGTCATCGGGTTAGCGTCTGCATTTTGAAGTTCAGCTTTCAAACGGTTCTTGTAAGATTCGAATGCTTCGTTATCCTTACGCGGAGATGTGAAAGTCAGATAAGTAAGCTGCATCATTGTCTCAAAGTCTTTCGGAGCACAGCTACCGGAAACAGTTTCCGTAGTGTTGCCGATACCCGCACCTACGTTTGCACGTTTGCCAGCCAAAGCTTTACCCAGATCTACTTTGCTGAAATTACCGATTCCACCTACTAGAGCTACTCCGTTTAATTGAGAGATATTGATAATTTCTTCGTTCGGGAATACGCTGGTACCACCGAAGCTTACACCTTTCATTACAATCTGGTCAGCCTTGAAATCAGTTGGTTTCACATATACGGTTACGCCGTTGGAAAGTACCAACTTAGTCGTACCATAGATTTCGCCAGCTTTTTCAGAAACAATCTTACCGCCTTTAATATCTTCAGAGATCAGCGGTTCGTTAGAAACTTTATCTTCATAAGGTTTCAGATCGAATGACTTCATTTGTTTCAATAAAGCAGCAATTTCTTCTTTAGTAGGGTATTTTGCTCCTTCTTTTTCCGGACAGGCCAGCAAAACCACCTGATTGTTGTCAGTGATTAGTTGTTGCATCACCTGATTGACAGATTCTACAGGGATATTCGGAGCCAGTTTGTTTACCAGTGTATATTCAACTTCGATTCCCGGAATCGGTTCTTTTTCAAGGAAATTGTTAACGTATTCGTTGACGTAAGAACCACTTTTAGTCTTTTCACGTTCGTTGTAAGCAGATTCTACGGCTTGCAAATAGTTGGCGCGTGCGCGTTCATATTCTGAAGCGGTAAATCCGAAGCGGCGTGCACGTTCCGCTTCTTCCAAAACAGTTTTCATTGCTAAATCGATACCGTCTATTTTGCTGCTTGCATCAAGTGCGAGTGCTTCTTTAGTCTTGGCAAGGAAATAGTTTCCATATTCTGCGCTTGCACTAGTGAAAGGAGGATTAGCGGTTTGACGGAGTTCATTCAAACGGTTGTTCAGCATATTCATAGCCATGCTGACCATATACTGAGTAGCATAATAAGCAATGGTATTTTTCAAAGAATCCGGTGTAGCGTCTTGTTTGAAGAAGATGTTCACATAAGGATTCTTCACTTCCTTGTCTGTACCGATATAGATAAGCGGTTCCTGATTATCTGCCACTGGATAGTAGATACGTTCGGCCGGGTTTACCGGAGCTTTTACATCTGCAAATACCTTTTTCAGTTTAGCTTCAATTTCATCTACATTGATATCACCTACAATAACGATTCCTTGTAAGTCCGGACGATACCATTTCGCATAATAATCGCGGATATCCTGATAAGGGAAGTTGTTGATAACATCAATACTTCCGATAGGCATACAGTCTGAATATTTAGAATCCGGATACAGAGTAGACTGTGCATCAGTCATGATGCGAAGCATACCACTGTTACGGCTTCTCCATTCTTCGCGGATAACGCCACGCTCTTTGTCAATTTCCTTGTCGGCAAGGTTGATAGCGTTCGACCAGTCGTGAAGGATCAGCAGACAAGAGTCTACCACGTTTATATTTTCAGTTGGTACGTTGCTGATGTTGTACACCGTCTGGTCGACACTGGTATATGCATTCAGGTTCGTGCCGAATTTGATACCTTTTGTTTCACACCAGGGCACGATGCCAAGTCCGGTTTCATCACCTGGGAAGTGCTTTGTTCCGTTGAAAGCCATGTGCTCCAGAAAGTGTGCCAGACCACGTTGTTGTGGTTCCTCAAGAATGGAACCTACTTTCTGGGCGATGTAGAATTCAACTCGTTTTTCGGGAAGGGCGTTGTGGCGAATGTAATAGGTAAGCCCGTTGTCTAGTTTACCGATACGAACATTCTTGTCCACAGGTAACTCTTGCATGGGTTGTGCAAGTACGAGCTGGAAATTGCAGCATATAAAAAGGACTGCAATAAATAATCCACGTAATAAATGTTTCATGTTCTATTTAGTTTAAATAAATATTTCTGTGTTATTTGTCGTTGTGCTTGGTTGTAAATCACAAATAGACAGGGAAAAGAGTTATTTTATAGCTTCCCGTATCCTGACTAGCTTAGTTAACAGTCCTTCCAGAAGGTCTAACTTTAACATATTGGCACCATCGCTTTTTGCTACGGCAGGGTTTTCATGTGTTTCGATGAATATTCCGTCGGCACCTACGGCGATACCTGCTTTGGCAACAGTCTCTATCAACTGCGGCATTCCTCCCGTTACCCCACTGGTCTGGTTGGGTTGCTGCAAGGAGTGAGTGACGTCCAGAATCACCGGATAGCCGAATGATTGCATTTCGGGGATGCCACGGTAGTCTACAACAAGATCCTGATAGCCGAAAGTTGTTCCACGTTCGGTAAGCATCACATTCTTGTTTCCGGCTTCCACCACTTTGTCGGCAGCAAACTGCATTGCCAGCGGTGAAAGGAACTGTCCTTTCTTGATGTTAATCGTTTTTCCGGTTTTGGCTGCAGCAACCAACAAGTCGGTCTGGCGGCAAAGAAAAGCCGGGATTTGAAGTATATCCACGTATTCGGCTGCCATTGCAGCTTCATCTGCAGTATGGATATCGGTTACGGTGGGGACTCCGAAAGTCTCATTTACCTTTCTCAATACTTTGAGTGCTTTCTCATCGCCAATGCCGGTAAACGAATCCAGACGTGAGCGGTTTGCCTTGCGGTAAGAACCTTTGAATACATAAGGAATTTGCAGTGCTTCGGTGATCTTTACTACTCGTTCGGCAATGCGCATTGCCATTTCTTCACCTTCTATCACACACGGACCGGCCAACAGGAAAAAGTTGCCGGCGGGGTTGTTCTTAAGTTCTATCATTTTATTATTTACCAATTACAAATTATCAATTAGATTGTGAGTATATGTTTCTCTCCTTGGGTGGAGTGATCCTGATTAGTTGGGGATGATAAGCGTTGTCTTTTCCGGGAGCACGCCTACTTCTAAAGGAAAATGTTTAGGCAACAAACGCCCGTCCAAATCCACCGCTGCATTCTGTGCCCGGAGTACCTTTACTTTTCTCGTCCGGTAGCTTTTCACCACTTTGTGATTCAGGATTCTTCCCTGAATCAGCATCCATAGTCCGGAAATAATTTGCAGGAATTCCGGGCGGTAGATTACAGATACATCCAGCCATCCGTTGTATGGAACGGCACTGGGAGTTTGTCCCCATCCCCAGGCACTGCCTATACATACGGTCATGATGCGTCCGCGGATATGTTCATCATTGATGCGGAGATGCATTCTGTAGAGTTTCCGTTCGAAGATGAGGGAGAACAGGGCGGCAACGTATGAAAGGAACTTCACACCCCAGAAACGTTTGGTCTGATCGGTGATTTTGACGATTCGTGCTCCCAGTCCGATATTAACGGCATTGAGGAAATAGCGACGCTGGTGTTCGTTTCCGTCGTAGAAGTTGCAGTAGCCTACGTCTATTTTCTTCAACCGATGATTGATGATACAGTCGACAGCCGGCTTGTATTCGGTGCTAAGTCCCCAATATTTGGCGAAGTCATTTCCGATACCGTTCGGAATCATGCCGAGGGCGATGTTCTCTTTGTCTTCGGCATCGGATAGCATAATGCCATTGATGGCATCATTCAATGCCCCATCACCTCCCACAATGACAATCGTGCGATAACCATTGTTGGCCAAAATTTTAGCGAGACGCTCTACCGAACCGAAACCTTCGGATTGTACATAGTCATAGTCTACACCTTTACTGTCCATGTACTCCTTAATTTCTTTCCAGCGCTTCTTTACCTTTCGGGTACCAGCTTTTGGGTTGTAAATCACTCCCCATTTCTTCGGTTCTACACTCATATTTGTTTATCTATCCTATTGTGTATTAAAAATCGCACTATAATAACTGCCAAAGATACTAATTCCCTTGCAGTTTCTCTTTTACAAAAGCTATCTTTTCTTCCATCGGCAGCTCTGCATTCATCCAATGGATCGTAAATCCTCTTCTTTCCATGCCGCGGAACCAGGTCATTTGTCGCTTGGCAAACTGATGGATGGCTATCTCCAAACCGTTGAACATTTCTTCATAAGTCAGTTTGCCTATGACGTATAATGTCAGGTATTTGTATTCCAGTCCATAGTAGATGAGATCGTCCGGTGCAATCCCCTGTTCGATCAATCGTCTTACCTCGTCCACCATTCCTTCATCCAATCGTTGTTTCAATCGGCGGGTGATCTTTTCACGGCGCAGTTCCCGGTCAATGTCCACTCCGATGATGAGACTGTTCAGTTCCGGAAATTCCCTTTCGGGAACCGGATGGGCTGCATAATACTCTTCAATTTCTATCGCACGTATCGCCCGTTTCACGGTATCCACATCGGTGGAGTTATGCAAAGCCTTGTATTGACTTAGCATTTCCGTCAACTCTTCCAGCGAATGATTTGCCAAACGGTTGCGCAATTCCGGATTTTCCGGTACGGGCATCAGTTTATATCCTTTCAACACGGATTCCAGATACATACCTGTCCCTCCACATAAAACGGGAAGACAGCCTTTTTGTTTGATGCTTTCGTAAGAATTCAAGAAATCACGTTGATATTCAAACACATTGTATTTATATCCGGGGTCTGCAATGTCAATCAGATGATAGGGGATTGTACGTCCGTTTACGGTATAGTCGGCCAAATCTTTTCCTGTACCGAGATCCATTCCTCTATATATCTGACGGGAATCGGCACTGATAATTTCTGTGTTGAGTTCATAGGCCAAGGCAGCGGCAAAGGGAGTTTTACCCGAGGCTGTAGGTCCGAGTATGGCGATTAAATCATAGTCCGGCATAGCTTCATTCTTTTATATCTGCAAAATTACGAAATATTTTTAACCTGTTTGGTATTCAATCGCTTTTTTATCAAGATTAATAAGGGGATAGGGAAGGTTAATTTGTATTTTAACCTCTAATTGGTGGTATTCAATCTAATAATAATGAAGTGTATGAGAATACCGCCATCTGATATTATCTACTATGATATTTGTGTTGTTTTTATTGTCAATCTGTCAGGGTAGTGGCTAATCTTTTGATTTTTAGTGGAATATGGCTGATGATAGGAGCTGACAATAGGCTGACAATAAAGGTCTTGTTTTTTTTATTGTCAGCTTTGTTTTTGCTGATTAAATAGTATAGCTCTTTGATAAACAGTTGCTTATCTCCTTTTTTATCATGATGCTATTTTTGTGATAACTTCTGTATATCTGTATGCTTTTACGTTATATTACCACTAAGGTTGTGTTGAAAAATCAGGTGTGATAACTCTAGTATGCTGATAGAATAACACGGAGATACGGGTAAAGTAGCTTAAAGATACTGGCATTGTTCAGCTAGAGTGCCTTTATTGTTCAGCTAAAGTACCGCTCTTGTTAGTTCTCCACGGCCGTGGTGAATGAATGATATCGGTAGCTTAACAGATGTATACCTGCTTGATAGAATAAAGATAAAGGTGCCTTAATAGAGTTGTGCTTACTTGCGTAAGTCTATAAACCTGACATTCAAAATCATTTCCACATTTATCTGTTGTTGATCGTTTGTACTATCCGGCATACCTTTCCGTTTTTATCAACGCCTTCTATGGTTATATCTTCCGGCGCAGTGCTGTCCGGAGTATAGTATTCGATGGTTGCTTTTCCATTAGCATCCAGTTGAAGGGTAGGATTCCAATAGATCGTGCTTCGTAAATCCGAGCGTTGGTCATTCTTCTTTTCGGGCGTATCATAGGTCGGCTGGTAGAATTCGACCGAGTCGCTGTACCCCAGTGGAGTACACGTGATAATGCCCTGTGCCGGTCTTGCCGGGATATCTTTGCCGTCTTTCAGCGTAATAACGATAGCACCTGCCGAACCGCGGGAACCTAAGATTGCTGCATCGGCACCGCGAAGGAGGCTCAAACTCGACATATCGCTGGTTTGTATCATGGTCAGGATGTCGTTATCGTCTTCATATACCACGTCGTCAACGACAATGACAGGTTGCTCGGGATTGTTACGGATATGTATTTCATTTCCATTTGTCACGCTAATACCCGGGAGTCTGGTGACTGCATCGAAAGCTGTTTGTGCACCGAATCCTTCCAGTCTGTCCCCCTCGATTGTGTAGGTGTTGATACCTCCTGTGTAAATACTTTCTGAACTGGCCTTTTTACGACTTCCAGTGACTACCACTTCTTTCAGATTGTACACTCTCATTCCACCTTCCATGTAATATTGGTCGCGGGTGTTAAGCAAATAATCTTCCATAAACGTTGCTGTTCCATCATGGAAAGGAGACTTGTGCGAAGTTGCCGGGTATTGAGGAGTGTCAATCACGATGTCCACTCCGGCAAATCCTTTTTTGGTACGTGCCTGAACAAGGAAAGTCGTGCTATCTCTGAAAGATGTGTTCACGATAAACTCTCCTTTTTCGTCTGTGGTGGTAGTGGCGATGATGTTCTGTTTGGGAGCCAGAATACAAATAGGTCCTTTCTTAACGTTACCTCCAAAGAAACCTTTGATACGTCCGCTGATAGTTTGCCCCTTTTCCATATAGTTGGTGAGGTTCATTGAAGGTGCAGTCAGTACATTCTGGATATGGTGTCTGCGCCATCCGTGCGTCATCATCAGGAAGTCTACCGTGCGGAGAGTCCGGAGGTCTTGTTGCAAAAAATAATATCCGGGATTTTCTATATATCCTTTTAAGTCGGAGGTCAATAGAAGATTCGAGACGATATTGTCAGCAAGCGAATCCGGACGGATGCTCTTTCTGTCGGTAATGCTGACGGAGAAACTACCTTCTACCGGAGTACCGTTATCGTCTTTTGCTGAAATTTGCAAGGATACCTTTTCTCTTTTTCCGTATGTCGGCTTATCTGCAAGAATTTGCCATTGATGCGGATTCCGGTCGGGTATGAAAACCAGGCGTTCGCTAAGTGCGTTGCCCTGTTGGTCGATCAGCATGAAATGGGTGATGCCTGCGTTGAATAAACTGTCGTTCATTCTTCCAAAAGTCCTGTCGACACTGACTGGCTGCAGGATGACCAGCTTTCCACGAGTGTGCGCAATCAAGAATAACTTTTGAGGCCACTCGGTAGCTTCTGTTTTCTGGATTTCGTAACGGATTTCCTTTTTATAATGTGTCATGGAAAGTGTGATCCCTTTTTCTTCTACAGCTGGGAGGTCGAATCGTTTACTAATACCGTCACCGGATTTGGCAATCACATAGTAAGAGTTTCCCACAGTCGGATTCAGTGTGAAAACTCCCATGCCATCATGCTCCGAGCGGAAAGCTGTCAATGTGTCTCCGTTGGCATCGAACAGGAATCCTTCTATTTCTGTAGAAAAGCCATCCGATCCTTGAGCCTTGAAAGCTATATTCTGATGAGCAACGGTCAGGAGAGCGCCCCCTTCAGGGAAGAACTTAACATCAAAATCTTTTGTAAACGAAGGCAGATAGAAAGTTTTCTTATAAGTATATTGGGGATCATCGAACTCTACTTCAATGTGGCGTGTGGCAATAGGCTTCAAATCCGGCAGGGAAATGGAAATCAACCCATTCTCATCTGTCTTTCTTTTACCTTTATCTTTAATCTTTCCGTTTTCAATGTAGCGGTAGCGGATGGCAGTATTTCCGAAAGCCTCTTGAGTATTGCTGGTAAATCTTACCTTGGCTGTATAATGTGATTCGTCTTCTTGCTGATACTCAATGTTTGAAACAATCGTATTATCAATCGAATTACCGATTTTCAGATTGTGTGAATAAAAGAATTCCGGTTCCTGATTAAGCATCCAGTTGCTATATCCCCGCAAATAATAATCGCCTGCTGGGAGAGTGGGAGGGAGGGTGAAAGCATTATGAAAACCCAATGAATCTCTACGAATCTTCTTACGTTCTACGATAGAGTCGGAACGGTTGACAAGTTCTGTAATGATGAAGTTGCTTTGTGTATTATCTTGATGTGTAACAGAGTTTACCAGATATCCCTTGAACCATATTTTTTCTCCTGCCCCATAAAAAGGCTTGTCCAGATGTAAGTAGAGTTTCTCCTGTGGGACTTTTTCCAGTAGATTAAAATACGCAATAATTGTATCTTGTACGTTTTGCCCTGACAATGGGGCAAAACAGAACAGTATTCCGAAAAAGAAAGCTATTAAGCCTCTATGGATAGAAAATGTAGTTTTGTTTTTCATACGTTATGTGTTTGATTCTACATCTATGATTTGTGCATCCAGATCGAAAGTACTTTCTTTTTTACTGCCAGTATGTTAATCACCGATACAACGATAAATAATAGAATACCCATACTGATTGCTGCCCATAATGATCCGGTTTCCAGCTGTGGAAATAGGATGCGGATACTGTCTATGTAATAACTGCGCAACCAGGAGACTAATCCGATGGATAATACAAGCACAATAACGTTCAATCCTACCGTGAGCAACTGATAAGGCAATGCTACCTTGTTGGGACTGTATCCGATTAGTAATAGACTTTTCAGCTTGGTTGTATTCTTTTGTAAAAGCAGGAAGATGCTCAACATCAGTATATAGAATGAAAGGATACTGATAAATAAACCCACTCCCAATACAATACCTACGATAAGACGGAGGAAATAAGTTGTTTTTCCGGCATCCAGCTTACCATCTTCCGTTTCATATCCTTTCTTCTGAAAATAACTGGCGATGGCGGAATCTGCCGGATTGCTAACCTCGATAATCAATCGTGCCGGTTGGGCTTCTGCATTCGGTGCGAAATTCTCATTAGCCCATTTCATAAAGGACTGGGGAACAAGAATCGTATTCAGACGATTGGAGAAACCGACAATGTTTCCTTTGTACTGTTCCACCCGTCCGTTGCCACGCATCATAATATCCATTTGAATCAGACTCATTAACCCTTCCGATAGTTTGGGGAGGCTGCGGCTTTGCGCAAAACCGAAGTTATAAAGGTTCAGATAGTTGCGCGGAATGATAATGGGGATGGTATGTGTGTTTTCATCGAAATGCCATTTATCGAGTTTGATGTCGACAAACTCATCGGGAACAGACTCAAAAAACATATCTGTGGAAAGATGAATACCGGCTTCCTTCATTCCCAATCCTGCTGAAACTTTGAATTGAGAAGGAGTGAAAGCTCCTATTGTTTTGGTAAACGGTTGCTTTTTCAGATCCGCAATTTCTTCGGCAGAGAATGTATTACTCTTTCCTGCAAAAGAACCGAGAGCACTGATTTTCTTTGTAGCTATGATGAAATCCTTTTTCATAAAGCTGTCTCCTTCGGTGAATACCGGAATGACATCTTTATAAAACTGTACGCTAAGCAATACAATCATCATGCCGAATAGGTTGGCTAAAAAGAAACCGGCTAATTGACCGATACTGATATGTTGGCGGAGAAGCTTCCAGACAAGAGTTGGCATTTTATTTACGATTTTACAATTTACGATTTACGATTTGAAATGATGCTGTGAAAAGAGCTTGTTTATTACCTGCTACCTGTTATTAACCAGCTTACTACAGTTGAAGTGTATGGTTGTAAGGCAACTCGATATGTTTACCGATGGAAGTGGCGATCACTCCGGCTCCTTGTGCCTTTGCTTCGGCAATGATAAGTTCACCCATGATGCGGCTGTTATCATCGTCCAGGTGGCTGATCGGTTCATCCAGAAATAAAAAGTCGAACGGCTGGCAGAGCGCCCGGATAAAGGCGACGCGCTGTTGCTGTCCGAAAGATAGCTTGCCGGCTTTCACATTTATTTTATCTGCGATCCCCAGTTGTTCGAAGAACGATAAGATTTCTTTTTTCTTTTTGCATCCGGTGAGGTTATTCTTCAATTGCACATTTTCAAGAGCGCTAAGTTCGGTGAAGATGCGTAAATCTTGAAAAAGCATACTTAGTGAATGCTTTCGCAGGTCGACCCATTGCTTCACGGAGTATGCTTTGATATTGGTTTCATCGAAATTAATAATCCCCTGATAGTCGTTGCGGTAGCCATAGATATAGCTGCACAACGAAGATTTGCCGGTGCCGGAAGCAGCTTCAATCAGATGCATTTCTCCTTTCCGGAAGAAAAGATCCTGATGCCATACGTCCGAAGTCACCGAATTACGGTCAGCAAACACTTGGGGAAGTGTTTGCTGTAAGTGAATACTATTCATACCGTTGGTTTATACATTTATTACATGCCGGCAAATTGCTTGGCAAAGTCTACAATTTGTTTGAGGGCATTTACATCTTTGTCTTTCAGGCAGAGGTCGATCTCGCTGACTTCCCCTTCCGAACTCATGGACAGGTAAGAAACCTTGTTGGCCAGTTCGATATATGTCTTAGCTTCCTGTCCTCCGAAACCTGCTACCATTTTAACGATAGGCAGATCGAGGATTGCTTCGGCATTGATTGCTATAAATAGGCTCTTTCCCTTCATATCCGATGCATAAGGAGCATCTTTGACTGATTTGTCGGCAGCTTTACCTACGTTTTTGTAGAGTAACTCATCATTGGTTGCATACATTTGTTTATCCTTGATGCCGAAGAATATATTCATGCCTCTTGTCTTGTAGACATATTCGTCTTTGCCAAGTTGCATGATATCTTCCCCTCTCTTCAATCCCAATGATTCCTTGTTCTTGTAAATCATTTCAAGAGCATTGCCGTTCTTCACGTCAGCGTACATCATGAAAGTGGGAGCACTGCTCATCGTTACGTTGATTAATCCTGCAGAAATATCACCATTGAACGAGCTGAACAACTCTTTTACTTCGTCTGCCTTAGCGATAGATACTGTGTTGCGGAATTCCTTGTTTTCGCTCAACAGGTTATACAGTTCGCCTCCTTTTACACCTACGTTGAAGAACATCAGGGTAGAAGCCGGGAAGTATTTAACGAAAGTATTGTTCGCTTTTCCAACAGATTCCATTTGTTTTTTCAGGAGAGCTTTCACTGCTTCGTTTTCAGTATAGTTTTCTGTTTTGAGGGCAATCTTTCCTTTTTCAAAGTTCAGTCCTCCTATCAGAGTGATGTCTTCCGCTTTCACTTCGGTAGGTAATCCCATGGTTATCTGATCGCGGTAGGTTGAAGGAATAGCTGTCATGGAAGCAAAGAAGTTAATATCACTTTTCTGTTTCTCCATTTTCTGGAAAGCTCCTGATTTCACGATACTATTGCTTGCTGTCTGTTTCAACAAATTAGTAATGGCTTCTTTGGCTTTATCTGTTTGAGTTGTTCCGCTGACATTGACTACCAATATAGTAGAACTATTGAAAACAAGCAAACCGCTGTTCATCGTTGTAAAACTGTAACCGTCAGCTTCGCCTACCGGTTGGCAGATCTGTTCTTTTGCCATCACGTCGAGTGAAGCATGCAACTTATCTTCATTGTTCACTTTACCTACAACAGTAGGATAAGGGAAAGAAGATGAAGAGAACACATAGAATGGAGATTCAACATCGATTCCCGATTCGCCCGGATTCTTCATAACCTTTTCCAGTTGTTGGAATGTGGCCGCATTCATTCCGCTTTTCAGTGCTTCCAGTACTTTTTGTTTAGCAGCTTCATTCTCTTTATCATCCAATCCCGCTTTGCTTGCGAGGGATTTAAGATTGATAGAGGCAACTACCGAAGCGTCAGCCGGTATCACATTTGTATATTCCGATGTTTTGGAACATGCTGCCAGAAAAACAATCAGTACTGCCAGTACCGAGAGTCGTGAAATCGTTTTCTTTGCCATACTTATGTTATTTAAAAGTTGTATAATCATTGATTCAGACATTTACTGCTGTTATTGATTTTGCAGATTCAGCGTGTGGCAGGCCACCAATGCCGCTGTTTCTGTACGGAGTCGTGATTTGCCGAGACTAATCGGTACGAATCCCCGTTCGATGGCCTTCTTCACTTCTTCTTCACTGAAATCTCCCTCGGGACCTATCAGGACAAGGGCGTCTTCTCCTGGTTTCAGAACATTCTTCAATAAAGGTTTTTCCCCTTCGTAACAGTGGGCGATAAACTTCTGTCCTTTAAACTCCTGCCTGATGAACTGATCGAACTCAATCATTTCGTTCAACTTTGGCAGTCGTGCCTTGAGAGATTGTTTGATGGCTGATACCAGAATCTTTTCAATCCGTTCGGTCTTGATGACTTTACGTTCCGAGAAACGGCAGTTGAGGAAAGTCAGTTCGTCAAAACCTATTTCGGTAGCTTTCTCTGCAAACCATTCGTTGCGGTCCATATTCTTCGTCGGTGCCATGGCAATGTGTAAATGGCACGGCCATAACGGTTCCTGAAAAATGGTTTCTTTGATGTTTACGAAACAACGTTTGTTGGTTGCAACAGTAATTTCAGCTTTGTAGAAGTTACCCTTACCGTCGGTAAGCGTGATTTCGTCTCCGATACTTAGCCGCAGAACACGGATGCAGTGTTGCGCTTCCTCTTCGGGAAGCTCGTTGCTTTTCTGTATATCTGGAGTATAAAATACGTGCATAATATTACTTACTGATTTTTATTTCTTGAATTGATTTGATCGCGTATCTGCGCGGCTAACTCGTAATTCTCATCTTTAATAGCCTGTTCCAGTGCTTCTTCAAGCGTTCTGGAAGTAGCACCGGGCAAATCATGTTCTTCTTCAGCCCCTTCGTCGTTGTCCGTTTCTTCAGAACGGGTTCTTTCTTCTGACGACATGTGAAGACATTCCTGTTCAAGAATAGATTCATAAATAAGAATCGGGCAGTCGGCACGCACTGCCAAGGCAACTGCGTCTGAAGTCCGTGCGTCGATACGTATAATCTCTTCGTCTTTTTTGAGGTAAATATAGGAGTAGAAAATACCATCCTTTGCTTTGTAAATTAATACACGTATCAGGCTGGCTCCCAGTATAGTAAGACTTGTTATAAATAAATCATGTGTCAACGGACGGGGAGTTTTCACTCCTTTCAGATATAAAGCGGTAGCCTGGGCTTCCGCTGGACCGATGATGATAGGCAGTTGCCTTTCACCGTCCACTTCGCCCAATAGCATAGCAAACGCGCCTACTTGCGCCTGGCTGTTCGTGATATTTATAACTTGTAATTCTACCTTTTTGTCCATCGTTCTCTTTTACTTAATTTGTTTTACTCTCCTGCTGGTGTTTGTACTTGAATACCAAGGCAAACAGAATGCCGATTACCAGCGCATAAGCGGCAAAAATCAGCCAAATGTTCATCCATTCGCGACTCACCAGTCTGCCGTCGGCATATACAGAGAATGCATCAACTACCGCACCGCTGGCATATCCGCCCATGATGGCTCCCAATCCGTTAGTCATCATAAAGAACAAGCCCTGTGCACTGGCACGGATAGAAGATTTGGCTTCTTGTTCAACAAACAACGAACCGGAAATGTTGAAGAAATCAAAGGCCATACCATAAACAATCATGGAAAGGATCAGCATCCATAGTCCTGATCCCGGATCTCCAAAACCGAACAGGCCGAACCGGAACACCCAAGCGAACATACTGATTAGCATGACTTGTTTGATTCCGAAATGACGCAGGAAGAAAGGTATAGCAAGAATAAACAATGTTTCGGACATCTGTGAAATGGATAACAGGATGACTGAATGTTTCACTCCGAAAGAATCTGCATATTCAGGGATGCTGGCAAAACTGCTTAGGAAAAGGTCGCCGTAAGTATTCGTAATCTGCAATGCTGCACCTAGAAGCATGGAGAAAAGGAAGAAAATAGCCATTTTCTTTTTCTTGAATAACACAAGCGCATCCAGTCCGAAAGCGGAGAGCCATGATTTGTTTTCAGATTTAGCCGGTCGACAGGCCGGGAGGGTAAATGAATAAAGTCCAAGTAGCAATGCGGAAGCACCGCCTACATAAAGTTGCGCACTTGAATTCTTGAATCCGGTAAGGTCGACAGCCCACATGGCACAAATAAAACCGATTGTTCCCCATACGCGGATAGGAGGGAAGTCTTTAATCAGGTCACATTTGTATTGTTCCAGTGCATTGTACGATACCGTGTTGGCGAGGGATAAGGTGGGCATATATACCAACAGGTTGAGTAACATGGCCCAATACATCTGGTCGTATCCCGTTGCGGTGGAAGCGTAGAAGAGACATCCTGCTCCTGCAATATGGCAAAGTCCGTATAAACGTTCTGCATTAAACCATTTATCGGCAATAATACCGATAATACCCGGCATTACCAGAGAGGCAATCCCCATGGTGGCGAAAATGGCTCCGATCTGTCCTCCTTCAAAATGGAGTTCTCTTCCCATATAGCCACCTAGTGATATTAACCATGACCCCCATACAAAGAATTGCAGGAAGTTCATAATAATCAAACGAACTTTTATACTCATGACTTTTTTAATTTGTGTTTCTCTTCACATTCATAAACCTTGCAAATATAATATTTTCGTTGAATAGGTGGATAAGTAATTTGATAAAAAGGGGATAAAAATGGCATAAATGCGAAGAAAAGATGAGATTTGGGTGTGAAAAAACAAATGGAGGGGGTATAAAAAAAAGAAGGCTATCTATCCCAGACAGCCAATCTTTGTTAACCTTAAATCTAATACCATGAAAAACACAGTGCAAAGATATAGGGTTTATGTTATACAACATAATGTTTTCTCGAAAATCTTCTATTTGTTAACTCTAATTAACTTTGAATCTTCCGTTTTTCTGTTACTGCCCTCTCTAATCAGCCATACTTCCGGAGAAATGTCTGATATCCGAATGGAAACTTGGTTCCGGCACCTTGCCGGTTATTCTACGTAGAGTACCAATCCTTTCAGATATTCTCCTTCGGGATGATAGATGTTTACCGGATGGTCGGCCGGTTGAGTCAGCTGGTGTAGAATGCGTACGCTACGCCCTGACATGGCTGCTGCGGTAAACACGGCAGTACGGAAATTGTCTTTGCTTACCACTTGCGAACAAGAGAAAGTAAACAGGATACCGCCCGGTTTGATTTTCTCGAATGCTTTGGCGTTCAGTTTACGGTAACCTTGCAAAGCATTCCGCAGTGCATCTTTATGTTTGGCGAATGCGGGCGGATCAAGGATGATTAAATCATACTGGTCGCCCATGCGGTCGAGATATTTGAAAGCGTCCTCGGCAAACGCCTCGTGGCGGGAATCACCGGGGAAGTTTAATTCCACGTTTTTGTTAGTCAGATCAATCGCTTTGGCTGAACTGTCGACAGAGTGCACGAGTTTCGCACCTCCGCGCATGGCGTAGAATGAGAATCCGCCGGTGTAGCAGAACATATTCAGTACCGAACGGTCTTTGGCGTAACGTTCCAGCAAAGAACGGTTTTCACGCTGATCTACAAAGAATCCGGTCTTCTGACCTTTCAGCCAGTCCACATGGAACTTCAAGCCATATTCTTGTGCGATATTATCACTGCTTCCTCCTTTCAGAAAACCGTTTTCGGGGAAAAGGTCTGCCTTAAAAGGAAGAGTTGTTTCTGATTTATAATAGATATTTTCGATCTTGTCACCCATTACTTCGGATAAAGCTTCGGCAATTGTCATGCGGTCTACATGCATTCCCGCAGAGTGTGCCTGCATAACAGCGGTTTTGGCATAAACGTCAATCACCAGTCCGGGGAGATTGTCTCCTTCACCGTGAACGAGACGGTAAGTGTTGTTGGTCGGATTAGTGGCGATGCCGATACTGCGACGCATATCGTATGCAATTTCCAGTTTGCGTTTCCAAAAATCGTGATCGATAGGTTCCTGGCGGAAAGACAGTACGCGCACAGCAATACTTCCGATCTGGAAATGTCCTTCGGCAATAAATTCTTTTTTTGAGGTGTACACTTCTACAACTTCACCTTCATCGGGCTCTCCGTCAAAACGAGCGATAGCACCGGAAAAAATCCAGGGGTGGAATCTCTTAAGAGAATCTTCTTTACCAGGTTTGAGATATACTTTATGCATAATGTAGTCTTTCCTCAACCCTCTCCCAAGGGGGAGGGCTTCAGATCGTTTTATTATTGGTTATTAATCACTTATTTTATTACTTATCACTTCCTCCGCGGGAGAGACAGTAGCTGTCAGCGGAGAAACCTCCCAATCTCCCGTCTGTTTCAGTTCTTGCAACAGATTGTAGATATTGAGGCATGCCCATGCATCGGTAGCAGCGTATTGTTTCTGTCCGTCACTTAATACATCAGCTTCCCAGTTGGACAAGCGTTGTGATTTGGATATTTTTTCTTTGAATAAGATGGCGTAAATCTTTTGCAGACTTTTGTCCTGTATTCCGAATTGACGCACATAGTCCTGTAATTCGATACAGCTTTGTTGGGTGAAAGGTGCACGTTTGTGCAGCATCATAAAGTCGTCTTTCAGTGAAAGTCCCACTTTGATTACAGCCGGATTTTCTAACAAGTCAACCAATGGCTGGGTCAATCCCGTCATATTGAGCCGGAATAAGAAACAGCATTCTTCGGAAGAAATCTGGAGAAGTGCTACTTTGTGCGATTGTCCTTTGGTAAAGGAAGGGCGAGTTTCGCTGTCGATACCTATCACTGGTCTGGATTGGAGGTAAGCTACTGCTTTTTCCGTTTCAGCTTCCGACTGGATAACATAAATACGTCCCGGAAAGACTGTTTTCGGGAGTTCTTTTAGTTCATCTTTATCTATGGTTCTTCTTACAATCATTTCTATTTTAATTCATCATCGTGGCAATGGCAACCGTCTTCGTGACAGTGGCAATCATCATCGTGGCAATGACAGCCATCTTCTTCACAACAATCGTTGTCGTCGCTTGGTTCGTAAAATCCTTCTTCATTACCTACTTCCTCTTCTTCTTCCTCCTGGTTGTATTTCACGTCGTGAAGGGCACGAAGTGTGTTTACCAGTTTCTGTCCCCACAGTGTACCGAAGTTTTCCTGGCAGATGGCCAATGAATCATTCATTGTTTCGTTCAGTCCCAGTTGGAAGACAAATATGAAATCTTTAATATCCTGATAAATGTCGGCCAGGTCTTCCGATATAGACTTCTTGATAGGCTGGTCGCTATACACCATATCTTGCACGAATACGTCCAGATAATCATCCTTGTCAGCCATCAATCCGGAAAGGTTGATACGCAGAATTTCGTAAATCTCTTCTGTGACATATGTTTCAAGTGCTTCGTCCCCGATAGTCTCACATTTGGGCAGCATAGATGCTTTGAGATAGAGTAGGGGAAGTATTTTTAATGATGTATCAACGAAAGTGCTACGCTTCATGCGTTCGGCACGTTCGAGAAATGCACAAAATTCGGCAGCTACCGTTACGAACTCAATTACGTTTTTATCAAATATCGTTTGGCTTTCTTTTTCCATGATCTATATTGATTTGAAACGCAAAGGTAAGAAAAAGGATTGAATGAGCGTAGTGCTCGTTATTTTTTTATTATTTTTGCAGCTTAGAATCTCATTCCAGTTTTATAAAAAAGAATTAAAGACTCATGGCAAAGAAGAAATTAGATAAGGAGGCGGAACGTACTCCCTCTTCCCCCAGTAAAATTTTGGCTGTATTTAAGAATGAAACCATTCATTTTGTAATCGGATTGATGCTGGTCATCTTTTCTGTTTACCTGTTGTTGGCTTTTTCTTCCTTCTTCTTCACGGGGGCTGCCGATCAAAGTATTATTGATAGTGGCAGTTCGGCAGATTTGGCGGCTGTTAATAATCAGGTGAAGAATTATGCAGGTTCACGCGGAGCGCAGTTGGCCAGTTATCTGATTAATGACTGTTTCGGCGTTTCCTCTTTCTTCATACTTGTTTTCCTGGCAGTGGCAGGATTGAAGTTGATGCGTGTACGTGTTGTACGTCTGTGGAAGTGGTTTATCGGCTGCACACTCTTGCTGGTCTGGTTCTCCGTATTCTTCGGATTTGCCTTTATGGATCATTATCAGGATTCCTTCATTTATTTGGGAGGTATGCACGGATATAATGTCAGTCGTTGGCTGATCTCGCAAGTTGGAGTACCCGGTGTGTGGATGATCCTGTTGATAACGGCTATCTGTTTCTTCATATATATAAGTGCGCGTACCGTCATCTGGTTGCGTAAACTCTTCGCATTGAGTTTCCTGAAACGCGAAAAGAAAGAAGAAAAGGAGAATGTTCCGGAAGGAGAAGGCGATCCGGAATTTACGACTTCCCAACCGCAAGAAGTGGAGTTTAATTTGAAACGGACGTATAAACAGACACCTCCTCCGGCACCAGTGATGGATATTCAGGCTGAAGAACCTGAAGACGACTTTCCTATTAATAAACCGGAAAAGGAAGATACTTCCGTATCTGACGAGAGTGAAGGAGTGACTATGGTATTTGAACCGACTGTTTCCAATCCTGCTCCTATTGTACAGGAAGATTCTTTGGAAGAGGCGGAACCCGGATTTGAGGTGGAACCGGCAGCTTCGGAAGAAGAATACCAGGGACCTGAACTCGAACCGTATAATCCTACTAAGGATTTGGAAAACTACCGTTTCCCGACTATCGATTTGATGAAGCATTTTGAAAATGATGATCCGACGATTGACATGGACGAGCAGAATGCAAATAAAGACCGCATCATCAATACATTGCGTAGCTTCGGAATCGAAATCAGTACGATTAAAGCAACTGTGGGACCTACGGTAACTCTATATGAAATTACTCCGGAGCAGGGAGTACGTATTTCTAAAATCCGTGGGTTGGAAGATGATATCGCATTGAGCCTTTCCGCTGATGGTATCCGTATTATTGCTCCGATACCGGGTAAAGGAACCATCGGTATTGAAGTACCGAACAAGAATCCGAAGATTGTTTCCGGACAGAGTGTGATCGGAAGCAAGAAATTCCAGGAATCCAAATATGACTTGCCTATTGTATTGGGTAAGACGATCACGAACGAAGTCTTTATGTTCGACCTTTGCAAGATGCCGCACGTATTGGTGGCAGGTGCAACCGGTCAGGGTAAATCAGTCGGTTTGAATGCCATTATCACTTCTTTATTATATAAGAAGCATCCGGCAGAATTGAAGTTTGTGCTGGTCGATCCGAAGAAAGTGGAATTCAGTATCTATTCGGTGATTGAAAATCACTTCCTTGCCAAACTTCCTGATGGAGGCGAACCGATTATTACGGACGTAACGAAAGTAGTGCAAACCCTGAACTCTGTTTGTGTGGAGATGGATACCCGTTATGATCTTTTGAAGATGGCACATGTGCGTAATATCAAAGAATATAACGAGAAATTTATCAACCGCCGCCTGAATCCGGAAAAGGGACATAAGTTTATGCCGTATATCGTAGTGGTGATTGACGAGTTCGGAGATTTGATTATGACCGCCGGTAAGGAAGTGGAACTTCCGATTGCCCGTATTGCACAGTTGGCGCGTGCTGTTGGCATCCACATGATTATTGCTACACAGCGTCCGACTACTAATATTATTACAGGTACGATCAAAGCCAACTTCCCTGCACGTATCGCATTCCGTGTTTCTGCCATGATGGACTCCCGTACCATTCTCGACCGTCCGGGTGCTAACCGTTTGATTGGTAAGGGTGATATGCTCTTCTTGCAGGGAGCCGATCCGGTGCGTGTGCAGTGTGCCTTTATCGATACGCCGGAAGTGGAAGAAATTACGAAGTTTATTGCCCGTCAGCAAAGTTATCCTACTCCGTTCTTCCTGCCAGAGTTTGTGAGCGAAGATGGTGGCAGTGAAGTCGGAGATATTGATATGGGACGTCTCGATCCGTTGTTCGAAGATGCAGCCCGACTGGTAGTGATCCATCAGCAAGGTTCCACTTCGTTAATTCAGCGTAAATTCGCTATCGGTTATAACCGTGCCGGACGTATTATGGACCAACTCGAAAAAGCGGGAATCGTAGGCCCTACCCAGGGAAGCAAGGCGCGCGATGTCTTGTGCATGGATGATAATGATCTTGAAATGCGATTGAACAATTTACAGTAACCGTTCGTTTATTAATCAAATGAGAAAATACATTTTTAGTGTTTTAATAGCTTTACTGTCTTTGCCTGTGATTGCCCAACAACAGTCGCAGGCTAAAGTCATTCTTGACAAGACGGAAGAGGCGTTTCGTAAAGCAGGTGGTGTAAAGGCTGATTTTACTGTAAAGGCTGTGACGAACGGTCTGGTAGAAGGTGCTGAAAATGGAACGATTCAGTTGAAAGGAGAGAAATTTGTACTGAAAACGTCGGATATCATCACTTGGTTTGATGGAAAAACGCAGTGGAGTTATGTGACAAAGAATGATGAAGTGAACGTCAGCAATCCGACACAGGAAGAGTTGCAGCAGATTAATCCGTATACGTTTCTATATATGTATCAGAAAGGATTCTCTTATAAGTTAGGAGCAACTAAGATGTATCGTGGAAAAGCCGTTTGGGAAGTCGTTTTGACTGCCAGAGATAAGAAACAGGAGTTGGAACGTGTCACTCTTTTGGTGACTAAGGATACTTATGAACCTTTGTGTATTTTGCTTCAACAGCGTGGTCAGCAGACGCGTAATGAGATAACCATTACAAGTTATCAGACTAAGCAGAATTATGCGGATCAGGTTTTTACGTTTGATAAGAAACAATACCCCAATGCGGAGGTAATAGATTTGAGATAATATACGTTTATAACAAAACGATAAAGATAAATTAAAATGGCAGAAATAGAAAAAGTGAAATGCCTGATTATAGGTTCAGGACCTGCCGGATATACGGCAGCGATTTATGCAGGACGTGCAAATTTATGTCCGGTACTTTATGAAGGATTGCAACCGGGTGGCCAGTTGACTACTACTACGGATGTGGAGAACTTCCCCGGTTATCCGGAAGGAATCAGTGGTCCGCAGTTGATGGAAGACTTGCGTGCACAGGCGAGCCGTTTCGGAACAGATGTTCGTTTCGGTATTGCTACGGCGGCCGATTTGAGCAAAGCCCCTTATAAAATAACAATCGATGGTGATAAGGTTATTGAAACAGAATCATTGATTATTGCTACCGGAGCTACTGCTAAATATCTGGGACTGGAAGATGAAAAGAAATATGCCGGAATGGGTGTAAGTGCTTGCGCCACTTGTGACGGATTTTTCTATCGTAAGAAAGTAGTTGCCGTAGTCGGTGGCGGTGATACAGCTTGTGAAGAAGCTGTTTATCTTGCCGGACTTGCATCCAAAGTATATCTGATTGTCCGCAAACCTTTCCTGCGTGCGTCGAAGATTATGCAGGAACGAGTAATGAACCACGAGAAAATAGAAGTTCTTTTTGAACACAACGCGGTTGGTTTGTTTGGCGACAATGGGGTAGAAGGTGTAAACCTGGTGAAACGTTGGGGCGAACCGGATGAAGAACGTTACAGCTTGCCTATCGACGGTTTCTTCCTGGCTATCGGACATCAGCCGAATACTGAAATCTTTAAAGAATACGTTGATACGGACGAAGTGGGTTATATCATCACGGAAGGTGATAGTCCCCGTACAAAAGTTCCCGGAGTTTTTGCGGCAGGAGATGTTGCCGATCCGCATTATCGTCAGGCTATTACGGCTGCGGGAAGTGGTTGCAAAGCAGCTTTGGAAGCAGAACGTTATCTTTCTGCCAAAGGACTCATTTAATCCGGTTTATATCCGATCATAGGAGGGTATTAAAACCCTTATAAATATAAAAATCACCCACGCTAGAGTTTAATCTGTAGCGTGGGTGATTTTGTAGAGAGGGGAGTCTTGCTCCCCTTTATTTTGTAAACTCAAAGCTTCTCGAACAATATTTGTCGATTGTCTTTGGTTAATACGCTTCTATTTCATCTATCCATAATTCGGCAGGAATGACTTCCGGACCGTTATTCTTTTCAAAGTTGACACCATTACGCAGTGTGCCGCCATTCTTGATTTTGACTTTCAGGAATGTAGCCTGTGCCGGTTCAAATTCAATGGAATCGGTGAATGCAATTCTTCCTGTTTCCGGATAATCGTGTTTCAAAGCTTTTTCGGCTATCCGTGTGTATTGCTTGCCGTCTGCTGATACTTCTACGGCAACTCCTCCTGCAGGAAGAATTCTCATAGCAGGATTGAATAAAGAACCGAAAATAACTTTGCTGACTTGTGTCGGTTTATCCAGATGAACGATAAATTCCAAGTCCTTACCCTCCACGATGCCGAAACTACACCACGGAGTATAAGAAGCATTATTGCCTCGTTTGCCGTTGGTCAGTCCAAAGGTGGTTTTGTCAGCTCCTAATACATCGTTTTCATCGAATATATCGCCTGTCCATCCCATCGTATAATTAACCGTATAGGGCTTTCCTGTCAATAAATTGCCATACAGTGGCTTGTGAGCTACTTTACCCAACATCTTTCCGTCTTTGAAAGCTGCGGCTTTCAGGTCGATATTACCTTCAAGAACGAAAGGCTTTTCATATAAGACGGACGCTTTGGTCGGTTCGCTGCCATCCGTTGTATACCGGATTTCCGCATTCGGGTAGAAACTTTCCAGTAATACCATTAAAGGACCGTTTTCATCTGCGTGCGTATTTATATTTACGTCATAGAAGTTGAGACAAGGTTGGGTGTTCATAACTTTCAAACGTTCAAATTCAGTCACCATCCGTTCGCAGAAATTCTTCCAGTCTTTGTTTGCGTTTTGTGTCCAGGCCGTTTCGGCGATAGCCATTGCACGCGGGAAAGCCTGGTAGTCTGTACGTTCTGAAGTCTGCATATATTCTCTCCAGATATTACCTTGTATTCCGATGATATGCTTCTTGGCAAGTTCGTCAGCATCGTCCGGAACAGGGTTATAGCTATATGTTTTCTTCAAGGTATTGTATCCGCCAATAGTAGTCGGAGAAATTTCCGGCTCTTCCTGATAGTAGTCCAGATATACATAAGGATTCGGAGTCATGATGGCATTATGCCCTGCTTTGGCTGCGTTCATACCCCCTTCTACACCGCGCCATGACATAACAGTTGCATTGGGAGCCAGACCACCTTCGAGAATTTCATCCCAGCCGATGATGTTTTTACCTTTGCTATTCAGGTATTTCTCCATACGGGTAACGAAATAGCTCTGCAACTTATCTTCTTTGCTGTGCTTTATTCCGTCTATCTTACTGGGAGTCGTATCATCTTTCAATCCCAACTGACGGATTAACTGCTGGCAGAAAGCACTATTCTTCCATGCTGTCTTGGGACATTCGTCGCCACCGATGTGAATGTATTCGCTGGGGAATAATTCTATTACTTCATCCATCACTCCTTCAAAGAATTTGAAAGTCGTTTCACTCGGACAGAATACCTGTTCGAATACTCCCCAGGTAGGAGATACCTTGTAAGTCTGTGTAGAGTCACATGACAATTCCGGATAGGCAGCAAGTGCAGCCAATGCATGTCCCGGCATTTCTATTTCGGGAACAACATTGATATATTTACTTGCAGCATAAGCCACTACATCTTTGATTTGCTCCTGTGTATAATAACCTCCATGTTCTTTTCCGTCGAATACTTGCGGATAGTTTACATAGTAATAGTCTACTAATGTCTTTTCACGCTGGGAACCGATTTCCGTCAATTTGGGATATTTCTTGATTTCGATTCTCCATCCCTGATCGTCTGTCAAATGCCAGTGGAAGACATTCATCTTGTTCATAGCCAGTAAGTCGATAAACTTGTAAATGTAGTCAATCGGTACATAATGGCGGCAAACATCCAACATGAGTCCGCGATGAACAAAACGGGGTGAATCTTCAATTTCTACGGCAGGAACCGACCAGTCAGCTTTCTTATCCAACTGCTTTCCGTAAATTGCCGGAGGGAGTAACTGATAAAGAGTCTGCACTCCATAAAAGAATCCGTTTGACTGGGAAGCGGTGAGTGTAATGAGACTGGGAGTAACCGACAATTTATAACCTTCTTTCGGCATACCTTCCTGTACAACAAAAGAGATTGCTGTTTTTCCGTCTGCACTTTCAGCTTCTTTCAAGGAGATTCCTGCTGTCAGTTTTAGTTGTCCGGCCAGGCTGTCGGCAATGCTTTTTACTTCCGGAGCATCCGAAGGAACTACGAGACAGACTTTGTTGTTTAGTTCAAAGCGTCCTTCTTGTGGAAGAATCTGGTTGGGTTTGGGAACGATGTTGTACTCGTTCGCCGCTTCTTTTGTCTTCTGGCAACTGGGGGTAATCATTAGCAAGGACAAAAGAAGAAGAGAAATACTTTTCTTCATGGTCAAAATGTGTGTTAAGTTATAAATAGATTTGACAGGGCAAATGTACTTGTTTATATGATAAGTTCCAATAATATGGAAATAAAAAAAGCCGGAATGATGTCCGGCTTTTAGCTAAAGTTTCAGATTAATGTAGTTATATAATTAAGAGAGAGTTTTTATTTCAGTAGTTGCTCTTCGATGATTTGTACGTACTTCTCCGGAGTAGCTCCGACTTCAATAATCGGTTTGCCGCCTGCAGGTATGAAGAATAAGGTAGGCAATGCCTGTACACCGAAGTGATTGCATAAATCCTTTTCTTTGTCCGCATTAACCTTGTAGAATACAACTTTACCTTTATACTTTTCAGCCAGCTTTTCCATTTCCGGAAGTAAGCGCATGCAAGGTCCACACCAAGTTGCCCAGAAATCAATCACAACCGGTTTGTCGCCATTATAAACGAAATCGTTCCCTTTTCTGTAGTCGAAGATGTGTTCGAGGAAGAATTGGCGGGTAATCGGATTCAGTTTACCGTCTTCAACTTTGGTTTCCGTTACTTTAGCTTCCGCTTCCGGTATGGGAACCATGTCAAACGGCTGGAAATAAATTTTCTGATGAATATAGTCGATGGATATGATTCCGTAGTCCAGTATCTTTTTGCCTAATACGGAGCGTTTCAGGTATGGATTCTTCACTGCCATGGCATCTTCAATCTTTGTTTTTACAAACATGGTTTCAGGCAAGATGAGGCTTTCCTCTTCTTGAGTCGCTTCTTTATATCCATTGGAAACTTTTTGGTTGGTTCCTTTGGTATATTGTGTGCTCCATGTATTGAAATCTTTTTCGGTAAGATTCACCAATCCTTCGCTCCATGTATCCAGAACAAGAGAAACGGGTTTTCCCTGAATGGATATCGGACATACGATTCCTAATCCTGTAATCAGCTCAAAGTTCTCCCGGTAGTTTAATTTCATGTAAGAAGGACGATAGGGCTGCGTAATTGTGAGTTTTTTCCGCTGCATATCAATAGTCAAAACGGAAGTGCGGAAAATAGCACCGCTTAATACACCCATCACTCCCAGCTTGCGCAGATATGGTTCGTCTTCCAGAGTGAAAGCCGGCAGATCGTTGTTAAATGTGTTGTTGCCAATAGCAACTGTTGCCATTTCATATACTTTTCCAACAGGTACTTGTTTGAATACAAAATCTTGATAAGGACTAAAAGTACCGTTCTTCCCCGTGTCGATGCGTAACTTCTTGAGAGCCTCAGGAAGCAGGGCGTTATGTCCTGACAGATCGAGGACAAAGTCTGCCACTTCGCCATTTATGGCGGCTTCTACGATAATCTTTCCATCAATGGTTTTGAATGGAATGACCCCTGTCATACTGTTCTGTGTCTGTGCACTGATTCCTCCGGCAATACAAAATGCAAGTAGACAGAGATACATCTTTGTTATTATTCGCTTCATATCTTTTTTCTGTTTAAAGTTCATTTCTCTTTCCTGATTTCAATCTTTTTCTCTTGATTGTCTTTCTTGACAATAATATAACCGGTATCACCGGGGATGGCGTTCATGATATCTTCCACAGCCATTTGACTCATGGGACAATCGTCCAAAGAAGTACCGTTGATGTTAATCACCTGGTTGCCGAAAGCAACTTTATCTTTCATGCTGTCCCAGATTGTTGTAATTTCGAATCTGTCATTGCGTGGCAGAATACTCACATTCCAGAGAGCGGGAGCACCGCCCATGTCGGTTTTCCCTTCTTCAAACGGGAAAAAGTAGAACCGTCTGCGCATATAATCGATAATTACTTTACCGTATTCCAGTAAATCCACCCCGATGATGCTTCCATTCATCACTGTGGTCGTACTACCCACGTTCGTGAATTCTTTCCCCATGATGTTGATAGGAGGAACAGTCACCTTCTTTATATCCACCGGCTTACCCAGACCTGTTATTCCGGCAGCTACGATACCATATCCATGGTTAGTAACTTTTGAAATGTCAGACAGCCTTTCATAATCTTCTGTAGAATAAAGCAGAAAGCCTCCCGCACCTGTATCGAACAGAACCTTGAAATCATTGTCCCCTAAGCGGACATTGACAATGGAGTGATGATCCGTCTCATCCAACAGCGGAATCCCATCCGTTACTTTTAGTCCTTCGGGACGATACGGATAATTGATAACCATTATTTTAGAACGGGAATCGAATGTGACTACCGACTGTGCGAAAGCGTCTCCTCCAAGAATACCGACAACCCCTAGTCCGGTGAAGAATGGATTCTTGGGCAGTACCATCGTCTTCAACTGCTTGATTTTATAGTTTTCCCCGATAGAAACATTCTGTACGTGTGCTTCCTGATAATTGGAGCCTTGTGCATTCACATCGGAGATACGCATATATCCTGCGGCAGTAGCTTTCATTTCCATTGCGGCATCATACATCGTTCCGGTTCTTCCTCCCGTATCGACGATATATTTCACTTTTATACCGTTAACAGTGACGGGGATAATGATTTTCTCTTGTATAAACTCATAAGGAATGGTGTCGCAAACCTTATTCCGGATTTGCGCTGCCATTCTTTGTCCGCAGTTTAGAAATAATAGCAGCCATAAGCCGGTCAGTACTCCTATACTTTTCATATTATTCTTTTTCATAGATAATATCCTTTACTCCGGAAGCTGTCTTAATCGTCAGTTTCGTCTTCTTTTTCTCTTTCAATTCCGGTATTCCGTTCAGAATACTTTCGCAGAAGTCATATTTCTTAGCAGGTTTGCCATTGATTTTAACCACCTTGTCTCCGACTGCTATCTTACCTTTCGTACTGCTCCATACGGTAGATACAAACAAATCTCCGTCTTTGACCGTTAAGTCAAAATTGTTACCTTGATTGTTTATTTCATTGTCCGGTTGAAATGCTTCGAAATAGAATCTTCCGCGTGGATAGTCGATGGTCACTTTACCGTATTGCAACAGTTTGACACCCAATAATGTGTAAGGGTGATTGTTGGTGCTGGTTGTTACGTTACGGAATTTGGTGGCTCCGACTGATAGCAATGGAATACGAACCCTGTAAGAAGAAGCCTTGTCCGCCTGACCGGATACTCCGATACTCCCTTCTCCATATCCTTCGGAAACCACTTCCATAGAGGCTTCCGGTTTGATTTTCTCAAAATCACTTTCGATAAGCGATAACAGGCTGGGACTACCAGTATCAAATAACACATTTATATTGCTGACCGGAGCTATCTGTACGCTGACGATTGGCATGCCGCCCCCTTTGGTGAAATTTAGCATCTTTCGTAAGGACACTGTCGATGGCTTTTCAGCAGAAGCAACTATGATATTTTTGGCTTGCGAATCAATCGTGACAATGGTATTAGCGAATAAATCACTGCCGATGATACCATCTACTCCAAAACATTCCCAGCCTTTTACTTCATCAATGACCAGTGACGGAGCATTTTTGAAATTAATGACATGGTCGGGGGTAGTCAGGTTCTCTATCCGGGTAGTCTTGTAATAGCTTTCCACGTTATTCACATCCGTTACTTTAGTCGAGTCGGTGGCTGCCATTTGCAGTGCCCGGCAGGCTTGAGTCGTGAGTGCCGTACGTCCTCCCGTATCAAAAATGAAAGGACGTGCCGTGCCGTTCACTTTCATTTCGATAATCATCTTTTCACCTACCATCCGGTAAGGTATAGTTGCCTTATATTGTTGGGCGAATACAGGAACCGCCATGCAAAAGGCGACGACGGTTCCTATCATACGAGTCGTATACTTCATAAGCTAATTTTATTTGCTGACTTTTTCTGCTTCCAAAATTGCCTGATAAGCGTTTACAATACCTCCGGAAATACATAAATCATCGAAAAGGAACAAGTCTTGTGAAGGACTGTCGTTTACGCGGATTCCTTTTTCCACTTCCACCCCTTTGCGTGAAGGGACGCTCTTCAGTAGTATGTCACGGATTTGCGAGCCGGTTAATTTAGGGAAATATGATTTCACTAAGGCAACTACACCGGCTACAGTAGCCGAAGCCATTCCTTCACCTGTACCTTTTTGGTACGTATCACCCATATAGGATGAATAAATATCTGTTCCCGGTGCATACAGATCGAGAGCAGTTGCACCGTAATTGGTGTTCAGTACCGGATTTCCATTCTTATCTGAAGAAGCAACCACCATAAAATTGGTAAGCTCTCCGTCCTTTCTCATCTTCCGGTTAGGGAAGAATTCATCTTTATCCATATCTACTGACAGATCCCAAACCGGAACTATTACCAATGCTCCTTTCTTTTCAGCTTCTTTCAGTGCATCTGCTACCCATTGTCTCTGTTCTTCCGGGTATAATGAATTTTGTTCCGGCAATAAAATAACATCCGCTCCGTGGTTTACTGCATACCGGATGGCCAGTGCCATATCTTTTAAATAAGGTTCTCCTTCTCCCGGATGAATACGTAAAGTCATAATTTCTGCATTATCGGCAATACCATTGCTTCCGACACCGTTGTCGCGTTTGGCTGCGATCACTCCCGCTTTCATAACCCCTGTTGCTGCGTCAGACGTCAACAGTACATTATTGCCATATTGTGTGTCGTTAATATCCAGGGGATTATCACCTACAATTTCTTTCCGGTTATCAGTTCCGTATTTCTTTAAAGCATCTTCATAAGACGTTTTGGCCGTTGCTACACTTTTCTTTCCCATATTTTGATATACGGGTTCCCATTTATCCGTATTATAGAGACTGAAGTAGTAAGCAGTAAATACAAAAGCAACTTCAGAAAGACTGTCTCTTTCTGCTTTAGGATCATAGCAACTCTGGAAATCATCGACAGTCAGCTCTTTTCCGGGGAAACGCTTTTTCATGTCCTTATCAAACTTCTCAACATATTCTTCAATGACATAAGAGAGTTGCAGACCACCGTATGAACCACCGATTCTGGATTCTGGCATTACTTTATAACGATAATAATTGTATTCTTCCATATTTTTTGGTGCGGGTACTTCCTGACGTTTTCCGTTAATGATTTTATAATATTTCTTTCCGTCAAAGATATAATCCGCATATTTATCTTTTAGACGGAAAAATTCGCGTTCTCCTTCACGTGTCAAGGATTCCATGACCTGATCGTCTTTGCCGCCGATGAAATTCCATCCATTGATGTCGTCTATCAAGCCATTCTTATCATCGTCTTTCTGGTTCAGTTTTTCTTTGGGATTCACCCAGATAGCCTGTTTCAGATCTTCGTGTTCTACGTCCATTCCTGTTCCGATCAATGCAACAACCGGTCTTTTTTTAGCTTTCTTTTTGTTGGCTTTCAGATACTCGTAAGCCTTGTTTACTTCAGCACCGTATACACTGTCTTTGTCGAAAGAACAGTTAAACCAGTCCAGTTCGGATTGTTTCTTTTGTGTTTCTGCTTCTTGTTTGACTAACTGAGCCGATACTGTAATGCTGATAAAACACCATACGATAGGAAATATAAGTTTCTTCATTGTTGATGAGTTATAATTTATACAATCTAGTTATTTTCTTATTTTTAAAATGGCTTCACGCACCTGTTCACCCCGGACATTACGTGCAGCGAGTTTGCCTTCTTTGTCAATGACAACAAGGAAAGGGATGGAGTAGAAACCGTAAGCAGCCTGAATAGCGCTTGGAGTCTTGCTGTTTTTGGGAAATCCTGTTTTATCCCACAACATCACCCACGGCAGTTTTTCTTCATCCAGCATTTTTCTCCATTTTGCTTCACTGTCATCCAACGAAACACTGATGAATTCTAAATCGTCAGCTTTCAGATCATTGTATATTGTCAGCATACTGCGCATCTCTTTGCGGCAAGGACCACACCAGGAAGCACAGAAATCCAGTACGACAATTTTTCCACGGAAGTCTTTTAAACTTACACTCTTTCCATTGCTGTCAATGAACGTAAAACCAGGACATTCTGCACCGATGATCTGGTGGGAGAGAACTTCTACTTTGTTGATTAACCATTTGGCAGACAAAGAATTCCTATCTTGTTCCGGTATCATATCCAATAACATTTTGTTGGATGGGTAATCATTCACATCTGCCAGATAAGCTAATGCTGACGCCATGGCAGGCGTCAGTTTCTCTTTGGCAGAAGTCGAGATTGTTGCTTTATCCGGATCTCTTTCGGTCGGCATATAGTTTTGTAAAGTCAGAAACGGATCAATGCCGGTGAATGAAAGTGAGCTTTGTTCGGGATTCTTTTCATCGAAATAGCCTTTTATTGTTATCGGATTATTTTCCAGATAGATGTTCTGCTCTGTTTCACCTATATACAATTTATAGATATCAGGGATGATGTTTTTTTCATTTGTAGTAAATACACCATTGATTCCAATATTACAACTTAGTATAATATTTTCGTTTATATCCTTTATTTGTAAGGTTGTTGACTTTAGGACTTTCATTTTACCGGATATTTTTAATCCATTGCCAGCCCATACAGCTACATTACATATAACCGATAGAACTAATAATACAGCCTTAACTTTTTTCATTGTCATGAATTTGTATTTTTATATGTTTACTATTATTCTCCTTCATTTGGTTTCTCCGGTATTGTAGGTAAGGGGAGATCCCAATCAGGTCCATTAGCTATTGCTTCTAAATCAATCTGATATTTTTCTTTCATATATTTCTGAACAAAAGAAAACTTTTCTGCAATAAGAGGATATTTATCAGCTGGATATACTTCTGCTATTTTAGCTTGGTTATAAAACATTGAAATCAATATATAGCCAATAAAAGTCTCTTCGTTGGTTGGAGGTAATTTGTTATGGTCCGGTGTAGTAATTCTTAAAAACTTATAAGTGTTTACAGTTCCCGGATATCCCCTAGTGAGATAATAATTGGGGTCATCTTCCATTCCCAAGCTGTTTACTAACGAGGTTACATGGTCGAATCCTATTTCAAAATCTGTTGGAATGACGATGTTTCCAGCTTTAACGGCTTTTTCAATGATGGGACCCAGTATCATTTTTCGACGTTTATCAAGTGTAGCTCTATCAGTAGGAATGAAATAAGGGTCATCCGGATTATCTTCTCCAAACATGCAAGTACTCCAATAATCTAATCCATCGTCGATTTCATGGATGGGTACGATGTAAGTTCCAAAGATTATTCCTCCAAATTCAATTACACTTTTACTGTAGACATTATATGCTAAATACCAATACATCGGCAGAACTTTAGAAGTGACCTGGGGATTGATATAGGCAAATACATGTTTTTTCATGAATTCAACATAATAATTTGTCATTTCATTGCTTATGCATCCTTGTCCATAGAGCCCATCACTTCCTACCGCTGTACCAGTCCAACTTCGGTTAAAATCTGCATCTTTTAAATCTGTATAAATTAAGTAAACCCCAAAATCTTTATATATTTGATTTATATCATCATCCCAACTGTTATTACCTTGAGGTACCTCAAAACGCAATTCAATTCCGCCTTCTGTCGGACTGAGTGCATCTTCTTTATAACATGAGGCTAGTACTATACAAGTAAATAATCCCCATAATATATGTTTCTTCATATTTATTCTTTGTTTAAATTATGAGACATTCTATATTAATTTTCTCGTTTGGGTGCAAGAGGATTCTGTTCTAACTTTTTGTTCTTTAGTAGGACAGCATCCGGTATTGGCATAGTGTAGGAAGGATCATTTTGCTTTAATGTGTATACTTGTTCTCCCCATCTATGAGTGATTTGTGGCATTCCATAACGCCTAAGATCAAACCAACGTTGTCCCTCAAAGCAGAGTTCTTTTCTTCTTTCATTTTTAATGAAAGTTTTAAGTACCTCACCTGTCAGTCCGTTTGGTTCTACAAATTTGCCTGGTTCATAGCGATTTTCAAGTAATGTTTTCAGAGTGGAGAGAGCAGTCTTTTCGTCATTATTGTGAGCGGCTGCTTCTGCTAAATTTAGATAAGCTTCACTCAATCTGAAAGAAAGGGCGAAGTTTTCTGAACCATTAGGTTCTCCTACTGCTGAAACTTTATATTTTCCAAAAGAACTATATGAATCTTCAAGAAACACGTTATTGTCCTTATCATATTCTTTTGCTATATATTTCTCTTTTCTTAAATCTCCATCTTGAAAGCTTTCTATTAAATCGTCAGAAGCAATAAAGGCTTTCCGGTAATGAGTAACTTTGCCAAAATAACCATCTTCCTCATGTGAAACCGTTTCGTCATTGAATACTGTGAGATCTGCAATCTTTCCATATAACCATATAACTTCTGACGACTTTAAAGATGTAAAATTATAATAAGGTTCTGCTACCGAAGGAGCCGGTAGCCCGTTTAAATTTATCAAAGAGAAAGTCCAGTCATTAATTACCTTTTGAGCATATATTGCCGCATCTTTCCAATTTTCCATGTAGAGAAAAATGCGTGATTTTAACAATTGTACCATTGGTAGGCTGACCAAATAATTAGGCTCATATTGTTTATCTTTAGATAAAGTGAGAAATAGGCGTTCAGACTCATTCAAATCTATAATAATCTGATTGTATACTTCTTCTACACTATTACGTGCCATTAGTAGTTGGTCTTCCGGTAGCAGGTTACTATTTAATTTTAACGGAACTCCTAGAGCTTGTTTGTTATAATTATATGGTGCTCCAAAATGATTAACCAACATAAAATAATAAAAAGCTCTTAGCCCTAAAGCTTGTGCTACTACATAATTTTTTTCGGCTTCTGTACCATTTACTTCATTGATATAATCAAGAGCTGCATTTGCACCTAAAATATAATTATAGTATCCTTCCCAGATATTTTGAATATTATAATTATTTTTGTCCATAATGAAGAACATATCCGGTTGCCATGTATAAACGGCTTTTTTGGCTTCTATGTTTCCTAAAGTATTTGTGTTAAATTCGTAATTTGTTTTATGAAATTGTACGTCATCGTCAAAAAAACTAAGAAAGGCTAACAGACTATTACCACCGGCATGTTTTGGGTATGCAGAACCTATCAACATTTCTTGCAGAGCATTAGCGTCTTTAGGAATATATTCACTTTGAGATTGTGGTTCCAGAAAATTTGAACAGGAGGAAAGTGAGAATAAAACTATTCCTGTCATTATATATATAATTGTTTTCATTTTCATATTTTATTTGTTTAAAAACCGATGTTAATACCTAGTGAGTAATTACGTGGCAGTACGCTATTGCTAACTTCTGGGTCAAAACCGTTGAAACGTTTACTGGCTATAACAAATATATTGTCCATATTAAAGTTGAGAGATAAATTTCTCATGGATATTTTTTCACACCATTCTCGTTTCATTTGCCAAGATAAACCTATATTACGGCATCGTAAAAAAGAGCCACTTACAACCATGGCGTCGGATTGTTCCCATATTGGAATTCTGTAAACATTTTCTAGGTTGGGCAATTGCACATAAGTCATGCCAGCTTTAGGTAATGACGGAATGATTGTATGTGATTCATCTCCAGGCTCTTTCCAACGATTTAATAAATCACGATTGACGTTTGTGTATGGATCTGGCATAAAATAAGAACTTGCAAATTGCTCGTATGGTGATGGGAGGCGTTTCTTATTGCCTAACAAAAGTGAGAAACTAGTATTTAATGTCAATGATTTATAGCGGAAACTTAGACTTAGTCCACCTGTGAAATAAGGCTCTTTTTGTCCAGAGTAAACCAGATAAGTGGTTGGATCTATCTGACGGCTTCGTTGATCTTCCGGAATATCTAGAAGATTAAACTGTGCTTCACCAGTTTTTCCATCCAAACCGGCAAATGAATATGACCAGAAACCACTAAGGGGATATCCTTCTTTGAGTATGATGTCTGAACGTCCATTTAGAAAGTGGGCTGCATTGACTTCAATATTAGTATGTCCGCCTTCATTCCAGTTTTTAGAAGCATTGAGGCTGACGCTTAATGCATAATCACGTTTTTGTATTGGAGTAAAGGTTAATGTATATTCAATGCCCCTATTTTTGATAATACCACCATTACGTTTCATTGACGAAATTCCATATTCAAAAGGTAATTCTAATTCGACAATAGCATTAGAACGTCGTGTATAGTATTCTAAATTCATATAAAATAGATGGAATAATTCTAGATCTACGCCAAAATTCCAAGTTTTAGTACGTTCCCATGAAAGATTCGGGTTGGGAATCTGAGAAATTGTAGATTGATATCTATTATACAAATCTGCTACTTTTCCTTGGTTCAAAATGAGATCCGGACTGAGGCGTGTTAGTGCATTTCCTTGAATACCATATGTACCACGGAAATTTAAAGAGGTAATCCAATTGAGATACTTCTTCATAAAATGTTCTTCTGATGCTCTCCATGAGAATCCAAATGAATAGGTCGGGTCAATGCGATGGTTGGTATCTTGGCCAAAGCGATTGGATGCATCATTACGTACGTTTGCATTAACTACATATCGGTTCTTGAATGAGTATGCCAATGTGGCGAATACAGAAAAGTAATTGTCCGTAGTATTTGTTTTTCTCCATCCATTATTATATATCTTCTGTAGAATACCCCATCCCTCTTGTAGAGAGCCTGTTATGGGTTCAAAAGTTTGTAAAGTTGTTGGACTTGTAATGATTTCTCCCCTGTCAGGCGCATATCCCCATACTGTATTGGTAAGACCTTTATTAGTAGAAGAACGTAGTTCCATACCTAGCAGTGCATTCAAGCGGTTCTCATTATTAAATGCTTTGCTAAATTGTAACTTGTTTTGAATGTTATAAGAGTATTGATGTGTATTATTGGTATATAATTCACCTCCGAATGGAAGTAGAGCTGATTTGAATTCTTTACTATTGGGAGAGACTGAGTTGAAATCGTAACCACGGTATGTATCAGCAATGTAAAACGTCTGTTCTGTTTCCCAGGCTTCATTGGTACTGTTATTATCTGAATATCCCCCAGTGAACTGATAAGTTAACCAGTCTAAGATATTCCATTTTAGATCAAGGGAAGCAGACATGAAACTTGATTTTGATTTTGAACCACTGTTTTCCCGCTCATTTATGAAATTATATGATAAGGACTTCATTCCGGAATTATATGTATATGACGCTTTCTTTTGGTAATAGGCGTCTGGGTCTATTGAGCGATTTGTGGTAGTTGCATAGCTCATAGGATTGACCCCTCCTGCAAAACCTTCATTTGTACTTACACTTCCGTTAATAGTCGCGTTTATTGTAAGCTTTTGTATCGGGCGTATAGTGATAGCAATGCGTCCGGTCATGCGTTCACTATTATTTCCTATTTCTTGTCCTTCGCTATTGGAGTATCCCAAAGAGGCTGAATAGCTATACTTGTTTGTTCCTCCTGAAACACTCAAATTGTGATTGTGGCTAAAAGAACGTTGAGTCAATAATTTGAACCAATCAGTATTTTGTGTTTCTAACACATTACGTTGAGCTAGAAATTCTTCTGATGATATATCATGGGATAGATACATATTTAACAACCCTTCGTAAGTATATATTTGTTTGATAGGTTCTGCGTTGTATGGAGTCCCCAAATTGAAAGCTTCTTGTGAAAACAGTACTCTTTCCTTGGAATTCATATAGTTAAATTGATCATAATTAGGACGTGTTCCTATTATGAAATTGGATGTGTAATTAATACTCAAACGATCTGTTGTGTTCTTTTTAGTTGTAATTTCAATTACACCGTTGGAAGCCTTGGAGCCGTATATGGCAGTTGCAGAAGCATCTTTAAGGATACTGATGCTTTCAATGTCTGCTGGATTTAACCATGAAATCTGATTACCAATAATGTTTCTCAAATCCTCTGTCATCAAAGATGTGTTGTCCAATTCTAACGGATCTTCTTGAATGATACCATCAACTACCCATAGTGGATCTTGATTACCTAACAATGTACTTGTACCACGGATTTGGATTTTTGGGGCAGTACCTACACGACTGCTTGTATTAGTTACAACCATCCCCGCTACACGTCCCTGTAGCATCTGATCGATGGATGTATACGAGGGCATCATGATATCTTTGGCTTTTACGGTAGTAATAGACCCAACGAGGTCACGACGTTGAATATTCTGGTATCCGGTTACCACCACCTCATCTATTTCTGTGCTGGTGGAGCTGTTCAGAGTGACATTAATGGTCTTTTTACCCGTATATTTTACCGTTTTCTTTTCCATTCCGATAAAAGAGTACGTAAGAATCAACCCTTCCTGTGCTGGAATATTAAACGTGTACTGTCCGTCCAATCCTGCGATGGCTCCATGTTTGGAACCTCGGATCGTGATAGTAGTGCCGGGCAAGGCCTCACCGTTAGTATCCCGGACCCAACCGCTGATAGTTATCTTTTGGCTTTGTCTTTTCTTTATAACAATTGCGCTACCAGAGATTTCGTAAGTCAGGTTAGTACCTTCCAGACATTCATCCAGAATTTCTGTAATCGTTTTGTCTTTCGCCTTGATAGTGATATCGGTTACATTAGCAATGTCTTCCGTTCCATACATAAAGACAAATTTCGTGCGATTCTGCAGATACCAGAGTGCTGCTTCCAGCGTTTCTCCTCTCAAGTCGATGGAGATTCTCTGATTGTCCTGTGCTTGAATCATGAGTGAAGAAAGGGAGAATATCCATAAAAGACAGAACTTCACAAAGTTTCTGCTTGCATAAGATACCACCCATGGCAGGGATTTTACTCGTTTTTTCATAATGCGTTAGTTATATTATGTATTATTACTGTTTGTAGGAAATGTGCAGGATGCCCTCCCGTTGTTTGATATTGACCAGATTTAATTCTGTAATCATGTCGATAATCGGGTTCATGTTGGCGTAGCGGTTAAGGTAAGCTCCGATACGCACCTGTTTGGCTGCTTCGTCTTCAAAAGAATATTGGAATCCATACCATTTGGACAGGTATGACATCACATTCTCAAGAGGGACATTTAAAAAGATAAATGATCCGGATTCCCAAGATGTATACAAATCAGTGTTTACGTTGGCGACGGTATTTGTACCGGTATTTTTATTATATGTATAGTGCTGGTTGGGAACTAATTCGAATTCTTCATTTCCACTGTTGATTCTTACTGTTCCACTGATTAAGGTTGTACTTTCCGTATCTTCATCAGCGTAGGCCCTTACGTTGAACGACGTTCCCGTTACCCGGATAGATGTATGCGATGTTTTTACGATAAACGGATGCTCCTTGTCCGGGGCAACATCAAAATAAGCCTCCCCTTCAATTTGCACAATACGTTCTTTGCTGCTGAAACAAACCGGATAAGTCAGCCGGGTTTCCGCATTGAGATGTACCCTTGTGCCGTCGGAAAGCGTGATAAGGCATTCCATCCCCTGCAATGTGCGTAGTGTGTTCTGGATTTCTTTTACTTGTGGTTTGTTGGCGGGAATCTGATAGTTAATCCCTTTAGAATCGATCACAAATGCTTTGACCGCATTCCCCGGAAGATTATTATCGGAAAGATTGAAAGATTTGCCGTCACTCAAGATCAGTTCCCCGCCAAGGGTTCCCGGAGTGATGTCGCTAATCGTTTCTTCGGATATCCAATGATAGATAAAGTAAGAAGCAGGTACTAATAACAATAAGATGAGAGCTGCATATCTCAGACTCTTTTTCCACGAAAAAACAGTACCCGATTGATTGCCTCCTAATAACGGATAGACTTTCTCCCACGCTTTTTGTGAAGAGAAACTTTTTATTAACCGGCTGTTTTCTTCATACGTTTCCTTATTTAATATCCGGTCGGCTATCTTTTGATGTTCCGGGTTTTCATCCAACCATGCACGATAGTTCTTTTCCTCTTCGGGGGTAGACGAATGAGTAAATAAGGAAGCTAAGATTTTTGCAATTTTAAATTTTTCTTTGAATGAATTCATCGTTTTTTCGATTTGTTATATAAGTAAAACAATCCAATCGAAAAAACGGGGTAATCAAAAAGTTACTTTATTTACATAAAAATAGTAATAAGGCATAATTTATGCCTTTGAGGCTTTCGCGAAGTTTGCGATAGGCGAATTTCTTTAACGTATGGACAGTACCCTCTGCAATTTGCAATTTGTCAGCAATCTCATGGTTTTTTAACCCTTTCATGGAGTATAAAATGATATTTCGCATCTGGGTAGGTAATTCTTCTACCGCTTTGCGCACTATACGGAAAGTTTCCTGCTCGATAATTGCAGCTTCGAAGCCGCTGTCAAACTCTTCCTGCTCTGCAAAATCAGGAATATCCAACTGCTCATGTTTGAGATGATTCAGGCATTTATTTCGGGTGACGGTATAAAGGAAGCTCTTTACTTTCAGAATGTCATCAAAATCTTCTTTTCGCTCCCAATAAACTAACAATGCATCTTGTACGATGTCTTTGCAGACTTCTTTGTCCTCGATATAGTGAGATGAGAAAACACAAAGAATAGGGTAGTAGTCATCAAATAGCTTTTTGAAAGCCTGTTTGTTGCCACGTTTTATGTCTGCAATTATATTTTCTATATGTATGTTCACTATTTAGGGTGGAGCGATTGGTGCAGAAACTCTCTTACCCAATCTTACTTATTTTCTTCAGCTTTTCTTCTTCGATGATTTTGATCTTTCTTCCGTCGATAGTAATCAGTCTTTCCGTAGCGAATTGCGACAAGGTACGGATAGCGTTCGAAGTAGTCATATTGGAAAGATTTGCCAGATCTTCACGTGAAAGATAAATGCTCAACGTAGAACCGTCTTCTTCCAGTCCATAACTTTCTTTCAGGAAGATAAGTGATTCGGCCAAGCGTCCGCGAATATGTTTTTGTGTCAGATTAACGGTACGTTCGTCAGAGATACCCAAGTCGATGGAAAGCTGGCGGATAAAGAACATGGCCAAGTCATTGTTTTGGGCAACCAGCGTAGTGATGGCACTCATAGGAATCAGGCAAACAACGGAAGGTTCGAAAGCTGCTGCGGCAGTTACAAAATCTTGTTTGGCAAAATAAGCACGATATGCAAAGTATTCGCGTGGTTTAATCATGCGGATAATTTGACTTCTACCCCCCACACCATCTTTGAAGATTTTCACTTTTCCACTGATGAGACACATCAGATGATGTGGCGTTTCTCCTTCACAGTAGATGGTTTCATTCTTTTTGTAGGTTTGTATCGTATAATTATTCATCAGAAACTCCTTTTGCTCATTGTTTAGAGGAGCTAACATATCGGATAACGGTTCCGAAATATCGATGTCTGACATATTCATTTTTACCATGAGTGCTACAAAACTGTGTTATACAGCACAAAAGTAAAAAGAAAAAATGAGAAAATGAACGAATCTATAAAAAGATTGCACAAAAGTGGGAGCTTTCGTGCAATCTTGCAGACATTTTATTTGGTAAACAACAGTTCTCTATATTTAGGCAACGGCCATATTTCGTCATCCACTTCCATCTCCAGGTGGTCGATGTGGTCGCGGATTTGGTCAAGATATGGGCGTACTTTTTCTTCGTATGCGAATGCCCTTTCTTTGTAGTTTTTCATGTGGTTGGCTACTTTTCTCGCTTCGGTCATGTCGCGCACGAGTACTTTGATAGAAGTGACCCGGTGTGAAATCTCACGAATCAATTCTTTACGGTCGGCACTCAATACTTCGTATTCTTCAGCCGGGAATATTTCTTTCAGTCCGCGAAGATTTTCGAGCAAACGGTTCTGATAGGCAACCGCAGTCGGTACGATGTGGTTGATGGCGAGGTCGCCCAATACACGGCCTTCGATTTGCACCTTCATGGTGTATTTCTCCAGTTCCACTTCCAGACGGCTGTTTAATTCAGTTTCGTTGAAGATACGTTCGCCGATAAGCACCGATTTGGATTGGTTGTCAATATAGTGCATCAGGGCTTCCGGTACGTGGCAGATATTAGTCAGTCCGCGGCGTGCAGCTTCTTGTTTCCATTCTTCGGAATAGCCGTCCCCTTCGAAACGAATCGGTTCGGAGGCGATAATTGTTTCTTTCAGCAGGCGGAAGATAGCTTCGTCTTTGCCAACTCCTTCTTCCATCAGCTTTTCTACCGATGCCCGGAATTCGTTCAGTTGGTTTGCCATGGCCGCATTGATTGCAATCATGGAGGCGGCACAGTTGGAAGAAGAACCTGCGGCACGGAATTCGAAACGGTTTCCGGTGAATGCAAAAGGAGAAGTACGGTTGCGGTCGGTGGTATCCAGTAAAATTTCGGGGATACGTCCGATGCCTAACTTCAGTGTGGTTTTTTCTTCCGGTGTCATTTTCTCATTTCCTACCTGGCGGACAATTTCGTCGAGAGTAGACGAGAGTTGTGAACCTAGAAAGCAAGAGAGGATGGCGGGAGGAGCTTCATTGGCTCCCAAACGGTAGCTGTTGCTGGCGCTCATGATGGAGGCACGCAATAAATCCTGATTTTTATAAACCATCATTAAGGCATTTACCAGGAAGGTGAGGAATAGCATATTTCCTTTCGGATTCTTTCCGGGAGCGAACAGATTGATGCCAGTGTCTGTACAGAGCGACCAGTTGTTGTGCTTGCCCGAACCGTTTACTCCGCTATATGGCTTTTCGTGCAGGAGTACATTAAAATGATGTTTCCTGGCGATACGCTTCATCAAATCCATGACGAGCTGGTTGTGGTCGTTGGCAAGGTTGCAGTTTTCGAAGATAGGGGCCAACTCAAATTGGTTGGGAGCTACTTCGTTATGGCGTGTTTTGGCAGGAATACCGAGTTTGTGACACTCGATTTCGAGTTCTTTCATAAATGCAGTGACACGTGGAGGGATAGAGCCGAAATAATGGTCTTCCAACTGTTGGTCTTTGGCAGAAGAGTGTCCCATCAGTGTCCGTCCTGTCAGGCAGAGGTCGGGGCGTGCATTATATAAGGAAGAGTCTACAAGGAAATATTCCTGTTCCCATCCTAAATTGGTATATACGCGTGTGATGTTCTTGTCGAATAGCTGGCAGACTTCCGTTGCTGCTTTATCTACAGCGGCAAGTGCTTTCAACAATGGAGTTTTGTAATCCAACGCTTCACCTGTATAAGAAATGAAGATAGTGGGGATACAAAGAGTGGTATCTACAACGAATGCCGGTGAAGAAACATCCCATGCTGTATATCCTCGTGCTTCGAAAGTGTTGCGGATACCGCCGTTAGGGAAAGAAGAAGCATCCGGCTCTTGCTGGATCAGTAGTTTTCCGGAGAAGCGTTCAATCACTCCGCCATCTTCGCCGAATTCGATAAAGCCGTCATGCTTTTCGGCTGTTCCGTCTGTCAGAGGCTGGAACCAGTGTGTGTAGTGAGTGACGTTGAGTGACTTAGCCCAACTTTTCATACCGTTAGCAATTAAATCTGCTATTTCACGGCTGATAGGTGTACCTTTTTCGATAGCGTCGGTTACAGCTTTGTATGCTTCTTTGGGAAGATACTCTTGCATCTTCTTGCGGTCGAACACGTGGCTACCATAATAATCAGAGAGTTTGTTGGAAGGGGCAATAACTTCCAGAGGTTTCCGGTTGGAAAGCTCTTGTAAGGCAAAAAAACGCATTTTTGACATAAATGGTCTATTTTTTATCGGTTGATGGCGCAAAATTATATGTTTTTTCTGAAAGTACCCCTATTTTGGAGTGGGTATTTTGAAAAATAATGTGTTTTTCTAAAAGTACCCCCTCTGTTTATTCTCCAACTTCTATTCTTGTTGTTGCTGTTGGTCGATTTCTTTAGCCATCTGTTTAACCAAACTTTCCACTTGGATATAATGGTTGTGATAGTTCTTGAATAACAGTTTGAACATTGGGCTGTTCACAGCCATTTGGGTAAGAAATTGTAGGTGTTTACCCGTAGAGGTGTTCATCTGCATACGCTCTTTTTTGCTCAAGTTGTCTTGTAGGGAGTAAACACCGCATGAAATTTGGATTTCTGCAATGCCTTCGTCCCAAGGATGGGTGTTGAGGTGAGTCAATGCTGCCAGGATTTTTTTCAGGTCTTTCAGCAGAATGTTTAAAAGTTCGAATTCGGTGCGGTTTATGGAGCAGGAATCCGGGTTCAGGAGGAAAGCGAATTTAAGGTAGAAATCCTTTAATTCCTCTTTAGGAATAACGAATGAATCTTTGGAAGCCTTTATCATGCCTCCCACCGCTGGTTGAACGGTAACTTGTTTTGTTTCCATAATATAATTATGAATAAGGTGGTAGGCGAAGATTTTCTATGAAATAAGAGCGGTTCCGCCTTTCCCGTTACTCTTCACCAACCAGGCAGTGGGTGCATTAACACTCCACACGGGGGTACGAAACCGCCATATGAAGCATCAGGACAGGCATAAAAATGCCTGCCACGAAACGAGGCAGGTTCCCTGCCTGGTTGATATGAAGAGTATCACAAAGATACGACAATTTTCTTCTTTGTCAAGAATAAAAGGAGAAATAAAAAGATAGAAGGGTTGATTTAGTCATTAATATGTTTTCAGGGGGCTCTTATATTTACAGATATTGGAACTTTGTATTTTTTCCATTATTGTTGAAATCCCCTTCATATTATAACTTCTTCCATACAAGTTTTATTAATTCCTCTTTCAACCTATCACCACCTTTCTGAAACTCTTTATTCATCGTGCTTGCAGAATGGTGATAGGTTGTTTCTAACCTGTCACCACATCTGTCACCTATCACCTTGGTGATACTGTATATTTATGCTTTTCTTGTCTCTATCCGCGTCACTTTATAAACTTCCTGCGTTTTGTAAAAAAGGAAACCTATGATGATATAAAGTGTTTCATGCCGTGAAACACTTTGTTTCAAGCCTTTGAAACTAAAGTTTCAGCTAGGAGAAACTCTAGTTTCATCAGTAAGAAACCAATGGTTTCAAGTAATTGGAACTAAAGTTTCAAGGCTTGAAACTGGAGTAATCTCTTGTGGAGACTTTTGTTTCCACAAGGCTTCTGTTTTTATGCAGGCTTTATTTAATGTTGGGCGGTGATAGGTGATAGATGAGGTGACAGGTTAGAAACGACCTATCACCGCTCTGTAAGCACGATGAATAAAGAGTTTTAGAAAGGTGGTGATAGGTTGAAAGAGGATTTTCGTTTTTTATATATGAAGAGAATAGCAGAATATGCAGAGCTTCCTGCATTTATTTCGAGACAACCGCGCCAAAGATTTAGTTCATCTCCATGTTATTTTGAATAATGTGAAGGTTTTCTTCTGATAACTCTTTTTAGTGTCCAACTTCTCTTGCTTTTCGATATTCTTTTTTATATTTGCCTACGTTAATGAAGGAGATACGACGATTGAGAGATAAAATATTGATAGGATGCATATTGTGTCTGTTCTCTTTTATACCAAAGGGGACAGCCAATAATTATATAATGAATCCTTATACCCATCAGGAAATCTCTGCTGACTCCATTATAGAACGTGTGATGACTTTTGCACCTTTGTATGAAACGATAGTCAGTGATTATCGCGCGAACCTATATATAAAAGGTAAGATGGATATTCAGAAGAAGAATTTTATTCTCCGTTATGTACCTTCTATGTTTCGTTTGCAAAAGGGTGTTCGCGAATATCTGCTTGAAACATACAGTGACCTTCATTATACGGCTCCCAATATTTACGATCAGAAAGTAAAGGCTTCCCAGGGAACTGTGAGAGGAAACAGGGGATTGCCTGGATTGCTCGAGTATTTTAATGTAAATATCTACTCTTCTTCTTTATTGAATGATGAACGCTTATTGTCACCACTGGCCAAAAACGGACAGAAATACTATAAATACCGGATAGACAGCGTGATGGGAGATCCTAACAATCTGGATTATCGGGTTCGTTTTATCCCCCGCACTAAGAGCGATCAGTTGGTGGGTGGATATATGGTGGTCAGTAGTAACGTTTGGAGTGTTCGTGAAATTCGTTTTTCGGGGAGATCGGAACTGATAACATTTACCTGTTGGATTAAGATGGGAGATGTAGGCAAGAAAAATGAATTTCTGCCAGTGCGTTATGAAGTGGAAGCTCTTTTCAAATTTCTCGGAAATAAGGTGGACGGTAATTATACCGCTTCTTTAGATTATAAATCCATTGAATTGAAAGAAAAGAAGGTACGTAAGAAAGAAAAGAAGAATTATAACCTTTCAGAATCCTTCTCTTTGCAGTGTGATACGAATGCTTATAAGACGGATGCTTCTACCTTTGCCATCATGCGCCCCATCCCTTTGAGCGAAAGCGAGAAGAAACTATATTCCGACAATTTGCTTCGGCGTGACACGACAACGGTACAAAAGCAATCCAAGAGTCAGGCTTTCTGGGGAACGATGGGTGATTTGATGGTAGAAGATTATAAATTCAACTTGTCCAACATCGGAAGCGTGCGGTTCTCTCCGTTTATCAATCCGCTCTTATTCAGTTATAGTGGAAGCAACGGTTTGTCTTATCGACAGGATTTCCGTTATAACCGTCTTTTCAGAGGGGATAAATTACTTCGCATTGTGCCTAAACTCGGATACAACTTTACGCGTAAGGAATTCTACTGGTCATTGAATGCCGATTTTGAATACTGGCCGCAGAAACGGGGATTCTTCCGGTTGAATGTGGGTAACGGTAACCGTATTTATAGTAGTAAAGTGCTGGACGAACTGAAAGCCATGCCGGACAGTATCTTCAATTTCGATTTAATTCATCTTGATTATTTCAAGGACTTGTATTTCAATTTCCGTCATACCGTTGAAGTAGTCAACGGACTGGATATCGGTCTGGGTTTCTCTGCCCATAAAAGAACAGCGGTAGAGCCTTCCCGTTTTGTGATTACCGGTGACTATCCGATGCCACCCCCGGAATTTATGGATAAATTCAAGAACACTTATATCAGTTTTGCTCCCCGTATCCGTATAGAGTGGACTCCGGGACTCTATTATTACATGAACGGAAAACGAAAGATTAACCTCCATTCTTTATACCCGACTTTCTCGGTCGATTATGAACGGGGTATTAAAGGAGTGTTCAAGAGTACGGGCGAATATGAAAGAATAGAATTCGACCTTCAACATCAAATCCGGATGGGATTGATGCGTAACATTTATTATCGTTTCGGATTCGGAGCATTCACCAATCAGGATGAGTTGTATTTTGTGGACTTTGCCAATTTCTCCCGGCATAACCTTCCGATGGGCTGGAATGATGAAATCGGTGGCGTGTTTCAGGTGCTTGACTCACGTTGGTATAACTCCTCCCGCCGTTATGTACGGGGGCATTTCACCTATGAAGCTCCGTTCCTTATTCTCCGGCATCTGATGAAGTACACCCGTTATGTGCAGAATGAACGTATTTATATCAGTGCGCTCTCTATGCCGCACCTTCAGCCTTATCTGGAAGTAGGATATGGCATCGGTACGCATATTTTCGACGTAGGAGTTTTTGTGAGCAGCGAAAACTGGAAATTTGGAGGAATAGGCTGTAAGTTCACGTTTGAGTTGTTCAACCGATAGTTTTCTTCGTTCCGGTTGTTTTATCGAAAGATTTTAGTTATCTTTGTATAAGAGAGGATGAGGGCAGAATTTAGCATCAAAGAGGTGTAGTCGCCTCATAAGCACAGGTGTTTTCCTAGAAAATAAATTCTAAGGTATAAATACCTAAATTTATTTTAGTAAATAACTCATCCTCTCTTCTCTCTTTTTTATATGCATATACAAAATGGACGGAATTTTAATAACGATCATTGTTATCACCGCTTTCCTGGTTTATAAGATGATTTCCTCAAGCAGGAAACAGGAGGGGTATAAAAGATGGAAAGCAACAAGCAGTGGTAAGGAAGAAAAGACTACTAAGGTAAAATGGGAACACGGAGCCTGGCTTAGGCATGCTTTGGGGGGAACTGTTCCGAGAGCGCAGTATGTTCAAAAGTTTGATGAATCGGCTGTTGTTTGGTGCGCCAACTTGTTGGGAGTGGAAACGGCACGGTTGAAGGAAATTCTACGGGATGTTTCCGAACATTACCGGGAGTTCTGGATGAGAAAAAGAAAGGGAGGTTATCGGATGATTTCTGCTCCTGACAAAGAATTACAATCTGTTCAAACCACTATTAATTCTCGAATATTATCATCTGTGACAATGATTCATCCGGCGGCAGTAGGTTTCCGGAGCGGTCATTCTGTGGTTGATAATGCCAGTCCCCATCTGGGAAAACGGTATATCTTGAAAATGGATATTCATGATTTTTTCTTTTCGATACGGAGCCGGAGGGTGAAAAAGACATTTGAGAAAATTGGTTATCCGGAAAATGTGTCTAAAGTATTGGGAGTGTTGTGCTGCTTGTACAGGCACTTGCCGCAGGGAGCGCCTACAAGTCCGGCGTTAAGCAATATCGTGGGGTATGAGATGGACAAGAAATTGGCTGCATTGGCAGCGGAGTACGGACTGACCTATACCCGCTATGCCGACGACCTGACTTTTTCGGGAGATGTGTTCCCCAAAGAACAAATCATTCCCCGGATCAAACAAATCATCCGTGATGAGAAATTCGAACCGAATCATAAAAAGACCCGTTTTATCAATGAGTATGGCAGGAAGATTATTACAGGAGTATCTGTCTCTTCCGGTGCGAAACTGACAATCCCTAAAGCCAGAAAGAGAGAGATCCGGAAGAATGTCTATTTTATCCTGACAAAAGGCTTGGCGGAACATCAGCGCCGGATTGGCTCGAGTGATCCTGTTTATCTGAAACGGCTGATTGGAGAACTTTGTTATTGGCGGTCAATAGAACCGGACAATGCGTATGTATCCGATTCTATTAACCGTTTGAAATGTTTGGAGAAAGGGTATTAATCTAATTGGCAATCGTTACCCGTTCATTTTCTATCTTGGCGTAATTCCTTTTCACAGCTTCGCGAATACCTCTTTGCATGGCAGCGTCTATGTTCGATCCCATACGGGCAAAGCCGAACTGTTGTGCGCATGCTTTTATCAAATCTGCCGCAGGCAGGCTGATGGAGTCGGTCAATAGTTGCCGGATGGCATTGGCTATCTCTTCAGGTGGTATGTCTGTCGCTTCCCGGTCGGAAACCGGGCGATAGATTGAATAGGAAGCGCATTGCTCTTTGTCGTTCCAGCAGAAGACAAGTCCTTCGTATTCTGTGCGATAGATATTCAATGTGTCGAGTGCTGTTTCTATCTGTGCCTCTACCCGTGTTCCCAAGCGGCTGATTCCCCATTCGGACAGGATTTTCTTACAGAGCAGAGATTTACTGATTGGCGCCTCGCTTTCCATAATCTTCCGTATTTGGGAGAGGAGGATAGAGTAACTGTCCGTAAAGAAAAAGTCTTCCGGTGAATAACTGTATGGGGTAATCTTTGCAAACTTGTACTTTTGTTCTATCCGGTTTTGCGTAGAAAGAACGGAAGCAGCTTGCTTTTCAGGAGCAACAGGCGATGCCTTGAGCACGAATGAAATATCATTGTTGGTTATCTGTGCCGTCGGTGCAGGTGCTGTCACTTCTGTCGGAGTAGAATTGATTTCGGTTGCTGTCATTGAGCCGATCTCTGAATTCTTTTTCCGGGCGATAGCCTCTTGGATAGTTGCCATTACTTCGTCCGGCTTTTCCCACCAGTCCATTGTCCATATCCGGTAGATGTTCCATCCGAGTGCTTTCAATACATTATTCTGCACAATTTCCCGGTCACGTGCGGTCTTGGTACGTTTGTAGTTTTTGCCGTCGCAGATAATACCTAACTGATAGTTAGAGGTATTTTCGGTGTCGACGATACCTATGTCTATTTTGTATCCGGAGCAACCGATGTCTGTATGCACGGTGTAACCCAATGAGCGCAGTCTGTCGGCAATGATCGTTTCGATGGAGGCTGTTGCTTCCGACAGTTGTCTTGGCACACTGCTGATGGTGCTCCGGGTTCCCTTCTCCGCATATTCGAGGAAACGTTTTAGTCCGGCTACTCCAATAGAAGAAGTCCGGTTCAGGTCGATCATATCCGACCTTAGGGTGGAATAGATAATCATCTCATACCGGGCACGGGAAACGGCTACATTCAATCTTCTTTCGCCGCCTGCCCGGTTCAGTGGTCCGAAATTCATGCTGACGCGCCCTTCTGCATCCGGGCCATAGCCCACAGAGAAGAGAATAACATCGCGTTCGTCTCCCTGCACATTCTCCAGGTTCTTGATAAATAACGGTTCGTCGCATTCCAGCGCAAGAGTTTCCAGTTCGGGATAAAAGATAAAGAGGTCAGATAATAAGTCTTCTATCAAGGCTTGCTGGACAATGCTGAAAGTGACTACACCGATACTTTTCTTTCTTAATTCTTCGCTTCTCAATCTTCTGGCTATTTCGTCCACCACAGCTTGAGCTTCCGCCCGGTTCTGGCGCGACTTGCCTTTATCATAGTAACCGTTGATGTTGACTATCCTGACTTTCGATTCAATGTTGTCCGGTGAGGGGAAAGTCATCAGTTTGTTATCGTAATATTCGGAGTTGCTGAAAGCGATGAGGCTCTCATGTTTGCTTCGGTAGTGCCATAATAAATATTTGGAAGGGATAGACAGAGCGAGACAATCGTCAAGGATACTCTCCAAATCTTCCATTTCAATGTTGTCTTCATCAATGGTGTTGACTGAGAAGAAACCGGTAGGAGGCATTTGTTTCGGGTCGCCTACGATAATGACGTTTTTGCCCCGTGCAATGGCGCCCACCGCTTCATAAGTAGGCATCTGTGAGGCTTCATCAAAGACAATCAAATCAAATTTATCAGCGTCCGTATCGATGAATTGAGCGACGGAAAGAGGACTCATCAGCATACACGGGCACATGCGCGACAACAAAGTGGGAATTTGGTCGAACAGCTTGCGAATAGATATGCCGCGGGCATTGTTGCGGATATTCTTTTGAAGGATACCCACTTCGGAACTTTGGATGGCTTCATGAGTGAAAGACGGAATGTTGGAGGCCAACCGGGCAAATAATTCTCTTTGGGTCGTTTCTTCGAATTTGGCGGATATTTGTTTGTATTTAGCAATGATATCATTGAATATCTTACCGTTGAATAATTCCAAAGTCGGCTCTTTGGCAATGATATACCGGATAGCCGCCTGATAGAAACTTTTGCGGAAGCTGTCTGTAAGTTGGCCGGTAGGAATATTCTTTTCTTTATATTCCGTCGCGATAAATCCTATTCCCAGACTATGCAGGGTTTGGTAGGCTTGTAGCCACTGATACCAGTCCTTGAGCTTGTCGAGGTTCTCTTTCCAGGTTCGGGCTTTTGATAAGGCAATTGTTATCCAGTCGGCTGAATCGGTATAAAGTTCTTCGATCGAGATACCCAGCATGCCGGACAATTTCTTTTCAGTGGCTGTGAGTGTATCTGCGAGTTGATACAGTTCATTGAAAGAATGAGCATGAATATCTCTGAATGTTTGAATTCCTTCAGTGAGTTGTGCGGACAAATTTTGCTTGATTTGCGAAACTTTGGCAATGTCTTTTGCGTAGTTCAACAAATGAGAATGAAGGGAAGCCATGTCGTCGATTATCTGCTCAATGGTGTTCCAATCCTCGTTCTTGCCGGGGCGTCCGAACAGGGAGGGAAGTTGTCCGATGTATTTCCGGACGGCTTCTGCTTCTTCCTGATACCGGATAATGCGGTGGAGCAGAGGTTTGATATCTTCTGTTTCAATCGTTTTTAAAGCATATATGTTGATTGCCTTTCTGATTTTCCGCTGTCCGAAATATCTGGGAAGGAACCATTGACCGGATACCCGGTTCCATTCGGCTAACATCTGCTTTGCGTTGATGGACAGGATTTCTTGGGTGAATCCGGTTTCTATCTCTTTCCTTTGTTCATCCCGTTTCCGTCCGTGAACCACTACTTCCCGGTATTCATTCAGTGTTTCGTTGAGCAATGGCAAAGTCAGCAATCCGGGAGTCAGTTCCGGAATGTCGAGTATTCTCCGGATGATGTGGGCGATTGTCTGGAAATCCTTGCGTGTAGGGTGTATATCCGTATCTTTTAGAAGTATGGAGAATACATCCAGCTTCTGCCGGATGGTGGTCAACAGGTCGATAAATCCGGTGAGCAGTAGGGAGGATTCCTCCTTAACGGCTGATGAATATTCGGTAATCGAGATACCGGTTAATGGATGTTGGTAAGGATGTCCACACGCATTGGCCGTCCGGACTAGCAGCTCGATGGCATCTTCCCATTGGGCAAATGTGTCTTTATCTAATGTATCCAGATAAGCTTGTGGAATATCAAAACAAGATTCGACGTCCACGGATTGATAATGAATAATGGCGTCGTATAATGAAACCCCGAACGGGTATTCTTTATGCAGGGCTTCGATATATTGATTCAATTCCGCCCGTAAATTCAGCAGGCGTTCCGCTTCCTTTCTGAATTCTTCGGGAGGTGTCTGCCTGATAATTTCCGTAGTTTCTTTCAGTTGCGAGATAACGGCGGATTTCTTTGTCTTGTTGGAATGAATTTCCAGACAGAACGGAGCCAGGCCAATAGCTGCCAGCCTGTTTTGCACAACGGAGAGGGCAGCCATCTTTTCCGCTACAAATAAGACACGTTTTCCTTTGTAAAGCGCGTTGGCGATGATATTGGTAATCGTTTGCGATTTTCCTGTTCCCGGAGGGCCGTGCAGGATGAAAGTCTTGTCGTGTACGGCTTCGTAGATAGCTTCCAGTTGCGAAGAATCGGCGATGATGGGTAATACAATGTCTGCGGGCGACACCTGTTTGTCCATATCCGTTGCATCTATTTCCTCTGTGGCAGCTTCCCATTCTATCTTTCCGTTGATGAGGCTGGACACAATCTTGTTCTGAACCAGTTTGTTGGCATTGTTGTGAATATCATTCCACATGATGAATTTATTGAAAGAGAAGATACCCAGAATCGCTTGCTCTTCCACGTCCCATTTACGCTGGTTCTTAATGCTGTTGCGGATAATGGAATAAATCAGCTTGACGTTTACGCCGCTTTCGTCGGTAGGCAACGGGTCCAATCCTGATATGGTGATTCCGAAGTTTTGGCGAAGCATTTCCAATAAGGTGATGTTCATCATTGTTTCTTCTTCCCGGGAACGGATTACGTAACCTTTGGCTGCCGATTTGCGGATAATTTCAACCGGTAATAGCAAGATGGGGGCATATCGGGGGCGTTCGCTGGAAGGTGTCTCATACCATTTCAAAAGTCCGAGAGCCAGATAGAGCGTGTTGGCTCCATTCTCTTCGATAGAAGTACGCGAAGAGCGGTATAAGTGAGTCAGTGCCTTACCTAAATCGTTTTCGGGCAGATAGAAACGTAACCTTTTCTGTGAAAGTTCCGAGTTGATGAAACCAACCATGGGATCAGACTCCGGTATGGAGGAATAAATCCCGAAGTCCATCGCCGGACTTTCCCAATCGGCAGGGCGGTGGAGGATGCGGAATTCTTCTCCGTCGGCCAATGCATCTTCCAGACAGGATAGATTAGCCGGGATGAGTTGGAGCGTGTTTTTGGTAATCCGGATATTCAGCAGATTGTTGCGCAGGCTTAAATCCAGCAACCGTCTTTCCCATAACAGTTGTTTGGTAATCACGGCCTGGGTTTCATTGCCCGATAAATCATACGGATTGATACTTTGCGGAGTGGCATGAACGGCACTTCTTTGAATGTCGGTCTCCTTTTCTTCTACTTCCCATACCTGCCCGTGCAGAATGCGTTGGGGGATGGGGCGGATGCCCGAATGTCTCGCTCTTTTCACATCTATGGCAAGAATGAAACTGTTTCCATCCGTCAGCTTTCCGTTCGCTTTCTTCACTGCATCGTCGAAATCGGACGAATGTCCCATGTTCATGCAGGTCGTTTCGACTAAAGTAATGTCGTAGATTCCTTCGGCAGTCCGTTTGGTTAACAGGGAAACATCGTCAATGGTAGGATCCGGGAAAGTCTCCGGCACTAGCCAGGCTCCAGCAAAAGCATGCCCTTGAGTGATGATAATGAGAGCATTCAGCCCGATTGCTTCCAGACAGGAAGCATAGAGTAAAGCCATATCCAGACAGGTTCCCAGTTTTTGTGCCATCACGGAGTCGGCTAGCCGTACACGTTGCCCATATTCCTCGAAGCTGGCGGGGATGGTGCTGTATATAATCTGTTGTTCCGTGATAGCCGTGTAGATGGCGGCCATCTGTTTCCTTACCCGGTCCGGAGTGCGGCTTTGATATTCGTCGAGGGACGGATTGTCAGTCCATTGTCCCAAGATGGAAGCGGCTCTCTTGATGATCGGCACAATGGCTGTATGATTGGGGGTGATGAAAGCGGCCAGCATTTCGGGCAATACATTGAGCCCTCCCCATTGGTCGTATGCCAGAATGTCGATAGGGTAGGTTTGGCAGAATACGGATTCTGCTTCGGAAGTAATTTCAATTTTCAGATTGCCGGATAAACGTTCGGTCAGCTGTGTGAAATAGTTGGCGGACAAAGTGAGATTGAATGACGACAGGCATATCGATTCATTGGGCGGAATTTGTGCCACAGCTATCGGAGCGGCGTTTCCGAAAGTCGGTTCTGTCGTGATTTGTACCTGAATGTCCTTCAGCGGGGCAGGCGTTGTATTCTCAATAGAAAGCTGATGAATGATTGATGCACCGTTTTGTTGTATCGCAAAATTAATAAGCGGTAAATAGTCGCATTGCACCTTGACTTTGTCCAATCTCTCGTCCATGGCAAAAACTGTATAAATTAAAGATTGCAATATTACAAAAAATACGGATATAATTCTCTTTTCTTCTGCCATTCTTTTGTCAATCAAGAAAATATTCCTACCTTTGCGCCCGATTTATAGATAATATAATGTCTTATTCAATTAAAGTATTAAACAATTTATTTATTAATGGAAAACTTAAAGAACGTAGCTCCTATTGAGGACTTCAACTGGGATGCTTATGAAAACGGCGAAGCTGTAACAAGCGCAAGCCACGAAGAACTAGAAAAAGCTTACGACGGTACGCTTAACAAAGTGAACGACCGTGAGGTTGTTGACGGAACCGTAATCGCAATGAACAAGCGTGAAGTAGTTGTGAACATCGGTTACAAATCAGACGGTATCATTCCTTTGAATGAGTTCCGTTACAATCCAGACCTGAAGGTAGGTGATACTGTAGAAGTATACATCGAAAACCAGGAAGACAAAAAAGGACAACTCGTTCTGTCACACAGAAAAGCCCGCGCTACTCGTTCTTGGGATCGCGTTAACGCTGCTCTGGAAAATGAAGAAATTATCAAGGGATTCATCAAGTGCCGCACAAAGGGTGGTATGATCGTAGACGTATTCGGAATCGAAGCATTCTTGCCGGGTTCTCAGATCGACGTTAAACCGATCCGTGACTATGATGTATTCGTTGGCAAAACAATGGAATTCAAAGTGGTTAAGATTAACCAGGAATTCAAAAACGTTGTTGTATCTCACAAGGCTCTTATCGAAGCTGAACTGGAACAACAGAAGAAAGAAATTATCGGCAAGCTCGAAAAAGGACAGGTTCTTGAAGGAACTGTTAAGAATATCACCTCTTACGGTGTGTTCATCGACTTGGGTGGCGTAGACGGTTTGATCCACATCACAGACCTTTCTTGGGGCCGCGTTAGCGATCCGAAAGAAGTGGTTGAACTGGATCAGAAGCTCAACGTTGTTATCCTTGACTTCGATGACGAAAAGAAACGTATCGCTCTTGGCTTGAAGCAACTGACTCCGCACCCATGGGATGCTCTTGACACTGACTTGAAGGTAGGTGACAAGGTGAAAGGTAAAGTTGTCGTTATGGCTGACTACGGTGCATTCATCGAAATCGCTACAGGTGTAGAAGGTCTGATCCACGTATCGGAAATGTCTTGGAGCCAGCATCTGCGTTCTGCTCAGGACTTCATGAAGGTGGGCGACGAAGTAGAAGCTGTAGTTCTGACTTTGGACCGCGAAGAACGTAAGATGTCTTTGGGTATCAAACAACTGAAACAAGATCCATGGGAAACTATCGAAGAAAAGTATCCTGTAGGTTCCAAGC
>OGJH01000280.1_pt1 | contig 64264 bp, 63 predicted proteins | sample 1572021 | NCBI WGS metagenome assembly OGJH01 (sample SAMEA2582098, study PRJEB24529) | metagenome | biome: Human gut stool | place: China | collected 2011
GGAGCACCTCAAAAACACCATCATACACTAAATCAGTAAGTTGGCAGCATCACCAGGTACGGGATATGGTAGATGCACTATAAAATGTGTTAAAAACGCTGTAGCAGAATGAAGCGCGGAATAAAAAAGCGGCAACTCAATAAAGTTGCCGCTTTACGGGGAAATTAGAACATTACCTTATGACCGTACTGCTCAAGAATGCCTTTCACGCGTTCCATGGTCTCTTTCTTAGGTGGTTTAACACCGTCGAGTTTGTACTCTTCACCCATTGCCACCCATTTGTGTTTGCCCAGCTCGTGGTAGGGGAGGAGTTCGATTTTCTCAACGTTGCCCATATCACGGGTAAATTCACCGAGGCGATGCGCTGAATCGTCATCGTCAGACCAGCCTGGGACAACAACGTAGCGGATCCACACCTTCACATTTTTGTTCGCCAGATATTTGGCGAACTCCAGCGTGCGGTGGTTGGAAACTCCAACCAGATTTTGGTGGATCTCGTCGTTCATCTGTTTGAGATCGAGCATTACCAGGTCGGTTACTTCCAGCAGTTCATCAATCACCGGATCGTAACGACGAACAAAACCGTTGGTGTCCAGACAGGTATGAATGCCTTCTTTTTTGCAGGCGCGGAACCAGTCACGAACAAACTCAGCTTGTAGGATTGCCTCACCGCCGGATGCGGTAACGCCGCCGCCGGAAGCGTTCATAAAGTGGCGATAGGTCACCACCTCTTTCATTAAATCTTCAACGGTAACTTCTTTACCGCCATGCGTATCCCAGGTGTCGCGGTTATGACAATACAGGCAGCGCATCAGGCAGCCCTGGAAAAAGGTGATAAAGCGAATACCCGGGCCGTCTACGGTTCCACAGGATTCAAAGGAGTGAATGCGACCAATAACTGACTTGGTAGCCCCCGCCGCAGCGGTATTTTCTGTTGTATTACAATTAGTTAAATTACTCATATCGCTTCAATTGGCTCTAGTTAACTCTGGTTTATGGACGCATTATGGACATTCCTGACACCGGGTTAAGAGTCACAGCATCTTGTAAGAAATCCGGTGCAAAGTGTGCGTAGGTCATAGTTTGCTGAATGTTAGAATGACCCAGGATGCGCTGCAATGTGATTATGTTACCTCCATTCATTATAAAATGTGTGGCAAATGTATGCCTCAAAACATGCACTGCCTGTCCGTCAGGTAAATCGGGTTTTACTTCCCTGAGAGCGTTGCGCACTTTGTAGTAACTGGCATTAAAAAGCCTGCCTGAATTTTTGGTCTTGATCCGTTTAATCAGGTCCTGCGAAACGGGAATTGTCCTGCGCTTTCCGTTTTTAGTTTTCATAAACGTAACCATCTGGTTAATGATGTGTTCAGCTTTCAAATTAGACACTTCACTCCAGCGTCCACCAGTAGAAAGGCAGACCAGAGTTGCATTTAACTCATCACCATCAAGCATGGATAACAGCCGCGTAATCTCTTCACTGGACAAAAAAGCCATTTCCGTAACAGCTTCACGTAACCGCTTAACCTCACGGAACGGGTTGTGAGAGTGATATTCACCGGCGTCAATTAACTTGGTGAACATCCCGCTCATTATTGCCAGATGCCGATTTACGCTGGCTGGTTTTAGGCCATCGTTCATCATTACAACGCGATAATCAGTTATCGTTTTCTTTGTTAGCTGGTCCGCCCTGGACACTCCCATCTCGGCAAATTTGGCGATTATTGTCGTCAAACGCCCTCGTTCAATATCTCCACGCTCATGTGATTTTCCGTGATATATCCACCATCTGCCTAACAACTCTGTAAGAGTTCGGCGGTCGGCCGGCTTCTCCAACCACTCTTTGTTGTGGTAGTTAACCAGGACATGACGTTCGAATGCTTGAGCTTCACCTTTAGTTTTAAATTTCCGCCTGATACGTTTTCCATCTGCACCCTGCGGTCTGACGTCCACTTCATAACGACCATCATCGAGCTTTTTAATAGACATAAAGCCCTCCGATGACGCTGTTTACTTCTACTACTTGAAAATTAATGCAATTTTCTTTCGTACATTTACTGCACACATATGCTGAATAAATCGTCAGCCAGTCTTTTGGTCTGAGTGGTGCAAGGTTGTTGAGTCTTGCCCAATGTGCGCGAGCGCCGGGGCTATTTGTCCGCCAGCGGGATCAGTTTCATCAAACATGAACCAGTCACGGTACTTGCGAAATCTTTCTGGCTTGAAAAATTTCATACCTGCGTCAAAAGACATCTTTACTTTTCCCTGCTCATATCCAGCATAGGTGTTGTAGTTAATTCCAGTTAATTCAGCTACTTGCTTCCTTGTCATTCTTTCTGATTCCCGAATAAGTGCGAGTTTCTCTGCTTGAGATGTGATTTGTGTATTTGACATGAATTGTCGTATCTCGTAATTTATGTTGTATGCGACACGCCAGAACAACGCAGAGCGGCTTCAAATAGCTCTGATTGAATGGCACCAAAGTTGAGGATATCAAAATGAGTATTGGATCAGAAATGAATAACGATGTTGGAGAAAAAGTATCTGATCTCACAAAAAGTAAAAAATGTGACATCAAACTTGCAGCCGCACCGTCGGATTTGCTCTCGAAAGAGGGTTTTGCTCTTTACATCGGTAAGACGCCTCGTGCTGTTGCTGAAATGGCGAAAGCAGGCAAGTTACCAGCCTTTTATATGACGGACCCATTAAAGCCGGGCGGTCATGCTGAGTTATGGATTAATCGTCGTGAGTGGGACAAGTACGCAGCCCAGCTAGTTGATGAAGCTCCGACAGAATGGCATGACTGGAAAAATCGCATTAGTTACAGCAAATCAAGACATGGCCGTGCGGCTTAAGGTGGAAAGGATGAACGAGCCTCGTTGTATTGCTCAGTTATTGCGTAACGAAAGCCCCAGGGCGATTGACTTCACCATCACCCACGGGAAGGGGCGCAAGGGAATCATTATCCGTACCAAAAAACAGAGTCCGTTAAAAAAGGCTCTGACCTTTCTGAAAAGCCGGAGGGTCTGGAAATGACAGTGATGACGCTTAATCTCGTCGAAAAACAGCCAGCAGCTATGCGCCGGATAATTGGTAAGCATCTTGCCGTCCCTCGCTGGCAGGAGACATGCGATTATTATAATCAGATGATGGAACGCGAACGGCTAACGGTTTGCTTCCATGCGCAGTTAAAACAGCGTCACGCAACGATGCGTTTTGAAGAAATGAATGATGTCGAACGTGAACGACTGGTATGTGCAATTGATGAATTGCGTGGGGCATTCTCAAAACGCCGTCAGGTTGGCGCAAGTGAGTATGCATATATTAGTTTTTTAACAGTCAGTCAGCGTCGTACTTTATTTATGCATGCCGGATTGACTGAAAAAGAATTCAACCAGCCATACTGGCGAATTAATGAAGAATCATGTTACTGGCGTGATGCTTTATTCCGTGCATTACGTGAATTATTCAGCCTGTTTGAGTATGCACCGACAATTCTGACGTCGGTAAAACCAGAGCAATATCTGCATTAAGTAATTAACCAGAGTTTTTAACGCACTTAATTGTGCGGGGCTTCTTTTTGCCTGGAGAAAGTCATGCATACAGTTTCTGAAAATCAGTGCGGTAAATACGCATTACTGCTGCAACAGGCCAGAACCGAAGCACAGGCCGACGCAGCGACGCGCTTTTCTTCTCATCTTGACGCCATGATTCGCCACATCACAAAGGCGGAGTTATCCCGCGTGGAGATAGTCGAGCTGCTCAGTCAGGAGTCGGAAAAATTTCACAATATCGGATTGTCTCGCGGGGAGGTGCTTTGATGTCCTGTTCTCGTTCAGTTGTATTACTGAATAACGCCTTAAAAATCGCCGTTATGAAAAATGGCGATTTATCTCTTATTCAACTTGGTCTTGATAAAGAAAAACGCGAAATAACTGAGTCTGTTATCGCGATTTATCAGAACGAATTAAATCTCCTGTCTGATGTGGTCAATTTACTTGTTAAACGCGCTGTATTTCACAAGCAAATCTCCTCCGTGGATGAACTGACGAAATTAACGACAGAAATTGCCAGCTATTGCGCTGATGAATTTAAAAAACTTAACGACAAAAGGAGCTGGTAATGCCGGACAACGTAGATTTTATTCAGGAACAACAGGCTGAATTACTGGAGCGCCAGATTAACGCGGCAAGGGTAAAGCATTGCGGTGTTTCTGCGCTGGTTTGCGAAGAGTGTGACGCGCCAATACCTGCTGCCCGTCGTGCGGCTTATCCGTCAGCCACGCGTTGTGTTTCCTGCCAGTCAGTCTTTGAAGCAAAAAACAAACATTACCGGAGAACGGCATGAGTATTCGTATTGAAATTGGCGAACGTTATGTCGTTACCAGTGACAGCTTTCAGTTTATTCTCCACGAGAAAAAGAGAGCTGAAAGCGGTAAAAACGCCGGTCAGGAATGGCTGGCGGTGGTTGGTTATTACCCGAAATTAAGCCAGCTTGTTTCCGGCCTGATGCATCACGATATTCTGACCGGAAGCGCAAAGTCTTTTGCTGATTTAAACGCGCAGGTTGAGCAACTCAGCAAGCGTTGTTCAGAGGCTTTTGGCTCATATGGCCGTTAAAGCCTCCGGGCGTTTTGTCCCTCCGTCAGCATTTGCCGCAGGCACCGGTGAGACGTTTACCGGTGCTTATGCATGGAACGCGCCACGCGAGGCCGTCGGGCGCGAAAGACCCCTTACACGTGACGAGATGCGTCAGGTGCAAGGTGTTTTATCCACGATTAATCGCCTGCCTTACTTTTTGCGCTCGCTGTTTACTTCACGCTATGACTACATCCGGCGCAATAAAAGCCCGGTGCACGGGTTTTATTTCCTCACATCCACTTTTCAGCGCCGTTTATGGCCGCGTATTGAGCGCGTGAATCAGCGCCATGAAATGAACACCGACGCGTCGTTGCTGTTTTTGGCAGAGCGTGACCATTATGCGCGTCTGCCGGGGATGAATGACAAGGAGCTGAAAAAGTTTGCCGCCCGTATCTCATCGCAGCTTTTCATGATGTATGAGGAACTCTGCGATGCATGGGTTGATGCACATGGCGAGAAAGAATCGCTGTTTACAGATGAGGCGCAGGCGCATCTGTATGGTCATGTTGCTGGCGCTGCACGTGCTTTCAATATTTCCCCTCTCTACTGGAAAAAATACCGTAAAGGACAGATGACCACGAGGCAGGCATATTCTGCCATTGCCCGTCTGTTTAACGATGAGTGGTGGACTCATCAGCTTAAAGGCCAGCGTATGCGCTGGCATGAGGCGTTACTGATTGCTGTCGGGGAGGTCAATAAAGACCGTTCTCCTTATGCCAGTAAACATGCCATTCGTGATGTGCGTGCACGCCGCCAGGCAAATCTGGAATTTCTTAAATCGTGTGACCTCGAAAACAGGGAAACCGGCGAGCGCATCGACCTTATCAGTAAGGTGATGGGCAGTATTTCTAATCCTGAAATTCGCCGGATGGAGCTGATGAACACCATCGCCGGTATTGAGCGTTACGCCGCCGCAGAGGGTGATGTGGGGATGTTTATCACTCTGACCGCGCCGTCAAAGTATCACCCGACACGTCAGGTCGGAAAAGGCGAAAGTAAAACCGTCCAGCTAAATCACGGCTGGAATGATGAGGCATTTAATCCAAAGGATGCGCAGCGTTATCTCTGCCGTATCTGGAGCCTGATGCGCACGGCATTCAAGGATAATGATTTACAGGTCTACGGTTTGCGTGTCGTCGAGCCACACCACGACGGAACGCCGCACTGGCATATGATGCTTTTTTGTAATTCACGCCAGCGTAACCAGATTATCGAAATCATGCGTCGCTATGCGCTCAAAGAGGATGGCGACGAAAGAGGAGCCGCGCGAAACCGTTTTCAGGCAAAACACCTTAACCGGGGCGGTGCTGCGGGATATATCGCGAAATACATTTCAAAAAACATCGACGGCTATGCACTGGATGGTCAGCTCGATAACGACACCGGCAGGCCGCTGAAAGACACTGCAGCGGCTGTTACCGCATGGGCGTCAACGTGGCGCATCCCGCAATTTAAAACGGTTGGCCTGCCGACAATGGGGGCTTACCGTGAACTACGCAAATTGCCGCGCGGCGTCAGCATTGCTGATGAGTTTGACGAGCGCGTCGAGGCTGCACGCGCCGCCGCAGACAGTGGTGATTTTGCGTTGTATATCAGCGCGCAGGGTGGGGCAAATGTCCCGCGCGATTGTCAGACTGTCAGGGTCGCCCGTAGTCCGTCGGATGAAGTTAACGAGTACGAGGAAGAAGTCGAGAGAGTGGTCGGCATTTACGCGCCGCATCTCGGCGCGCGTCATATTCATATCACCAGAACGACGGACTGGCGCATTGTTCCGAAAGTGCCGGTCGTTGAGCCTTTGACTTTAAAAAGCGGCATCGCCGCGCCTCGGAGTCCTGTCAATAACTGTGGGTTACCGGCCAACGGAAGCGACACGGATATGACGCCCACACCGTCTGAGCAAGCCGCAGCGGTGATAAATCTCATTGATGCTGGGGTGATCGACTGGAATGACCCGGACGCCGTGAAGGTGCTCAGGGGCGCGCTAAAAGCAGGGGCTAAACCTCAAAACAGGCAACAAAGAAACCGATCACCGTTGAAGCCGGATGAATTAGCACCTTCAGCGCGACTGACTAAATCGCAGCGTGACCAGATATCACGCATCCGGTTTGACCTAGCACAACACGGTATCACGCCGGAGCGGTGGGAACTGGATGTACTGGCGCGGGGCGCAACGGTGACATATGGCGAGAAAAAATTCAGTTATGCGGTCGCTGATGAGTGGCCGGGATATTCCAATGTTTCAATAATGGAGATTGATTGAATGACCATGTACACCGAAGAAATAAAACAAGTTATTAAAGATAGCGAAGGCATTACCACGGCGCGTGACTTGCTATCTGATGTTATGCCGACTGCGGCATCTCGATTTTATCGTCTTTCTACCGCGCTAGAAAAGCTGCGTCAGGAGGTGCGGGAACACTTCCCGGAAGCTAAGTATTACACGGTGGGTGGCGATGGCTTCGCGTTGGTTCTGGGGGATACGCATAGCGGAAGAAATTCATCAGCAAATCATGAGTTAGCGGCGCTCATTTCAGACAAGTTACACGTTGAAGGTGGAGACTGGTAAATGCACAGACTACACCGTGAAATTCCGCAGCATAAGAACAACAGCATAAAACTGATGGGTATTGTGCATCGACTGCAACAAATAATGGTCAATGAGAATCTGACACCCGCCGAACTGGTCGGGTGTGCTGAAATCGTCAGGGATAATTACGGGCGGCTGCATGATATAAGCAATCAGAAAGTTGAGGCCTTCACACCGGCGAGAGGTCCGATAATACTGCCGCCACGTCGACCATAGGAAACGCCGCCGGTGCTGAAACTTGCTTTCAGTGCTGGCGGGGTTGAACAACTCGCCCAGCGAGGCGTTAGCTATGGTTGAAGTTACGATCCTAATACTTTAAGCCAAGATTTTTGTAATTACATTAGTATTGGCATTTAGGTATTACATTGTCTATTTTCTCCTGAAGTTTAATAGCTTTATTATTAACCAAACCAAAACCATGGATGTGGCAAAGTAAATTGCATCTTCATAGCTTTTGAGTCCAGATTTCTTAATTAAAAGTGACAGGTTTAGTGTTTCAAATAATGGCTTTACTAAAATTGGGGATAATGATGTCGATGCAATTAAACCAAAGGCCATTGTTATCTTCTTATTACTTTTGTCATTTAAGTCGGTATCAATTAATTTTAGCACTTGGATTCTTGACTTTATCAATTCAATGACGCTTTGACGAGCCCTTTTTATATCGATTGAATTTAATGTATTAAATGTGAAGTCTTGTATCTCTCCATACTTCCTTGAGAAAATCCTAAGCCACTCTTCAAATAAAAGGATGTCTTCTTGTATTTTGGCAAGGCCAAGATGGCTTTTTTCATTTCCAATTTTTTCTATTGTTGAATCATATGAAAAGGAAATGAAATCTCTAAGATCACTCTTAACCTGATTGTCCCACATCAGATTTTCTTCTGTATATGTCCCGGTAAAAAATTCTTTTTTAACTTTACATGTAAGTATAGTCAGTGCTAAAGACTGTTCAGAAAAAAAATTGAAATCATCAAAGGCACGATGATCAATGATTTTCTTGGTGTGCTTTATGTTTGTTAATAGGTGATTTTTGCCCAGCAATGAATAAACTAACGACTTATTACTCTGAAAATTGTCAGTGGCATTGTTTTTTTGATTATCGTGCTCGAAGATATAGACGCTTGGCTTACCTTGCCAGAAGTTATAAAACTCAGAAAGATTTCTGCCTAAAAGATAATCTTTAATTGTTCTTTTTTTTGTTTTGTCAAATATTATAGCAATCACATATCTGGCGATGTCACTTAAATTATGCTGAATTTGCATTAAATTTGTGTAATCAATATATCTACCTGTAACCTTAAATTCACCAACCTCTAGATCTTCAGAGTTGTCGTTCAATAGTTTTAAACTCTTTTTAATACTACACTTCGCTATCAGTCTACTAAGTAGTGGCATTCCTGAATAGTCTAGCAGTAACGAACTCTTGGCGAACTCTATGCTGGTAGTAATCGAACTGTTTAGTTTTAAAGGTAGGTTTAAAATGTTTTTTATGAAATCATTCAAATCAACATTGCGTTCCTCAGTGTCAACAAAGGTAACATGTGCTATCCCATTTTTATAGAGACGAATAATTGGATGAATAAAAAATTCCACATCGTTATTTTTTACTAGGATTGGCTTTTGACAACATATTATGTTTTCGTAATAATTATTACCTGGTGTGTGAAAAAGCTTTCTTTCAGAGAGTCTAATGTTTATACACTGGGAAAAAGCCGTAGCAGTTAGGGCGCAAACACCTGACGCATGAATCTTATCACCGCCCTCAACAGTAACAGCATTTTCGTTGTTTTCATATCTCATGCTTATTTTTGTTGAGGATGGTGTGTTTTTTGATAAATATTTGAATGTGTTGTGTGGCGTTAGTATTGCAAGAAACAACCCTGTATTTATCAAGTCTGAACTAAATTTCTCGGCATCTTGATATTCTGGCGATTGTGTTGTGTATGTATGCCAAATTACGCCTCTTTGAATTTGCATATCACTACCCATTGTTATGATTAAGTAATTTTCCTAGTAATGGGCGCGATAGTAACATTAGATAGAGTGAAAGTGAAAGCCTCCCAAAGTGCCATCAGCCGCCAAACTACAGGCTGTTGATGTGGATATCGTGAGATGTTACATATGACGCTGACAATCCCTGATTAACACCGAGATTTAGTAACTTGGTCAATGCCATGGTAATGACTTCAAATATCCTGTTGTTAACAGCGCTGATTATTAAGCTGCTATCCAGTATTATTGGTGCAATGCGCATCTCTTAACCAAAATAAAACCAACACAAACCAATAATTTGAGTCAGAGTTATCGTTATTTAACCATGAATGCATAAGGTGCATGGTTTTGCATGAGTCAGCCTTGCACGCTCTGGCCGTGAGCGGCCAGAGCTGGCGCGGATCCAAAATGGTCACGCAACTGCATTAAACCCGACCTATAAAGCGGGCAGGCGAGGCGGGGAAAGCACTGCGCGCTGGCGGTGGTGCTGATTTTATTTTTTCAGCGTCTGAGCGCGTTGTGATGGCGTTTAGATTGTTCGCCGGGGCGTTGGTGTGTATGCGGGCTGTTTTGTGCGGTGGTGAGCGTGTGAGGGCGTGATGGCGGGGTGTAAAAAAGCCGCCCACAGGCGGCGATGTTCAGCCGTTGTCAGTGTCCAGTGAGTAGTTTTTAAAGCGGATGACCTCCTGACCGAGCCAGCCGTTTATCTCGCGGATCCTGTCCTGTAACGGGATAAGCTCATTGCGGACAAAGACCTTTGCCACTTTCTCTATATCACCCAGCGACCCGACGTTCTCCGGCTTGCCACCCATCAACTGAAAGGGGATGCGGTGCGCGTCCAGCAGGTCAGCGGCGCTGGCTTTTTTGATATTAAAAAAATCGTCCTTCGTCGCCACTTCACTGAGGGGGATAATTTTAATGCCGTCGGCTTTCCCCTGTGGGGCATAGAGAAACAGATTTTTAAAGTTATTGCGGCCTTTTGACTTAACCATGTTTTCGCGTAGCATTTCGATATCGTTGCGATCCTGCACGGCATCAGTGACGTACATGATGTATCCGGCATGTGCGCCATTTTCGTAATACTTGCGGCGGAACAGCGTGGCCGACTCATTCAGCCAGGCAGAATTAAGGGCGCTGAGATATTCCGGCAGACCGTACAGCTCCTGATTAATATCCGGCTCCAGCAGGTGAAACACGGAGCCGGGCGCGAAGGCTGTCGGCTCGTTGAAGGACGGCACCCACCAGTAAACATCCTCCTCCACGCCACGGCGGGTATATTTTGCCGGCGAGGTTTCCAGCCTGATAACCTTACCGGTGGTGCTGTAACGCTTTTCCAGAAACGCATTACCGAACACCAGAAAATCCAGCACAAAACGGCTGAAATCCTGCTGGGAAAGCCACGGGTGCGGGATAAACGTTGAAGCCAGAATATTACGTTTGACGTAAATCGGTGAGCTGTGATGCACGGCAGCACGCAGGCTTTTCGCCAGACCGGTAAAGCTGACCGGTGGCTCATACCATCTGCCGTTACTGATGCACTCGACGTAATCCAGAATGTCACGCCGGTCGAGTACCGGCACCGGCTCACCAAAGGTGAATGCCTCCATTTTCGGGGCGCTGGCGGTCATTTTTTTTGCCGCAGGTTGCGGTGTTTTCCCTTTTTTCTTGCTCATCAGTAAAACTCCAGAATGGTGGATGTCAGCGGGGTGCTGATACCGGCGGTGAGTGGCTCATTTAACAGGGCGTGCATGGTCGCCCAGGCGAGGTCGGCGTGGCTGGCTTCCTCGCTGCGGCTGGCCTCATAGGTGGCACTGCGTCCGCTGCTGGTCATGGTCTTGCGGATAGCCATAAACGAGCTGGTGATGTCGGTGGCGCTGACGTCATATTCCAGACAGCCACGGCGGATAACGTCTTTTGCCTTGAGCACCATTGCGGTTTTCATTTCCGGCGTGTAGCGGATATCGCGCGCGGCGGGATAGAACGAGCGCACGAGCTGGAACACGCCGACACCGAGGCCGGTGGCATCAATGCCGATGTATTCGACGTTGTATTTTTCGGTGAGTTTGCGGATGGATTCCGCCTGGGTGGCAAAGTCCATGCCTTTCCACTGGTGACGCTCAAGTATTCTGAATTTGCCACCGGCCACCACCGGCGGTGCCAGTACCACGCATCCGGCGCTGTCGCCACGGTGTGACGGGTCGTAACCAATCCATACCGGACGTGAGCCGAACGGATTTGCGGCAAACGGCGCATAGTCTTCCCATTCTTCCAGCGTGTCGACCATGCAGCGTTGCAACTCCTCGAACGGGAACACCGATGCCTTGTCGTCAACAAATTCACACATGAACAGGTTTTTAAAATCGTCGGCGCTGTTTTCGCGTTTAAGCTGCTCAATGTCGAACAATGTGCAGCCGCCTTTCAGGGCGTCCTCAATGGTGACAATCTGCCGCCACTGGCCGTCCGCACAGAGAAGCCCACCGGCAAGGGCGTTATGACTGACGTCGATTTCCACGCGTTCGGCGGCGCTGGCGCGTCCCCGGTTAAACAGTTCACCCGACCAGAACGGGTAGGCGTCGTGCGCCAGCGTGGACGGGGTGGAGAAATAGGTCGAGCGCAGGTGACTCTGTGAGGCCATACCTGATGCCACCTTACGCAGTACCTGAAAATTCGGGATCCAGAAAATCTCGTCGACGTACAGGTCGCCGTTATGGCTCTGTGCGGTGTTGGAGTTGGTGCCGAGAAAAATCAGTTTTGCGCCGTTATTGCCCAGGACAATCGGGTCACCGGTCAGGTCAACGTCAACCAGACGGGCAAAGGCGATGATGTATTCGCGGAACACATACGCCTGCGTTTTACTGGCCGACAGAAAAATCTGGTTATGACCGGTTTTCAGGGCGCGCAGCAGCGCCTCGCGGGAAAAATAAAACGTCGCGCCAATCTGGCGGGATTTCAGGATATCGCGGATGCGGTGCTCAAGCCCGGCGCGATACCAGTGCAACTGATATTCGAAAGACTGCTCAAAGAAAATCTGCTCCAGCTTTTCGATGGCCTCGTCACTGAAAAAATTCTTTTTCGGTTTGCGACGCCCGCCTTTGTTGCGGTTAGCGACGTTCGGATTAAGGTCTGCCTCGTTGCCGGTCTGACTGTAACGGTTGACCCGTGCCAGTCGTTCAATCTGGCGTCCGAGCAGGTCAATTTCCTTGAAGTCACCGCCGGTTTTCTGCGGTTTGATGATGAGCTGGGTCAGCCGCGCTTCCAGACTCATTTCGACACGGCTGATGGGGGCAACGCTGTCCCAGCCGTCGCGCTGTTTCCAGCTCTGCACCGTCGGGCGTTTCATCTGCAACATGGCGGCAATCTGCGGCACGGAAAATCCCTGCCAGTACAGCAGCGCCGCCTGACGACGCGGGTCGTGTAAAAGAGTGGTGTCTGTGGTGATGGTCATGAATACCTCGCCGTGATGAATACACGGCAAGGCTACTGAGTCGCGCCCCGCGATTCGCTAAGGTGCTGTTGTGTCAGTGATAAGCCATCCGGGACTGATGGCGGAGGATGCGCATCGTCGGGAAACTGATGCCGACATGTGACTCCTCTAATCACTATTCAGGACTCCTGACAATGGCAAAAAAAGTCTCAAAATTCTTTCGTATCGGCGTTGAGGGTGACACCTGTGACGGGCGTGTCATCAGTGCGCAGGATATTCAGGAAATGGCCGAAACCTTTGACCCGCGAGTCTATGGTTGCCGCATTAACCTGGAACATCTGCGCGGCATCCTGCCTGACGGTATTTTTAAGCGTTATGGCGATGTGGTCGAACTGAAGGCCGAAAAGATTGACGATGATTCGGCGCTGAAAGGCAAATGGGCGCTGTTTGCGAAAATCACCCCGACCGATGACCTTATCGCGATGAACAAGGCCGCGCAGAAGGTCTACACCTCAATGGAAATTCAGCCGAACTTTGCCAACACCGGCAAATGTTATCTGGTGGGTCTGGCCGTCACCGATGACCCGGCAAGCCTCGGCACGGAATACCTGGAATTCTGCCGCACGGCAAAACACAACCCCCTGAACCGCTTCAAATTAAGCCCTGAAAACCTGATTTCAGTGGCAACGCCCGTTGAGCTGGAATTTGAAGACCTGCCTGAAACCGTGTTCACCGCCCTGACCGAAAAGGTGAAGTCCATTTTTGGCCGCAAACAGGCCAGCGATGACGCCCGTCTGAATGACGTGCATGAAGCGGTGACCGCTGTTGCTGAACATGTGCAGGAAAAACTGAGCGCCACTGAGCAGCGCCTCGCTGAGATGGAAACCGCTTTTTCCGCACTTAAGCAGGATGTGACTGACAGGGCGGATGAAACCAGCCAGGCATTCACCCGCCTGAAAAACAGTCTCGACCACACCGAAAGTCTGACCCAGCAGCGCCGCAGCAAGGCCACCGGTGGTGGCGGTGACGCCCTGATGACGAACTGCTGACCGGCGTCAGTCAGTCCGGGAAAACCTTCACGATTAACCCTTAATTTCAGGAAAAACTATGCGCCAGGAAACCCGCTTTAAATTTAATGCCTACCTGTCCCGTGTTGCCGAACTGAACGGCATCGACGCCGGTGATGTGTCGAAAAAATTCACCGTTGAACCGTCGGTCACCCAGACCCTGATGAACACCATGCAGGAGTCCTCTGACTTTCTGACCCGCATCAACATTGTGCCGGTCAGCGAAATGAAAGGGGAAAAAATTGGCATCGGTGTCACCGGCTCCATCGCCAGCACCACCGACACCGCCGGTGGCACCGAGCGTCAGCCGAAGGACTTCTCGAAGCTGGCGTCAAACAAGTACGAATGCGACCAGATTAACTTCGATTTTTATATCCGCTACAAAACGCTGGACCTGTGGGCGCGTTATCAGGATTTCCAGCTCCGTGTCCGTAACGCCATTATCAAACGCCAGTCCCTTGATTTAATCATGGCCGGTTTTAACGGCGTGAGGCGTGCCGAAACCTCTGACCGCAGCAGCAATCCGATGCTGCAGGATGTGGCGGTCGGCTGGCTGCAGAAATACCGCAATGAAGCCCCGGCGCGCGTGATGAGCAAGGTCACTGACGAGGAAGGGCACACCACCTCTGAGGTTATCCGCGTGGGTAAGGGCGGTGATTATGCCAGCCTTGACGCACTGGTGATGGATGCGACCAACAACCTGATTGAGCCGTGGTATCAGGAAGACCCTGACCTTGTGGTGATTGTGGGACGTCAGCTACTGGCGGACAAGTATTTTCCCATCGTCAACAAGGAGCAGGACAACAGCGAAATGCTGGCCGCTGACGTCATCATCAGCCAGAAACGCATCGGTAACCTGCCGGCGGTACGCGTCCCGTACTTCCCGGCGGATGCGATGCTCATCACAAAGCTGGAAAACCTGTCCATCTACTACATGGATGACAGCCATCGCCGCGTGATTGAGGAAAACCCGAAACTCGACCGCGTGGAGAACTACGAGTCAATGAACATTGATTACGTGGTGGAAGACTACGCCGCCGGTTGTCTGGTGGAAAAAATTAAGGTCGGTGATTTCTCCACACTGGCTAAAGCGACCGCAGAGCCGGGAGCGTAACCGATGACGAGTCCCGCACAGCGCCACATGATGCGGGTCTCGGCAGCGATGACCGCGCAGCGGGAAGCCGCCCCGCTGCGACATGCAACTGTCTATGAGCAGATGCTGGTTAAGCTCGCCGCAGACCAGCGCACACTGAAAGCGATTTATTCAAAAGAGCTGAAGGCCGCGAAAAAACGCGAACTGCTGCCGTTCTGGTTGCCGTGGGTGAACGGCGTGCTGGAGCAGGGCAAAGGTGCACAGGATGACATTCTGATGACGGTCATGCTGTGGCGTCTGGATACCGGCGATATTGCCGGTGCGCTGGAGATTGCCCGTTATGCCCTGAAGTACGGTCTGACCATGCCGGGTAAACACCGCCGTACCCCGCCGTACATGTTCACCGAGGAGGTAGCGCTTGCGGCCATGCGTGCCCACGCTGCCGGTGAGTCTGTGGATACCCGCCTGCTGACGGAGACCCTTGAACTGACCGCCACGGCTGACATGCCTGATGAAGTGCGCGCAAAGCTGCACAAAATCACCGGTCTGTTTCTGCGTGACGGTGGTGATGCCGCCGGTGCGCTGGCTCACCTGCAACGTGCGACACAGCTCGACTGTCAGGCAGGCGTCAAAAAAGAGATTGAACGACTGGAGCAGGAGCTGAAACCGAAGCCGGAGCCGCAGCCCAAAGCGGCCACCCGCGCCCCGCGTAAGATCCGGAGCGTGACACCGGCAAAACGTGGACGCCCGAAAAAGAAAGCCAGTTAACAACCGAATGCGCCCCGCGCCAGGGCGGCACGCCGGTCAGTGACGGTGAATCACCTGACACTGCACCGGCGTCCACCGCCCGACTTTTCAGAGGTAGTCATGATGACGCTGATTATTCCGCGAAAGGAGGCTCCCGTGTCCGGTGAGGGTACGGTGGTCATCCCGCAACCGGCAGGCGACGAGCCGGTGATTAAAAACACGTTCTTTTTTCCCGATATCGACCCGAAGCGCGTCCGGGAACGTATGCGCCTTGAGCAGACCGTCGCCCCCGCCCGTCTGCGTGAGGCCATCAAGTCAGGCATGGCGGAGACGAATGCGGAGCTGTACGAGTACCGCGAACAGAAAATTGCCGCCGGTTTTACGCGTCTGGCGGACGTCCCGGCGGACGACATCGACGGTGAAAGCATCAAAGTTTTTTACTACGAGCGCGCCGTGTGTGCGATGGCGACCGCGTCGCTTTATGAACGTTATCGCGGTGTGGATGCCAGTGCGAAAGGCGACAAGAAGGCCGACAGCATTGACAGCACCATTGATGAGCTGTGGCGGGATATGCGCTGGGCAGTGGCGCGTATCCAGGACAAGCCGCGCTGCATCGTGAGTCAAATCTGATGAAGACCTTTGCGCTACAGGGCGACACGCTCGACGCCATTTGTGTCCGGTATTACGGGCGCACTGAGGGCGTGGTTGAGACCGTGCTCGCCGCAAATCCGGGACTGGCTGAACTGGGCGCGGTGCTGCCGCACGGCACCGCCGTCGAACTGCCCGACGTTCAGACCGCGCCCGTGGCTGAAACTGTCAATCTGTGGGAGTAACGCATGACAGCAGAAGAAAAAAGCGTCCTGTCGCTTTTTATGATTGGAGTGCTGATTGTTGTCGGCAAGGTGCTTGCCGGTGGTGAACCCATCACCCCGCGTCTGTTTATCGGGCGCATGTTGCTCGGTGGTTTTGTCTCGATGGTTGCCGGTGTTGTTCTGGTGCAGTTCCCTGACCTGTCACTGCCTGCGGTGTGCGGCATCGGCTCCATGCTGGGTATCGCCGGTTATCAGGTGATTGAGATTGCCATTCAGCGCCGTTTTAAGGGCAGGGGGAAACCGTAATGCCGGTAATTAACACGCATCAGAATATCGCTGCCTTTCTCGACATGCTGGCCGTGTCCGAAGGGACGGCGAATCATCCGCTGACGAAAAACCGGGGCTATGACGTGATAGTCACCGGACTGGACGGGAAGCCGGAAATTTTCACCGACTACAGTGACCACCCGTTCGCGCATGGCCGACCGGCGAAGGTGTTTAACCGTCGCGGTGAAAAATCCACGGCCTCCGGTCGCTATCAGCAGCTTTACCTGTTCTGGCCGCACTACCGCAAACAGCTTGCCCTGCCGGATTTCAGTCCGTTGTCACAGGACAGACTCGCCATTCAGTTGATCCGCGAACGCGGTGCACTGGATGACATCCGGGCGGGACGCATTGAGCGCGCCATTTCACGCTGTCGCAATATCTGGGCGTCCCTGCCGGGAGCCGGTTACGGTCAGCGTGAGCATTCACTGGAAAAACTGGTCACCGTCTGGCGTACCGCTGGCGGCGTACCGGCTTAAACGGAGTAAACACCATGAAGAAATTATCCCTTTCACTGATGCTGAACGTGTCGCTGGCGCTGATGCCGGCACTGTCCCTGATTTACCCGCAGAGCGTGGCCGTCAGTTTTGTCGCCACCTGGGCGATTCTGGCGACGGTTATCTGTGTGGTTGCCGGTGGTGTCGGCGTGTATGCCACTGAGTATGTGCTGGAACGCTACGGGCGGGAGCTGCCGCCGGAATCGCTGGCCGTGAAGATTGTCGCGTCGCTGTTTTTGCAGCCGGTGCCGTGGCGCAGACGGGCGGCGGCTCTGGTGGTGATGGTGGCGACGTTTATCTCGCTGGTCGCTGCCGGGTGGATTTTTACCGCGCTGATTTACCTCGTGGCGTCGGTGTTCTTCCGGTTGATACGCACGGCCTGTCGTCAGCGTTTTGAGGGGCGGGAACCATGTCAAAGCTGATGATTGTGCTGGTTGTGTTGTTATCACTGGCGGTGGCCGGTCTGTTTCTGGCGAAGCATGAAAACGCCAGCCTGCGCGCCTTGCTGGACAGGGCGAACAACGTCGCCAGTGAACAGCAGACGACCATCACCATGCTGAAAAATCAGCTTCATGTTGCCATCACCAGGGCAGACAAAAACGAGCTGGCGCAGGTGGCTCTGCGTCAGGAACTGGAGAACGCCGCGAAGCGTGAAGCACAGCGCGAGAAAACCATCACGAGATTACTCAATGAAAACGAAGATTTTCGCCGCTGGTACGGTGCTGACCTGCCTGATGCTGTGCGCCGGTTGCACCAGCGCCCCGCCTGCACTGACGCCAGTGATTGTCGCCAACGCCTGCCCGAAAGTGAGTCTTTGCCCGATGCCGGGCAGTGACCCGGAGACGAACGGCGATTTAAGTGCCGATATCCGGCAGCTTGAGAACGCGCTGGCACGCTGTGCCAGCCAGGTAAAAATGATTAAACACTGTCAGGACGAAAACGATGCTCAAACCCGACAGCCTGCGCAGGGCGCTGACTGATGCCGTCACGGTGCTGAAAACCAGTCCAGAGATGCTGCGGATATTCGTGGATAACGGGAGTATTGCCTCCACACTGGCGACGTCGCTGTCATTCGAAAAGCGTTACACGCTCAATGTGATTGTGACCGACTTTACCGGTGATTTTGACCTGCTCATCGTGCCGGTGCTGGCGTGGCTGCGGGAAAATCAGCCCGACATCATGACCACCGACGAAGGCCAGAAAAAGGGCTTCACGTTTTATGCGGACATCAACAATGACAGCAGCTTTGATATCAGCATCAGCCTGATGCTGACCGAGCGCACGCTGGTCAGTGAGGTTGACGGCGCGCTGCATGTGAAGAATATCCCGGAACCACCGCCGCCGGAGCCGGTCACCCGCCCGATGGAGCTTTATATCAATGGTGAACTGGTGAGTAAGTGGGATGAATGAGTTTAAGCGTTTTGAAGACCGGCTGACCGGACTGATTGAGTCGCTGTCACCATCAGGGCGTCGGCGACTGAGTGCCGAACTGGCGAAACGTCTGCGGCAGAGTCAGCAGCATCGTGTGATGGCACAGAAAGCCCCGGACGGCACCCCCTACGCGCCACGCCAGCAGCAGAGCGCCAGAAAAAAGACCGGTCGCGTTAAGCGAAAAATGTTTGCGAAACTTATCACCAGTCGTTTTTTGCATATCCGCGCCAGCCCGGAACAGGCATCAATGGAATTTTACGGCGGGAAGTCACCGAAAATCGCCAGTGTGCATCAGTTCGGTCTGTCGGAAGAAAACCGGAAAGACGGTAAGAAAATTGATTATCCGGCGCGTCCTCTGCTCGGCTTTACCGGTGAGGATGTGCAGATGATTGAAGAGATTATCCTGGCTCACCTCGACCGTTAGTTGTGCCATTCCCGACACCTCATCGTCACATTGCCGCCGGTATGACCCGGCGGCATCCTTCCCGTTATGAACACTCTCGCAAATATTCAGGAACTCGCGCGCGCACTGCGCAACATGATCCGCACCGGCATTATCGTCGAAACCGACCTTAACGCCGGTCGCTGCCGTGTGCAGACCGGCGGCATGTGCACCGACTGGCTTCAGTGGCTGACCCATCGCGCCGGGCGTTCGCGCACATGGTGGGCACCTTCCGTGGGGGAACAGGTGCTGATTCTGGCCGTGGGCGGTGAACTCGACACGGCGTTCGTTCTGCCGGGGATTTATTCCGGTGATAACCCTCCGCCGTCTGCGTCGGCGGATGCCCTGCATATCCGTTTCCCTGACGGGGCGGTGATTGAGTATGAACCCGAAACCAGTGCACTCACGGTAAGCGGAATTAAAACGGCCAGCGTGACGGCTTCTGATTCTGTTACTGCCACGGTGCCGGTGGTCATGGTGAAAGCATCAACCCGCGTCACCCTGGACACACCGGAGGTGGTCTGCACCAACAGGCTGATTACCGGCACGCTGGAAGTGCAGAAGGGCGGGACGATGCGCGGCAACATTGAACACACCGGCGGTGAACTCTCATCAAACGGTAAGGTACTGCATACCCATAAACACCCCGGCGACAGTGGCGGCACAACAGGGGGACCTCTATGACAGCGCGTTATCTCGGAATGAATCGCAGTGATGGCCTGACTGTCACTGACCTTGAGCATATCAGCCAGAGTATCGGCGATATCCTGCGCACACCGGTCGGCTCACGGGTGATGCGTCGTGATTACGGCTCGTTGCTGGCGTCAATGATTGACCAGCCGCAGACCCCGGCGCTTGAGTTGCAGATTAAAGTCGCCTGTTACATGGCAGTGCTGAAATGGGAACCCCGCGTCACCCTGTCATCCGTCACTACGGCGCGCAGTTTTGACGGGCGAATGACGGTCACGTTAACCGGCCTGCACAACGACACCGGCCAGCCACTTTCGTTAACCATCCCTGTGAGTTGAAACCATGCCGATTATCGACCTGAACCAGCTACCCGCACCGGATGTGGTCGAGGAGCTGGACTTTGAAACCATTCTTGCCGAACGCAAGGCGACACTGATTTCCCTTTACCCGGAAGACCAGCAGGAGGCGGTCGCCCGTACCCTGACGCTGGAATCCGAGCCTCTCGTCAAACTTCTGGAGGAAAATGCTTATCGTGAGCTTATCTGGCGTCAGCGTGTGAATGAGGCCGCACGGGCGGTGATGCTGGCCTGTGCCGCCGGTAATGACCTTGATGTGATTGGTGCCAATTACAACACCACGCGCCTGATTATCACCCCGGCAGATGATTCGACTATCCCGCCGACACCGGCAGTGATGGAGTCTGACACCGATTATCGTCTGCGTATTCAGCAGGCGTTTGAGGGCTTAAGCGTCGCCGGGTCGGTGGGAGCCTATCAGTATCATGGTCGCAGTGCTGACGGGCGTGTCGCGGATATCTCTGTCACCAGTCCGTCTCCGGCCTGCGTCACCATCTCTGTGCTGTCACGTGAGAATAACGGTGTGGCATCCGAAGACCTGCTGGCTGTGGTACGTAACGCCCTTAATGGCGAGGATGTCAGGCCGGTGGCCGACCGCGTGACCGTGCAGTCTGCCGCCATCGTTGAATACCAGATAAACGCCACGCTTTACCTTTACCCTGGTCCCGAAAGCGAACCCATCCGCGCTGCTGCCGTGAAAAAACTGGAAGCGTATATCACGGCACAGCACCGGCTGGGGCGTGACATCCGTCTGTCTGCCATTTATGCCGCTTTGCATGTGGAAGGCGTGCAGCGTGTCGAACTGGCTGCACCGCTGGCCGATATCGTGCTTAACAGCACGCAGGCGTCTTTCTGTACCGAATACCGCGTCGTGACCGGAGGCTCGGATGAGTGATTCGCGACTGCTGCCGACCGGCTCATCACCGCTTGAAGTTGCCGCCGCAAAAGCCTGTGCGGAAATTGAAAAAACGCCGGTCAGTGTTCGTGAGCTGTGGAACCCGGACACCTGCCCGGCAAATCTGCTGCCGTGGCTGGCGTGGTCATTTTCGGTCGACAGGTGGGATGATAAATGGCCGGAAGCGACCAAACGCGCTGTTATCCGCGATGCGTATTTCATTCACTGCCATAAGGGCACTATTGGTGCGATTCGCCGTGTGGTGGAGCCGCTCGGCTATCTGATTGAGGTGAGGGAGTGGTGGCAGCTCAACGAGGAGCCGGGGACGTTCCGCATCGTTGTTGGCGTGCTTGAGCAGGGTATTACCGAGGAAATGTATCAGGAGCTGGAGCGTCTCGTTGCTGATGCAAAACCTGCAAGCCGCCATTTGACGGGACTGGCTATCAGTTTAAGTACAACCGGCAACATTTTTGCCGGTGCGGGATGCTATCACGGCGACGCCCTGACGGTTTATCCCTACACCCCGGAGGCCATTATTGTCGGAGGGGATTATTTCCCGGCCTCGGTCATTCATTTAATTGATAACCTGAGAGTAAACGCATGACAGTGAAATACTACGCCATTCTGACTAATCAGGGCGCAGCACGGCTGGCTAACGCGACGATGCTCGGCAGTAAGCTGAATCTGACGCAAATGGCCGTTGGTGATGCGAATGGTGTCTTGCCGACACCAGACCCGGCACAGACAAAACTGATTAACCAGAAACGCATTGCACCGCTGAATCTTCTGAGTGTTGACCCGAATAACCAGAGCCAGATTATTGCGGAGCAAATCATCCCTGAGAACGAGGGCGGATTCTGGATCCGTGAGATTGGGCTTTATGATGATGAAGGCGTACTCATTGCGGTGGCGAACTGCCCGGAAACGTACAAACCGCAGTTGCAGGAAGGCAGTGGTCGTACCCAGACTATCCGCATGATTCTGGTTGTCACGAATACCGAAGCTATTACGCTGAAAATCGACCCGTCGGTGGTACTGGCGACCCGTAAATACGTGGATGATGAAGTCCTGGAATTAAGGCTGTATGTGGATGACCAGATGAGAAACCACATTGCCGCACAGGATCCTCATACCCAGTATGCACAGAAACATAATCCGACATTTACCGGAGAACCAAAAGCGCCGACGCCTGCCGCAGGAAATAACACCACGCGGATTGCGACCACTGCGTTTGTACAGGCCGCTATTACCGCTCTGATTAACGGTGCGCCAGCCACGCTGGACACACTGAAAGAAATTGCCGCAGCCATTAACAATGACCCGAAATTCAGTACCACCATTAACAATGCGCTGTCAGGTAAGCAGCCACTGGATGAGACGCTGACTCATTTGAGTGGAAAGGATGTTGCCGGTCTTCTCGCATACCTTGGTTTGGGGGAAGGCTCTGCACTGCCCGTTGGTGTGCCTGTTCCATGGCCTTCAGCCACACCGCCAACAGGCTGGCTGAAATGCAACGGTGCGCCTTTTTCTGCAGAAGAATACCCGGAACTGGCAAAGGCTTATCCAACAAATAAATTGCCTGATTTACGCGGTGAATTCATTCGCGGCTGGGATGATGGGCGCGGGGTGGATGCTGGTCGAGATTTGTTATCATCTCAAGGGGATGCAATAAGAAATATAACTGGAGGATTTAATATCAGACCTGGATCGAGCAGTGCTTTGATTACTTTCGCTGCTGGTGCTCTTAAAGTAGCATCAAGAGTTCAAAGTGCTTATGTCACAAACACTTCAGCCACTGACAAAATTGCTGAAGGTATAGACTTCGATGCCAGTGCTGCTCCTGGAGTTGTAACTGCATCTGAAAACCGTCCAAGAAATATCGCGTTTAACTACATTGTAAGGGCAGCATGATGAATAAAGTTGTATTAAATAGTGAGCTTATTGCTACAAAGGCGGGGAGTGTTACCGTTTATAATTATGATGGCGAAACACGGGAATATATTGCCACATCAACTGAATATCTTGCTGTCGGTGTCGGTATCCCGGCATGTTCTTGTTTAGATGCTCCGAGCTCAAACAAAGCTGGTTATGCAATCTGCCGTTCGGCAGATTTAAACTCATGGGAATATGTGCCAGACCATCGCGGTGAAACGGTCTATAGCACCGAAACAGGAGAATCAAAAGAAATCACCGCTCTGGGTGATTACCCTGAAAATACAACCACTATCGCCCCGTTAACGCCATATGATAAATGGAATGGTGAAAAATGGGTGGCGGATACTGAGGCACAGCATAGCGCCGCAGTAGAAGCGGCAGAAGCACAGCGCCAGTCACTGATTGATGCTGCAATGGCTTCCATCAGTCTGATTCAACTGAAATTGCAGGCCGGACGTAAACTGACGCAGACAGAAACAACCCGCCTTAACGCTGTGCTGGATTACATTGACGCGGTGACGGCAACTGATACCAGCACCGCGCCAGATGTCATCTGGCCTGAACTGCCGGAGGCGTAGGCCATTCAATATCTGGAGCACTGGAAGTATCGACCATTTCCAGTGCGTCCAGGTAATCCAGCCACAGATTATATTGCGCCAGTTCCTCACCTTTCAGACGACCAATAGCAGCCTTTCCTGGCCACTGCTTACTGTTAATATATTCATTAACTCGATTTATGAGTGCCTGTTTTTTTCGTTCCGCTTCTGACAGTTGTTCTTCATGAGTTAGCGGCGGTACGTCATCCCATGCAGGATAGCCATCATCACCCGCAACTCTCACTTTCCCTGGAGGTGGGGCCAGGTACTTAATAAATATATCCTCATCAACTTCAACTCCATTATGAGGCCATAACCCAGACTCCTTATACTGACTTTCCAGAGTAAATGGGTAAAACATATTAGTTTTAGCATCGTAAAGATATTTACTCATTTTATCTTCCTGTAGCAAACCAGCGGCAACCAGCGACAGTTGGAACATTGAAGGATGGATTTCCTTTATCAAGAGATCCCAGGTTCTCTGCTATGACATTTGAGTTAGTCAATTTATAGAATTGCCATACTGACATTTTCCCTGCCACAGGAGCCTGGTCATGTTCATTAATAGAAATGACGGCTGTCGGAAATGGGATAGGAAAATTAATCAAAACTTCATTTGTTGTGGCCTCAGTTAGCCCCCATTGTTCAATATAACCATCCGGGCTTCGCCTCCATCCCGTCGTTGTATCTCCCCCACACTCCCACGCTGACATATCAGGAATTTGGTTTTGCCCGTTACCCACATCCCGTTTTGCCGCTTCTCCCAAACCAACGTTTATGAAAATGCAGAGATAACGGGCAACTGGCATCATCTCCGGTTTTTATTCAGGGGGATGCTCATGCTTATTGGCTATGTACGCGTGTCAACAAATGACCAGAACACGGAATTGCAGCGTAACGCGCTGGAGTGTGCAGGATGTGAGCTGATTTTTGAGGACAAAATCAGCGGCACGAAGTCCGACAGGCCGGGACTGAAAAAACTGCTCAGGACATTATCGGAGGGGGATACACTGGTAGTCTGGAAGCTGGACCGGCTGGGGCGTAGTATGCGGCATCTGGTCATTCTGGTTGAGGAGCTGCGCGAACGCGGCATTAATTTTCGCAGCCTGACGGATGCCATTGATACCAGCACGCCGATGGGGCGTTTTTTCTTTCATGTGATGGGTGCCCTGGCTGAAATGGAACGAGAACTCATTGTCGAGCGGACTCGCGCCGGACTGGAAGCGGCCAGAGCTAAAGGTCGTATTGGTGGCAGACGTCCGAAGCTCACCGCGAGTGAGTGGGAACAGGCAGGACGGTTGCTGGCTGCGGGTGAATCACGTCAACGCGTGGCGCTGATTTTTGATATTGGCCTGTCCACGCTCTATAAAAAATTCCCCTCATCAGCGGCAAAGAATAAATTGTGTCATCCCTTAGCCAACCGGGACAAATAGCCTGACATCTCCGGCACAACTGAAAATATCACTCACCCATTAACCACGGAGTTAAACGGATGAGTGACTATCATCACGGCGTGCAGGTGCTGGAGATTAACGACGGCACCCGTGTCATTTCCACCGTATCCACTGCCATTGTTGGCATGGTCTGCACGGCCAGCGATGCGGATGCGGAAACCTTCCCCCTCAATAAACCGGTGCTGATTACCAATGTGCAGAGTGCAATTGCAAAGGCCGGTAAAAAAGGCACGCTGGCGGCATCGTTGCAGGCTATCGCCGACCAGTCAAAACCGGTCACCGTTGTCGTGCGTGTGGAAGACGGCACCGGCGACGACGAGGAAACAAAACTCGCGCAGACCGTTTCCAATATCATCGGCACCACCGACGAAAACGGTCAGTACACCGGACTGAAAGCCCTGCTGGCGGCGGAGTCTGTTACCGGTGTTAAACCGCGTATTCTCGGCGTGCCGGGACTGGACACCAAAGAGGTGGCTGTTGCACTGGCATCAGTCTGTCAGAAGCTGCGCGCTTTCGGGTATATCAGCGCATGGGGCTGTAAAACCATTTCCGAGGTGAAAGCCTACCGCCAGAATTTCAGCCAGCGTGAGCTGATGGTCATCTGGCCGGATTTCCTCGCATGGGATACGGTCACCAGTACCACCGCCACCGCGTATGCCACCGCTCGTGCGCTGGGGCTGCGCGCTAAAATCGACCAGGAGCAGGGCTGGCATAAAACGCTGTCCAACGTCGGGGTGAACGGTGTTACCGGCATCAGCGCATCTGTATTCTGGGATTTGCAGGAGTCCGGCACCGATGCTGACCTGCTGAACGAGTCAGGTGTCACAACGCTGATTCGTCGTGACGGTTTCCGCTTCTGGGGTAACCGTACCTGCTCTGATGACCCGCTGTTCCTCTTTGAAAACTACACCCGCACCGCGCAGGTGCTGGCCGACACGATGGCTGAGGCGCACATGTGGGCGGTGGACAAGCCCATCACCGCAACGCTGATTCGCGACATCGTTGACGGCATCAATGCCAAATTCCGTGAGCTGAAAACAAACGGCTATATCGTGGATGCGACCTGCTGGTTCAGCGAAGAATCCAACGATGCGGAAACCCTCAAGGCCGGAAAACTGTATATCGACTACGACTATACACCGGTGCCTCCTCTCGAAAACCTGACCCTGCGCCAGCGTATTACCGATAAATACCTGGCAAATCTGGTCACTTCGGTTAACAGCAATTAAGGAGCCTGACCGATGGCAATGCCGCGCAAACTCAAGTTAATGAACGTCTTTCTGAACGGCTACAGCTATCAGGGCGTTGCAAAGTCCGTCACGCTGCCAAAACTGACCCGTAAGCTCGAAAACTATCGCGGTGCGGGGATGAACGGCAGCGCACCGGTAGACCTCGGCCTTGATGACGATGCGCTGTCAATGGAGTGGTCGCTCGGTGGCTTCCCGGATTCGGTTATCTGGGAGCTTTACGCCGCAACCGGTGTGGATGCCGTACCGATTCGTTTTGCAGGCTCTTACCAGCGCGACGATACCGGCGAAACGGTGGCCGTCGAGGTGGTCATGCGTGGACGTCAGAAAGAAATCGACACCGGCGAGGGCAAACAGGGAGAAGACACCGAGTCGAAAATCTCCGTGGTCTGCACCTATTTCCGGCTGACGATGGACGGTAAGGAGCTGGTCGAAATCGACACCATCAACATGATTGAGAAGGTGAACGGCGTCGACCGGCTGGAGCAACACCGCCGCAATATCGGCCTGTGATTTTCATCCGGTCAGCCTGGCTGACCGGTTAACCCCGATTCATAAGTGAGAAAACCATGAACAAAGAAAATGTGATTACCCTGGACAATCCGGTCAAGCGTGGTGAGCAGGTTATCGAACAGGTCACGCTGATGAAACCCAATGCCGGGACGCTGCGCGGTGTCAGTCTGGCTGCGGTCGCGAACTCTGAAGTCGATGCACTGATTAAGGTGCTGCCGCGCATGACGGCACCGATGCTGACCGAGCAGGAAGTCGCCGCGCTGGAACTGCCTGACCTTGTGGCGCTGGCCGGTAAGGTGGTCGGTTTTTTGTCGCCGAACTCGGTGCAGTGACGTTTCCGAAAAATCTCTCGGTCGATGACCTGATGGCAGATGTGGCTGTGATATTTCACTGGCCGCCATCAGAACTGTATCCCATGAGCCTGACCGAACTCATCACATGGCGCGAAAAGGCGCTCCGGCGAAGCGGAAACACGAATGAGTAACAATGTAAAATTACAGGTATTGCTCAGGGCTGTTGACCAGGCATCCCGCCCGTTTAAATCCATCCGTACAGCGAGCAAGTCGCTGTCGGGGGATATCCGGGAAACACAAAAATCACTGCGCGAGCTGAACGGTCAGGCGTCCCGTATTGAGGGATTTCGCAAGACCAGTGCGCAGCTTGCCGTGACTGGTCATGCACTTGAAAAGGCACGGCAGGAAGCCGAAGCCCTTGCCACACAGTTTAAAAACACCGAACGTCCGACCCGTGCTCAGGCGAAAGTGCTGGAATCCGCAAAGCGTGCGGCGGAGGACTTACAGGCGAAATATAACCGCCTGACGGATTCCGTTAAACGCCAGCAGCGGGAACTGGCCGCTGTGGGAATTAATACCCGCAATCTTGCACATGATGAGCAGGGACTGAAAAACCGTATCAGTGAAACCACCGCACAGCTTAACCGTCAGCGTGATGCGCTGGCGCGTGTCAGTGCGCAACAGGCAAAACTTAACGCAGTCAAACAGCGTTATCAGGCCGGAAAGGAACTGGCCGGAAATATGGCCTCGGTGGGCGCTGCCGGTGTGGGGATTGCGGCGGCGGGAACGATGGCCGGAGTTAAGCTGCTGATGCCCGGTTATGAGTTTGCGCAGAAAAACTCAGAATTGCAGGCCGTGCTCGGAGTGGCAAAAGACTCCGCCGAAATGACCGTACTACGCAAACAGGCGCGCCAGCTCGGCGACAATACCGCCGCCTCGGCGGATGATGCGGCCGGTGCACAGATAATCATCGCGAAAGCGGGTGGGGATGTTGATGCCATTCAGGCGGCAACGCCGGTCACGCTGAATATGGCGCTGGCGAACCGCCGCACGATGGAAGAAAACGCCGCCCTGCTGATGGGGATGAAATCCGCCTTTCAGCTTTCAAACGATAAGGTCGCTCATATCGGGGATGTTCTCTCCATGACGATGAACAAAACCGCCGCCGATTTTGACGGCATGAGCGATGCGCTGACCTATGCCGCACCTGTGGCAAAAAATGCCGGTGTCAGCATTGAAGAAACCGCCGCAATGGTCGGGGCGCTGCATGATGCAAAAATCACAGGCTCAATGGCGGGGACGGGAAGCCGTGCCGTGTTAAGCCGCCTGCAGGCACCGACGGGAAAAGCATGGGATGCACTCAAAGAGCTTGGAGTGAAAACCTCAGACAGCAAGGGAAACACCCGGCCAATATTTACCATTCTGAAAGAAATGCAGGCCAGTTTTGAGAAAAACCGGCTCGGTACTGCCCAGCAGGCTGAATACATGAAAACCATTTTCGGGGAGGAGGCCAGCTCAGCCGCCGCTGTGTTGATGACTGCCGCCTCAACCGGAAAGCTGGACAAACTGACCGCTGCGTTTAAAGCCTCAGACGGGAAGACCGCAGAGCTGGTAAATATCATGCAGGACAACCTCGGCGGTGACTTTAAGGAGTTTCAGTCCGCTTATGAGGCGGTGGGGACTGACCTGTTTGACCAGCAGGAAGGCGCACTGCGTAATCTCACGCAGACGGCCACAAAGTATGTGTTAAAACTCGACGGCTGGATCCAGAAAAACAAATCACTGGCGTCAACCATTGGCATCATTGCCGGTGGCGCGCTGGCGCTTACTGGCATCATCGGTGCCATTGGTCTTGTAGCCTGGCCGGTTATCACTGGCATCAATGCCATCATCGCGGCAGCAGGCGCAATGGGGGCAATCTTCACGACGGTTGGCAGTGCTGTTATGACGGCCATCGGGGCGATTAGCTGGCCGGTTGTGGCCGTGGTGGCCGCCATTGTCGCCGGGGCGTTGCTTATCCGTAAATACTGGGAGCCTGTCAGCGCATTCTTTGGCGGTGTGGTGGAAGGGCTGAAAGCGGCATTTGCGCCGGTGGGGGAACTGTTCACGCCACTTAAACCGGTGTTTGACTGGCTGGGTGAAAAGTTACAGGCCGCGTGGCAGTGGTTTAAAAACCTGATTGCCCCGGTTAAAGCCACACAGGACACCCTGAACCGTTGCCGTGACACGGGCGTCATGTTCGGGCAGGCACTGGCTGACGCGTTGATGCTGCCGCTTAATGCGTTCAACAAACTGCGCAGTGGTATTGACTGGGTACTGGAAAAACTCGGTGTTATCAACAAAGAGTCAGACACACTTGACCAGACCGCCGCAAGGACTAATGCCGCCACGTATGGCACCGGTGGTTATATTCCGGCGACCAGCTCTTATGCAGGCTACCAGGCTTATCAGCCGGTCACGGCACCGGCTGGCCGCTCTTATGTAGACCAGAGTAAAAACGAATATCACATCAGCCTGACGGGTGGTACTGCGCCGGGGACACAGCTTGACCGCCAGTTACAGGATGCGCTCGAAAAATACGAGCGGGATAAACGTGCGCGCGCCCGTGCCAGCATGATGCATGACGGTTAAGGAGGTGACGAAAAATGATGCTCGCGTTAGGTATGTTTGTTTTTATGCGCCAGACGCTGCCACACCAGACCATGCAGCGTGAATCAGATTATCGCTGGCCGTCAAATTCCCGTATCGGTAAACGGGATGCCTACCAGTTTCTCGGTGTTGGTGAGGAAAACATTACGCTTGCAGGCGTGCTTTATCCCGAACTGACCGGCGGGAAGCTGACGATGACCACGCTCAGGCTGATGGCAGAGGAAGGCCGGGCGTGGCCGTTGCTGGATGGCACCGGCATGATTTACGGCATGTATGTCATCAGCAGGGTGAGTGAAACAGGGAGTATTTTCTTTGCAGACGGCACACCCAGAAAAATTGATTTTACGCTGTCGCTCACCCGCGTTGATGAATCACTGGCCGCGCTTTATGGTGATATCGGTAAACAGGCGGAATCGCTCATCGGTAAGGCTGGCAGTATGGCGACCAGATTCACGGGTATGACGGGGGCGGGATAATGCTGGATGCGCTGACATTTGATGCAGGCAGTACGCTGACGCCGGATTACATGCTGATGCTCGACAGCAGGGATATTACCGGCAATATCAGCGACCGTCTGATGAGCATGACCCTGATGGATAGCCGGGGCTTTGAGGCTGACCAGCTTGATATTGAACTGAACGATGCCGACGGGCAGGTCGGGCTGCCGGTTCGTGGCGCTGTCCTGACGGTGTATATCGGCTGGAAAGGTTTTGCCCTGGTATGCAAAGGGAAATTTACCGTTGATGAGGTTGAACACCGGGGCGCACCGGATGTGGTCACCATCCGCGCCCGGAGTGCAGATTTTCGCGGGACGCTCAATTCCCGCCGGGAAGGCTCCTGGCATGACACCACGCTCGGTGCGATTGTTGAAGCGATAGCCTCCCGTAACAGGCTGGAAGCCAGTGTCGCTCCGTCACTGGCCGGAATTAAAATTCCGCACATCGACCAGTCGCAGGAGTCTGATGCGAAATTCCTGACCCGCCTTGCTGAACGCAACGGCGGTGAGGTGTCGGTAAAAATGGGAAAACTGCTGTTTCTCAAAGCGGGGCAGGGGGTGACGGCCAGCGGTAAAAAAATCCCGCAGATTACCATCACCCGCAGCGACGGCGACCGTCATCATTTTGCGATTGCTGACCGTGGAGCTTACACCGGCGTAACGGCAAAGTGGTTACACACCAAAGACCCGAAGCCGCAAAAGCAGAAGGTAAAACTGAAACGCAAAAAGAAAGAGAAACACCTGCGCGCACTGGAGCACCCGAAAGCGAAACCGGTCACGCAGAAGAAAGCGCCAAAAGTACCGGAAGCGCGCGAAGGTGAATACATGGCCGGTGAGGCTGACAACGTTTTTGCCCTGACCACGGTATATGCCACGAAAGCGCAGGCCATGCGCGCCGCTCAGGCGAAGTGGGATAAGCTGCAACGGGGCGTTGCGGAGTTCTCCATCAGCCTGGCTACCGGTCGTGCAGATATTTACACGGAAACGCCGGTCAAAGTGTCAGGCTTTAAGCGCGTCATAGACGAGCAGGACTGGACAATCACTAAGGTGACACATTTTCTGAATAATAGCGGCTTCACGACGTCCTTGGAGCTTGAGGTCAGGCTTTCTGATGTGGAGTACGAAACAGAAGATGAAGAATGATGTGTTTTATTTATCTGTTTGTTTTGTAAGGATAAATTAACTAAAATGGCACCATCAACAAAACCGGAAGAGGTGCTCGCGATGTTTCATTGTCCTTTATGCCAGCATGCCGCACATGCGCGTACAAGTCGCTATATCACTGACACGACAAAAGAGCGTTATCACCAGTGTCAGAACGTGAATTGCAGCGCCACGTTCATCACTTATGAGTCGGTACAGAGATACATCGTGAAGCCGGGAGAAGTCCACGCCGTAAGGCCGCACCCGTTGCCATCAGGGCAGCAAATTATGTGGATGTAATTACAAACAGGAAGCCCCTCAGTCGAGGGGCTTTTTTGTCGATGTGGTCAATGTGTGGACGTGACCAGAAATAAATCCTTTTATTTCATGTGATTAGATATCAAAAAATGTCACCAATAACTGACATTGCGGTGTTTCTCCAGATGTGGCCCATCTGAGGCCGTGTTGGTGCGCAGCTCGAAGGCTACGTCGAGTCTGTTTTGGCAGTCACCTTAAAGTATAGATAGCTGACAAAAAAGGCTCTCGCGCTAAAAAAGGCCCCACTTTCGTGGAGCCTTTATTGTACGCTTTTTACTGTACGATTTCAGTCAAATCTAATTACATAGATTGAGTGAAGGTACGAGTAATAACGTCCTGCTGCTGTTCTTTAGTCAGCGAGTTGAAACGTACTGCGTAGCCAGATACACGGATGGTCAGCTGCGGATATTTTTCCGGGTTTTCCATCGCGTCGAGCAGCATTTCACGGTTCATCACGTTAACGTTCAGGTGCTGACCACCTTCGATGGATGCTTCGTGGTGGAAGTAACCATCCATCAGACCAGCCAGGTTGGTCTTACGAACTTCGTCGTCTTTACCCAGTGCGTTCGGAACGATAGAGAAGGTGTAGGAGATACCATCTTTAGCGTAAGCAAACGGCAGTTTAGCAACGGAAGTCAGAGAGGCTACTGCACCTTTCTGGTCACGACCGTGCATCGGGTTAGCACCCGGTCCGAACGGCGCGCCAGCACGACGACCGTCTGGGGTGTTACCCGTTTTCTTACCATACACAACGTTAGAAGTGATGGTCAGAACAGACTGAGTCGGGATAGCGTCACGGTAGGTGTGCAGTTTCTGAATTTTCTTCATGAAACGTTCTACCAGGTCAACAGCCAGGTCATCTACACGCGGATCATTGTTACCAAACTGCGGGTATTCGCCTTCGATTTCGAAGTCGATAGCCAGACCGTCTTCGTCACGAATCGGTTTAACTTTCGCATATTTGATTGCAGACAGGGAGTCAGCAGCAACGGACAGACCAGCGATACCACACGCCATGGTGCGGATAACGTCACGGTCGTGCAGCGCCATCAGAGAGGCTTCGTAGCTGTACTTGTCGTGCATGTAGTGGATGATGTTCAGTGCAGTGATGTACTGTTTAGCCAGCCAGTCCATGAAGTGATCCATGCGCTCCATCACTTCATCATAGTTCAGGACATCGCCTTTGATCGGTTCAGACTTCGGACCAACCTGCATTTTCAGTTTTTCGTCAACGCCGCCGTTGATTGCGTACAGCATGGTTTTCGCCAGGTTTGCACGCGCACCGAAGAACTGCATTTGTTTACCAACGATCATCGGGCTTACGCAGCAAGCAATAGCGTAGTCATCGTTGTTGAAGTCCGGACGCATCAGGTCATCGTTCTCATACTGCAGAGAAGAGGTGTCGATGGACACTTTAGCGGCGAATTTCTTGAAGTTCAGCGGCAGTTTTTCAGACCACAGAATGGTCATGTTCGGTTCCGGAGACGGACCCATGGTGTACAGGGTGTTCAGGAAACGGAAGCTGTTTTTGGTAACCAGGGTACGACCGTCGAGGCCCATACCACCGATAGATTCGGTTGCCCAGATCGGGTCGCCAGAGAACAGTTCATCGTATTCCGGAGTACGCAGGAAGCGAACCATACGCAGTTTCATGACCAGGTGGTCAACCATTTCCTGCGCTTCTTGTTCGGTGATCTTGCCAGCTTTCAGGTCACGTTCGATGTACACATCCAGGAAGGTGGAGGTACGACCGAAGGACATTGCAGCACCGTTCTGAGACTTAACAGCAGCCAGGTAGCCGAAGTAAGTCCACTGGATAGCTTCCTGAGCGTTGGTAGCCGGACCAGAGATGTCGTAGCCGTATTTCGCAGCCATTTCTTTCATCTGACCCAGAGCGCGGTGCTGTTCAGCGATTTCTTCGCGCAGACGGATAGTCTGTTCCAGGTTTACGCCGTTTTCCAGATCAGCCTGCAGAGAAGTGAACTGTGCCAGTTTGTCTTTCATCAGGTAGTCGATACCGTACAGCGCAACGCGACGGTAGTCACCGATGATACGGCCACGGCCATATGCATCTGGCAGACCGGTCAGAACACCAGATTTACGGCAACGCAGGATGTCCGGAGTGTAAACGTCGAACACGCCCTGGTTGTGAGTTTTACGGTATTCAGTGAAGATTTTTTTGATCATCGGATCCAGTTCGCGGTTGTACGCTTTGCAGGAACCTTCGATCATTTTGATACCACCGAACGGGATAAGAGCACGTTTCAGCGGAGCTTCAGTCTGCAGACCAACGATTTTCTCAAGCTGCTTGTTGATGTAGCCAGCGTCGTGAGAGGTGATGGTGGAAGCAACAGCGGTGTCAAAGTCAACTGGCGCGTGAGTGCGGTTTTCCAGTTTAACGCCTTCCATTACTTTGTCCCACAGGGTGGTGGTCGCTTCAGTAGCGCCAGCCAGGAAGGACTCGTCACCCTCGTACGGAGTGTAGTTTTTCTGAATGAAGTCACGGACGTTTACTTCATTCTGCCAGTCACCTTTGGTAAAACCTTCCCAGGCTGTGGCTAACTTTTCATTAAGCTCGGACATGTAACACCTACCTTCTTAAGTGGATTTTTTATTTACTGCGTACTTCGACAACCATTAATGGTGGTCGTTTTCACGCAGGTAAATGACCCAGTATGTCAACCCAACCAACAAACCACCACCGATAATGTTGCCGATCGTAACCGGAATCAGGTTATCAGTGATGAAATTCATCACGGTCAGGTGAGAAAAATTTTCCGGTGCAGAACCGACTGCGGTCCAAAATTCCGGGGATGCGAAGTCGCGGATTACAATACCCATCGGGATCATAAACATGTTTGCGATACTGTGCTCAAAACCGCTGGCAACAAACATCGCGACCGGCAGCACCATAATGAACGCTTTGTCCATCAGGCTGCGGCCAGAATAACTCATCCATACTGCCAGACATACCATCAGGTTTGCCAGGATACCAAGACAGACGGCCTCAATAAAAGTATGGTGCACTTTGTGGTCGGCGGTTTGTAGGACGTTTAGTCCCCATTGACCATTTGCGGTCATATACTCGCCGGAAAGCCACATTAAAAGTACAAACAGCAGTGCGCCGACCAGGTTGCCAAAATAGACATTTAGCCAGTTTTTCGCCAACTGACCCCAGGTGATGCGCCCACTCGCCTTAGCAACAACAATCAACACGGTGGAAGTAAAGAGATCGGCTCCGCAGACAACACAAAGAATCAGCCCCAGAGAGAAGCAAATGCCGCCAACCAGTTTTGCCATGCCGAAGGGCATTGTGCCTGTGCCAGTGGTTGCTGTGATATAGAAGACGAATGCGATTGAGATGAAAACACCGGCGGTAATCGCCAGATAGAAAGTCTTAAGCGGATGTTTCGTTGCTTTATAGACACCCGCCTCTTCGGCCACTTTGGCCATTGCAGCAGGAAGTAAAAGATCAAAAGGGTTGTCAGCTTTCACACTAACTCTCTCTTTATTAAGTCGGCGACGAGATACTAACAAAGCATTATAGATGAGAAATTGATATAGATCATATCTCGCCTGGCTTATAGGCCCGTAACTCGCATGGTTTTTATGCAAATACGGAGTAAATATTTGATTATCCAAATAAAAATAAATTTTAAAAATTAACAAATGAGTTGAATTTTTTCCGCATCCTCCGCTAAAACAGTTAATTAAAAGGGAGCACCAGGCGAATAAAGTAACAATATCGATCGTATTTATTAAATACAAATTACCGATATTTAACCTTATAATTACAATTATTTTATTAATGCAAATATATGTAAAGCGGGGCATTAAAAAAACGCCCCGTAATATAACTCAGACGAATCATTAAGCCTACATTGCGTAGGCTATTTGATTTTATTTTGCCCAGAATGCTGCTTTGGCGCGCTGCAGCTTTTCGTAGGCCTTCAACAGCGACTGATGTGCAGCAAACGCGTGCAGATCGCTATCTACTGGTTGCAAGCCATAAAACGCCGCTTCGCCGCTCATTGCCGCACTGGCGGCTTCCACGGCATCTGCGCCGTACATGCGAACAAACGCATTCAGATATTGCAGCGGCTGGCGATCTTCTTCCTGCGCCAGTAATAACAACGTTTGCAGGCAGCGATAATACTTGGCGCGTTCCGGGCTGAATACCGATGAGTTAAATTCCATCGTCCATTCGGTCCAGACCAGAGCCTGTTCCAGATCGCCACCAGCCAACGCCAGCATGGCTTTTAATTCACCGATACGCAGGGTGTACCAACCGTTATCCGACCCGGTCGCCAGACCCAACAGCTCACGCACGCGGGTAAAGTCATCAAAACCTTCTTCATCCAGTTGCTCGATGAGGTTCAGGTAATCTTCTTTTTCCCACTCGCTGCCTGGTAGCGAAAGAATCGTTTCACGTAAATGGCTGCCCATACTGTTATTCGCGAGCCACAGATCTTCAGCCGGATAAATATCGGACATGCCAGGCACGATAATACGGCAAGCATAAACGCCCAGATGCTCGTAATCGGCAATATAAACTTCTTTATCTTCTTTGTTGAAGATAGCCATCAGTGTGGCGAACTCTTCTTCCGTGGTGCCGGAGAAATTCCAGTCCACAAACGGATAATCGGCATCCTGCTTGAACAGGTCCCAGGAGATTAAACCGCTGGAATCGATAAAGTGCGTTTCGAGGTTGGTATGTTCAGCGACTTCTTCATCATCGAAGGTTGGCGGAGTAAACACATCCAAATCTTTCAGGCCACGACCTTGCAGCAGCTCGGTCACGGTACGTTCCAGTGCTACGCCAAAATCAGGATGCGCACCGAAAGAGGCAAAGCAGGTACCGTTAGCAGGATTGAACAGTACCACGCAAATCACCGGATACTGGCCGCCAAGCGAACCGTCATAAGCGAAGATTGGGAAACCCTCCGCTTCCAGCGTTTCGATGGCTTCAACTACTGCTGGGTAACGCGCCAGCACGTCTGCCGGGATCTCTGGCAGGCTGATGCTTTCAGCAATAATGCGGTTTTTCACGTAGCGTTCGAAAACTTCAGACAATCCCTGAACGCGTGCTTCGTTGCGGGTATTACCTGCGGACATACCGTTGGAGACGTACAGGTTACCAATGATATTCATCGGAATATAAACGGTCTGATTGTCGGACTGACGCGTAAACGGCAGGCCGCAAATACCACGATCTTCGTTACCGGATTGTAGGTCAATCAGCATGCTGCCGGTCAGTTCATTCTCCGGATCATAAAACGCGCGCAGACGGTCATCGAGCAGCCCTTCTGGCACATCGTCATTTTCGGTCAGTGGGAACCATTTTTCGTTGGGATAATGCACGAACGGACCGTTGGCGATGGTTTCGCCCAGCCAGAAGTCCGCAAAAAAGTAGTTGGTTGAGAGACGCTCGAAATATTCACCGAGTGCAGAAGCCAGCGCCGCTTTCTTGGTTGCGCCTTTACCGTTGGTAAAACACAGTGCGCACTCTTTGTCGCGAATATGTACAGACCAGACGTTAGGCACGGGATTCAGCCAGGAGGCCTCTTCAATCTGAAAGCCGAGGTCTGAAAGTTTTTGCTGGAAGCGAGCGATGGAATCTTCCAGAGCGGCATCTTTGCCGGGGATAAATGTTTGCGTCATGAAAATCACTTTAGTCGTACGGAAAGCGCGCAATAATACGGGTTTTATCTCAAAGGCGCTATCACCGCCGCCATGCCGATGAACTGTTGACTATGCTTTTAGCGGATAAACCACGTTAAGAGCATAAAAATGAAGGCGTTCGATCTCCACCGTATGGCATTTGATAAAGTGCCTTTTGATTTCCTTGGCGAAGTTGCACTACGTAGTCTTTATACCTTTGTACTGGTCTTTTTGTTCCTCAAAATGACCGGAAGACGCGGTGTGCGGCAGATGTCGCTGTTTGAAGTTTTAATCATTCTGACGCTGGGATCAGCGGCGGGAGATGTGGCGTTTTATGATGATGTGCCGATGGTCCCGGTACTTATCGTCTTTATTACTCTGGCGTTGTTATACCGCCTGGTAATGTGGTTGATGGCGCACAGTGAAAAACTGGAAGATCTTCTGGAAGGCAAGCCAGTTGTCATTATTGAAGATGGCGAGCTGGCCTGGTCGAAACTCAATAACTCCAACATGACGGAATTTGAGTTCTTTATGGAGCTACGATTGCGTGGCGTGGAGCAGCTGGGGCAGGTACGTCTGGCGATTCTCGAAACCAACGGGCAAATCAGTGTCTATTTCTTTGAAGATGACAAGGTGAAACCGGGTTTACTTATTTTACCCAGTGATTGTACGCAGCGTTACAAAGTGGTGCCGGAGTCGGCGGACTATGCCTGTATTCGTTGTAGTGAAATCATTCATATGAAAGCGGGGGAAAAACAATTATGTCCGCGCTGTGCAAATCCAGAATGGACGAAGGCAAGTCGGGCAAAACGGGTGACCTGACAGTAAAAACATCGGCTTTTTGCTAATAATCCGAGAGATTCTTTTGTGTGATGCAAGCCACATTTTTGCCCTCAACGGTTTTACTCATTGCGATGTGTGTCACTGAATGATAAAACCGATAGCCACAGGAATAATGTATTACCTGTGGTCGCAATCGATTGACCGCGGGTTAATAGCAACGCAACGTGGTGAGGGGAAATGGCTCAAATCTTCAATTTTAGTTCTGGTCCGGCAATGCTACCGGCAGAGGTGCTTAAACAGGCTCAACAGGAACTGCGCGACTGGAACGGTCTTGGTACGTCGGTGATGGAAGTGAGTCACCGTGGCAAAGAGTTCATTCAGGTTGCAGAGGAAGCCGAGAAGGATTTTCGCGATCTTCTTAATGTCCCCTCCAACTACAAGGTATTATTCTGCCATGGCGGTGGTCGCGGTCAGTTTGCTGCGGTACCGCTGAATATTCTCGGTGATAAAACCACCGCAGATTATGTTGATGCCGGTTACTGGGCGGCAAGTGCCATTAAAGAAGCGAAAAAATACTGCACGCCTAATGTCTTTGACGCCAAAGTGACTGTTGATGGTCTGCGCGCGGTTAAGCCAATGCGTGAATGGCAACTCTCTGATAATGCTGCTTATATGCATTATTGCCCGAATGAAACCATCGATGGTATCGCCATCGACGAAACGCCAGACTTCGGCGCAGATGTGGTGGTCGCCGCTGACTTCTCTTCAACCATTCTTTCCCGTCCGATTGACGTCAGCCGTTATGGTGTAATTTACGCTGGCGCGCAGAAAAATATCGGCCCGGCTGGCCTGACAATCGTCATCGTTCGTGAAGATTTGCTGGGCAAAGCGAATATCGCGTGTCCGTCGATTCTGGATTATTCCATCCTCAACGATAACGGCTCCATGTTTAACACGCCGCCGACATTTGCCTGGTATCTATCTGGTCTGGTCTTTAAATGGCTGAAAGCGAACGGCGGTGTAGCTGAAATGGATAAAATCAATCAGCAAAAAGCAGAACTGCTATATGGGGTGATTGATAACAGCGATTTCTACCGCAATGACGTGGCGAAAGCTAACCGTTCACGGATGAACGTGCCGTTCCAGTTGGCGGACAGTGCGCTTGACAAATTGTTCCTTGAAGAGTCTTTTGCTGCTGGCCTTCATGCACTGAAAGGTCACCGTGTGGTCGGCGGAATGCGCGCTTCTATTTATAACGCCATGCCGCTGGAAGGCGTTAAAGCGCTGACAGACTTCATGGTTGAGTTCGAACGCCGTCACGGTTAATGCCGAAATTTTGCTTAATCCCCACAGCCAGCCTGTGGGGTTTTTATTTCTGTTGTAGAGAGTTGAGTTCATGGAATCCCTGACGTTACAACCCATCGCTCGTGTCGATGGCACTATTAATCTGCCCGGTTCCAAGAGCGTTTCTAACCGCGCTTTATTGCTGGCGGCATTAGCACACGGCAAAACAGTATTAACCAATCTGCTGGATAGCGATGACGTGCGCCATATGCTGAATGCATTAACAGCGTTAGGGGTAAGCTATACGCTTTCAGCCGATCGTACGCGTTGCGAAATTATCGGTAACGGCGGTCCATTACACGCAGAAGGTGCCCTGGAGTTGTTCCTCGGTAACGCCGGAACGGCAATGCGTCCGCTGGCGGCAGCTCTTTGTCTGGGTAGCAATGATATTGTGCTGACCGGTGAGCCGCGTATGAAAGAACGCCCGATTGGTCATCTGGTGGATGCGCTGCGCCTGGGCGGGGCGAAGATCACTTACCTGGAACAAGAAAATTATCCGCCGTTGCGTTTACAGGGCGGCTTTACTGGCGGCAACGTTGACGTTGATGGCTCCGTTTCCAGCCAATTCCTCACCGCACTGTTAATGACTGCGCCTCTTGCGCCGGAAGATACGGTGATTCGTATTAAAGGCGATCTGGTTTCTAAACCTTATATCGACATCACACTCAATCTGATGAAGACGTTTGGTGTTGAAATTGAAAATCAGCACTATCAACAATTTGTCGTAAAAGGCGGGCAGTCTTATCAGTCTCCGGGTACTTATTTGGTCGAAGGCGATGCATCTTCGGCTTCTTACTTTCTGGCAGCAGCAGCAATCAAAGGCGGCACTGTAAAAGTGACCGGTATTGGACGTAACAGTATGCAGGGTGATATTCGCTTTGCTGATGTGCTGGAAAAAATGGGCGCGACCATTTGCTGGGGCGATGATTATATTTCCTGCACGCGTGGTGAACTGAACGCTATTGATATGGATATGAACCATATTCCTGATGCGGCGATGACCATTGCCACGGCGGCGTTATTTGCAAAAGGCACCACCACGCTGCGCAATATCTATAACTGGCGTGTTAAAGAGACCGATCGCCTGTTTGCGATGGCAACAGAACTGCGTAAAGTCGGCGCGGAAGTGGAAGAGGGGCACGATTACATTCGTATCACTCCTCCGGAAAAACTGAACTTTGCCGAGATCGCGACATACAATGATCACCGGATGGCGATGTGTTTCTCGCTGGTGGCGTTGTCAGATACACCAGTGACGATTCTTGATCCCAAATGCACGGCCAAAACATTTCCGGATTATTTCGAGCAGCTGGCGCGGATTAGCCAGGCAGCCTGAATGAACAACGGGCAATAAATAGCCAAATCTTTCTTTATCAAAACGTCGGCACATTGTCGGCGTTTTTTTTCGGACCTTGTGAGTCATTTTGATTAATGGTAGCGTCGCTTGTCAATGTAAGTTGTTGATACATAATATTTATATATGATTAATCAACGGATGATTCACATGAAGAATACTAAATTACTGCTGGCGATTGCGACCTCTGCAGCATTACTGACAGGGTGTCAAAATACCCACGGTATTGATACCAATATGGCTATCAGCTCCGGTTTAAATGCCTATAAAGCAGCAACATTAAGCGATGCCGATGCAAAAGCGATTGCCAATCAGGGCTGTGCCGAAATGGACAGCGGCAATCAAGTCGCAAGTAAATCCAGCAAGTACGGTAAACGTCTGGCAAAAATCGCCAAAGCATTGGGTAACAATATTAATGGCACGCCGGTCAACTATAAGGTTTATATGACCAGCGACGTCAACGCATGGGCGATGGCGAACGGCTGTGTTCGTGTCTACAGTGGCCTGATGGACATGATGAATGACAACGAAATTGAAGGCGTTCTGGGCCATGAACTGGGCCACGTCGCGTTGGGTCACTCGCTGGCTGAAATGAAAGCTTCTTATGCGATCGTTGCCGCACGCGATGCCATTTCAGCTACCAGCGGTGTGGCTTCCCAGCTTTCCCGCTCACAATTAGGTGATATCGCAGAAGGCGCTATCAATGCTAAATACTCCCGTGATAAAGAGTCCGAAGCAGATGATTTCTCCTTTGATCTGTTGAAGAAACGTGGCATCAGCACCCAGGGGCTGGTTGGCAGCTTTGAAAAACTGGCTAGCCTGGATGGCGGTCGCACCCAGTCCATGTTTGACTCTCACCCACCATCAACAGAGCGTGCGCAACACATCCGTGATCGTATCGCCTCTGGTAAGTAAATCATTGTCATCTTTCGGGCTGGTCTTCTGCCAGCCCGCTATAATTGCGCAATAAATCCCCATCTGAATACAGACAAAACTGGTTTTTGCACACAACGTTAACGATTTGTGGCGTCGGCGCGTATAATGCGCGCGGTTATGTTAACGGTACGCCTGTTTTAAGGAGATAAAGATGACGGCAATTGCCCCGGTTATTACCATTGATGGCCCAAGCGGTGCAGGGAAAGGCACCTTGTGTAAGGCTATGGCGGAAGCGTTGCAATGGCATCTGCTGGACTCGGGTGCAATTTATCGCGTACTGGCATTGGCGGCATTACATCACCATGTTGATGTTGCGTCGGAAGATGCGCTGGTACCGCTGGCATCCCATCTGGATGTACGTTTTGTGTCGACCAATGGCAATCTGGAAGTGATCCTCGAAGGGGAAGATGTCAGCGGCGAAATTCGTACTCAGGAAGTGGCGAATGCAGCTTCACAAGTCGCGGCATTCCCACGCGTTCGTGAAGCATTATTGCGTCGCCAACGCGCGTTTCGCGAATTACCAGGTCTGATTGCCGATGGCCGCGACATGGGAACGGTGGTATTCCCTGATGCACCAGTGAAAATTTTCCTTGACGCCTCCTCGGAAGAACGTGCGCATCGCCGCATGCTACAGTTGCAGGAGAAGGGCTTTAGTGTTAACTTTGAGCGCCTTTTGGCCGAGATCAAAGAACGCGACGACCGCGATCGTAACCGAGCGGTAGCGCCACTGGTTCCGGCAGCCGATGCTTTAGTGTTGGATTCCACCACCTTAAACATTGAGCAAGTGATTGAAAAAGCGCTACAATACGCGCGCCAGAAATTGGCTCTCGCATAAGCGACCGAATTTGCAGTACCCCCGTTGCAATGGAATGACAGCGGGTATGTTAAACAACCCCATCCGGCATGGAGCCAGGTGGACGTTAAATATAAACCTGAAGATTAAACATGACTGAATCTTTTGCTCAACTCTTTGAAGAGTCCTTAAAAGAAATCGAAACCCGCCCGGGTTCTATCGTTCGTGGCGTTGTTGTTGCTATCGACAAAGACGTAGTACTGGTTGACGCTGGTCTGAAATCTGAGTCCGCCATCCCGGCTGAGCAGTTCAAAAACGCCCAGGGCGAGCTGGAAATCCAGGTAGGTGACGAAGTTGACGTTGCTCTGGACGCAGTAGAAGACGGCTTCGGTGAAACTCTGCTGTCCCGTGAGAAAGCTAAACGTCACGAAGCCTGGATCACGCTGGAAAAAGCTTACGAAGATGCTGAAACTGTTACCGGTGTTATCAACGGCAAAGTTAAGGGCGGCTTCACTGTTGAGCTGAACGGTATTCGTGCGTTCCTGCCAGGTTCTCTGGTAGACGTTCGTCCGGTGCGTGACACTCTGCACCTGGAAGGCAAAGAGCTTGAATTTAAAGTAATCAAGCTGGATCAGAAGCGCAACAACGTTGTTGTTTCTCGTCGTGCCGTTATCGAATCCGAAAACAGCGCAGAGCGCGATCAGCTGCTGGAAAACCTGCAGGAAGGCATGGAAGTTAAAGGTATCGTTAAGAACCTCACTGACTACGGTGCATTCGTTGATCTGGGCGGCGTTGACGGCCTGCTGCACATCACTGACATGGCCTGGAAACGCGTTAAGCATCCGAGCGAAATCGTCAACGTGGGCGACGAAATCACTGTTAAAGTGCTGAAGTTCGACCGCGAACGTACCCGTGTATCCCTGGGCCTGAAACAGCTGGGCGAAGATCCGTGGGTAGCTATCGCTAAACGTTATCCGGAAGGTACCAAACTGACTGGTCGCGTGACCAACCTGACCGACTACGGCTGCTTCGTTGAAATCGAAGAAGGCGTTGAAGGCCTGGTACACGTTTCCGAAATGGATTGGACCAACAAAAACATCCACCCGTCCAAAGTTGTTAACGTTGGCGATGTAGTGGAAGTTATGGTTCTGGATATCGACGAAGAACGTCGTCGTATCTCCCTGGGTCTGAAACAGTGCAAAGCTAACCCGTGGCAGCAGTTCGCGGAAACCCACAACAAGGGCGACCGTGTTGAAGGTAAAATCAAGTCTATCACTGACTTCGGTATCTTCATCGGCCTGGACGGCGGCATCGACGGCCTGGTTCACCTGTCTGACATCTCCTGGAACGTTGCAGGCGAAGAAGCAGTTCGTGAATACAAAAAAGGCGACGAAATCGCTGCAGTTGTTCTGCAGGTTGACGCAGAACGTGAACGTATCTCCCTGGGCGTTAAACAGCTCGCAGAAGATCCGTTCAACAACTGGGTTGCTCTGAACAAGAAAGGCGCTATCGTAACCGGTAAAGTAACTGCAGTTGACGCTAAAGGCGCAACCGTAGAACTGGCTGACGGCGTTGAAGGTTACCTGCGTGCTTCTGAAGCATCCCGTGACCGCGTTGAAGACGCTACCCTGGTTCTGAGCGTTGGCGACGAAGTTGAAGCTAAATTCACCGGCGTTGATCGTAAAAACCGCGCAATCAGCCTGTCTGTTCGTGCGAAAGACGAAGCTGACGAGAAAGATGCAATCGCAACTGTTAACAAACAGGAAGATGCAAACTTCTCCAACAACGCAATGGCTGAAGCTTTCAAAGCAGCTAAAGGCGAGTAATTCTCTGACTCTTCGGGATTTTTATTCCGAAGTTTGTTGAGTTTACTTGACAGATTGCAGGTTTCGTCCTGTAATCAAGCACTAAGGGCGGCTACGGCCGCCCTTAATCAATGCAGCAACAGCAGCCGCTTAATTTGCCTTTAAGGAACCGGAGGAATCATGACCAAGTCAGAATTGATAGAAAGACTTGCCACCCAGCAATCGCACATTCCCGCCAAGACGGTTGAAGATGCAGTAAAAGAGATGCTGGAGCATATGGCCTCGACTCTTGCGCAGGGCGAGCGTATTGAAATCCGCGGTTTCGGCAGTTTCTCTTTGCACTACCGCGCACCACGTACCGGACGTAATCCGAAGACTGGCGATAAAGTAGAACTGGAAGGAAAATACGTTCCTCACTTTAAACCTGGTAAAGAACTGCGCGATCGCGCCAATATTTACGGTTAAGTTTTTTACTCAAACTTGAACGAGAGAAAAGCACCTGTCGGGTGCTTTTTTCATTTCTCTAATCTGGAACTGGAAGCTGCCTCGCAGAGTTTTGAACAGTTTTCACCCTTTCGTTAAATTCTTCTGAATATGCCTCGGGGAACGCAAAATTCCCACCAGACAACCGCTCAACAAAGTTGCACACTTTCCATAAACAGGGAGGGGTGCATGAAAATAACGACAGTCGGTGTATGCATAATTAGCGGAATTTTTCCGTTGCTGATTTTGCCCCAATTGCCTGGGACATTAACCCTTGCGTTTCTGACTCTCTTCGCCTGCGTACTGGCATTTATCCCTGTTAAAACCGTCCGTTATATCGCGCTGACGTTGCTGTTTTTCGTTTGGGGCATATTATCAGCAAAGCAAATTTTGTGGGCAGGAGAAACCTTAACTGGCGCGACGCAGGATGCAATTGTTGAGATCACTGCAACTGACGGCATGACCACTCATTACGGTCAAATTACTCATCTACAAGGTCGACGTATATTCCCTGCGTCAGGTCTCGTGATGTATGGCGAATATCTTCCGCAAGCGGTTTGTGCTGGACAACAATGGTCAATGAAACTCAAAGTTCGTGCAGTTCATGGCCAACTTAATGATGGCGGCTTTGATAGCCAGCGTTATGCCATTGCCCAGCATCAGCCGCTCACCGGCCGTTTTCTGCAGGCAAGTGTCATTGAACCGAATTGTAGCCTGCGTGCACAGTATCTGGCGTCACTACAAACAACGCTGCAACCCTATCCGTGGAATGCGGTTATTCTTGGTTTAGGTATGGGGGAACGGTTATCCGTCCCCAAAGAAATCAAAAATATCATGCGCGATACTGGAACGGCGCATTTAATGGCGATATCGGGATTGCACATCGCTTTTGCGGCGTTGCTGGCTGCCGGACTCATTCGCAGTGGACAAATTTTTCTGCCTGGGCGCTGGATCCACTGGCAAATACCATTAATTGGCGGAATCTGCTGTGCTGCTTTTTATGCCTGGTTGACGGGAATGCAACCTCCTGCATTGCGTACCATGGTGGCGCTTGCTACGTGGGGAATGCTTAAGTTAAGTGGGCGACAGTGGAGTGGCTGGGATGTATGGATATGTTGTCTGGCGGCAATTTTGCTGATGGATCCTGTTGCCATTCTCTCGCAAAGTTTATGGCTCTCTGCCGCTGCGGTCGCGGCATTGATATTTTGGTATCAGTGGTTTCCCTGTCCTGAGTGGCAACTGCCGCCGGTATTGCGTGCAGTTGTTTCCCTCATCCATCTGCAACTGGGAATCACACTTCTGCTTATGCCCGTGCAAATCGTCATATTTCATGGCATTAGTCTGACCTCGTTTATTGCAAATCTATTAGCAATTCCCTTGGTGACATTTATCACGGTTCCGTTGATCCTCGCCGCGATGGTTGTGCATTTAAGCGGGCCGTTAATCCTGGAGCAAGGGTTATGGTTTCTTGCCGACCGGTCTTTGGCTTTACTTTTCTGGGGGTTAAAGAGTTTGCCGGAAGGGTGGATCAACATTGCTGAATGTTGGCAATGGCTATCATTTTCCCCATGGTTCTTACTGGTGGTATGGCGATTAAACGCCTGGCGAACGTTGCCAGCAATGTGTGTGGCTGGAGGCTTGCTGATGTGCTGGCCGCTGTGGCAAAAACCTCGACCTGACGAGTGGCAGCTGTACATGCTTGATGTCGGGCAAGGGCTGGCAATGGTGATAGCCAGAAACGGCAAAGCGATTCTCTATGACACAGGACTGGCCTGGCCTGAAGGGGATAGTGGGCAACAACTGATTATCCCCTGGCTCCACTGGCATAATCTTGAACCGGAAGGCGTTATTCTGAGCCATGAACATCTGGATCACCGGGGAGGGCTGGATTCAATATTGCATATATGGCCGATGTTATGGATCAGAAGTCCGTTAAACTGGGAACATCATCAGCCCTGTGTGCGTGGCGAAGCGTGGCAATGGCAAGGATTGCGTTTCAGCGCGCACTGGCCTTTACAAGGTAGCAACGATAAAGGAAATAACCATTCCTGTGTGGTTAAGGTTGATGACGGGACGAATAGCATTCTTCTAACCGGTGATATTGAAGCCCCAGCTGAACAAAAGATGCTAAGCCGTTACTGGCAGCAAGTGCAGGCAACATTGCTTCAGGTACCTCACCATGGCAGTAATACCTCATCATCGTTGCCATTAATTCAGCGAGTGAATGGAAAAGTGGCACTCGCATCGGCATCGCGCTATAACGCATGGCGACTGCCCTCTAACAAAGTTAAGCATCGCTATCAACTGCAAGGATATCAATGGATTGATACTCCACATCAAGGTCAAACAACGGTCAATTTTTCAGCGCAAGGCTGGCGGATTAGCAGCCTCAGGGAGCAAATTTTACCTCGTTGGTATCATCAGTGGTTTGGCGTGCCAGTGGATAACGGGTAGAATATGCGGCTATTTCAACAAATGCTGGTTTTTTGAATGCATAACGACAAAGATCTCTCTACGTGGCAGACATTCCGCCGACTGTGGCCAACCATTGCGCCTTTCAAAGCGGGTCTGATCGTGGCGGGCGTAGCGTTAATCCTCAACGCAGCCAGCGATACCTTCATGTTATCGCTCCTTAAGCCACTTCTTGATGATGGCTTTGGTAAAACAGATCGCTCCGTGCTGGTGTGGATGCCGCTGGTGGTGATCGGGCTGATGATTTTACGTGGTATCACCAGCTATGTCTCCAGCTACTGTATCTCCTGGGTATCAGGAAAGGTGGTAATGACCATGCGTCGCCGCCTGTTTGGTCACATGATGGGAATGCCAGTTTCATTCTTTGACAAACAGTCAACGGGTACGCTGTTGTCACGTATTACCTACGATTCCGAACAGGTTGCTTCTTCTTCTTCCGGCGCACTGATTACTGTTGTGCGTGAAGGTGCGTCGATCATCGGCCTGTTCATCATGATGTTCTATTACAGTTGGCAACTGTCGATCATTTTGATTGTGCTGGCACCGATTGTTTCGATTGCGATTCGCGTTGTATCGAAGCGTTTTCGCAACATCAGTAAAAACATGCAGAACACCATGGGGCAGGTGACCACCAGCGCAGAACAAATGCTGAAGGGCCACAAAGAAGTATTGATTTTCGGTGGTCAGGAAGTGGAAACGAAACGCTTTGATAAAGTCAGCAACCGAATGCGTCTTCAGGGGATGAAAATGGTTTCAGCCTCTTCCATCTCTGATCCGATCATTCAGCTGATCGCCTCTTTGGCGCTGGCGTTTGTTCTGTATGCGGCGAGCTTCCCAAGTGTCATGGATAGCCTGACTGCCGGTACGATTACCGTTGTTTTCTCTTCAATGATTGCACTGATGCGTCCGCTGAAATCGCTGACCAACGTTAACGCCCAGTTCCAGCGCGGTATGGCGGCTTGTCAGACGCTGTTTACCATTCTGGACAGTGAGCAGGAGAAAGATGAAGGTAAGCGCGTGATCGAGCGTGCGACTGGCGACGTGGAATTCCGCAATGTCACCTTTACTTATCCGGGACGTGACGTACCTGCATTGCGTAACATCAACCTGAAAATTCCGGCAGGGAAGACGGTTGCTCTGGTTGGACGCTCTGGTTCGGGTAAATCAACCATCGCCAGCCTGATCACGCGTTTTTACGATATTGATGAAGGCGAAATCCTGATGGATGGTCACGATCTGCGCGAGTATACCCTGGCGTCGTTACGTAACCAGGTTGCTCTGGTGTCGCAGAATGTCCATCTGTTTAACGATACGGTTGCTAACAACATTGCTTACGCACGGACTGAACAGTACAGCCGTGAGCAAATTGAAGAAGCGGCGCGTATGGCCTACGCCATGGACTTCATCAATAAGATGGATAACGGTCTCGATACAGTGATTGGTGAAAACGGCGTGCTGCTCTCTGGCGGTCAGCGTCAGCGTATTGCTATCGCTCGAGCCTTGTTGCGTGATAGCCCGATTCTGATTCTGGACGAAGCTACCTCGGCTCTGGATACCGAATCCGAACGTGCGATTCAGGCGGCACTGGATGAGTTGCAGAAAAACCGTACCTCTCTGGTGATTGCCCACCGCTTGTCTACCATTGAAAAGGCAGACGAAATCGTGGTCGTCGAGGATGGTGTCATTGTGGAACGCGGTACGCATAACGATTTGCTTGAGCACCGCGGCGTTTACGCGCAACTTCACAAAATGCAGTTTGGCCAATGATCGAAAAAATCTGGTCTGGTGAATCCCCTTTGTGGCGGCTATTGCTGCCACTCTCCTGGTTGTATGGCCTGGTGAGTGACGCGATCCGTCTTTGCTATAAACTAAAACTGAAGCGCGCCTGGCGTGCCCCCGTACCGGTTGTCGTGGTTGGTAATCTCACCGCAGGCGGCAACGGAAAAACCCCGGTCGTTGTCTGGCTGGTGGAACAGTTGCAACAGCGCGGTATTCGCGTGGGGGTCGTATCGCGGGGATATGGTGGTAAGGCTGAATCTTATCCGCTGTTATTGTCGGCAGATACCACAACAGCACAGGCGGGTGATGAACCTGTGTTGATTTATCAACGCACTGATGCGCCTGTTGCGGTTTCTCCCGTTCGTTCTGATGCGGTAAAAGCCATTCTGGCGCAACACCCTGATGTGCAGATCATCGTAACCGACGACGGTTTACAGCATTACCGTCTGGCGCGTGATGTGGAAATTGTCGTTATTGATGGTGTGCGTCGCTTTGGCAATGGCTGGTGGTTGCCGGCGGGGCCAATGCGTGAGCGAGCGGGGCGCTTAAAGTCGGTTGATGCGGTAATCGTCAACGGCGGTGTCCCTCGCAGCGGTGAAATCCCCATGCATCTGCTGCCGGGTCAGGCGGTGAATTTACGTACCGGTACGCGTTGTGACGTTGCTCAGCTTGAACATGTAGTGGCGATGGCGGGGATTGGGCATCCGCCGCGCTTTTTTGCCACGCTGAAGATGTGTGGCGTACAACCGGAAAAATGTGTACCGCTGGCCGATCATCAGTCTTTGAACCATGCGGATGTCAGTGCGTTGGTAAGCGCCGGGCAAACGCTGGTAATGACTGAAAAAGATGCGGTGAAATGCCGGGCCTTTGCAGAAGAAAATTGGTGGTATTTGCCTGTAGACGCACAGCTTTCAGGTGATGAACCAGCGAAACTGCTTACGCAACTAACCTTGCTGGCTTCTGGCAACTAGTTACGCCGCGGCAGCGTTCGATTGATGGAGTCATGAATGTCGCTGCCGCACCTCTCCCTTGCTGATGCGCGTAATCTTCACCTTGCCGCACAAGGCCTGTTAAACAAACCCCGCCGTCGAGCGTCGTTGGAGGATATTCCGGCAACGATCTCCCGCATGTCCTTGCTGCAAATCGATACCATCAATATTGTTGCCCGTAGTCCATATCTGGTGCTTTTCAGTCGTCTGGGAAATTATCCTGCCCAGTGGCTGGATGAGTCTCTGGCGCGTGGCGAATTAATGGAATACTGGGCGCATGAAGCCTGCTTTATGCCGCGTAGCGACTTTCGTCTTATTCGCCACCGCATGCTGGCACCTGAAAAAATGGGCTGGAAATACAAAGACGCCTGGATGCAGGAACATGAGGCGGAAATTGCACAGTTAATTCAGCATATTCATGATAAGGGGCCGGTACGTTCAGCCGATTTTGAGCATCCTCGTAAAGGTGCAAGCGGCTGGTGGGAATGGAAGCCGCATAAACGGCATCTGGAAGGTTTATTTACTGCCGGAAAGGTGATGGTGATTGAACGGCGCAACTTCCAGCGCGTTTATGATTTAACCCACCGTGTCATGCCTGACTGGGATGATGAGCGCGATCTCGTTTCGCAAACAGAAGCAGAAATCATCATGCTGGATAACAGTGCGCGTAGCCTGGGAATATTCCGCGAACAGTGGCTGGCAGATTACTATCGGCTGAAACGTCCGGCACTGGCGGCGTGGCGCGAAGCGAGGGCTGAACAGCAGCAAATCATTGCTGTGCATGTTGAAAAATTGGGCAATCTTTGGCTGCATGATGATTTGCTGCCGCTACTCGAGCGAGCGCTGGCCGGAAAGCTCACTGCAACGCACAGCGCGGTACTTTCGCCTTTTGATCCTGTTGTCTGGGATCGCAAACGCGCAGAGCAGCTTTTTGATTTTAGCTACCGGCTGGAGTGCTATACCCCAGCGCCGAAACGCCAGTATGGCTATTTTGTTCTGCCGTTATTACATCGTGGGCAATTAGTTGGGCGAATGGATGCCAAAATGCATCGCCAGACAGGCATCCTTGAAGTTATCTCTCTGTGGTTACAGGAAGGTATTAAACCAACGACAACGCTGCAAAAAGGGCTACGTCAGGCGATTACTGATTTCGCTAACTGGCAGCAGGCAACGCGGGTGACATTAGGATGCTGCCCGCAAGGCCTCTTTACTGATTGCCTCACCGGCTGGGAAATAGACCCCGTCGCATAAATGATTATGATAAGATTTATGCATTCATAACCCGATCCATCTGGAGGAACTATGGATCATCGTCTGCTTGAAATCATTGCCTGCCCGGTTTGCAACGGAAAACTTTGGTATAACCAGGAAAAACAAGAGCTTATTTGCAAACTGGACAACCTCGCTTTCCCGCTGCGTGATGGCATTCCAGTGTTGCTGGAAACGGAAGCCCGCGTGCTGACTGCTGATGAGAGTAAATCATGAGTTTTGTGGTCATTATTCCCGCGCGCTACGCGTCCACGCGTCTGCCCGGTAAACCATTGGTTGATATTAACGGCAAACCCATGATTGTTCATGTTCTTGAACGCGCGCGTGAATCAGGTGCCGAGCGCATCATCGTGGCAACCGATCATGAGGATGTTGCCCGCGCCGTTGAAGCCGCTGGCGGTGAAGTATGTATGACGCGCGCCGATCATCAGTCAGGAACAGAACGTCTGGCGGAAGTTGTCGAAAAATGCGCATTCAGCGACGACACGGTGATCGTTAATGTGCAGGGTGATGAACCGATGATCCCTGCGACAATCATTCGTCAGGTTGCTGATAACCTCGCTCAGCGTCAGGTGGGTATGGCGACTCTGGCGGTGCCAATCCACAATGCGGAAGAAGCGTTTAACCCGAATGCGGTGAAAGTGGTTCTCGACGCTGAAGGGTATGCACTGTACTTCTCTCGCGCCACCATTCCTTGGGATCGTGATCGTTTTGCAGAAGGCCTTGAAACCGTTGGCGATAACTTCCTGCGTCATCTTGGTATTTATGGCTACCGTGCAGGCTTTATCCGTCGTTACGTCAACTGGCAGCCAAGTCCGTTAGAACACATCGAAATGTTAGAGCAGCTTCGTGTTCTGTGGTACGGCGAAAAAATCCATGTTGCTGTTGCTCAGGAAGTTCCTGGCACAGGTGTGGATACCCCTGAAGATCTTGAGCGCGTTCGCGCTGAAATGCGCTAATTTCACTTCACGACACTTCAGCCAATTTTGGGAGGAGTGTCGTACCGTTACGATTTTCCTCAATTTTTCTTTTCAACAATTGATCTCATTCAGGTGACATCTTTTATATTGGCGCTCATTATGAAAGCAGTAGCTTTTATGAGGGTAATCTGAATGGAACAGCTGCGTGCCGAATTAAGCCATTTACTGGGCGAAAAACTCAGTCGTATTGAGTGCGTCAATGAAAAAGCGGATACGGCGTTGTGGGCTTTGTATGACAGCCAGGGAAACCCAATGCCGTTAATGGCAAGAAGCTTTAGTACGCCCGGAAAAGCCCGACAACTGGCATGGAAAACCACCATGCTGGCAAGAAGTGGGACTGTCCGTATGCCGACTATTTATGGTGTGATGACGCATGAAGAACACCCCGGCCCCGATGTCCTGCTACTGGAGCGGATGCGTGGTGTTTCGGTGGAGGCACCAGCCCGAACACCAGAACGCTGGGAACAACTCAAAGACCAAATCGTTGAAGCCTTACTGGCCTGGCACCGTCAGGACAGTCGCGGTTGCGTCGGCGCGGTCGACAATACTCAGGAAAATTTCTGGCCCTCATGGTACCGGCAACATGTTGAAGTGCTATGGACCACGCTCAATCAGTTCAATAACACCGGTCTGACGATGCAGGATAAGCGGATCCTGTTTCGCACTCGCGAATGTCTCCCGGCATTATTTGAAGGCTTTAACGACAATTGTGTGCTGATTCACGGTAACTTCTGTTTACGCAGCATGTTGAAAGATTCGCGCAGCGATCAGTTACTGGCGATGGTCGGGCCGGGACTAATGCTTTGGGCACCGCGAGAATACGAACTGTTCCGACTAATGGATAATTCTCTGGCGGAAGATTTGCTCTGGAGTTACCTGCAACGCGCGCCAGTGGCGGAGTCGTTCATCTGGCGGCGTTGGTTGTATGTGTTATGGGATGAAGTTGCGCAACTGGTTAATACCGGACGATTTAGTCGGCGCAACTTCGATCTGGCATCAAAATCACTCTTGCCGTGGCTCGCCTGACGAACCTTTTAGCCACTGCCAGATACGGCCAAGCGTTTCATAGCCAACACGATCGCTATGCATCAACCAGACCGGAGAAGGGATTGCCCGTTCCCACGGGTTAAGCGGCGAGTCGATGGCCAACTGATTCGCCGGGGCTGGTAGCGGATTTAACCCTTCCTGCTGAAAAAAGATCATCGCCCGCGGCAGATGTGATGCGGAGGTCACCAGCAGGAAAGGGGCGTCACCAATCGCCTGTTTCACTGCTGCAGCTTCTTCTTCGGTATCTTTTGGCAAATCCAGGGTGATAATTTGCTCGCGCGGCACGCCCAGCGATTGCGCAACTCTGGCACCTACTTCCGCTGTACTCACCGTATTGGTTTTTGCTACGCCTCCCGTGAAGATCAGTTTTGATCCCGGATTTTCGCGCCATAAGCGAATACCTTCATTCAGGCGTGGCAGACTGTTATTGATTAAATTAGAGCTCGGTGCCCACTGCGGGTTCCAGGTATAACCACCTCCGAGCACCACGATATAGTCCACTTTTTGCGAATTATTCCATGTCGGATAGGTGCTTTCGATGGGACGCAGCAGGCGGTCGGCTACCGGTTGCAAACTCAATAACAAGAGCGCCAGCCACCCAATGCTAATAAAAATCTTCCCGGTTTTTTGAAAACGGCTAAACCACAGCAGCGCCAGGCCAGCGCCAATAATCAACAACATCAGCGGAAGTGGCAGCAACATATTGCCAATCACTTTTTTCAGTGTAAAAAGCATCCTTTCTGGTTCCTTTTTTAACCATATAGCAAGGGATCGCCAGCGATATTACACCAGACGGGTTCATTCTCGCCGTGGCTGTGACAAAATAGCGTCTTTATCAGAAAACGTCTTAGCCAACCGGTGGAGAAAGCAATGCAGGATCGCAATTTTGATGATATTGCGGAAAAGTTTTCCCGTAACATTTACGGCACCACCAAAGGGCAGCTTCGACAGGCTATTCTGTGGCAGGATCTCGATCGCGTGCTGGCGGAAATGGGCCCGCAAAAACTGCGTGTGCTGGATGCTGGCGGTGGAGAAGGGCAGACCGCAATCAAAATGGCCGAGCGTGGGCATCAGGTCATTTTATGCGATCTTTCTGCGCAGATGATCGACCGCGCAAAACAGGCGGCAGAAGCAAAAGGTGTGAGCGACAACATGCAATTTATACATTGCGCCGCTCAGGATGTTGCTTCGCATTTGGAAACGCCCGTTGATCTGATATTGTTCCATGCGGTGCTCGAGTGGGTGGCTGATCCCCGCAGCGTATTGCAGACCCTGTGGTCAGTGTTGCGTCCAGGCGGCGTGTTGTCGTTAATGTTCTACAATGCGCATGGTTTGTTGATGCATAACATGGTCGCCGGGAATTTTGATTACGTGCAGGCGGGAATGCCGAAAAAGAAAAAACGGACGCTTTCGCCAGATTATCCACGCGACCCGGCGCAGGTTTATCTGTGGCTGGAAGAAGCTGGTTGGCAAATTATGGGTAAGACAGGCGTTCGCGTGTTTCATGATTATCTGCGCGAGAAACACCAGCAGCGCGACTGCTATGAAGCATTACTTGAATTAGAAACGCGTTATTGCCGTCAGGAACCGTATATTACCCTGGGGCGTTATATTCATGTCACCGCGCGCAAACCGCAGAGCAAGGATAAAGTATGAGTGAATTTTCCCAGACAGTCCCCGAACTGGTTGCCTGGGCCAGAAAAAATGACTTCTCCATCTCGCTGCCGGTAGACCGACTCTCTTTTCTGCTGGCGGTTGCCACGCTGAACGGCGAGCGTCTGGATGGTGAGATGAGTGAAGGCGAGCTGGTGGATGCATTCCGCCATGTGAGTGATGCGTTTGAGCAAACCAGCGAAACCATCGGCGTGCGCGCCAATAACGCGATCAACGACATGGTGCGTCAACGTCTGCTGAACCGCTTTACCAGCGAGCAGGCGGAAGGGAACGCAATTTACCGTCTGACGCCGCTCGGCATCGGCATTACTGACTACTACATCCGTCAGCGCGAGTTTTCTACGCTGCGTCTTTCTATGCAGTTGTCGATTGTGGCGGGTGAGCTCAAACGCGCAGCAGATGCCGCCGAAGAGGGCGGTGATGAATTTCACTGGCACCGTAATGTCTATGCGCCACTGAAATATTCGGTAGCAGAAATTTTCGACAGTATCGACCTGACGCAACGTCTGATGGACGAACAGCAGCAGCAGGTGAAGGACGATATCGCCCAGTTGCTGAACAAAGACTGGCGGGCGGCGATTTCCAGCTGTGAATTGTTGCTTTCGGAAACTTCCGGAACGCTGCGTGAATTGCAGGATACGCTGGAAGCGGCAGGCGACAAATTGCAGGCTAATCTGTTGCGCATTCAGGATGCGACGATGACCCATGACGATCTGCATTTCGTCGATCGTCTGGTGTTCGATCTGCAGAGCAAACTCGATCGTATTATCAGTTGGGGCCAGCAATCCATCGACTTGTGGATTGGCTACGACCGCCACGTACACAAATTTATTCGTACCGCGATCGATATGGATAAAAACCGCGTCTTTGCTCAGCGGTTACGTCAGTCGGTACAAACCTATTTTGATGAGCCGTGGGCGCTAACTTATGCCAATGCCGATCGTCTGCTGGATATGCGTGACGAAGAGATGGCACTGCGCGATGAAGAAGTGACTGGGGAACTTCCTGAGGATCTGGAATACGAAGAGTTTAACGAGATCCGCGAACAGCTGGCGGCGATCATCGAAGAACAACTTGCCGTGTACAAAACCAGACAAGTGCCGCTGGATCTTGGTCTGGTGGTACGCGAATATCTGTCACAGTATCCGCGTGCACGTCACTTTGACGTTGCGCGTATTGTTATTGATCAGGCGGTACGTCTTGGCGTAGCGCAAGCAGATTTCACCGGACTGCCAGCGAAATGGCAGCCGATTAATGATTACGGAGCCAAGGTACAGGCGCATGTCATCGACAAATATTGAACAAGTGATGCCGGTTAAGCTGGCGCAGGCGCTGGCGAATCCGTTATTTCCGGCGCTGGACAGCGCCTTACGTTCAGGACGCCATATTGGCCTCGACGAACTGGATAATCATGCATTCCTGATGGATTTTCAGGAATATCTGGAAGAGTTTTACGCGCGTTATAACGTTGAGCTTATTCGCGCACCAGAAGGGTTCTTCTATTTACGCCCACGTTCCACCACGCTGATCCCTCGTTCCGTCTTGTCGGAACTGGATATGATGGTCGGGAAAATCCTCTGTTATCTCTATCTCAGCCCGGAACGGCTGGCGAATGAGGGGATTTTCACCCAGCAGGAACTGTACGACGAACTGCTCACCCTGGCCGATGAAGCAAAACTGCTGAAACTGGTGAACAACCGTTCAACCGGTTCAGACGTTGACCGTCAGAAGTTGCAGGAGAAAGTACGTTCTTCGCTCAACCGTCTGCGTCGTTTAGGCATGGTGTGGTTTATGGGCCACGACAGCAGCAAGTTTCGCATTACCGAATCGGTGTTCCGCTTCGGAGCCGATGTGCGTGCTGGCGACGATCCCCGTGAAGCACAGCGTCGCCTGATTCGTGATGGCGAAGCAATGCCGATTGAAAATCATCTGCAACTCAACGATGAAACCGAAGAGAATCAGCCAGATAGCGGAGAGGAAGAATAATGATTGAACGCGGTAAATTTCGCTCACTGACGCTGATTAACTGGAACGGCTTTTTTGCCCGAACTTTTGACCTTGACGAGCTGGTCACGACGCTTTCTGGCGGTAACGGGGCGGGTAAATCCACCACCATGGCGGCGTTCGTTACGGCGCTGATCCCCGACCTGACCCTGCTGCATTTCCGTAACACTACGGAAGCCGGGGCCACCAGCGGTTCGCGCGATAAAGGTCTGCACGGTAAGCTGAAAGCGGGTGTCTGTTATTCGATGCTCGACACCATTAACTCGCGCCACCAGCGCGTGGTGGTCGGTGTGCGTCTGCAACAGGTTGCCGGACGCGATCGTAAAGTGGATATCAAGCCGTTTGCCATTCAGGGACTGCCGATGTCGGTGCAGCCGACACAGCTGGTGACCGAAACCCTGAACGAACGCCAGGCGCGCGTGCTGCCGCTTAACGAGCTGAAAGACAAGCTCGAGGCGATGGAAGGCGTGCAGTTTAAACAGTTCAACTCCATTACTGATTACCACTCGCTGATGTTCGATCTGGGCATCATCGCGCGTCGTCTGCGCTCCGCATCTGACCGTAGCAAATTCTATCGTCTGATCGAAGCTTCGCTGTATGGCGGGATCTCCAGTGCCATTACCCGTTCTCTGCGCGACTACCTGTTGCCAGAAAACAGCGGCGTGCGTAAAGCGTTCCAGGACATGGAAGCGGCGCTGCGTGAAAACCGTATGACGCTGGAAGCGATTCGTGTCACCCAGTCGGACCGCGACCTGTTTAAGCATCTGATCAGCGAAGCCACCAACTACGTGGCGGCGGACTACATGCGTCACGCCAACGAGCGCCGTGTCCATCTCGACAAAGCCCTGGAGTTTCGTCGCGAGCTACATACTTCGCGTCAGCAACTGGCGGCTGAGCAGTACAAACACGTCGATATGGCGCGTGAGCTGGCAGAGCACAACGGTGCCGAAGGCGATCTGGAAGCGGATTATCAGGCGGCCAGTGATCACCTGAACCTGGTGCAAACCGCACTGCGTCAGCAGGAGAAGATCGAACGCTACGAAGCGGATCTCGATGAGCTGCAGATCCGTCTGGAAGAGCAAAATGAAGTGGTGGCAGAAGCCATCGAACGCCAGGAAGAGAATGAGGCTCGTGCGGAAGCTGCCGAACTGGAAGTGGACGAGCTGAAAAGCCAGCTTGCTGACTACCAGCAGGCGCTGGACGTCCAGCAAACGCGCGCGATCCAGTATAACCAGGCGATTGCTGCGCTTAATCGTGCCAAAGAACTGTGCCATCTGCCGGACTTAACCGCCGACTGCGCCGCCGAATGGCTGGAAACCTTCCAGGCGAAAGAGCTGGAAGCGACTGAAAAAATGCTCTCTCTTGAGCAGAAAATGAGCATGGCGCAAACCGCGCACAGCCAGTTTGAGCAGGCTTATCAGCTGGTGGTGGCAATCAACGGCCCACTGGCGCGTAACGAGGCGTGGGATGTCGCTCGCGAACTATTGCGCGAAGGGGTCGATCAGCGTCACCTGGCAGAGCAGGTTCAGCCGCTGCGGATGCGATTAAGCGAACTGGAACAGCGTCTACGCGAGCAGCAAGAAGCTGAGCGTCTGCTGGCAGATTTCTGCAAACGTCAGGGCAAGAATTTTGATATCGACGAACTGGAAGCCCTGCATCAGGAACTGGAAGCACGCATTGCCTCTCTTTCCGATAGCGTGTCTAACGCCCGTGAAGAGCGCATGGCACTGCGCCAGGAGCAGGAACAGCTGCAGTCTCGCATTCAGAGTTTGATGCAGCGTGCGCCGGTTTGGCTGGCAGCGCAAAACAGTCTCAACCAGTTGAGCGAACAGTGCGGCGAAGAGTTTACCTCCAGCCAGGACGTCACCGAATATCTGCAACAGTTGCTGGAGCGTGAGCGAGAGGCGATTGTTGAACGCGATGAAGTGGGCGCGCGCAAAAACGCCGTCGATGAAGAGATCGAACGTTTAAGCCAGCCTGGCGGCTCTGAAGATCAGCGTCTGAACGCGCTGGCGGAGCGTTTTGGTGGTGTGCTGCTGTCAGAAATTTATGACGACGTTAGCCTGGAAGATGCGCCGTACTTCTCAGCGCTGTATGGCCCGTCACGCCACGCCATCGTGGTGCCAGATCTGTCACAGGTAACTGAACACCTGGAAGGCTTGACCGATTGCCCGGAAGATCTCTATCTGATCGAAGGAGATCCGCAGTCATTCGATGACAGCGTGTTCAGCGTTGATGAGCTGGAAAAAGCGGTAGTGGTGAAAATCGCCGATCGTCAGTGGCGTTATTCACGTTTCCCGGAAGTGCCGCTGTTTGGTCGTGCTGCGCGTGAAAGCCGTATTGAAAGCCTCCATGCCGAGCGTGAAGTGCTTTCCGAACGCTTCGCCACGCTCTCCTTTGATGTACAGAAAACTCAGCGTCTGCATCAGGCGTTCAGCCGCTTTATCGGCAGTCATCTGGCGGTTGCGTTTGAGTCTGACCCGGAAGCAGAAATCCGTCAACTGAACAGCCGTCGCGTCGAACTGGAGCGGGCGTTAAGTAATCATGAAAATGATAACCAGCAGCAGCGTATTCAGTTTGAGCAGGCGAAAGAGGGCGTTACGGCGCTGAACCGCATTCTGCCGCGTCTCAACCTGTTGGCTGATGACAGCCTGGCGGATCGCGTCGATGAAATCCGCGAACGTCTGGATGAAGCCCAGGAAGCCGCGCGTTTTGTTCAGCAGTTTGGCAATCAACTGGCGAAACTGGAACCGATTGTTTCGGTATTGCAGAGCGACCCGGAACAGTTCGAACAGTTAAAAGAAGATTACGCGTACTCTCAGCAGATGCAGCGCGATGCCCGTCAGCAGGCGTTTGCCCTGACGGAAGTGGTGCAGCGTCGTGCGCACTTTAGCTATTCTGACTCGGCAGAAATGCTTAGCGGTAACAGCGATCTCAACGAAAAACTGCGTGAACGTCTGGAACAGGCGGAAGCGGAGCGTACCCGCGCTCGCGAAGCGTTGCGCGGTCACGCAGCGCAGTTGAGTCAGTACAACCAGGTGCTGGCTTCGCTGAAAAGTTCTTACGACACCAAAAAAGAGCTACTCAACGATCTGCAACGTGAATTGCAGGATATCGGCGTGCGTGCTGATAGCGGGGCAGAAGAGCGGGCGCGTATTCGCCGTGACGAGCTGCATGCGCAACTGAGCAATAACCGTTCACGCCGCAATCAACTGGAAAAAGCGCTTACCTTCTGCGAAGCGGAGATGGACAACCTGACCCGCAAACTGCGCAAGCTGGAGCGGGATTACTTTGAGATGCGCGAGCAGGTAGTGACCGCCAAAGCGGGCTGGTGTGCGGTGATGCGCATGGTGAAAGATAACGGCGTTGAGCGCCGCTTACACCGTCGTGAGCTGGCTTATCTCTCCGCTGATGATTTGCGTTCCATGTCGGATAAGGCGTTAGGTGCGCTGCGTCTGGCGGTGGCGGATAACGAACATCTGCGCGACGTGCTGCGCATGTCGGAAGATCCGAAACGTCCGGAGCGTAAAATTCAGTTCTTCGTGGCGGTTTATCAGCATCTGCGTGAACGTATTCGTCAGGATATTATTCGTACCGATGATCCGGTGGAAGCTATCGAACAGATGGAGATTGAACTTAGCCGTCTGACCGAAGAATTAACCTCCCGTGAACAGAAACTGGCGATCAGTTCCCGCAGCGTGGCGAACATCATTCGCAAAACCATTCAGCGCGAGCAGAACCGTATCCGTATGCTCAACCAGGGGTTGCAGAACGTATCGTTTGGTCAGGTGAACAGCGTGCGTCTCAACGTGAACGTGCGTGAAACGCACGCCATGCTACTGGATGTGCTCTCTGAACAGCACGAGCAGCATCAGGATCTGTTTAACAGCAACCGTTTGACCTTCTCGGAAGCGCTGGCGAAACTGTATCAACGTCTTAACCCGCAGATTGATATGGGGCAGCGCACGCCGCAGACCATCGGTGAAGAACTGCTGGATTACCGCAACTATCTGGAAATGGAAGTTGAGGTTAACCGTGGTTCCGATGGCTGGCTGCGCGCAGAGTCTGGTGCATTGTCGACCGGTGAGGCGATTGGTACCGGTATGTCGATTCTGGTGATGGTGGTACAAAGCTGGGAAGATGAATCTCGCCGCCTGCGCGGTAAAGATATCTCTCCTTGCCGCCTGCTGTTCCTCGATGAAGCAGCGCGACTGGATGCTCGTTCTATCGCCACGCTGTTTGAATTGTGTGAGCGTTTGCAAATGCAACTCATCATCGCAGCGCCGGAAAATATCAGCCCGGAGAAAGGCACCACCTATAAACTGGTGCGTAAAGTCTTCCAGAATACCGAACACGTTCATGTCGTCGGCCTGCGAGGATTTGCGCCGCAACTCCCTGAAACGCTTCCAGGAACTGACGAAGCGCCTTCTCAGGCGAGTTAAAATTAAGGTGGCAGCAATGCCGCCTTTTCTTTTTCCGAAAACTCCGTTTCTGCACTAAAAAAGTGGCACATTACGGCGCGCTTTTCTTTAAACTTCTTTACATTAGGTTATGTAAAAACGTATCGGCGTTTATATACTGAAGATAAGCCTGATGAGTAACAGGCTTGCTCGTCATACTTTCGTGAGTATTGGCGTTGTACAGGCAAGTCGTAAAATAACAGCCTGGCTATTCAGAGTATGATAAAAACAGGGGGCAAGGGATGTTGCTTAATATGATGTGTGGTCGTCGGCTGTCGGCAATCAGTTTGTGCCTGGCCGTAACATTCGCTCCACTGTTCAATGCGCAGGCCGATGAGCCTGAAGTAATCCCTGGCGACAGCCCGGTGGCTGTCAGTGAACAGGGCGAGGCACTGCCGCAGGCGCAAGCCACGGCAATAATGGCGGGGATCCAGCCATTGCCTGAAGGTGCGGCAGAAAAAGCCCGCACGCAAATCGAATCTCAATTACCCGCAGGTTACAAGCCGGTTTATCTTAACCAGCTTCAACTGTTGTATGCCGCACGCGATATGCAACCCATGTGGGAAAACCGTGATGCTGTTAAAGCCTTCCAGCAACAGCTGGCAGAGGTGGCGATTGCCGGTTTCCAGCCGCAGTTTAATAAATGGGTAGAGTTACTGACCGATCCTGGTGTTAACGGGATGGCACGCGACGTGGTGCTCTCTGATGCGATGATGGGCTATCTCCATTTCATTGCAAATATTCCGGTCAAAGGCACTCGCTGGCTATATAGCAGTAAACCTTATGCACTTGCAACGCCGCCGCTCTCGGTGATTAACCAATGGCAGCTGGCGCTGGATAAAGGTCAATTGCCTACGTTTGTTGCAGGACTGGCACCGCAGCATCCGCAATATGCGGCGATGCATGAATCGTTACTGGCCTTACTCTGTGACACCAAACCGTGGCCCCAACTGACCGGCAAAGCAACGTTGCGCCCAGGGCAGTGGAGTAACGACGTACCGGCGTTGCGCGAAATATTGCAACGCACAGGCATGTTGGACGGGGGGCCGAAAATTACTCTACCTGGCGATGACACGCCAACTGACGCGGTAGTCAGCCCATCCGCTGTTACTGTTGAAACAGCAGAAACTAAGCCGATGGATAAGCAAACGACGTCTCGTAGTAAACCTGCGCCTGCCGTTCGCGCCGCCTACGATAATGAACTGGTGGAAGCCGTTAAACGTTTTCAGGCATGGCAAGGATTGGGGGCAGATGGTGCTATTGGCCCGGCAACACGTGACTGGTTAAACGTAACGCCCGCCCAGCGTGCTGGCGTGTTGGCTCTCAACATCCAGCGATTGCGCTTGCTGCCAACAGAGCTTTCTACCGGGATCATGGTTAACATTCCGGCCTATTCGCTGGTCTACTATCAGAACGGCAATCAGGTGCTGGATTCGCGAGTCATTGTCGGTCGCCCCGATCGCAAAACGCCGATGATGAGCAGTGCCCTTAACAACGTAGTGGTAAACCCGCCGTGGAACGTACCTCCAACTCTGGCACGCAAAGATATTCTGCCAAAAGTGCGCAACGATCCGGGATATCTCGAAAGCCATGGCTATACGGTGATGCGCGGCTGGAACAGCAGAGAAGCGATTGACCCATGGCAGGTTGACTGGTCTACAATCACGGCCTCGAATTTACCGTTCCGCTTCCAGCAGGCTCCAGGCCCACGGAACTCGCTGGGGCGCTATAAATTCAATATGCCGAGTTCAGAGGCCATTTATTTGCATGACACGCCGAACCACAATCTGTTCAAGCGTGATACACGCGCATTGAGCTCAGGCTGTGTACGAGTGAATAAAGCTTCCGATCTGGCGAATATGCTGTTGCAGGATGCAGGCTGGAATGACAAACGTATTTCTGATGCGCTGAAGCAGGGTGATACACGTTACGTCAATATTCGGCAGTCGATTCCGGTGAATCTCTACTACCTGACGGCCTTTGTTGGTGCAGATGGTCGTACCCAGTATCGTACAGATATTTACAATTATGATCTGCCTGCGCGATCCAGCTCGCAAATCGTATCGAAAGCGGAACAATTAATCAGGTAAATGAAGTAGTTCGGGGAAATCAGTTGTCGTAATAATTAGCATGATTGGGGGCGATTCTCTGCAGCCCCCGTCACTGCTGGGGTTGAGTCATCTTGACGTCTGCTTTACGGGCGGTTAAGGTGCCTCTTGTGCGCCAGAAGTGCATATAAACGATAACATTGACCTGTAGACTTGATTATCATGGACAAATTCGACGCTAATCGCCGCAAATTGCTGGCGCTTGGTGGCGTTGCACTCGGTGCCGCCATCCTGCCGACCCCTGCGTTTGCAACACTCTCTACCCCACGCCCGCGCATTTTGACACTCAATAATCTTCATACCGGAGAGTCAATCAAAGCGGAGTTTTTCGATGGCAGAGGCTATATTCAGGAAGAATTGGCAAAACTTAATCATTTTTTCCGCGATTACCGCGCGAACAAAATAAAGTCCATCGACCCAGGATTATTCGACCAGTTGTATCGCCTGCAAGGGTTGTTAGGCACGCGCAAACCGGTGCAACTCATTTCCGGTTATCGTTCTATTGATACCAACAATGAACTACGCGCCCGCAGCCGTGGAGTAGCGAAGAAAAGCTATCACACTAAAGGCCAGGCGATGGATTTCCATATTGAAGGTATCGCGTTAAGCAATATTCGCAAAGCCGCGTTATCTATGCGCGCAGGTGGTGTAGGATATTACCCACGTAGTAACTTTGTGC
>OGJH01000284.1_pt1 | contig 63279 bp, 48 predicted proteins | sample 1572021 | NCBI WGS metagenome assembly OGJH01 (sample SAMEA2582098, study PRJEB24529) | metagenome | biome: Human gut stool | place: China | collected 2011
AACATGTGGAGCTGACTGTTACTAATAGGTCGAGGGCTTAATCTGGTTAATAACGGAGAAAACAAATCGGATTTGTATGAAGTTTTGAAGGTACATACTTATTAAATATGATTTATTTTAAGACGTCCTGTGGGATGTCTTTTTTTATAAAAAATCATGAAATAATAATGAAAAAATAATGAAATAATAATTAAAAAATGCTATAATGTGTTCAGTTGCATATCGAAAAGATTAATTCATTAAGGAGGTTGTTATGGAACAAAAGAAACAGGAACCAATTCGTGATGCGAGACAGCTTGGAACGGCCAAAATGCTTGTACTTGGTTTACAGCATATGTTTGCTATGTTCGGCGCAACAATTCTTGTGCCTATTCTTGTATCAGGATATTTTCAGAAGGCATGTGGGGAGCCGCTTACCAGAGGTCTTTCTGTATCGGTTACACTATTTTGTGCAGGCTTTGGCACGCTTATATTTCATCTGTGTACAAAGTTTAAGGTACCGGCTTTTTTGGGTTCGTCATTTGCTTTTTTAGGAGGCTTTTATACTGTTGCAAACCTTGACAGTGGTATGTATGCAGATATGGCTGTCAATGATAAGGCCGCGTATGCGTGTGGTGGAATATTTGTTGCGGGTATGCTTTATTTCGTACTTGCACTTATCATTAAGCTGGTTGGAATTAAGCGTGTAATGCGTTTTCTTCCACCTGTAGTGACAGGACCTATTATCATATGCATTGGTCTTTCACTTGCCGGCTCAGCTATCAATAATGCTTCAACAAACTGGGTTCTTGCAATTATTGCACTTGGAGTTATAATTATTTTTAATATATGGGGAAAGGGCTTATTTAAGATTATTCCTATTCTAATGGGAGTAATTATTTCCTATGTTGTGGCTCTTATTATGAATACTGCTGGAATTACTAATCCTGATGGTTCCGCAATTCTTGATTTTACATCAATTGCATCATCTGCGTGGGTCGGAATACCTAAATTTCAGTTCATGAAGTTTGATATTACGTCCATTCTTGTTATGGCGCCTATCGCTGTTGCGACTATGATGGAGCACATTGGCGACATGTCTGCTATTTCTGCTACAGTAGAGCAGAACTTTATTGCTGATCCGGGTCTTCATAGGACACTTATAGGTGATGGAATTGCAACTGCATTCGCAGGAGCTATCGGAGGACCGGCTAATACAACATATGGTGAGAATACTGGAGTGCTTGAGCTGTCTAAGGTATATGATCCGAGAGTTATCCGTATTGCGGCTGTTTTTGCTATTGCACTTTCGTTTATTCCAAAGTTTTCGGCTGTAATATCTACTATGCCATCAGCGATTATTGGTGGAGTTTCATTTATGCTTTATGGAATGATTTCAGCAATAGGAGTTAGAAATGTTGTTGAAAACAAGGTGGATCTGACTAAATCAAGAAATCTGATTATTGCAGGTGTTATTTTTGTATGTGGTCTTGGCTTTGGAGATGGATTGACATTTACTGTAGCAGGAACATCAATTACACTGACAGCTTTGGCAATTGCAGCAATCGCAGGGATTTTCTTAAATGCTATTCTGCCGGGAAATGATTACGAGTTTGGAAAGAATCCTGATGGAGATGCAAGCAGGGGTGTGTATATGATGAACACTGACAATGATGAGGAAGAGGAATCATAGAAGTTAATTTGTATTTAGACTGATTTGTTAGTTGTAACAGTAAATAATTTAACAAACATTAAAAAGATATTAATAATATTTTACTTGATAAAGTTATATATATTCTCTACAATAAACTGGTATGGTGTATTTTCATAATTCACTTTACCAGTTTTTTTAAGGGGATTAGATTTAATGGACAGAAAAAAGATATTTTGGGCGATAGCTTCTGTTTTTATAGCTATCTTAAGCATATGGACTGTTGTCTCACAGAGCAAGCATTTTTCGTTTGAAATTCTTATGAGTTTTATCATAAATGCAAATAAAGGCTGGCTTTTTATGAGTTTTGTTTGTACGTTTGGGTTTATTTGGTTTGAAGGCTTTGCTCTGGTACGCATGGCAAGACACTTTGGGTATAAAACCAGTGCGATTGATGGTACTGTGTATGGTGGAGCCGATGTGTATTTTTCGGCTATTACACCATCGGCATCGGGAGGACAGCCAGCCAGTGCGTATTTCATGATAAGGGATGGCATACCGGGCTATGCTGCTACAGTGGCCCTGCTGATTAATCTTGTTATGTATACACTTTCACTTTTAACAATTGGCTTACTATGCATGATTTTTAAGTATCCTTTGCTGAAAAATTTCTCAGGTATTTCCCGGATGTTTATATATTTGGGAATAGTAGTGCTGATTTTTCTGGCTCTTGTATTTTATATGCTGCTAAGGAAGGGAAGCATACTATACTCAATTTGTGATGGTTTTATCCGGCTTTTAGAGAAAATACATATAATACGGCATGGTGACAGGCTTCGAATAAAGCTTAAAAATACTATGAAAGAATATCAGGAATGTTCAAACAGTATCACAGGGCAGACCGGGCTTCTCATCGAGATTTTCTTTTGGAATATTATGCAGCGATTATCACAGCTTATGGTATCGTTTATGATTTTTATGGCAGTGGGAGAAGGAGCAAAAAAAGCGGTTGATGTAAGTGTGATACAGTGCTTCGTGGCGATGGGCTCCAATTGTGTGCCGATACCAGGTGCTATGGGCGTGGCTGATTATATTATGATTGATGGGTTTAAACAGCTTGTTGGTAGAAATGCAGCGAATATGGAGCTTTTGTGTAGGGGAATGACGTTTTATGGAAGTGTCATAATAAGTGCTGTTATTATTCTTATTGGATATATAATCAGAAAAAAAAGAGCAAAATAGTCTAGTACTTTTGCACAATAATATATTGTTATATTGGCTAAAATGTGTTATTATTCTATAGTAATATATTAGATATTTTTTATGAAGGTACTGGACAATGGGTAGCAATGATAGTACTGCTAAGGAGCAGAGCTTTCTATTTAATGTAAACAAAATATTTCTTGTCATCCATCTGCTGATGCTAGTTATGTTTTCATCATTAGGTGTAGACTTGATGGCAGGAGTCAATCTGATCAGCATATGCTTTTATTTCCTTGCATTCAGTCTGACAAAATCTGAAAAACTGAGCATATATGTTTATAGTGTGGCTGTTGAGATATTGCTTCATATGATACTTGCGGTGGTTTGTCTCGGAATTCAATGTAATTTCCAGCTTTTTTTGATCGATGCAATGTTTTTTCTTTTTGCCATGGATTATGTGGTCCTCAGGAAGAAAAAAAAGAATCATGTTGCCATTCTGCTTTGCTGTGTATATGCTATTGCTCTGATTATTCTTTATATGTTTGATGGCTTTTACACACCTTTATATAAGTTGGATTCTGTTGTTATTAAGAGTATTTCTATTGCTATGATTTCGGGTGTAGTTTTCTTGATAATAATATGTATGATGTGCCTTTTGCATTTTATGTCTTCCGAGGAGGGGGCAATGGAAAAGCAGGCACAGTTTGATGCGCTGACGGAGCTTCCAAATCGTTTCTATATGATGGCGAAGCTTAAGAATCTTTTTGAGGCTGAGAAGCAGGGGGAATATTTCCTTGCGATGATTGATATTGATGATTTTAAGAAAATTAACGATTCATTCGGACATAATGTAGGAGATGATGCACTTAAGATACTCGCTCGTACTATCGTAAGCAAGGCTCGAGGTGTTGAGCTTAGCTATTGCAGATGGGGAGGAGAGGAGTTTTTACTTCTTGGTAAATGTGTCGACGGAGAGGTGCCTAAGAATTTTCTCGATGAGCTTCGTGTGGAGATTAATTCAAAATCCTTCTGGACATCTAAGGGCAGCGGAAGGATGACAGTGACCATAGGTGCAGGGAAATATAAAGTGGGGCAGGATTACAAGGAATGGATTAATTTTGTTGACAAACAGCTTTATGTCGGAAAATGCACCGGTAAGAATAAGGTTGTATGCTGAGATATTTATAATGAAATTACAAATTTTAGTTGCATGAAGTCAATAACTGTGATAGAATATTGTCTGTTCGTAAGACGCCGGCATGTCGGAATGGCAGACGATGCAGACTCAAAATCTGTTGGGCGCAAGCCCGTGTGGGTTCAAGTCCCACTGCCGGCACTATTTGCAAAACCCCGTAAATCCAAGATTTTCAGTAAAATCAAGGGTTTGCGGGGTTTTTCTTTACTTACAATTTTTCAAAAAATTAAAGAAATTAGGGTACTTTTAAGAAAAATTTGCCCCAAAATTGTACCCAAAAAGGTACCCAAAAATCTGCCATATAGGCTGTAATACCAGATAGTAAACAGGAGCATTATGATGATAAAAAAGATTTATAAAAAATATGAAATTATATTCAATGTTGTATTATTCTCGATTTTTCCGATTGCGGCTTTTTATCTTATGGAGTTCTACGAACATAATCCTTTTGAAGAAGTCAGATTTATGGCGGGATTTTTTAATATTATTTTGTTTGAGCTGATTGCCTGGATTCTTTATTTTATTACGGGCAGGGCAAAGTGGGCACTTCGTGCAGTTTTTATTGTGGCCATGGTTTTTGGATTGATTAATCATTATGTTATGCTTTTCCGCTCGACTCCTTTTGTTCCATGGGATATTTTTTCAATTGGTACGGCGACAAGTGTTGCATCTAATTATGATTTCGCACCGACTGCAGGAGTAGTTGTTGTTACAGTTATATTTATAGCTCTTATTATGCTGATGCATTTTGTTGATTTCAGAATTAAGTGGAAATTCAGGTTCAGACTAATTCCGACTGTGCTTGGAATACTTGCGCTGTGCCTGTTTGTGAATGCCCTGCAGGATGAGGATTTCCAGACGGACAATTATCTGTATCCGTTTCTATTTACACCTGCATATATGACAAAGGTGAATGGAATGGCGGTGACCTTTGCGATGGATCTTAAGTTTGTGGCGGTTGATAAGCCTGATGGGTATAGCAGACAGAAGGCTAAGGAGCTGCTTGACAGCTATTCCGGTACAGATGATAATTCAGATGCAGCTAATAATACTGCAATTACAGATAAAAGTGATTATCCGAATATTATAGTTGTGATGGATGAGGCATTTTCAGACCTGTCAGTGCTCGGTGATTTTGATACAAATACAGACTATATGCCGTTTGTACACAGTCTTGAAAAGGGCAATGAGAACACTATAACAGGATATCTGAATACGTCTGTATGCGGTGGAAATACCGCTGATACTGAGTTTGAGTTTCTGACAGGCAATACGATGGCTTTTCTGCCGGTAGGAAGCATTCCGTATCAGCAGTATATAAAGAGTAAGACACCTTCTCTTGCAAGCTATCTAAAGAGTATAGGTTACGCAACGTATGCACAGCATCCGTACTATAGCAGTGGATGGAACAGGGATACGGTCTATCCTCTTTTGGGATTTGATAATCTTTCGTTTATGCAGGATTATTCTAATCAGAGGTTTGTGCGCGAATATATAAGTGATGAGACATCCTTTGATAAGATTATTGAGACCTATGAGAATAAACCGGATGGCCAGCCGGCATTTATATTCAATGTCACTATGCAAAACCATGGCGGATACACAAATACTTACTACGGCTTTGATAATACGGTGACAGCAGATAAGCTTAATAATTCTGCACTTGACCAGTATCTTTCATTGATTAAGCTGACAGACGAGGATTTAAAGAACCTCATTGAATATTTCTCAAATGTGGATGAGAAAACCATAGTGGTATTTTTCGGTGATCATCAGCCAAATGATACTGTGGCAAGCTCTGTTCTTGCAGCAAACGGCATGGATTATAACAATTTATCCAATGAAGAGCTTAAGCTGCGTTATCAGGTGCCGTATGTTATCTGGGCAAATTATGATATTGATGAGGCTGCAGGAAAAGACACGAGCGTCAATTATCTGGCTGCAAACGTACTTAAAGCGGCAGGTGTGCCGACAAATGACTACCAGAGCTTTCTGCTTAAGCTGCAGGAGGAGTATCCTGTTATATCAGCGGTACGCACGGATAAAACTGCAGATAAGACATTAGATAAAGCATCAAATAAATCAGACAAGGCAACCGGAAGTAAAAAGAATCAGGCCGACTCGGATATGCTAAACAATTATAAGATTTTGCAATATTACAGACTGTTTGACTGGGAGGGCAAGTGATGAATTTTGTTAAAAAGCATCCACTTTTGACAGCGTTTTTAATTCCATTTTTCATATGTATAATCATCTGTATAGGAAACGGTGTGTATCCATTTGGCGATTACTGCCTTTTGCATATGGATTTGTATCACCAGTATCTGCCTTTCTTTAATGAGCTGTGGGAAAAGCTAAGAAATGGTGCGAGCCTCATGTATACATGGAATATCGGGCTTGGCAGTGATTTTGTATCGGTATTTGCCTATTATCTGGCGAGTCCGTTAAACTGGCTTGTGGTGCTTTTTCCAAAGAGCCATATTATTGAGTTTATCGAGCTGCTAATCATTTTTAAGATTTCGCTTAGCGGAGCAACATTTTTTTATTTTCTGAAGGAACACTTTGTACTTCTTGGAAAGGATAACAGGTATCATAATAGTACATTTGTGCCGGCATTTGTTTTTTCTACGGCATATGCGCTTTCCGGCTTTGTAGCTGCGTATAGCTGGGATGTCATGTGGATGGATGTTGTGGCGGTTGCACCGCTAGCGATAGTAGGACTTGAGAAGCTTGTGCGGGACAAAAAGCCGGTGCTTTACTATGTATCACTGGCACTTTGTATATTGTCAAACTATTATCTGAGCATCATGCTTTGCATCTTTTTGGTATTCTGGTTTGCATGGCTTTTCTTTACGCAAAATGGCGGTAAAATGGCTGCAATTGTGAGATTTGCCGTTTACTCGCTTTTGGCTGGAGGCACTGCGATGGTGCTAATCATCCCGGAGCTTATCATTTTAAGCTACAGCGGTTCATCGGGGATTGAGTTTCCAAAGCAGATAGAGTGGTATTTTAATATATTATCGGAGGTCGGCAGGATGTGCACGACAGCAAGCGTCTATGAGGGGGCAGAGAACTGGCCGAATCTGTATGCCGGAGCCTTTAGTGTGATGCTTTTGATACTGTTTGTGCTCAACAAAAGGATTAAACCGAAGAAAAAAATAGCTCCTGTTTTGTTTGTGCTTTTTTTCATGGCAAGCTTTGCCAATAAACAGCTTGACTTTATATGGCACGGACTGCATTTTCCGGATTCGCTGCCTGGCAGACAGTCGTATCTGTATGCATTTCTTGTATTGACCATAGGCTATGCTACAGTAAGAAAGTGGCGTGGCATAAGATTGTGGCATATTGGCGTGGCAGTGGTATTTGCATCGGCGCTTATGGCAGTAAGCACGATGTTTGCCGATGAGGCTGTGACAGAGTATTATGCAGTTATCATAAGCATATTGTTTATTGCGCTGTACGGCATTATGACAGTACTTTTAAAGCTTGCAGCAAGGAAAAACAGGGAGCTTTTGATGGTCATAACATGCGGTATTGCGATTGTGGAGCTGGCTGTCAATATGGCTGTGACAGGACTTGGATGTACCGGCAGAAGCAGCTACAATGCCAGTGTGGAAGATATGCAAAAGGCTCTTAAGCTGGCAAAAGAGGATGCAGCTGACAACGATGTACCATTTTACAGAGTTGAGGATACAGGCCGACTTACTAAAAATGATGGCACACGATACGGCTATGCTTCCGGAACACAGTTTTCTTCCCTGATGAATATAAATGTGAGCCATTTTTATCAGGCGCTTTATATGGAGGGAGGCAAGAATTTCTACTGCTATAACGGTGCCACACCTGTCACGTCAGCCATGCTTTCGGTCAGATATATGGTTACGAAATCAATACAGCCACAAAATGAGCTGATTACACTTGTGGGAAAATGTGGAAATCACTATCTGTATCGGAATAACTACACGCTTCCGCTTGGGTTTATGATGGATGAGGGAGTGATTGATGAGTGGAAGCCATCCTCGTCATCGAAAATCTATTCGATTAATTCCCTTGGCAGGCTCCTTGGCGCAGCAGATGATACGCTGACCCTGACAGAGTGCATTCAGGACGAAAATCCGGGAACTACGACTCTCACCTTTGACCATAACGGACATTATTATGCGGCATACGATTCGTGCAGCACTGACAGTCTGACCTTCAGCCACGGAGAGTATGAGACCACATACTCGAAGACCACTCACAGGTATCTGTTTGACCTGGGATACGTGAAGGCGGGGGAGACAGTTTCCGTCACAAACACTGATGCCGATGCTGTACGATTTAACGTATACGAGCTTTCCATTGCTGCAGTTGAGAGTGCTTACAATACACTCAATGAGCAGACACTCTCGGTGGATGATTTTTCAGATACACACATAAGCGGACACATTGATGTGAAGCAGGCAGGACAGCTTGTGCTTTCTATTCCGAGTGAAAAGGGCTGGACTATGAAGGTGGATGGGAAGGATGCAGAGTATGAGGATTTTTCCGATACCTTTGTGAGCATTCATCTGGATGAGGGAGAGCATGAGATAGAGCTAAATTATGAGACACCGGGGCTTAAGGCAGGTGCAGCTATAAGCGCAGGCTGTGTGGGTGTCTTTCTACTGCTTTTATTATTGCGTCAAATAGTTAAGAGACGCAGCCGTTTAAAGTTTAAAGCGAACAGTGACAGATAGCGAATGCACTGACAGACAACGCATACTGTTCATTTATGCGAAACACAGAATGTTCAAATTGTAATAGTATAATTCAATAATAAAAATAAAACAGGAGATTAACAAAATGAATAAACAAAACAAAAAAATCGCACAGGAAAAAAGAAGAATCGAGAGAGAGAAGGCAGAAAAGAAGGCAAAGGTTGTGAATCTGCTGAAATTCTGGGTGCCGGTAGTGGCAGTCGTTGTGGTAGTCATAGTGCTAATCTGGGCAGTTGCGACATCGGGCGGTTCATCGTCAAAGGGCACTGCCGGTACGCAAGCTGCATCACAGACTACAGAATCTCAGGCATCCGAGACACAAAGCAGTGATTCACAGACCAAGGCAGCAACACTGAATACAGAGACTGACACGGTTGCAGAAAACGGAGATAAGGTAAATATTGATTACACCGGATATATGGACGGAGAAAAATTCAAGGGTGGAAGCACTGATGGACAGGGCACAGACCTGGTGCTTGGCTCAGGCAGCTATATAGATGGCTTTGAGGACGGAGTGGTAGGTCACAAGGTGGGAGAAACCTTTGATTTAAACCTGAAATTTCCGGATGATTATAAGGTAAATACGGAGCTTGCCGGAAAGGATGTTACTTTTGAAGTGACACTCAACGGCGTATACAAATAAAGAGGATAATACACATATATGGAAAAATCGTTTGAAGATGTACTGGTACAGTTTTATATTGACCAGTACAGGGAGAATGCGAAGAGAAGTACAGGTAAACCTGTAAAGCTGGCACACTATATTCACAGGCTCAATAGCAAAGCAAAATCAATTAAATATGCGCGATTTTCAAAAAATGAGACTGTGGCACTCGACAAGCTGCATCAGGAAATAAAAAGGCTTGCATTGATTACCTACTATTCAAACAATAAGAATGCAAAGCATATTTTAAATAGAGAAATCATTCCGCAGATCGTCAGGGTGGATATGGAGCAGTTTGATGAGAAGGAAGCAGAGTATCTCACAGAAGATTTTTTAAAGCTTTTGCGTAAGGAGTATATAGGTGCGATATGTACAAGGAGCATGAAGGCGCTTTACAATGAGTACCGCAGCAAGGAGCTTAGAAGAGAGATTGTCACGCTGGTTCCGGCTCGGCCGGAGCTGGAGTTTCCAAAAGCACAGAGCATGAAAAGGCGCTTCATACTCCATATAGGCCCGACTAACAGCGGTAAGACATATCAGGCACTTGAGAGGCTTAAGCTGGCGCAAAATGGAGTGTATCTGGGACCGCTTCGCCTTCTGGCACTTGAGGTATATGAGAAGATGAATGATGCAGGCATACCATGCACCATGCTCACAGGCCAGGAGTGTCTTGAGGTATCAGACAGCAGAATTACAGCATCGACAGTGGAGATGCTTGACTGTGATAAGGAATATGATATCGCAGTGATTGATGAGGCACAGATGGTTGCAGATGATGACAGGGGACATTCGTGGACCAGGGCAATTCTTGGTACACTTGCAGGAGAGATTCATATATGCATGAGCCCGGTGGCAAAGGATGTTGTCATTCATCTGATTAATCTTTGCCATGACGAGTATGAGATAAGGGAGTATGAGAGAAAGACAGCTCTAAAGCTGGAGGATAAGCCGTTTTCATTTCCACAGGATGTGAAGGATGGCGATGCCTTTATCGTATTTTCAAAGAAGTCGGTACTCAATATAGCAGGGCGTCTGGAGGAAAACGGCATAAAGCCAAGTGTCATATACGGAAGTCTGCCACCGGAAATAAGGCGCAGGCAGATGACGCTTTTTAATGAGAAAAAGACACAGGTTGTCGTGTCAACAGATGCTATAGGAATGGGACTCAATCTGCCGGTCAGAAGAATTGTATTTCTGGAGGTGGAAAAGTTTGATGGAGTATCAAGACGTCCACTTGTCATCTCTGAGATAAAGCAGATAGCGGGCCGTGCAGGCAGATTTGGTCTGTATGATACAGGCTATGTGACAGCTTTGGGACAAAAGAATCTGAATTATCTGAAGAATACGCTAAATATACCGGAGCAGGATATTGATATAGTAAGTCTTGGCTTCCCGCAGGTGCTCCTTACAATGGATGCGCCGCTTGATGCGATAATTAAGCTCTGGCATGAGGCAGAGCCATCAGCACCGTTTAGGAAAATCAATGTCGATGAGATATTGTTTTTGTATGGATATGCGTATAAGGAGCGATACTTTATCGCGGATTTTGATGACAAATATCTGCTTTATAAGATGATTACATGTCCTATAGATATAAAGGACAGGGAGCTTGTCAGACAATGGCTGCGCTACTGCATGTCGTATACATCTGATATCTCTCTCGACAAGCCTGATAAGCATTCAAAGTATCAGGGGCTCATGAAATACGAATCCTATTACAAAAAGCTTGATTTGTACTATCAGTTTTCAGTCCGCATGGGCAAAATTGTGGATGAGGACTGGCTTGATAACGAGCGCGACAAAACACAGGCCAAGATCATGCAGCTTCTTGCAAAGAGTAAGGATGAGTATATAATCAGATGCCGCTATTGCGGAAGAATACTTCCGATTGGCAATTCCCGTAATATTTGCAGGGACTGCTACAGCATGATACGCAGGTAGAGGGCAATAACCGGTTTAATATTGTTATGCGCTATAGTGTTAATTTTTGAGTGATTATTGAGTGATTACAGTCAAGCCGTTGAATTTAGCTGTCCAATGTGGCATAATAGAAATAAGACCAAAATATGAATGGAGGAATTTTTTATGGCAAATAATGAGTTACAGATTGCCGGCTCACAAGGCGAGCTTAGAATCCGTCCTTACGAGCACCACGCAAAGTATTATGAAACAGATCAGATGGGTATAATCCACCATTCAAACTATGTCAAGTGGATGGAAGAAGCAAGACTTGATTTGATGGATCAGATAGGACTCAACTACAGGCAGATGGAGGATATGGAAATCATAAGTCCGGTGCTGTCGATATCGGTAGAGTATCACAGTATGGTACATTTTGATGATACGGTTGTTATCTACACAAAGCTGCTTAAGTATAACGGAATCAAGATGGAGCTTGAGTATGTCATGAAGGACAAAGAGACCGGCGAGCTTCGAACTACTGCAAAAAGCAGCCATTGCTTTTTGAACAAATCCGGCAAACCAATCTCATTAAAGAGAATGTATCCGGAATTAGATACGAAATTTTTTGAATTTAAAGAGGCATAATAAAATGATACAGGATAGATTAAAAGCATTGAGAAGTGAGATGGCAAAGAGGGGCATCTCGCTGTATGTGGTACCTACTGCTGATTTTCATGAGTCAGAGTATGTAGGAGAGCATTTTAAGGCACGCAAATATATTACAGGCTTCACGGGCTCAGCAGGTACCGCAGTCATCACTATGGATGAGGCCGGACTATGGACAGACGGCAGGTATTTTGTGCAGGCAGCTGCGCAGCTTAAGGATACCACTGTAAAGCTCTTTAAGATTGGCGAGGAGGGCGTACCGACAGTTGATGAGTATATAAAGGATACTCTTTCGGATGGCGGTGTAATAGGCTTTGACGGCAGAGTGATAAATGCCGCATGGGGCAAAAGGCTTTCTGAAATCGCAAAAGAAAAGCACGGCAGCATGTATGTAAATGAGGATCTGATTGACCTTATATGGACTGACAGACCACCTATGTCAAAGGAAGCTGTCATGATTTTTGACAATAAATATACCGGTGAGGATATAAGCTCAAAGCTTAAAAGAGTCAGAGAGCAGATGGCAAAAAAGGGTGCAACACTTCATCTGATGTCATCACTTTACGATATAGCCTGGCTTTTAAATGTCAGGGGAGGCGACATAAGCTATGTGCCTGTAGTGCTTTCATACCTGGCATTGTCACAGGACAGCTGCATATGGTTTTTGCAGGAAGAGGTTGTGACAGAGACTCTTAAGGCATACCTCGATAAGAATGGTATACAGACAAGACCTTACGATGATTTTTATGAATATGTTAAGCATATTGATGAAAAAGAGACAGTGCTTTTAAATACATCGATTGTAAATTACCGCATCTGCGACAGCCTGCCGGATGGTGTTAAGGTGATTGATGCGGAGGATCCTACAGTTGTCATGAAGGCCGTAAAGAATGAAGTACAGCTTGAAAATCTGCGCAAGGCGCATTTAAAGGATGCAGTTGCGATGTGCAAGTTCATGTACTGGCTTAAGACAAATATAGGTAAGATACCAATGACAGAGATTTCGGCTTCAGATTATCTTGCATCGCTTAGAGCAAAGCAGGAGGGCTTTCTTGATTTGAGCTTTGCCACAATATGCGGATATGCTGATCATGGTGCTATTGTGCATTATTCTGCAACAGAGGAGTCTGACAGGCCGCTTAAGCCGGAAAGTTTTTTACTGGTTGATTCAGGCGGACATTATCTGGAGGGAACCACAGATATCACGAGAACCTTTGCGTTAGGACCGGTGACTGACGAGATGAAGGATATGTTTACGAGAGTTTGCCGCTCAAATATGAACCTGGCAAATGCAAAGTTTAAGGAGGGCTGCTCGGGCCTTAACTTTGATATTCTGGCAAGAGAGCCTTTATGGGAGATTGGCATGGACTACAATCACGGCACCGGACACGGTGTGGGCTATGTGCTCAATGTGCATGAGGGACCAAACAGCTTTCACTGGAAGCAGTACCCGGGCAGAACTGCAGAGCGTGTGATAGAAGAGGGCATGGTCACTACAGACGAGCCGGGCATCTATTTAGAGGGCAAATTCGGTATTCGTACAGAGAATGAGCTGATTTGCCGAAAGGGTGAGAAAAATGAGTATGGCCAGTTCATGTATTTTGAGAATCTGACCTATGTGCCTATAGATCTCGATGCGATTGATCCAAATCAGATGACAGACAGGGAAAAAGGATACCTGAATGCTTATCATGCGAGAGTTTATGAGCTTGTTTCACCATTTTTGAATGATGAGGAGGCCCAGTGGCTCAAGAAATATACAAGAGCTATTTAACGTTACTGTTTGCACTGTAGTGTGACCGGCAGCGATTACAACAATATTATAATTGACAGTAAGGAAAGTATCAAAATGAGTGAAAAGCTTGTACTTATAGACGGACACAGTATTTTAAACAGGGCATATCACGGGCTGCCTGATCTGACAAATTCAGAGGGGCTTCACACAAATGCAGTCTATGGATTTTTGAATATCATGTTCAAGATCCTTGACGAGGAAAAGCCTGACTATCTGACGGTGGCATTTGATGTGCATGCGCCGACGTTTCGCCACAGGATGTTTGATGCGTACAAGGGCACGAGAAAGCCTATGGACGAGGAACTCAGGCAGCAGGTGCCTATGATAAAGGAAATGCTTACTGCCATGGGCATAAAAATCGTGGAAAAGGAAGGCTATGAGGCCGACGATATACTTGGAACTTTATCTGTCAGGGCAGAAAAGGCCGGTATGGATGTCGCTATCATTTCCGGAGACAGAGACCTTTTGCAGCTTGCGACTGACCATGTCATGGTAAGGATTCCAAAGACCAAAAAGACAGGAACCGAGATAGAAAACTACAATACAGCAGATGTTATCGAAAAGTACGGCGTCACTCCAAAGGAGTTTATCGATGTAAAGGCTCTGCAGGGGGATACGTCTGATAATATTCCCGGGGTACCCGGTATCGGCGAAAAGACAGCAGGCGCACTTATAGCAAAATATCACTGTATAGAGGCAGTACATGAGGACGCTGAGAATGTAAAGCCGCCAAGGGCTTCAAAGAATATAGTGGAGTATTGGGAGCAGGCGCTTATGAGCAAGGAGCTTGCTACAATCATACTTGATGCGCCGGTTGACTATGAATTTGCTGATGCAAAGCTTAGTGGAGGAGTAGAGTCACTCTACACTGAGGAAGCCTTTTTACTGTGCAAAAGATATGAATTCAAAAACATGCTGTCGCGGTTTAACGTGGAGGCTCCTAAAAACAATGCCGAGGAGCATTTTGTGATAGTAAGGGACTTAAAGACTGCAGAGAGTGTGTTTGAGAAGGCAAAGGACAAGGAGGTCGCTTTTGCGGTAGTACCGGGAGAGTCTTTGGGAAACAGCGAAAGTGATGGACAGCTAAGTCTGTTTTCGGAGCCGGTTTCTAACGATTATCTTGCTGTTTCGATTTGTTTTTCAGAGGAGGACATATATTTTATCTGTACAGGTGATGAGATTTCAAGCAGCTTCCTCGATGAAAAACTAAATAACCTGGAAGTAAAGTCATGGATATCACCGGATTTAAAGACGAATCTGCACAGATTTAAGAGCAGAGAGATAAAGGCAGATGACAGAGGCAGATATTTTGACATGATGGTGGCTGCATACCTTATCAATCCGCTTGTCGGGGAGTATCCCTATGATGCGGTTGCAAAGGACTATCTGGGGCTTATGCTCTCATCTAAAAAGGATTATCTGGGGAAGCTTGATTTTACTCAGATGATGAAGGAGGATGAGAAAAAGGCAGTGGACTGTGCCTGCTACGAGGTGTATACTGCCTGGAAATCAAAGCCGGTTCTTTTGCAGAAGCTAAAGGAAATGGATATGCTCACGCTTTATAAAGATATCGAGCTCCCGCTCGTTTTCGTGCTGTATGATATGGAAAATGAGGGTATAAGGGCTGATGGAATAAAGCTAAAAGAGTATGGAGACAAGCTTGCTGTTTCAATAGCTGAGCTTGAAAAGAAAATATACGAGGCAGCAGGTGAAGAGTTTAATATAAATTCGCCAAAGCAGCTTGGAGTCATTCTCTTTGAAAAGCTTGGACTTCCAAATGAAAAGAAGACAAAGACCGGTTATTCTACTGCGGCAGATGTGCTTGAAAAGCTGGCACCGGAGTATCCGATTGTTGCGGATATTCTGGAATACAGACAGCTCACAAAGCTAAAGAGCACATATGCTGACGGACTTTCGGGATATATTGCATCCGATGGCAAAATCCATACTACCTTAAATCAGACAATCACTGCGACAGGCCGTCTTTCAAGCACAGAGCCTAATCTGCAGAATATCCCGATAAGGATTGAGCTGGGCAAGCTTATCAGAAAGGTATTTCTGCCTGAGGATGGAGATTTGTTTGTTGACTCAGACTACTCGCAGATTGAGCTTCGAGTGCTTGCGGCGCTTTCCGGGGATGAAAGGATGATAGAGGCATTTAAGAATGGTCAGGATATCCACAGAAGTACAGCATCCCTTGTGTTTGACACACCGTTTGATGAGGTCACAGACCTTCAAAGACGAAATGCAAAGGCGGTAAATTTTGGTATCGTTTATGGCATCAGCGCGTTTGGTCTGTCTAACGACCTGGGGATTTCAAGGAAAGAGGCACAGGGCTATATAGACAGCTATTTTGTCAAATATCCAAAGATTAAGGAGTTTTTGGATCAGACGGTTTTGGATGCCAAGAAAAACGGCTATACAAAGACTATGTTTGGGCGTATCAGACCGATTCCCGAGCTGAACTCGAGCAATTTCATGCAAAGACAGTTTGGAGAGAGAGTTGCGATGAACTCACCTATTCAGGGTACAGCAGCCGATATCATAAAGATTGCCATGATACGTGTGCATGACAGGCTTCTTGACGAGGGCTTAAGGTCAAGACTTATCCTTCAGGTGCATGATGAGCTTTTAATTGAGACAAAGGAAGCTGAGAAGGATAAAGTGATTAAGCTTCTGGAGAAAGAGATGCGTGGCGCGGTAGATATGAAGGTGTCCATGGAGGTGGGCACCGAGTGCGGCTATGACTGGTATGACGCGCATTGATGACAGAAAAGGAAAAAGTATGATTTTTATAGGAATAACAGGTGGTGTAGGTGCCGGAAAGTCGGCAGTGCTTGACTATCTTAAAAAGCTTAAGGGTGTAAGGGTCATGCTCTCCGATGAGATAGCCCATGAGCTGATGGAGCCGGGAAGCGACTGCTACAACAGATTAAAGAAATTGTTTGCGGAGGAACCGATATGGCTTGAGGATGGGCATTTTGACAGACCGGCACTTGCCAAAGTGATTTTTTCGGATGACGAAAAAAGGGAGCTCTTAAACGAAGTAGTGCATCCTGCAGTAAAGGAATATGTGCTTAATGCGGTTAAAGAGGCAAAAAAAGACGGTCTTTTCATGCTTGTACTTGAAGCGGCACTCCTTATAGAGGAGGGATATGGTGAAATTTGCGACGAGCTGTGGTATATTTATGCAAGTGAAGAGGTCAGAAGGAAAAGACTTAAGTCAACACGAGGCTATTCAGATGAGAAGATAGACAGCATCTTTGCAAGCCAGCTCAAAGAAGATGAGTACAGAAGGCACTGCAGGGAGGTTATCGATAATAACGGAGATATCGAAAACACGATAGCTTCGATAAATAAAGCGCTTAGCAAATACAAGGAGTAGTGGAAATGAACAATGTATTCGGTTTGGATATTGGTACAAGAAATGTTGTAGGAACTGTCGGCTATCAGACTGATGACAAGGAATTTGTGGTTACAGCACAGTATGTGAAGGAGCATGAGACCAGAGCGATGCTTGACGGTCAGATACATGATATAGGCAGGGTGGCAAAAACCATTAAGGAAGTAAAGGACGAGCTTGAAAAACAGACAGGACAGCCACTTGAAGAGGTGTGTATAGCAGCCGCAGGACGAGTATTAAAGACTGTCACGACGCATGTGGAGTATGAGTATGCGCAGGAGTCTGTGGTGACCGGCGAGGATGTCCATACGCTTGACCTGCTTGGCATAGAAAAAGCACAGGAGGCACTCAAGGAGGTTAACGATACAAGCTATAAGTTTTACTGCGTGGGATATTCTACAGTCAAATTCTTTTTGAATGATGAGGTGTTTATCAGCCTTGAGGGTCATAAGGCCAATAAAATAGGCGAGGATATCATAGTTACATTTCTGCCGGAGGATGTGGTAGACGGACTGTATGCGGCAGTGGGACAGGCCGGGCTTAGTGTAGCCAATATGACATTGGAGCCTATCGCCGCTATCAATGTGGCAATTCCGGAGAACTATCGTATGCTTAATATCGCACTTGTCGATGTGGGAGCCGGAACGAGTGATATCTCAATCACAAGAGACGGAAGTATCATAGCCTATGGCATGATACCGCATGCAGGCGATGAGCTGACAGAAGTTATTGTGCAGCATTTCCTCGTGGATTTCAATATGGCGGAGAGCATCAAGCTTCAGTCTACGACAAGTGATACGGTTACATACAAGGATATCATGAGCATCGAGCACACAATTCCTGCAAAGGATGTCTGGGATGTGGCAGCACCTGTTGTTGATAATATTGCACAAGAGGTATCGGCTAAAATCAGAGAGCTAAACGGTGACAAAACAGTGAGTGCCTGCTTTGTAGTCGGAGGCGGGGGCAAGATACACGGCTTCACGGAAAAGCTTGCGGAAGACCTTGACCTGCCGGAGGAAAGAGTCGCTCTAAGAGGTGAGGAAGTGCTTGGCGATGTGACCTTTGAGCAGGAGGATATTAAGAAGGATCCGCTTCTTGTCACTCCAATTGGTATATGCCTGAATTATTATGACCAGAGAAATAATTTTATCATGGTCAGATTCAACGGTGAGAGAATAAAGCTCTATGACAATAACAGGCTTACAATAGTCGATGCGGCGCTTCAGGCGGGATTTCCAAACGATGAGCTGTTTCCAAAGCGTGGCACCCCGATAAACTTTACGGTAAATGGTGTGGCAAGACTTGTAAGAGGCGAAGCAGGAGAGGGCGCAGTGGTGACCATGAACGGAAAGCCTGCAAGCATCAATACACCACTTGAGCCAAACAGTGAGATAATCATAGAGCCGTCCACAGCAGGAGAGGCAGCAGTGTATAAGATATCGCAGCTTGATGAGTACAATCATTCTGTCATTACTTTTATCATAAACGGCAGAAGGGTTTCATGTCCTAGGTTTGTCCAGGTAAACGGAGAGCTTGAGCCGGAGGATTACAGCATCAGGGAAAATGATGTGATTGAGACAAGAAATTACTATACAGTGCGCCAGATTGCGCAGTTTATGGACCTCGTTATTGACACAGACCAGATGATATTTGTAAACAATGAAGAGGCTGATCTCGACACTCTCGTATATGAAAATTTCTCTGTTGAGTGGAAAACAGATGAATATGGTGTTGCAAGAATCGACAATAACAATTATAATGACACACAAGAGTCTGACAACACAGTAGCCAGAACCTCAGAGCAGATGATGAATCAGGTGCTCGATGAGCTGCATGATGATTTTGCTAAAGAAGCTGAGGCATCTGCTGTGCCGGAAAACGAACTGTCGGAAAATGAATTGCCAAAAAATGATATACAGGAAGAAATACACGAAGAAGACTCATCAGAAAATACAATTACAGTAATTGTAAACGGTGAGCCTGTAGAGTTGTCCGGCAAGGATACATATATATTTGTCGATATATTTACCCATATCTCATTTGATTTACAGGCAGGAAAGGGCAGGGCAATAGCCACTGTAATAAATGGCAGAGATGCCCAGTTTTCCGAGGAGCTTCATGAGGGAGACAAAATAGAATTATACTGGAAAGAGAATTAATATGTTAGAATTATGCAGCATTGCCAGCGGCAGCAGTGGAAACTGTATATGCGTGGGTACGGATGATTGTCATGTGCTCATAGACGCGGGCATCAGCGGTAAGAAAATAGAAAACGGACTGAATGAATTTGATATGACTGCCACAGATATGCAGGGGATTCTCGTGACACATGAGCATATAGACCATATCGCAGGGCTTGGGGTCATGGCAAGGCGCTATCATATTCCGATTTATGCAACAAAGGCCACAATCGGGGCCATAAAATGTACCAAATCCGTTGGAAATATAGATGATGAGCTGTTTCATCCTATTGAGGCAGGCGTCGATTTTACAATAGGCGATATAGAGTTTGAGCCGCTTCACATATCACACGATGCGGCTGATCCTGTCGCTTACAGATTTAAAAACGAAAATCATGCGATGGCGGTCGTGACAGACCTTGGCACGTATGATGATGCACTGGTTTCAAAGCTTCAGAACCTGGATGGGCTGCTGCTTGAAGCCAATCATGATATAAATATGCTCCAGACAGGGGCATATCCGTATCCGCTCAAGCGCAGAATCATGGGTGACAGCGGACACTTGTCGAATGAGAGAAGCGGGCAGTTGTTATGCGAGCTTCTTCATGATAAATTTGGCTCAGTAATACTGGGACACCTTAGTAAAGAAAACAACTACGAAAAGCTGGCGTATGAAGCTGTCAGGCTTGAGGTCACAATGGGAGACAATCCATATAAGGCAAGTGATTTCCCTATGTATGTGGCTAAGAGGGATGGGGCATCAGACCGCATAGCCGTAGAATAAGAGAACAGGAGAATAAGTTGTTATGGATAACACAAAGAACAAAGTAATCATCACAGTTGTCGGAAAAGACACAGTAGGAATCATCGCAAAGGTATGTACATATCTGTCAGAGGGCAGTGTAAACGTGCTTGATATCTCACAGACTATCGTTTCAGGTTATTTCAACATGATGATGATTGTTGATATGGCAAATGCTACAGCTTCATTTGCAGAGATTTCTGACCAGCTTGATGCACTTGGAGAAGAAATTGGTGTAACAATAAAGTGTCAGAAGGAAGAAATCTTTGAGATGATGCATCGAATCTAGTTTAGCATAAAAATGTCATACACAGTTAAAGGAGAACAGCAAAATGATAAATATTGGTGAAGTAATTGAGACCAATGACATGGTGGAGAAGGAAAATCTTGACGTGCGTACAATCACACTCGGTATCAGCCTGCTCGACTGTATAGACTCAGACCTTGCAAAGGTAAATGAGAATATCTACAACAAGATTACAACACTTGCAAAGGATCTTGTAGCAACAGGAAAAGAGATAGAGAACAACTACTGTATCCCTATCGTAAACAAACGTATTTCAGTTACACCTATCGCCCTTGTCGGCGGTGCGGCCTGCAAGAGCTCAGAGGATTTTGTTACCATAGCAAAGACACTCGACAAGGCGGCAAAAGAGGTGGGAGTCAACTTCATCGGTGGATACTCAGCACTTGTGTCAAAGGGCATGACAAAGGCGGATGAGCTTTTAATCAGATCCATCCCTCAGGCAATGCTTGAGACAGACCTGGTATGCAGCTCTGTAAATGTTGGCTCTACAAAAACCGGAATCAACATGGATGCAGTAAAGCTGATTGGCGAGATGATAAAGGAGACAGCAGAGGTGACAAAGCACCTTCCAGTATCAGGCTGTGCCAAGTTTGTAGTATTCTGCAACGCTCCTGATGACAATCCGTTTATGGCAGGAGCCTTCCACGGTGTGACAGAGGCAGATGCCATCATCAATGTAGGTGTCAGCGGACCGGGAGTAGTAAAGACAGCTCTTGAAAAGGTAAGAGGCGAGAACTTTGAGGTGCTCTGTGAGACAATCAAGAAGACAGCCTTCAAGGTTACACGAGTAGGACAGCTTGTGGCAAAGGAGGCTTCAAAGAAGCTTGGAGTGCCATTTGGAATCATAGACCTCTCACTTGCACCTACACCGGCTATCGGAGACTCTGTAGCAGATATTCTCTGCGAGATAGGCTTAGAGAGAGCCGGAGCTCCGGGAACAACAGCAGCACTTGCACTCTTAAACGATCAGGTGAAAAAGGGCGGTATCATGGCATCCTCATATGTAGGCGGACTCTCAGGTGCCTTTATTCCTGTATCAGAGGATCAGGGAATGATAGATGCCGTAAACGATGGTGCACTCACTCTCGAAAAGCTTGAGGCTATGACCTGTGTGTGCTCAGTGGGACTTGACATGATTGCAATCCCGGGCGATACAAAGGCCACCACAATTTCAGGAATTATCGCAGATGAGATGGCTATCGGTATGATAAACCAGAAGACAACAGCCTGCAGACTGCTTCCTGCAATCGGAAAGGATGTAGGTGATGTGGTAGAAATCGGAGGACTCCTTGGATCTGCACCGGTTATGCCGGTAAACAGATTCTCTTGTGATGCATTTGTAAACCGTGGAGGAAGAATCCCGGCACCTATTCACAGCTTTAAAAATTAGTAAATAATGGCATTGTTTACAAGCATGTACTTATAAGAATAGCTTATAAGTACATGCTTATTTTAAAGTGGTACTTGACAATGACAAAAATACATGCTTAAATAAAGACAGTTATATGACTGACGGAAGTGGATAACCACATGGAGTATAACAGTTGATTGCCGACCGTCTGGGCGCACATTTATATAAGTTTCCTGCAGAGCTTTATATTTTTATGTGTGTTCAGACGGTCTTTTTTATTCCGGCAGGCCCGAGTAATTTGGGAATGCAGACCACATTATCAGAAAACATGGAGGATGACATGGAAAGAGTATCATTAGCAAAGGAATTATCAAGCACAACATACCCTGGCAGAGGTATCGTAATCGGACGCACAAAGGATGGTAAGAAGGCTGTAACAGCATACTTTATCATGGGCAGAAGCGAAAACAGCCGCAACAGAGTATTTGTAGAGGATGGCGAGGGCATCAGAACACAGGCATTTGACCCTTCAAAGCTTGAGGATCCAAGTCTTATCATTTACGCACCTGTAAGAGTGCTCGGCAACAAGACAATTGTCACAAACGGTGACCAGACAGATACTATCTATGAGCTGATGGACAAGCAGCAGACATTTGAGCAGGCCTTAAGGACAAGAGAGTTTGAGCCTGACGCTCCTAACTATACACCTAGAATTTCAGGAATCATGCATATTGACAATGGTGAGTTCAACTATGCTATGTCAATCTTAAAGAGCAACAACGGCAATCCTGATGCATGCAACAGATATACATTTGCATACTCAGCACCGGTTGCAGGAGAGGGACATTTTATCCATACATATATGGGCGATGGAAATCCACTGCCAAGCTTTGAGGGTGAGCCTACATGGGTAGACATCGAGGGAGATATCGATGAGTTTACCGATATGGTATGGGAGAACCTTAACGAGGACAATAAGGTATCACTTTTTGTCAGATATATTGATATCGCAACAGGCGAGTATGAGAGCAGAATCGTAAACAAAAACAAATAAAACACTATATAAACGGTCAAATATACAAGATAAGCAGATAAAAACAGGAGAACAGAAAAATGCAGGAATACGAATTAAAATACGGATGTAACCCAAATCAGAAACCAGCCAGAATATTTATGAAGGAGGGAGAGCTTCCTATAAAGGTGCTTAACGGCAGAGCCGGATATATCAACTTCCTTGATGCCTTTAACGGATGGCAGCTTGTAAGAGAGCTTAAGAAGGCAACAGGTCTTCCGGCTGCAACATCCTTCAAGCATGTTTCACCGGCAGGTGCAGCAGTAGGACAGCCACTTTCAGATGTGGAGAAAAAGATTTACTGGGTTGATGACATGGATATCGAGTTTACACCACTTGCAAATGCATACATCAGAGCAAGAGGAGCTGACAGAATGTCATCATTTGGTGATTTTATCTCACTTTCAGATGTATGTGACAAGAGCACTGCACTTGTAATCAAGAGAGAGGTATCAGACGGTGTTATCGCTCCGGGCTACACAGATGAGGCTCTTGAGATTTTAAAGGCTAAGAAAAAAGGCAATTACTGTGTTATCGAGATTGACCCGTCATATGAGCCGGCACCTATCGAGAGAAAGGATGTATTTGGCATCACATTTGAGCAGGGCAGAAACGAGCTTCATATTGATGATGATTTCTTCTCAAATATTGTGACAGAGAACAAGGAGCTCACAGAGCAGGCTAAGATTGATCTGGCAATATCTATGATTACATTAAAGTATACACAGTCCAACTCTGTATGCTATGTAAAGGGCGGCCAGGCAATCGGTATCGGAGCAGGTCAGCAGTCTCGTATCCACTGTACCAGACTTGCAGGCTCAAAGGCAGACAACTGGTGGCTTCGTCAATCTCCACAGGTGCTTGGACTTCAGTTCGTGGATGGCATCAGACGTGCAGACCGCGACAATACTATCGACCTTTATATCGGTGAGGATTATATGGATGTGCTTGCAGAGGGCGAGTGGCAGAAGTTCTTCAAGGTAAAGCCGGACGTATTTACAGCAGAGGAGAAGAGAGCTTGGCTTGACAAGAATACAGATGTAGCACTTGGCTCTGATGCATTCTTCCCATTTGGTGACAACATTGAGCGTGCTCACAAGAGTGGCGTGAAGTATGTAGCCCAGCCGGGTGGATCTGTGAGAGATGACCATGTTATTGAGACATGTAATAAGTACGGTATGGTAATGAGCTTTACAGGAATCAGACTTTTCCATCACTAATCACAAGGTATAGCGGTTATTAAGCTGAATTTAAGCACAATAAGTAATTCAATAATAGGGGACTTCATGATATAATTACTGTATACATTTTACACAGTAGTTAATCATGGAGTCTTTTTATGTCATTACAGTTTATCACAGGTAATTCAGGAAACGGAAAAACAAAATATCTCTTTAACACGATAGTGAAAGAGGCAAAGGCACACCCAAGGGACAATTATCTTGTAATAGTGCCTGAGCAGTTTACAATGCAGACGCAGAGACAGCTTGTAGATTTGTCGGAGAATAAAGCCATCATGAATATAGATGTGCTAAGCTTTAAGCGCTTAGCCTACAGAGTGTTTGATGAGCTAGGAATCACAAATCTTACGGTGCTTGAGGAGACGGGTAAGAACCTTGTGCTCAGAAAGCTTGCGGCACAGGAGGCGGATAAGCTTGGCGTAATAGGCAGAAACTTAAACCGCATCGGCTATATAAGCGAGGTAAAGTCACTGCTTTCAGAGCTTGTGCAGTATAATATATCGCCTGAGGAGCTGGGAAGATATATTGATTCCGGCAGTCTGTCGGATACGCTTTCCGGCAAGCTTAAGGATGTGCTTGTGCTGTATGAAGCATTTGAGAAGTTCATGCAGGATAAATATATCACTGCAGAGGAAATACTTAATGTGCTTTGCAATGTGGCAGATGAGTCTGCCATTCTTAGAAATTCAGTCATTGCATTTGATGAATTTACTGGATTTACACCCATACAGAACCAGCTCATCAAAAAGCTCTTTGTTATTTCAAAGAAAATATATGTAACGCTCACAATAGACTGTCGTGAGGATATCTTTAAGAGCAGGGGCATGCAGGAGCTGTTTGACATGCCAAAAAGGACAGTGAAATCACTCACCGAAATGGCAGCGTTTTATGGCATAGAAGTCGAGGAACCTATTATCCTTGATAAAAACTACCGGCTTGCAGAAAACGAGGAGCTAAGCTTTATGGAACAGCAGCTTTTCAGGAAACAAAGACGCTCCTTTGAAAAAGCACCAAAGCACATTCATATAGACTGTCTGCGTGACCCAAAGCAGGAGCTGACAAAGATAGCCAGAAGAATTAATGAGCTTGTAAGGAACGAAAACCTGCGTTACCGCGATATTGCTATAGTCACAGGGGATGTGAATATATATGCAGGTTATGTGCGTGAAATATTTGATAAATACAATATTCCTTACTTTATCGATGCCACACAGGAGATACTTTTCCATCCGTTTATTGAGTTTATCAGGTCAATTCCTGATATTGCGGCACAAAATTTCTCGGCAGATGCGGTGTTCAGATTTTTGCGGTGCGGCTTTACGGAGCTTTCGGACAGTGAAATAGATGTACTTGAAAACTACGTGCTCGCCTGTGGAGTAAGAGGTAAAAGCGCATGGGACAAAAAGTGGGTCAGGCTGCCAAAGCATAAGGCAGGCTATGACATTGAGCTTTTAAACCAAAGCAGGGAGTATATAATGGAGCTGCTAAAGCCGGTATATCAGGTGTTTTCCGATAAAAAATCAACGGTAAAGGACTATGTGCTCGCTATATATAAGCTGATAGTTTTGCTTGATATACCTGATAAGCTTGAAAAAAAGGAGCAGGCACTGCTTGATGCGGGGGACCAGACCGCATCAAAGGAATATGGACAGATATACAAAATAGTCATGCAGCTCTTTGAAAAATATGTGGCGGTGTTGGGCGATGAATGCATGGATGCAGAGGAATTTACACAGATACTGGATGCAGGACTGGATGCGGCAGATGTAGCAGTCATACCACCGGGATATGACACAGTGACCATCGGAGATATTGAGAGAACGCGTCTGACCAACATAAAGGTCATGTTTTTTGCAGGCGTAAACGATGGGATTGTGCCAAAGGCAGCAGGAAGGGGCGGCATCATATCACAGTATGAAAGAGAGGCTCTTAAGGAGCTGGATATAGAGCTTGCGCCCGGGGCAAGGGAGCAGGCATTTATACAGAGGTTTTATCTGTATCTGAACATGACAAAGCCATCCAGGGAACTTTATATCAGCTATACAAGGCTTGATAGTGAAAAAAAGGCAGCCCAGCCTTCATACCTCATAGGCATATTAAGGGGGATGTTTCCAAAGCTTGCAGTGACAGAGACAGAGGATGTGGAGCAGCTTGCAGACCTTTCGAGCATAAGAAGCGCCATGGATTATCTGCTGTCAAATGAGGTGGATGACAGATGGTGCGAGATTGCAGCAGCAGTGATGCTCTATGACGCATCAGTCAGTGGTGCAGGGGACGATAATGAAGTAGACGATAAAGAATTTACTCAAAAAAATTCTGTGGAGCGGCTCATCAATGCAAGGTTTGAGCATTATTCAAAGGATCCGATTAGCCGAAATGTGGCAAGAAGCATATACGGCAGACACATGGAGGGCAGTATCACACGCTTTGAGCAGTTTGCCAGGTGTGCATATGCGCATTTTTTAAATTATGGATTGAGGCTTACAGAGCGTGAGGAGAGCGGCTTTACATCCCTTGATATGGGTAATATATACCATGAAGCACTGGAAAGATACAGTAAGAAGCTTGATAGGGAGAGTACTGACTGGTTTAGCGTGACAGATGCAAAAAGGGATGAGCTTGCGATGGAAGCAATAAATGAGGTGATTGATGAGTATGCAGGCTTTGGTATATTTGATACGGCGGAAAGCCAACATTCGATATCACATATGAAGGCGGTCTTTAAGCAGACAGTATGGGCACTCACAACCCAGATACGAAGAGGCAGCTTTGTGCCTGAGAGGTTTGAGTTTTCCTTTTACGAGAGTCTTGATATGGCAAATGATGTGACGGTTGATATAAAGGGACGCGTGGACAGGACTGACACATATACGGATGAGGGCAGGCTTTTTGTGAAGGTACTGGATTACAAGTCGGGAAATACAGTTTTTGACCTGGTGAAGCTGTACTATGGCACGCAGCTTCAACTTGCAGTGTACATGGACGCTGTCATGGAACAAAAGAAAGAGGCGCTAAAGCAGGTAAGTGTGGAGCCGGGCGGTATGCTGTACTATCACATCGACGATCCTGTAATTGATTTAAAGGATGTGAATCCTGGCACGGAGCTTTCTGAGGAAGAAATCGATCAGATGATATTAAAGAAGCTCAAGCCTGATGGGCTTATCAACTCGGACGAAAAGGCATACAGAGGCATGGACAGGGACTTTGAGAAAAGCTCTGACGTAATCCCTGTCACCTTAAAAAAGGATCAGACACCGGCTGCAGGCTCAAAGGTGGCAAACGCCGAAGAGTTTGATGTGATAACAAGGTTTGCGCGAGAGAAGCTTCGCGAGATAGGAAGAGAAATATACGATGGAAATGTTGCCGTCAATCCTATCAAGAACAAGAAAATAGACAGCTGCGCATATTGCGCTTTTCAGGCCATATGCAGGTACGATTCAAGGATACCGGGCTTTAGCGAAAGAAGCTTTAATGGTGACAATAAGGAAGATGTACTTGATAAAATGCGTACACAGATTGCAGCGGCAGAGCATAAAGCATGCTATGGAGATAATAATATAAAGCCATAATCGGGAGACATAATATGGATGTTAAATGGACCAGTGAACAGAAAAAGGTTATAGATTTAAGAGACAGGGATATACTTGTATCGGCGGCAGCGGGCTCAGGAAAGACAGCTGTACTCGTTGAGCGTATAGTAAACAGAATATGTGTGGATAATCCGCCGGTGGATATCGACAGGATGCTTGTGGTGACGTTTACCAAGGCAGCAGCAGCTGAGATGAGGGAGCGTGTCAGCCGTGCCATAGACAGCTTGAAGGAGCAGAAACCGGACGATGAAAATCTGCAGAGGCAGTCGACACTGGTTCACAATGCGCTCATCACTACAATCGATTCGTTTTGTCTGTTTGTGGTGCAGAATAATTTTGCACAGCTTAATCTGGATCCTGATTTCAGAATCGGTGACCAGGCAGAGCTTAAGCTTATGCTAAAGGATGCTTTGGCACAGGTATTTGAGGACAATTATGCAAGAGAAGACAACGAGGCATTTATCAACCTTATAGATACCTACAGCAAGGGTAGAAATGACTCTGCCGTCAGGCAGATGGTGGAGGATATTTACTATAAGGCGGGCAGCTCATCATGGCCGAGAAAGTGGATGAACAGCCTCCTAAGGCTCTATGATATAAAGTCAGCCGAAGAGCTTGAGGACTCAGAAATCATTAAGGAGATAGTGGATTACAGCAGGGTGCTTTTGGAGGAGGCTGTTCAGGAGCTTACAATGGCGAAAGACCTGGCAGCAGCTACACCCGGGCTTGAAAAGTATGAGCTTACACTTTCAGAGGATATAGCACTGTTTGATGGAATGGCTGATGTGACAGGCTATGTCGGCATGCAGGAGTTCTTAAACAAAATATCATTTGGCAGAATTGCTGTCATCAGGAAATTTGACGGAGACGAGAAGAAAAAGGAGCGCGTGAAAAGCATGCGCGATGCTGCCAAGAAGACGGTAGACGGAATAAAGCAGAAATACTTTGGCATGTCAACCAAGCTCATGTATGAGCAGCTGGAGCGTCAAAGACCATTTGTTAAAGAGCTGATAAGGCTCTCACTCGAGTTTTATGATGCGATGGAGAATGTAAAAACAAGAAAAAGAGTATTTGATTTTTCTGATATTGAGCATTTTGCGCTTCGTATACTGGTGGATGAACAGACACTGGAGCCCACAGAGACAGCGCGTGAGTTTTCAAAACATTTTGAGGAAATAATGATTGACGAGTATCAGGACTCAAACCAGGTGCAGGAGGATATACTCAGAGCTATCTCGAGAGAGCGCCAAGGAGTCGGAAACATGTTTATGGTGGGCGATGTGAAGCAGAGCATATACAGGTTTCGAATGGCACGTCCGGAGCTGTTTATGGAAAAATACAACACATATACGTCAGATGACAGTGAGCATCAGAGAATAGACCTGCATAAGAATTTCAGAAGCAGGAATGAGGTGTTAGACTTTACTAACGACATATTCTACAAAATCATGGCAGCTGATTTGGGCAATGTGCAGTATGATGACGATGCGGCACTGTATCCCGGTGCAAGCTATCCAAAGAAGACGATGCGTCCTGAGCTTTTGCTTGTTGATTACAAGGATGAGGAGCTGTCTGAAATTATAGAGGATGAGGATGGAGATAAGGTGCAGATAGAGGCGCTTTTGATTGCAAACCGTATCAGGAGTCTGATGGAAAACGGCATGGTGACTGATAAAAAGACAGGGCAGCTAAGAGCCGTGCAGTACAGGGATATAGTGATACTTTCGAGAAGTGTTGCAACCTGGGGCAATACAGTGGCAGCAGTATTAAAGGACTGTGATATTCCGGCGCATGTAGAGTCGAATACAGGCTACTTTTCATCGTATGAGATACAGGTGATTCTGTCCATGCTTCGCATACTCGATAATCCGCTGCAGGATATTCCGATGGCAGCAGTGCTTGCTTCGCCTATCGTGGGCATGGATGATGAGGAGCTGGCACAGATTAGGTCTGCCTTTAAGGGCGTAAGCTTTGCACAGGCTGCACTTAGCGCCATGGCAGGTGAGAATGGCTATGAGGACGAGAAGCTTAAAGCCTTCGCTTTGGTATTTGAGAGACTAAGAGGTGCTGTTGCTGATACGCCAATCCATGAGCTTTTGTACATGATGCTTGATGAGACAGGTTTTTACAGGTATGCATCGGCCATGCCGGCAGGAAAACGGCGCAGACAGAATATAGATATGCTGATTGAGATGGCCGCAGCCTATGAAAAGACCAGCTACAAGGGGCTGTTTCATTTTGTCAGGTACATAGATATACAGCAGAAATACGAGATAGACTACGGAGAGGCCGATACCGCAGGCGAGAATGACGATGTGGTGCGCATTATGACAATCCATAAGAGCAAGGGACTTGAGTTTCCTGTAGTGTTTGTTTCCGGGCTTGGCAAGGGCTTTAACACGCAGGACACAAAATCAGACCTGGTGATACATGAAAAGCTGGGTCTTGGCCTTGTGGAAAAAACAAAAAGCCCAAGGACAAAGCGACCATCACTAATCAGAAATGAGATAGAAAGCCGCATTAAAAGGGAAAATCTGGGAGAGGAGCTGCGTGTGCTGTATGTAGCGCTCACCAGGGCGAAGGAAAAGATTATCCTGACAGGGGGACTTTCAAATGCCCAAAAATCCTTTGATAAGTATAGAGGCAATGTAAATGCGAACCAGCCAATAAGCTTCGGACAAAGGGAGGGCGCAGGGTGTTACCTGGACTGGATTATACCGGCCATGCTGTCATACCCGGATAAGTATACGGTATCCACAGTCGATGCAGCAGAGTTTGCTGCACGAACTGCGATGGATATGGCGGCAAACGATATATCGAAAATGCAGCTTGTTGAGCAGATAAGTAAAGCGGATGAAACAAAAGTCAAAAAGCTCGCAGAGGGCTTTGATTTTGAGTATGCATATGCTTCTGATATAACTAAAAAAAGCAAATACTCGGTTTCAGAGCTGAAACATGACTCTATGGTTGAAAAGTACGACAGCACAGAAAGGGAAGCAGAGCGGCCTAAGTTCCTTTTGGAGGAGAAGGAGACGTATGTGCCGGACTTTGCGAGGGATGATGAGGCAGGCGGTGCTTCTAATGAAAGCGAAGAGCCTAAAAATGCAGCAGGTGTGAATCAGGGAGCGCTGCGTGGAACTGCAGTGCACCGTGTCATGGAGTGTCTGGATTTCAAGAGCCTGTGTGATATAGATACAAAAGACCATGTGGCAGTCAGTGCTTTTGTGAAGAAAAGCATGGATGAAATGCTAAAAAAGGGGCTTATCACAGATGACATGTACAGGCTGACCAGACCAAAGCTTATAGAGCAGTTTATATCATCAGATGTGGCAGCGCGTATGGCACAGGCGGATAAGAGAGGCGATTTGTATAAAGAGAAGCCTTTTGTGATGGACTATGAGGGAGTATTGGTTCAGGGAATTATTGATGTATTCTGGCTTGAAAATGATAAAATAGTGCTGCTTGATTATAAGACAGACAGGGTAAATGCTGCTAAAGAGCTTATCGACAGATACAGCACACAGCTAAAACTGTATGCTGATGCACTTGGGAGAATTTTTTCTACAGATGGGAAAAGCATACAGGCGGATGAGAGGCTCATATATTCATTCCTTTTACAGCAGACAATTGTTACCTGTCGTGAATATAAAAAATAGTGGCAAGTCACAGCAATCTATTATATAATGTCTAACAGGCGGTACAAAAATACAATATATTAATATATCAATATATCAGACATAATTGCTGTATGAACAGCTGTATATAAAGCCAAAGAAAAGAGATAATTTACATGGAGGAATATAATATGTACGAGTACGATGACGAGGTATTAGATACATTTTTAAAGAAACAGACACAGCTTTTTAGTGAGGAGGTCGCAGATACTCCGGAGGCTGCAGAGGAATTTTTAGAGGACTGCATGGCTGTGGTATGTAAGAATATAAAGGAAGTAAGAGATTATTTTGATGAGGCAGGCTCAGATATTTCGGGCATGTCAGATGATGAGCTTATGGACCAGAGTGAGGTCTTTGCTATTGCGGACGGCAGATTCCTTGTTGTGGAAGGATAGCAGGTATGAAGTATTTTAAGAAAACGATGTGTATGCTGCTTGCATCAGCGACACTGCTCACCGGCTGCAGCATTGGCGGCAAGGAAATAGTGCTTGATATAAATACTACGAATAACCATACGGTTTTTTCCGTGGACAATATGAAGTGCGATAAGACGGAGGCACTCATATATTTAGCCAATTACAAAAATTTGTACGGCACAATGTATGATGTAAACCTGCTTGAGACAGATGATGCATCGAACGTGGAAAAATATATAAGGGATGTCACTGTTGATGAGTTGACGCGCATATACTGCATGGTTTCAATTGCAAAGCAGAAGAAGATTACACTTACAGACAAGGAAAAGAGTAGTGTGTCAAAGGCTGCAAAGGAATACTATGACTCATTAAACGAAGCTGAAAAGAAATTCACAAAGGCTGATTTATCAGACATTGAGAGCGCATACGAGCATTATGCGATTGCGCAAAAGCTGTACAATTTTCTATCGAAGGGCGTTGATACAGAGGTGAGTGATGAGGATGCAAGAGTTATCCATATACAGAAAATCTTTGTAAAGAGCAAGGAGAGCGCAGATGCTGTGAGCCAGAAGCTTTTGTCAAAGGAAGATTTTGCAGCAGTTGCATCAGGCAGCAGTGAGGACAGCCAGACAGAGCTGTATGCGGCAAAGGGCACTCTGCCACAGGAGGTTGAGGCTGTAGCATTTGAGCTTGGCGATGGAGAGACATCTGATATGATAAGCACAGATGACGGCTACTATTTCATCAAGTGTATATCTAAGCTGGACCGGGAAAAAACAGAGCAGAACAAGGTTACTATACTGCAAAAGCGGCAGCAGGAGCAGTTTAATGACGACTATGAGCACTTTGTAAAAAAAGCAGGCTTTAGTTTAAACAATGACATGTGGGATTCAATCAGTATAAAGAGTGAAAAGGATGTGAAAACAAGCTCCTTTTTTACTGTGTACAATAAATACTTTCAAGCCGACAATTGAACAGGCAGATAATAATTAATAATAGACAGGAGCATATAATATGGACTGGGAATTTGACATCCTGTATGCAATTCAGAGCATCAGAACACCGTTTTTAGACAAGCTAATGGCGTTTTTATCCACCCTCGGAAATGCAGGCGCATTGTGGATTGTGATAGGTGTAGTGCTTTGTATTTCAAAAAAATACCGCCGTGGAGGCATGCAGATGCTTTCGGCAGAGCTTTTGAGCTTTATAGTGGGCAATCTGATAATAAAAAATATGGTCGACAGATTGAGACCATGTCAGATAGATGAGACAGTCAGTCTTATTGTAAAGATACCGTTTGACTCATCATTTCCTTCGGGACACACGTTAAACGGCATAACAGCGGCAGTGACACTTATGTTTATAGACAAAAGAATGGGAATACCGGCGATTGTACTTGCGGTACTTATAGCGTTTTCGCGCATGTACAACTTCATGCATTTTCCAACGGATGTCCTGGCAGGAGCAGTGCTTGGAGTGGTATCGGCAGTGTTTGTGAACTTTTTGTTTAAGAGAGCCGATAAGAGCGAGATGACTAAATAAAGCTAAAGAAGTGTCACATAAAATGGCATAAATAATATCGTATAATAATAGAACGAATGCAAATAATTAATAAAAAGCTGTACACATACAGGTCTATGAAACCTGCATAGTGTACAGCTTTTTTATGTGATGTTAACAGTAAAATTACTTTGTTAGATTACTTTGTGAGAAGAAGCATGATATCATTACTTCTCTTTACAAATTTAGTCATCTGGTCAACTGAAAGCGGCTGGTTAGAAAGCATTGCAAGGTCGTAAAGCTGCTCAGCAAACATTGGAACGTGCTCAGAATCTTTATTGTCTAAGATGTACTTTACAAGCTCGTTGTTGGCATTTAATGTGAGTGTCTGGTCAGCGGCAAACATGCTTGGATCCATTCCACCCATGCCTCCGGCTGCGTACATCTTCATCATATCCTGCATACGTCTGCCCTGCTCTGAGAGTGTAAGCACAGATGCTACATCTGCATTCTTAAGGTTTTCTACCTTTACAGTGAGCTTGTCATTGTTCAAAGCCTTCTTGAATACATCTGAGAGAGTAGTGGTTGCCTCTGTGAGGTCTGCACCGGATTCATCCTTGAGAGACTCTGTGAGGTCTGCATCTATTCGCATGAACTTGTAGTGGTCATTTCTCTGCTCAAGCTGTGTGATGAATGAGGTATCGATATTGTGGTCAAGGATAACAGCGTTCATGCCCTGCTCCTTGAACAGCTTGATGTACTGACCCTGCTGTACTACATCTGTGACATAGTAAACTGTATTTTTCTCAGGCTCCTTGTTTTCATCAGAGGCATTTGTATCAGCATTGTCAGCTTTCTTTGCATCATCAGAAACATCGGCACTTTCTGCATCTGTTTTTTCATCCTCCGCAACAGGTGCGAGCAGCTCCGGAAGAGTCTGATACTTGTCATTGATGTCCTTGAAAAGAATATAGTTGTTTATCTTATCGCAGAACTTCTCGTCCTTTAAGCAGCCAAACTTGATGAATGGGCTGATGTCATCCCAGTATTTCTCATAGGCTTCCTTATCTGTCTTGCACATACCGATGAGCTTGTCAGCCACTTTCTTGGTGATGTACTCAGAAATCTTCTTTACGAAGCCATCATTCTGGAGAGCAGAACGTGATACGTTAAGAGGTAAATCAGGACAATCGATAACACCCTTAAGGAGCATCAAAAACTCAGGAATGACTTCTTTGATATTGTCTGCGATAAATACCTGATTGTTGTAAAGCTTAATAGTTCCCTCTATTGAGTCGTACTCTGTGTTGATCTTAGGGAAGTAGAGAATACCCTTTAAGTTGAAAGGATAGTCCATATTCAGGTGAATCCAGAAAAGAGGCTCCTTGTAGTCTAAGAATACCTTTCTGTAAAACTCCTTGTATTCCTCGTCGGTACACTCGTTCGGGCTCTTGGTCCAAAGTGGGGTTGTATCATTGAGCGGAACAGGGCGCTTAACGATTTTGAGTTTATCCTTTGCAGGAGATACCTCTACCTGCTCCTTCTCGCCCTTATCATTTTCTTTTTCCTCGTACTTGGCGTCCTCATGGATTTCCTCAATGACAGTGTCAGTGTCACGCTTGTCAGCCTTGTCTATTGTCTCGTACTCCTCAGGAGCATTTTCCTTTGCAAGGTAAATCTCTGTAGGCATGAAAGAACAGTATTTTTCGATAACCTCACGTGCGCGGTACTCGTTTGCGAACTCAAGACAGTCGTCGTTTAAGTAGAGAGTAATCTCTGTTCCGACATCGTCCATGTCGCCATCCTCCATATTGTATTCTGTGCCACCATCACATGACCAGTGTACAGGTGTAGAGCCCTCTTTATAAGAGAGAGTATCGATTGTTACCTCGTCAGCTACCATAAATGCTGAGTAGAAGCCGAGACCGAAATGACCGATAATCTGGTCATCATTTGACTTGTCCTTGTATTTCTCGATGAAGTCTGTAGCGCCTGAAAATGCGATACGGCTTATGTATTCCTCAACCTCATCGGCTGTCATACCAAGACCATTATCTATAATCTTTATTGTCTTTTCGTCAGGGTTTACAAGCACCTGAATCTTGCCCTTGTAGTCTGCAGGAAGGGAATACTCACCCATCATGTCAAGCTTTTTGAGCTTGGTGATGGCATCGCAGCCGTTTGAGATGAGCTCACGATAGAAGATATCGTGGTCTGAATATAACCATTTCTTTATAATAGGGAACAGGTTGTCGCTGTCAATTGAAAGATTGCCGTGTTTTTCTGTCATTTTTACACACTCCTTGTTTTTATTTACATTTACGCCGCGGCTATGGGCTGTGAGATTGCAACGTATCAGCCAATAATTCCTCAGAGAAAATACGAAGTCAGCCACAGGATTTTGTATGGATAGTTTGTGGCATGCTTTTGGTTGTGCTGCTCTGTCCGGTAATGGAACCCTGCGGCAGTTCATATTTTATCTTCGGAACAACTGTCTGCTACTTGCAATTTAGCTTATTTCCGCGAGTGTAGGTCATTTATTATTTGTAATAAACCAGCTTGTTATATAAGCATAATAAAATAATAGTTCGCATTGTCGGAAAAGTCAATAGAAAATTAGCACTCAAAAATAGTGAGTGCTAACAAAATGACAGAAAACCGCATGAACTGGGTATTTTTGTAATTGTGAAAAGTTTATAAACTTATTTTTTACTGGACATTGTGGCGTAAAAATGCTAGGATTTATTTCATAAATGAGGTGCAAAATATCTTTTGACCCTCATATCATAATATAGATATAAGGAGACTGATATGTTACAGGTAGGTATTAAAGGTAAGAAAGAGATTACAGTGACTTTGGATAAGACAGCAAAAGCTATGGGAAGCGGCACGATGGATGTGTTTGCTACTCCGGCTATGATTGCGCTGATGGAAAATACAGCTTTTGAGAGTGTTGCGTCTGAGCTTGAGGAGGGAAGTGGTACTGTCGGTACTGCGCTTGATATCAAGCATGTTTCGGCTACACCGGTTGGCATGAAGGTGACCTGTGAGTCGGAGCTTGTGAAGGTGGATGGCAGAGCGCTCACTTTTTCTGTAAAGGCTTTTGATGAGGCAGGTCTCATTGGTGAGGGTACGCATGAGCGTTTTATAGTTTTTGAGGAGAAATTCCAGAAGAAGGCAGATGACAAAGCAAAATAGACAGGATTTAGATAGTAAAACACCGGAAATAAAAATGGAGAAAAGTAAGGCTGTAGGTGGTGATTGTAAGGAATCTAACATCGAAGGAAAAAGTGCGAGGAAATACAGCCGAAGATGGGATATCATTGTGACAGCCTTTGATTTTGTGACCAATTTTTCAGAGAGCTCTATTTCTGCATATGCAGGGCAGGCAGCCTTCTTTTTGATGCTGTCGTTTTTCCCGTTTTTATTGTTTTTCTTTTCACTGCTGAGCTGGACACCGCTCACAGAGGCTGATTTTCTGATGTGGGCAAGCTCATTTATTCCGGAGTCGTTTGGCGACATTATGAAGGATCTGGCCAGTGAGATGTATGCAAGCGGTACAGGCAGACTTTCAATTACTATGATTACCGCCGTGTACCTAAGCTCAAAGGCATTTATTTCGTTGCAGCTTGGGCTTGACGATATGTACCATGTGAAGGAAAACAGAAATTTTATTTTACGGCGCATATATTCGGTGTTTTACAGTATCGTTTTTGCACTGGCGCTTCTTTTTTTACTGGGTATCATGGTGTTTGGAAATAAGCTCAGGAAGATGTATTTTTCGAATATTCATCATATAATTGGAAGTATAATAGGCAGTGTGGTTGACTATCGCCTGGTAATCTGTATGCCGGTGCTTATTTTATTTTTCTGGGTGATTTATGTGTTTCTGCCAAACAAGAAGCATAGGGCAAAGTACCAGCTGCCAGGAGCAGTATTTGCGGCGGCAGCATGGATGATTTTCTCTGGAATCTTTTCTGTGTACGTGGATAAATACAATAATTATTCTTCATTTTATGGCACAATGACCACTATTGCGCTTATAATGGTATGGTTATATGGTTGCATGTATGTGCTTTTCATTGGCGGTATAATAAACCGCACATGGGAGGAACGTATGGAGGCAAAAAAATATTATAAATAGCAAATTCGGAGGCTTCGAATATATGGATAACAATAACAAAGAAATGATAGAGGAACTCGTATCACAGATACTTGACGACTATCATGATGACAAAATCATAAATCAGCAGGCTCTTTTTTCACAGCCTGACAAGGAGGCTGTTTGTGATCTGCTCTCAAAGCTTATTAAGATAATGTATCCGGGCTATTTCAAGGGCACGAGCTTCAGATATTACAACCTGGACAGTCAGATTGCTGTTCTTTTGGAGGATATCATGTACAATCTGCGCAAGCAGGTGGTGCTTGCCCTGCCACAGAATCCTAAATACAGGAGCTTATCACATCACGAGCTTGTCAATATGTCTGAGAGAATCAGCAATGATTTCTTTAAAAGGATTCCAAAAATCAGGGCCTTGGTGGAGACTGATGTGGCTGCGTTTTTTGACGGAGACCCTGCAGCCTACAATTACAATGAGATTATCCTTTGCTATCCGGGACTGCTTGCAATCACTACAAACCGTATAGCACATGAGCTACATCTGCTGGGAGTACCGCTCATACCGCGTATGATGACAGAGCACGCACATAGCAAGACCGGTATTGATATCCATCCGGGTGCCACTATCGGTAAGAATTTCTTTATTGACCACGGAACGGGCATCGTGGTCGGTGAGACTACTATTATCGGTGACAATGTCAAGGTATATCAGGGTGTGACTATCGGAGCGCTCTCTACCAGAGGCGGTCAGAAGCTAAAGGGCGTGAAGAGACATCCAACTATCGAGGACAATGTCATCATCTATGCCGGTGCTTCTATTTTGGGTGGTGAAACTGTCATCGGAAGAGGTGCTGTCATCGGAAGTAATGCATTTATTACTTCATCTATCGAGCCTGGTGCTCGTGTGAGCATCAAAAACCAGGAGCTTTCCATCAGAACCGGAGAGCGAAAGGAGCTTGTGGCCAGCGAGATGGAGACTGATCCGAGCTGGTTTTACGTAATATAATATTATAATATACTTTTTTGACTGAGGTCGGTACGCGCGCCCCGGGCACTTAGTGTCGCACACGTACTCTCCTGCAGGCTACGCTTCACGGTTAAGATACTGTATGAATTATGCTTTTTAGGGTTTCTATGCTTGACGAAACCGTCGAAACGCGCCGTCCATGGCGCGGTTCTCCTCGCTCCTGCGTCCTTGCAGGAGCGTTTCTGCGTTTCATGGGCATAATTCTAACAGTATCTAAACTGTTTCGCTATGCGCCTGCAGGAGAGTACGTGTGCGCCACCGGTGCCCGGGGCGCGCGTACCTTACGTTGTGGCGGAAATGATTATAAGGGCGTATTGCACCGGTTCCCGGTGCTCACTTGGAACCCGCCATATTAGCCACAACTGAAAAAAGTAAGAAAAATCTAAAGAAAATTATTGACATCTAAGTAACGTTAGAGTATACTAACAGCCGTAAGAGGTACCAAATGATGTTTTTTATCATTAAAGACGTGAAGAAAAGACGTGAAAAGAGGTAAATATGATGCCATTATCAATGAGTGGTGCTGGGGAGGCACAGATAATCAAGAAAATCGGCGGAAAGGAAGAGGTGAGATCCTTCCTTGAGAAGCTGGGCTTTGTAGTAGGCGGAGAGGTGACTGTCATCTCAGAGATAGCCGGCAATATGATAGTCAATGTAAAGGGCGCCAGAGTAGCAATCGGCAAGGACATGGCAAATAAGATCATGGTCTGATATAACACATGTAATAGGCATGGATATAGCATGTATGACACATATAACACATAACACATGCAGCAATGCGCTGTATAAGCTGTAAATCATTTAAGATTTAAACGATTTTGTATATGATATTATGCAAACGTTTATATATTTTTTTTAAACAACAATAAAATTAAAAAAGGAGTAGTCAGCATGAAGACATTAAAGCAAGCCAAAGTAGGCGAGACAGTCAAGGTTGTCAAGCTTACAGGCCAGGGCGCAGTCAAGAGACGTATCATGGATATGGGAATTACTAAGGGTGTTGAGATATTTATCCGCAAGGTGGCACCGCTTGGCGATCCGGTAGAGGTGACAGTGAGAGGCTATGAGCTATCGCTTCGTAAGGACGATGCCTCTATGATAGAAGTAGAGTAAATTTTTTTGTTTATAGGTTAGCTGATGCGAACTATAGACAGAATGAGCAAACAAAAATAAGGAGATTAAAACATGGCAGTAAAAATTGCTCTCGCAGGAAACCCGAACTGCGGAAAAACAACACTGTTCAATGCCTTAACAGGTGCCAACCAGTATGTTGGTAACTGGCCTGGTGTTACAGTTGAGAAAAAAGAGGGAAAACTTATCGGTCACAAGGATGTAGATCTGGTGGATTTGCCGGGTATATACTCACTTTCTCCATATACTCTCGAGGAGGTTGTTGCAAGAAATTACTTAATCGGAGAGCAGCCGGATGCGATTATCAATATCGTGGACGGAACCAATATCGAGCGTAATCTGTATCTGACAACACAGATTATAGAGCTTGGCATTCCGGTACTTATGGCTATCAATATGATGGATATTGTAAGGAAAAACGGAGACAAAATCAATATCAAGGCACTCGGCGAAAAGCTCGGCTGTGAGGTTGTTGAGATTTCAGCTTTAAAGAAGACAGGAATCAAGGAGACAGCAGAGAAGGCTATCGAGATAGCAAAGTCAGGCAAATCTGGTCAGAGAGTACATCACTTCGCAGATGATGTGGAGAGTACAATCGCAGGCATCGAGGAGAAGCTTGGTCTTGCAGTGGCAGAGAACCAGAAGAGATTCTTTGCAATTAAGCTTTTAGAGCGTGACTCAAAGATTTCAGAAGTATTAAAGAGTGCTCCAAACGTAGACGCTGAGATTAAAGCTCTCGAGGACAAATACGATGATGACACAGAGAGTATCATCACAAACGAGAGATATCAGTACATATCTTCAATCATCGGCTCTTGCGTAAAGAAGGCACGCGCCGGAAAAGAGACGGTATCAGACAAAATTGATAAGATTGTTACAAACAGATTTTTGGCACTGCCTATTTTCGCACTCATTATGTGGGCTGTATATTATGTTGCAGTATCATCACTCGGTGGAATTGTAACAGACTGGACAAACGACACACTCTTTGGTGAGTGGATTCAGCCGGCAGTACAGACATTCATGGAAAATGCAGGCTGCTCTGAGTGGCTCGTATCACTTGTAGTTCAAGGTATCATCGGAGGTCTTGGTGCGCCTATCGGATTTGCACCACAGATGGCTATCGTATTCTTATTCCTTTCAATCCTTGAGGACTGCGGATACATGGCACGAGTAGCCTTCATCATGGACAGAATCTTCCGTAGATTTGGTCTCTCAGGAAAGTCCTTCATCCCATTCCTTATCGGATCAGGATGTGGTGTACCGGGAATCATGGCAACACGTACTATCGAGAATGAAAAAGACCGTCGTATGACAATGATGACAGTAACAAATATCCCATGTGGAGCAAAGCTTCCGGTTATCGCACTTATCGCAGGCTTTATCATGGGTGACGGCTGCTGGTGGATGGCACCTCTTATGTACTTTGCAGGAATCGGCCTCACAATCATTTACTGTATCATTTTAAAGAAGACAAGAGCATTTGCAGGCGAGCCTGCACCGTTTGTAATGGAGCTCCCACAGTATCATGTACCTTCAGTAAAGGGTGTGCTGTTGCACGTATGGGAGAGAGTATGGGCATTCCTCAAGAAGGCCGGAACAATCCTCTTCCTCTGCTGTGCAGTTATGTGGTTCCTTTCAAGCTTTGGCATCCAGGATGGCGCATTCGGACTTGTTGACACAGAAAACAGCTTACTCGCAGTAATCGGATCTGCAATCGCAGTTATCTTTGCACCACTTGGATTCGATACATGGCAGGCAGTTGCATCATCACTCTCAGGCTTTGTAGCAAAAGAGGGTATCGTATCAACAATGGGTGTGCTCTCAGGACTTGGAGAGGTAGAGGAGTATGCAGTAAGCATGCATGATCAGTTTGCAGCATTCTTCCCAACAACAATGGTAGCAGTATCATTCTTGCTGTTCAACCTGTTTGACTCACCATGTCTTGCAGCCATCTCAACAACCGCAAAAGAGCTTAACAACCGTAAGTTCTTCTGGTTTACAATCATATTCCAGAACGTATCAGCTTACTGTGTAACACTTATGTTCTACCAGATTGTGGGACTTTGTATAGGTGAGGTAGCCTTCAACTTCTGGACAGTAGTTGCATTTGTACTCCTTGCAGGTGTATTATACTTATTGTTCAGAAAAGACCCTAATAAGGCAACAGTAAAGAACACTTCATTTGCGGCATCAAACGTGTAACGGGTTTTTAAATGAGAATCAATCTGGAATTTAACACAGCAGACCTCATAGCAGTCATAGTTCTTCTGTGCCTGCTGGGGCTTGCCGTAAAGATAATAATAGGATTTTTCAAGGAAAAGAAATAATGCAGTAGTATATTTAGTAGCATTTGTAGTGAATAGGAGATGATGACATGCTGGCTGATATCATTGTAATTGCAATTCTCGTAGTGATAGTTGCACTTGTAATCAGGACAATAATCAAATCAAAGAAAGCAGGCAAGAGCCTGCAGTGTGGAATGGACTGCAGCCATTGCAAGGGCTGTCATTAATCCACGGCATGGTGTGTATGAAGCACAGGATGGGCATTTCATGGAAAGAACTCATCTGCCGCTTAAGCTGCATCTGCCGGCATCGGTAACGATAGGAGGATGTATGTCGAAAGAAGCAATAGAGCAAAAAGAGGTAATCGTTGGCAAGCTAAAGGACAGCGGGTGCAGGATTACAAAGCAGAGACTTATTTTGCTTGATGTAATCCTCGAGGGCGAGTGCGGAAGCTGCAAAGAGATTTATTACCAGGCATCGAAGATAGACCACTCTATCGGGACTGCTACGGTATATCGTATGATCAATACGCTCGAAGAGATTGGAGCGATAGACCGTAAAAATATGTATAGAGTGCAGGTGTCATAAGCCTGATTTTATGAGGCACCCCACCGGTTCGGTGGGGTGCTTTGGAGTATTATATTACAGTAATTGCATTTTTTAGAAAAATCCGCTATACTATAAAAGGATATAACCGATTAATTAATTGGAAAGAGGGGAATATATAATGACAGCACTTAGACAGAGCGCAATAATGGAACTTGAAAAAATACCGGAAGATAAATTATCATTTGTGATACAGATTATGCAGGGTGTAAATGGATTATATGATGATTCAAATAGGGAAAAGAAGGCTGCATTTGCAAGACTTGAAAAATTGCGGATTTCACGTCATCAGAGATAGAAGCAGTTCTACCAAGCGAATATTTAAAATTATTGTAAATAGAAGCACACTAAGAAATAAAAAATCTTAGTGTGCTTTTTTTATACCCAAAATATGAAAAAAGATAAAAAACACTTGACATATAGGTGTAAGTAAGATATATTTAACTCAGGTTAGAGATAACTAACACGAAAGGAGCCAAAATGTGCCAGGAAGTATTTCAGATTGCTATGAGCATGGATTTAAAGAGCGTGGAAATGCAGCTTGCCCTCCAGTGTGCCCCACTAATTACAGGAGCGAGAATTTCAAATATGCTCATGATAGACAGCACTGATGAGAGTGCCATGAGAGTGATTCTGAGAGCTTCCGGGATATCGCATTTCAGGCTCGCAGCAAGGAATGAGAAAACCGCCTTCCTCTTATTCCGCAGGAGCCTTTTAGAAGCATATCTGAATAATTCAGAGGCTTTGGACATACTAAAGAAAGCGGGATATGAGGATTTTTCATTCGGCAAGATATTACTTAGATTCAAAAAACGCTACGGAGCGTATCTGAATGATGAACACAAGCAGTTTCCACATGAGATGGGGCTTTTGCTTGGATATCCGATAGAGGATGTGAGAGGCTTTATAGAGCATAACGGATGCGGCTGCCTGTATTCAGGATACTGGAAGGTGTACCGCAACGTACCACTCAAAAAGAAGATGTTTGAGGATTTTGAAAAGGCGAAGGAAAGTGTCATACAGCTATTGGCCGAGGATATAGATATGAGGCTGATACTGGAAATATATAAAGAAGAACCGCAGCAGATTGCGGTATAGGAGGAATTAAAATGAGCAAAATCAGTGTAGTTTATTGGTCACAGTCAGGCAATACAGCAGCAATGGCAGAGGCAGTTGCAAAGGGCGTCACAGATGCCGGAAAGGACGCAGAAATCGTATTCGTAAGCAGTGCTTCCATAGATGAGCTTAAATCAGAGACAGCATTCGCACTCGGATGCCCTGCAATGGGTGCAGAGGTGCTCGAGGAGGGCGAGATGGAGCCATTTGTTACAGAGCTTGAGGGCTGCGTGGCAGGCAAGACAATCGGACTGTTCGGTTCATACGGATGGGGCGATGGCGAGTGGATGCGCGACTGGGTAGAGCGAATGACAGCAGCCGGAGCTACAGTGGTAGGCGGCGAGAGTGTTATCTGCCAGGATGCACCGGACGATGATGCAAAGACAGCCTGCGAGGAGCTTGGAAAGAAGCTGGCAGCGGTATAAGCAAATCAGAACTATAGCGTGGCCGCGACAACATGAAAGGCCACGAAAACATATTTTATCTCCGCAAAGTATAAACTTTGCTCCTAGTGTAAATCTGGGCCGGCGAACTTCCCATTCGCCGGCCCGCTCTCTTTTTAATGACATTTGGGCTATTGCATTGGATGGAGCTATTATTATATAATATATATGTCATAGGTTATAAATATAAGAGTATTAGGGAGGAGGAAGAAAATAATACCTATAACCTTTCTGCCTGGGAGAACAGAAAGGAGAATATAATGGCTGACAAAAAAGCAATTATAGATGAAACGCAATTTGAAGCTCAGTATGATGCAGAAGCGAAATTGCTATTAGCACAGAAACCATTTCTAGCAAATATTTTAGTGCGTACAGTAAAGGATTATATGGGATTAAATCCATGTGATGTTGAGAAGCTTATAGAAGGAGAACCTTATATAAGCACAATACCGGTCGAGCCGGGATTTACAAATTCAGTGCAGATTAAGGGTATGAATTCTGAAAATAAAGTTCGAAATGAAGGTGTTGCATATTTTGATATTTTATTTTATGTGCGTACATCAGATGGATTATCAAAGGTAATAATCAATATTGAGGCACAAAAGTCTGAGCCGATAGATTATGACGTTGAGATGAGAGGTCTGTATTATGCGATTAGAGAGGTTTCATCGCAGTTGGACAGAGAGTTTGATTCTCAGAACTATAATGATATCAAGAAGGTATATTCAATTTGGATTTGTATGAATGAAAAGGATAATATGCTGGAAAAGATATATCTAACAAAGAATGATATTATAGGAATATCACGATGGAAAGATATGTATGAGATTGTTAATGTTGTGATTATTAGACTGGCTAAAACATTGGACTTGCAAACAGAACATGAACTTCACCGGTTTCTGGGTGCTTTGTTTCTGCCAGAACTAAGTGCTGAGGAAAAAACCGATATGCTGGAGAATGAGTTTGATATCAAAATGGAAGGTGACAGAAAGGAGTTGTTGAAATCTATGTGTAATCTCAGTCAAGGAATAAAAGAACAAGGAATCGAACAAGGACGAAGAGAAGAGCGAATTTCTACATTGGTGACCTTCTTCAAAAATGATGGTACTGTAGCTGCAGCAAAACAAATGCTTAATTCGTCAGATGAAGACATTAAGATTGCTAAGGAACGTCTTTCGATGATTGAAGAGTAAATATGCAAGAAAACACCTCTATTGCAGTTGCAATGGAGGTGTTTTTTTGCTAATGCCTAATCAGAAAGAATGTAATAAAAAATTCGCAGATTATTACAATCTGCGAACTTTACCTCTGTTAAAAACACTAGATATATAATAAAACTTTAGTCATTTTATGTCAACTATTGTATCTTTTTTTGTATCTTTTTACATTTTTAATGGAATATTGGGATGTATTTTATATATTTTTAATTTTTTGATGGTCAAAATTGTGGTCAAAAATAAATTAAATTATATTGACATTATATATCCGATTTGGGTATAATAACAAAAAAAGTAACCAAATTGGATATGTTTTTATGGGAGGTTTGTTATTATGAACATTAAGGAAATACGAAATACTACTGGACTTTCGCAACGTAGTTTTTCAAAGATGTTCAATATACCAATAAGTACATTACAAAAATGGGAGCAGGGAGAAAGCTCGCCAACGCCGTATATTATAAAATTGATTGCCAACCAGTTACCGATAGATAATGATAATATGTGTAAAATTGAAGATAATAACGGTAAGATTTATTATTATAACAGAGACGCTGGGTATTTAATTGATTCAATAGGTACAAAAATCAAGATAGGTGAAGATCTTGATGGTGTTAAGGAAAAAAATCTTTCATTATATGTGGCTGATTTGTTTGAATCCTATTATGAAATAGTTGATAAATTTAATCGTGACTGTAGACTTGATAAAACAGAAGATATTATATGGAGTTAATATTCTTCTTCCTATAAAGTATATATACATATACACTTTAAGGAGGAAACAGACATGTCAAGAAGAGGAACCAACATCAGAAAGAGAGCCGACGGACGCTGGGAGGGGCGCTACTACATAGTAGACACAGCCGGCAGTAAAAAGTGCAAATCGGTATACGGTCACAGCTATAAGGAAGTAACAGAAAGGCTGCTTTCAGCAAAAGCAGCTTCACTTAATCAAACAGCAGCTCCAAAGCAGTCCGCTATCACCGTAAAGGCAGTCGCTGAGAAATGGCTTGAAAGTATAGCATCCAGCCGGAAGTGCTCTACCATTCAAAAGTATTCTACTATATACAACAAATATATCAAACCAAACTGGGGAGAAAGTGTCATAGATCAGTTAAATCAGAATGAAATACTCAAGCTACTGCCTGAGACAGCCGGTGAGAGCGTTACAAAGAGCATACTTTGTATATTCAATTCAATCCTTGCATATGGAGCTGCCACATATGGCACCGGAGAAATTCATCTGTCGTACAGGACAAAACGTTCATCCGTCACATCCTCAAACAACATAAATACAATCAATACAACAGACCAGCAAAAGCTAACAGAGTATCTTCTTACCGAGCTTGATATCTATAAGCTCGGTATTTTATTGTGCCTTTTTATGGGGCTGCGTTTAGGAGAAATTTGTGCCCTGAAATGGGAAGATATCGACATGATTAGTCGCACTCTGCATGTCAATCGCACAGTGCAGAGACTTCCGGTAGATTCGGTACACACATCCGGTTCATCACAAAATAACCACACAGCCACGAAAAAGACTTCTTTATATATAGATTCACCAAAGACTTCAAATTCACTTCGTGAGATTCCTATCCCGGACTTTATATATGACAAGCTGTCAGATTATTATAACACTTCAATAAAAGGTGACTCTTATTTTCTAAAGAAAAATCAGCCTATGGATCCCCGCACTTATCAGAATAGATTCCATATCTATATAAGAGAAGCAGGTATCGGGAATACTCACTTTCATGCTCTGCGCCACACCTTTGCCACGAACTGTATCAGCAGCGGCGCCGACGCTAAGAGTGTAAGTGAGATTCTTGGACATTCCAATGTAAATATTACATTGAATCGCTATGTGCATCCAAATCTGGAGACCAAGCGCTCCGCAATCAATTCTATAGTTATCCCATAAATGGTCAGAAAAATGGTCATATTTATATAAAATGCTTATTTTATACATAAGGGAGGTTGGATTTTCGCAGATTGTAATAATCTGCGAAATCCAACCTCCCTTTTAATGTAGTGTTTCACCCGGAGGCAGCAAATGAGCATACATCTTTACAAGCACAACGAAGATGCATACAGAGCAGTCGAGACCATGCTGGAGGAAAAGCAGATGGCAGCCGTCATCCATCCGACAGGCACGGGCAAGTCGATGATAGCTTTCAAGCTCGTGGAGCAGCATCCACGCAATCACTTTCTATGGCTATCGCCAAGTGAGTACATCTACAAGACACAGCTTGAGAACATAGACACACAGTTCTCAAACATAGAATACATGTCGTACAGCAGACTCATGAAGCATGAGGACAGCATAGACACCCTGCGCCCTGACTATATCATACTCGATGAGTTTCACCGCTGTGGAGCCACAGAGTGGGGCAAGAGTGTGAAAAAGCTTCTGGAAGCATATCCGAAGGCAAAGCGCCTGGGGCTCTCAGCGACAAACATACGATATCTGGACAACCAGCGCAATATGGCAGAGGAGCTCTTTGAGGGCAATATAGCCTCAGAGATGACCCTCGGAGAAGCAATCGTGAGGGAAATACTTCCGGAGCCTAAATATGTCATAGCCATGTATTCATACAAGAAAGAACTCGAACAACTGAAAAAACGAATCGAGGGCTTATCAAACCCGGGACTTGTATCGGAAAACGAAAAGCTTCTAGAACAGCTAAAGCGTGCACTTGAGCAGGCAGACGGCCTCACAGAGGTCTTTGCCAGACAGATGACAAAGCCAGATGGCAAATACATAGTATTCTGCTCGGGCAGAGAGCACATGGATGAGATGAAGGAGCAGGCAGGCGATTGGTTTAGTAAGGTGGACAAAAAGCCACACATATATACAGCGTACTACAACGAAGCATCGACCAGCAAAGCGTTTGCCGAATTCAAAAAGGACACAGGAAGCCACTTAAAGCTCCTCTACTGCATAGACATGCTAAACGAGGGCATACATGTGGACGATGTGGACGGAGTAATATTGCTTCGCCCTACAGTGTCGCCAATCATCTATCTGCAGCAGATAGGCAGAGCACTGTCAGCAGGAAGCAAAACCCAGCCGGTCATATTTGACCTGGTCAACAACTTTGACAGCCTCTACTGTATAGACTGCCTGAAAAACGAGATGCAGGAAGCATTTTTGCTGTATCCTGACACTCATTCGAAAAGAGAGCATTTTGACGACAGATTCCGCATCATAGATGAGACCAAGGACAGCAGGGAAATATTCATGTGCCTGCAGGAGAATCTGGGAAGTGCCTGGGACACATACTATGAGGCTGCAAAGCAATGGTATGAGGAAAATGGAAATCTGAAGATACCAAAGAACTATGTCACGGAGTCAGGCCTCACACTGGGAGCATGGATAAACACCCAGAGGCGTGTGAAGTCAGGCAATATATCCGGAAACCTCACCTGGGAAAAGATACAAAAGCTAAACGATATAGGCATGATATGGGATGTCACGGATAGCAACTGGCAGGAGGTGCTTGAAGAGCTTAAAAGCTACCGCAATACCTACGGCAATCTTGACATCAAAGCCAAATACGTATCACCTACAGGCTTTAGGCTCGGCTCATGGATCAACAACATGCGCTTCAAGGTAAAAAAGTATGGAATAGAGCAGGCACTCACAGATGAGCAGAGAAAAGCACTTGAGGAGCTTGGCATGATATGGGATCACAACAAGCAGAAGTGGGAAGAGTACTACAGCGCAGCCAAAGCCTACTACAAGGAGCATGGAAACCTCGAAGTACCTGCAAAGTACGTCACAGCAGACGGCATACCACTTGGACGGTGGCTGTCCAACCAGACCAATAGCCGCACAATGACAGATGAACAGCTAAAACGGCTGCAGAGTATAGGCTACAGGTCAGAAAGCAAGACCGCTGTACAGTGGAACAGAAAGTTTGAGCTTGCAAAAACATATTACGAGAAAAACGGCAATCTGGATGTACCGGTATCGTACTCCACAGATGATGGAGTGAAGCTGGGACGCTGGATATCAAATATCAGATGCAAAAGAAAAAACCCTAACGCCAGCGGCATGGTGCTCGACACAGAGCGCATAGCAAGGCTTGACAGCATAGGGATGAACTGGAAATAGGGTAATCAGGAAATACAGGGAGACATAGAAAAAATGTACAGAAAGAAAGGAAGAGGCTGGACCAAGCATATAGATTTTATGCTCTTAGATGTCCTGTGCATGCAGATAGCATTCATAGTTTCATACCTATGGCGCTTTGGACTTGGCAATCCATACACAGATAAGGACTACAGGATATTGGCAGCAGCATTTCTACTCATAGATTTCTTCGTGGAAATAGTATCTGATGCTTTCAAAAATGTATTGAAGCGTGGCTATCTCGATGAGCTTATAGCTACATGTAAGCATGTGGTGCTTGTAGAAATAATAACAACCTTCTTCTTGTTTACCACACAGATGGGCGAGATATATTCGCGTATGTCTTACTACATCATGATTCCAATATATATTCTCGTGTCGTACATAGGCAGAGTGATGTTAAAGAAAATAATCAAAAAAAGAAGCTTTGCTTCATCGAAAAAATCACTCTTTGTCATAGCACCGGAAAAGCTCCTTGAGGAGACACTCCATGGACTAAAGGAAAAAGGCTTTGGATACACACAGATTGTAGCAGCGGCAACAGATGCCGACCTGAAGGGCAAAACAATATGCGAAATACCAATCGTAGCAAATCACGACGGGATAGTGGACTATGCCTGTGATGGATGGGTGGATGAGGTGCTTATACCACCGTGCGCAGAAAGCGAATATCCCTATGAAATGGCAGGCATATTCCTTGAGATGGGTATAGCTGTTCACAGAGGCATCACCAAAAACAAAGCCATGGCAGGCAGCTTTAATCAGATAGAAAAAATCGGTGACTACACAGTCATCACCGCCAGCATGAACTATGCGAGCACCACGCAGCTTCTTGCAAAAAGAGGTATGGACATACTCGGAGGGCTGGTCGGATGCATCATCACCTTGATAGTGATGATATTTGTAGGACCGGCAATCTATATAGCATCACCGGGACCGATTTTCTTCGCACAGGAGCGAATTGGCAGAAACGGCAGAAAGTTCAAGATGTACAAATTCAGAAGCATGTATATGGATGCCGAGGAGCGAAAGAAGGAGCTCATGGCGCAAAACAAGGTGAGCGACGGAATGATGTTTAAGATGGACTTCGATCCGAGAATCATAGGAAACAAAATACTGCCGGATGGAACAAAGAAAACCGGCATAGGACAGTTTATCAGGAAAACATCCATAGATGAGCTGCCACAGTTTTGGAACATCCTAAAAGGAGATATGAGTCTGGTGGGAACACGACCACCAACACTCGATGAGTGGGAGAAGTATGAACCACACCACAGAGCCAGAATGTCATTCAGACCGGGGCTGACCGGGTTGTGGCAGGTGAGTGGCAGGAGCAATATCACGGACTTTGAAGAGGTTGTGAAGCTGGATACCCAGTATATTGGGGAGTGGAGTGTGAAGAATGATTTGAGGATTATTTTTCAAACAGTTATTTCAATAATGAAGAAAGATGGAGCAATGTAGAAAATGAAAAGATATGATTATTTAGTTGTTGGCTCAGGATTATATGGAGCTATATTTGCACATGAAGCAAAAGTAAAAGGAAAATCAGTACTTGTAGTAGATAAGAGACCTAATATTGCTGGAAATGTTTATACAGAAAAACAGGAAGGCATCAACGTACATATGTATGGTGCACATATTTTCCATACAAACAATAAAAAGGTATGGAACTATATCACACAGTTTGCTGAATTTAACAGATTTACCAATAGTCCTGTAGCTAATTATAAAGGTGAATTATATTCTATGCCTTTTAATATGTACACATTTAATAAGATGTGGGGTGTTGTTACACCGGAAGAAGCGGCTGCAAAGATTGAGGAGCAGAGAAAAGAAATCACAGGTGAGCCACAAAATCTTGAAGAACAGGCCATATCACTGGTAGGACGAGATATATACGAAAAACTGGTAAAAGGATATACAGAAAAACAATGGGGACGTGACTGCAAGGAACTTCCGGCTTTTATTATTAAACGTCTTCCGGTAAGGCTTACGTTTGATAACAACTATTTTAATGCGCTTTATCAGGGAATACCAATTGGTGGATATACAAAGATGGTTGAAAACATTCTTGAGGGGATAGAAGTGAGGCTCAATACAGACTATTTAGAGAATAAAAAAGAACTTGATGCTTTAGCTGACAAAATAGTATACACGGGTCCTATTGATGCATACTTTGGATTTGAACTCGGAACCCTCGAATATCGATCAGTACGTTTTGAAAATGAACTGCTGGATATGCCAAATTATCAGGGAAATGCTGCTGTTAACTATACAGATAGAGAAACACCATGGACTAGAATTATTGAGCATAAATGGTTTGAATTTGGAAAAGATGAGAAAGGAAATGATCTGCCAAAGACAATAATAAGCCGTGAGTATTCGTCAGAATGGAAAGCCGGGGATGAGCCATATTATCCGGTAAATGATGAAAAAAATGGACAGCTTTATGCTAAATACAAAGAACTTGCAGATAAGGAATTGAACGTAATATTTGGTGGAAGACTTGGTGAGTACAAATATTATGATATGGATACAACGATTGCATCTGTACTTGATATGTGTGAGACAGAGTTGAGGTAGTTAGAAAATGAAAAAGAAAATTTTAATGGTTTGCGAAGCATTTGGTGGAGGAGTCTTTACATATGTATCACAGTTATGCAACGATATGACAGAGTATTTTGATGTTTATTTAGCGTATTCATTAAGACCGCAAACACCAAAAAATTATAAGGAGTTTTTAAATGATAATGTTCATTTGATAGAGATGAAGTGTGTTGGGGTAAAAAATCTTTTTAGTTTAAAATCTGATTTTAATGCAATAAGGGAATTGAGAGAAATAGAAAAAAATATAAGACCAGATATAATTCATCTACATTCTTCTGTTGCAGGTGGGTTGGGGAGAATTGCATATAAGGGAGAAAAAAATAGTGTAGTATATACACCGCATGGATACGCTCATATTCTTATGGGACAGGGAATAAAAAGTAAGATGTATAAATTGATTGAAAAGATTCTTGGAAATAGAGCTATTACACTTACATGTTGTGAAAGCGAAGATGAAGAGGCAAAGAAATTTAGTAAGGAAACTGCATATATTGAGACTGGTGTCAATTTAACAGATTTATCTAAGTCGTTAGATAGAATTGAACCAGAGAAAAATGAAAAATTTACTGTATTTACTTTAGGGCGTGCTTGTGTTCAAAAACAGCCACATATATTTAATGAAATTGCTAGTAAGGTTCCAGAGGCAAAATTTATTTGGGTTGGAAATGGCGAGCTGGAAAAACAATTAAATGCACAGAATGTTGAAGTTACAGGATGGAAAACAAGAAAAGAAGCTTTAGCAATTGCAAAAGGAGCGGATGCTTTCATACTTTGTTCTTTAGGTGAAGCTATTGCAATGAGCTTGATAGAAAATATGTATTTGAAAAAACTGATTTTAGTAAGTAACACTATGGGAAACAAGAGTGTTATAAAAGATGGAATAAATGGATATGTGTGTGAAAGTCCGGAAGAATATGCAAAAAAAATAAAGAAAGCAATGATAGAATTTCCTAAAGAATTGCCACAAAGAGCATATAGAGATGTATTGGAAATATACAATACAAAAACTATGACTAATAAATATGTAAAATTTTATAAGAGTGTAATGAAATGAAAAAGGTTCAAGTGATAATGTCATCATATAATGGTGAAAAATTTATAAAAAAACAAATTGATAGTATTTTAAATCAGCAAAATGTTGAGGTGAGTTTATTAATTAGAGATGATGGTTCAAAAGATGGGACAATAGAGATTCTTAGAGATTATGAAAATAGAGGGTTAATTAAAGTTATTTATGGAAAAAATATTGGCCCTACAGCAAGTTTTCTAAAGTTAATAGATGAATGTGATAATGCAGATTATTATTCATTTTCAGATCAAGATGATGTTTGGCTAGAAGATAAATTGTCGACTGCTGTAAAAATATTAGAAGAAAATAGTGAAAATAAAAGACCTTTATTATATTGTTCTGCATTGCAAAGAGTAGATGCTGATCTTACCTATGAGAAAATTCAAAAATTTAAAAGATTAAGATTAAATATATATAGTATGTTAGTGAGAGAAAGATTAGCTGGATGTACATTTGTTTTTAATAATTGTCTAAAAAATATTTTGAATGAATCGAGTAAAATTAATTATAATTATCCGCACGATTCGTGGACTGTTTTAGTGTGTTATGCTTGTGGTGGGGAAATATTATTCGATAGTCATCCGCATATTTTATTTCGAAGATATGGGAACAATGTGTCTGTTGATGGTGGAAATATTGTAAAGAGAATAAAGCATGAGTTTAGATATTTCAGGAAATATAAAAATCAAAGGTATCAGACAGTTAATATACTTATGAAATATAGAGAAAATTATATTGTAGAAAAAGAATTATTTTATAAAATTATTCATTATAAAGATAATTGGAAAAATACTATTAATCTTGCATTTGACAAAAGATTTGATTGTGGAATTTTAATTTGCAATATAATTAATAGAGTAGTAATTTTAGCTAGATGTTTCTAAAAGGTGACTATAAATGAATGATAAAAAGCTAAAAATATCATTAGTAATGGCTACATATAATGGTGAAAAATATATAAAAAAGCAATTGGAATCAATAAGAAAACAAACTCAACCAATAGATGAAGTAATAATAAGTGATGATAATTCAAATGATACAACAATGAAAATAGTGAAAAACTATATATTAAATTATAATCTTCATAATTGGTATGTGTATTCAAATGATGAAAATATAGGGTATAAGAAAAATTTTTATAGGGCTATAAAAAAAGCTACGGGTGATATTATTTTTTTAGCAGACCAAGATGACGAATGGTATGATTTTAAAGTGAAAACTATGGTAAAAAAAATGATAATGAATCCGCAAATTATGGCATTAAATAGCTCATTGCAATTAATAGATGAGAAATCAAATCAAATTAAAATAAGGCTAGATAAAAATTACTATAATTCAAATTTCTTATATTTGGAACATACTCCTATGGAAGTTGAGGTGTTTGGAATTGATTATATTGGTTTGCATAATATATCTCCGGGATGCACCATGGCTTTTAGAAAGGAAATTGCTAGTTTGTTTTTAGAATTATATGATTACAAATTACCACATGATTGGTTTATTAATATGATTGCTTCTGCTACAAATGGCTGCTTTTATTTAAATGAAAAGTTAATGGGATATAGGCAACATGGGAATAACACAATTGGAGCTAATACAAGTGTTATTTCAGGAATTTTAACAAAAACAAGAAGTGAAAGAATATATGATTATATGTCAAGAAATAATTCGCTGATTGAGATTGCAGAACAAAGAAACATATTATTTTCGGATAAGTTAAGGCAAGTTATCACACTTAATAATTTAATGGTGAAATTTTATAAAAATCCAAATCTTATTAAGCTGTTTAAATTGCGTTTCAATCCGTTATATTATCAATTAGCGAAAAGAAAAGTTAGATTATGGGAATTTGTAACTTCGTTAAAGTTAGATGAAATTATTGTAAGGTGGATAAAAAGGAAAGAGAAAAAATGAAAATTGCAGCAGTAATAGTTACATACAACAGACTTGATATGTTAAAGGAGGTACTTGATGCGTTTGATAATCAAAATAAGCAACCAGATTATTTAATTGTAGTCAACAATGCAAGTACAGACAATACATCAGAGTTTTTAGAGTTATGGTCTAAAAGAGGGAGTATGTCTAAAATTGTTATCACAACATCTGAAAATATTGGAGGAAGTGGTGGCTTTTATGTTGGAACAGAAAAGGCCATACAATTGGGGGCTGATTGGATATGGGTATCAGATGATGATGCAATACCAAATTTGGATGTTTTTGCTAAAGCGTATGAGCATATCAATAATATAAATTGGAATGAGGTTTCAGCCATTTGTACGGAAGTGAGAACTAATGGAGAAATTGCATTAAGTAATAGGAGTATAAGAAAGAACAGTTTTTTTAAATTTAAATTAATTCATGTTCCGGCTATAGAATATGAAAACAGGTCATTTGAATGTGATAATTTTTCGTATGTTGGTGTATTAATGAATAAATTAGCTTTAGATAAAGTTGGATTAATAAATAAGGACTATTTTATTTGGCGAGATGATGTAGAGCATAGTTGGAGACTATCAGAGTGGGGAAAGATTGTTTGTTATACAGATATGATTGTCGATCATAGGGTGAATAGTGATGATTATAAGGGAGTTTCTTGGAAAACCTATTATGCATATAGAAATGATTTATTGATGTTCAAAAGTCATAAAAAGAAAATTTTTTATTATCTTAAAATTATAGTTGCCATAATGAGAGGTATTTTTTCTAAAAAAAGGAAAATATTAAAATTATATATTGATGCGATTCATGCAGCACAGATGAACGAAAAGGGGGTTAATAGCAAGTATCAACCAGGTACGAAAGTAGTATGATGATTTCTAATTTACAATTATTATGTATAATTTTATTAATTGAATTACTTTTTAATTTATGGTTATTTAAAGGTGATTTGTTAGCACCATCGATTATCTTTTGCTTTATGTTTTTAGTAGCTGCAATAGATCTTTTATTTATGATAGACTATTGGGCAATTTCGTTAGGTAAATTGACAGTAATTGTTGTTGGAAGTGGTGTTTTTGCTTTTAGTCTGGGCTCTTTATTAGCGAAAAAAAATAACATTAAATTTGTTTTTAGAAAAAGTAAAAGAAAATATGATAAAATTTTAAAGGTGGAAATTTCAAATTTATCTTTGGATTTGTGGATTGTTTTGGCTTTTTTAACTATAGTTATATACATTGTAAATAATTTGAAAGTGATTGGAATGAGCTTTTCGTTAGGAAATATTCTGATGACTTATGTTATGAACAGTAATCAATTAGAAAATGATACTACACCTTTGTATATTAGTATATTGAGTTTAATGGTAACAAGTTTATCATATATTGGAGGTTATTTATTTGCTGTTAACAGAATATTGTATAAAGAAAAAAATATAAGATATGTATTAGGTATACTTGTTTCATGTATATATTTCTTCTTATGTACAAAAAGAGGCAATTTTATAATGTATATAGTTAGTTTATTATATTTGATATTGTTAGTTGCTAATAATGGGAAGAATATTAAAATTACGAGAAAAGTCTATATAGTTACAGTAATACTAGGTGGTATTTTGATTGCTGCTTTTCCAACTTTAGGAACTCTATTTGGAAGAACAACTGTAGTTACAAATTCATTTGAATATATTTCAATATATTTAGGAGCACCATTATTAAATTTGGATTATGCTTTAAAACATGGAGGAGTATCAAATAATTTACCGTTGGCATATACATTTCGAATGTTTTATGATTTTTTATATCGCTATACTGGTAATTCAGATTATTATATTGAGAGCCCAAATGAATTTATATATGCCAATAGGCATACAACAGGAAATGTTTATACGACATTTAGTGATTTTTATTATGATGGACAAGTATTTGCAGTAATTGGAATGACTTTTGTTATGGCGTATATTACTCAATCAATGTATACAAAAATAAAAAAGGATAATGTGAAAAACAGTATATTTTATTATGTTTTATATTCCTATATTTATGGGTTAATATTTAGAAGTTTTTTTGCAAATTCATTTTATGCTGCAATACAACCTTCAATAATTGAGATAATTATTATATGGTGGTTTTTTGCATATTTTATAAAAAAAATAAGATTAAAAGAATTATAAAATTTTTTAGCAAGTAAACAATGAAAGAGAGTGTAAATGTTTTATGAAAGTAGGGTTAATTACTTATCATTCAGCGTATAATTTTGGTTCTGTATTACAAGCTTATGCAACACAAGAAATTATTACAAAATTAGGACATAGAGTGGAGATAATAAATTATAGAATGCCATCTCAAAAAAATTATTATAGTTTATTTCCTATCCATATTGGTAAAAGAGCATTTATTAATCATGTATTATCAATTCCAACAATTCATGATAGAAAGATAAGGCAAAATAAGTACGAGCAAATTATTAATAGTATTCTTAATCTTACAAAAGAAGTTAATTTACCAGAAGAACTTGAAGAATTCGAAAATAGATATGATGTATATGTTAGCGGGTCAGATCAGATATGGAGTGCTCGTTCTTGTGAGTTGGCATTCTGTGATTGGAAGCGTTTTATAAAACCATATCTCTTAGAGTTTACTGATAGAAAAAAAATTTCATATGCATCTAGTCCTAATAATATGAAATCAGATGAATTGAAAGAAATTATTACTGATATTTCAAAATTTGAATATGTATCATGTAGGGAACAAGAATCTTCCAATAAATTGGAAAAAATGTTAAATAGAAAAGTGGAAACAGTTTTAGATCCGACACTGCTATTATATAAAGAAGAATGGAAAAAATTACTTTATAATTGGCGCAATACATATACCAATGAAAAGTATATTTTTTATTATGTATTAAAGGGAACTAGGTCCTTGAATAAAGACTTGAAGATTATATGTAATATGGCAAAAACTAGAGGATATAAAGTGGTTACAGCAAGTCCATTATCAGTTGTGTTACCTAACAAAAATATTATAAATGCTATTGATGCTTCTGTATTCGATTTTTTGGGATTAATTAGAGATGCTCAATATGTTATTACAGATTCTTATCATGGAACATTATTTTCTATAAATTTTAATAAAAATATGTATTCATTACAAAAGAAACCAGGGGATAATAAAAGAGTTGAACAAATAGCACAAGAATTAGGATTCACAGAAAGAGTTATATATTCTTTAGAGGATATAAATTTTGATTCTATCATTGATTACAGTATAATTAATTTTAATAGGAATAATCAAAGAAAAAAATCAATTGATTATTTAAAGAATGCAATAGAAAATTAGAGGAGAAATACAATGTACGTTAATGAAAGTAATACGTTGCAATTAATTGCATTACTGAAAAAACATAATATTAAAAAAGTAGTTGCTAGTCCAGGAAATACGAATATATCCTTTATTGGTAGTATACAGGATGATCCTTTTTTTCAAATTTATTCGTGTGTAGATGAACGCTCTGCAGCGTATATTGCTTGTGGATTGTCTGAGGAGAGTAATGAACCAGTTGTTTTAAGTTGTACAGGTGCTACAGCAGCGAGAAATTACCCATCTGGATTAACCGAGGCATTTTATCGAAAATTGCCAATAGTGGCAATTACATCTTCTCAAGCATTTGGAAGAGTTGGACAGTTATTTCCACAGTTCACAGATAGAAATGTTATATCGAATGATGTAGCAAAGGAGAGTGTACAAATACCATATCCGTATTCTGAAGAAGAAAAATGGTCAAATAATATTAAAATAAATAAAGTATTACTCCAATTAAAAGGTAAGGATAAAGGACCGGTACATATTAATATTGAAACTTTATTTAGCTCGGATTTTTCTGTTAAGACATTACCCAAAGAAAGAGCTATAATGAAGTTTTACAACAATGATAAACTTCCAAATATCAAGGCACAAAAGGTCTGTATTTTCGTAGGATCCCATAGTAAATTTACAATGGAGTTACAAAATGCAATCGATGAATTTTGTGAAAAATATAATGCGATAGTATTATGTGATCAAACGTCAAATTATAAAGGCAAATATAGAATATTGGGTGGGCTAGTTGCAGCACAGTCAGATTATGATGCAGCTTGTAAATATGCAGATTTATATATTCATATAGGTGAAATATCAGGATCGTATTATCTTTTTAAAAAAGGAATATTTTGGAGAGTTAATGAAGATGGAGAAATAAGAGATCCATTTCGATTATTAGAAAGTGTATTTGAAATGAATGAGTTGGATTTTTTTAATTATTATAATTCTTTAGTTTCAAAAAAGAAAAATACATATTTCGATGAGTGGAAAATGGAAAATAAAAAAATAGAATCTATGATAGAAGAATTACCACTTTCTAATGCATGGATGTGTCAACAAACAGCTCATAGACTTCCCCAAAATTCAGTATTACATTTAGCAATATTGAATAGTTTGAGATCATGGAATTTATTTGATACTCCTAATTCTGTTTATTCATATTCCAATGTAGGTGGATTTGGAATAGATGGCTGCATTTCATCATGTGTAGGTGCATCGCTTGTAAATAAACAAAAGTTGTATTTTTGTGTTTCAGGAGATTTAGCTACATTTTATGACTTAAATGTGTTGGGAAATAGACATATAGGAAATAATTTTAGATTACTTGTATCTAACAATGGAACTGGATTTGAAATGCATTGTAAAGGAAGTATTGGTTCAGAATTTGATTATGCTGAGGCTGATAGATTCTTTTGTGCAGGAGGACATTTTGGTTCACAATCAAGATTATTACTTAGACATTTTGCAGAAGATTTGGGATTTGACTATATAAAGGCAGAAACAAAAGAAGAATATTTAAATAATATAGAATATTTTGTGGATCCTAACTTGCATGAGAAGCCCCTAATATTTGAAGTGTTTGTTAATCCTAAAGATGATGAGTTTGCATATAATGCTACTAAAAGAACTATTACATCGAATAAAGCTGTCGCAAAAAAAGTGGCAAAAAAAGTATTAGGAAATAAGGGATATAATAGTATAAAAAAAATGATAAAAGGTTAGTTTTTGAATGAGTAGAATGAACAAATTATTAGCAAAATATCGTAGTATACCAGTTCAAGTTAAAGCATCATTATGGTTTTTAATATGTGCTTTTCTTCAAAAAGGTATCTCATTTATTACAACACCAATTTTTACACGATTGTTATCAACATCAGAATATGGACAATATAATGTGTTTAATTCGTGGATGAATATAATAATAGTTATTGTTACTCTTAATTTATTTAGTGGTGTTTACACAAGAGGCTTGGTTAAATTTGAAAAAGATCGTGCAATTTTTACTTCGACATTGCAAGGATTAACAATTACTTTGTGTTTTTTTTGGCTAATTATCTATATATTATTTAGAACATTTTGGAATAATCTATTTGGACTGACAACTGTACAGATGTTGTTAATGTTTATATTAATGTGGACTACCGCAGTTTTTTCTTTCTGGTCAACTTCACAAAGGGTTGATTTTAGATATAAGAAATTAGTTATAGTTACTTTAATTGTTTCATTGGCAAAACCATTTTTAGGAATAGTGTTTGTTTGTGCATCTGATGATAAAGTTACAGCGAGAATTTTAGGATTAGCTTTAGTGCAATTAGTAGTATATGGAGTATTCTTTTTGTTACAAATGAAAGAAGGAAGAGTTTTTTTTAAGGCATCCTATTGGAAGCATGCACTATCTTTTAATGTACCTTTAATCCCTCATTATCTTTCAACATCAGTACTGAGTGGTGCGGATCAAATAATGATTAAAGAAATGATAGGTCAATCGCAGGCTGGAATATATTCACTTGCTTATTCATTATCTATGATTTTAACTATGTTAAATAGTTCGTTGATGCAAACGATTGAGCCGTGGATGTATAAAAAAATTAACGAGGGAAAAGTAGAGGATATTTCAAAAGTTGCGTATCCGGCATTTGGGGTGATTGCGTTTGCAAATATATTATTAATTGCATTCGCACCAGAAGCTGTTGCTCTTTTTGCACCTAAAGATTATTATGATGCAATATATGTAATTCCACCAGTAGCTATGAGTGTTTTCTTTATGTTTTCGTATACTTTTTTTGCTGTCTTTGAATTTTATTATAAGAAAACTACTCTTGTGTCACTTGCAACTACTGGAGGAGCAATATTAAACATTATACTTAATTTTTTATTTATAAAAATTTTTGGATATTATGCTGCTGGATATACAACTTTAATATGTTATATTGCTTATGCTGTTTTTCATTTTGTATTTATGAAAAAAATTTGTGACGATAAACTTAATAATACTTATCCATATAATTTTAAAATTTATTTTGGAATAGTGGTAGGTTTTATTATTTTAGGTTTTACATTTTTATTTTTATATAAATATCTATTTTTGAGATATAGTTTAATTGTTGTTATTTGTGTTGGGGTAATATATAAAAGAAAATTTATAATTACTTCTGTTAGAAATATTATTATGGCTAAGAAGGTAAATTAAATGAGAATTCTAATATTAGGTGGAACGGGTGCAATGGGAACATATTTAGTTCAGATTCTTAAGCAAAAGAATTGCGAATTATATGTTACTTCGAGAACATTTCACGAGAGCAAAGAAATAAATTATATTTTAGGGGATGCTAAGAATGATGTATTTCTTAAAAGTATATTAAATATAAAATATGATGCAATTATTGATTTTATGGTTTATTCGACAGAGAAGTTTAGATGTCGATACAAATTACTTTTAGAGGCAACTAAACAATATTTTTATTTTAGTAGTGCTAGGGTATATGCAAACAGTGATTTATTAACAGAAGATTCGCAAAGACTTTTAGATTCGAGTATTCATTCGCAATATATTCAATCTGACGAGTATGCGATAGCAAAAGCAAAGCAAGAAGATATATTAAGAAATAGTGATTTTAAAAATTGGACAATTGTAAGACCTTATATTACATATTCAGATTCACGATTGCAATTAGGTTTTTTTGAAAAAGAATTATGGTTATATAGAGCTATAAAAGGTAAAACAATTATTTTTCCAAGTGACATAAATGAAAAAATCACAACTTTGACCTATGGAGGGGATGTAGCAAATGCAATAGTAGAGCTTATAGGCAAGAATATAGCAATGGGAAATACATATCAAATAATGCAAAATAGAGCTATTAAGTGGGGAGATGTATTAAAAATATATATGTCAGTATTGGGGGATAATTTAAAAGTTACTTATGTTAATGATTCAAATGCGCTTGGAAAAGTAACAAACCGTAAAGAACAAATAAAATATGATAGATTATATGATAGAAAATTTGATAACAGTAAAATATGTAGCATAGATCCTTTAATGATTGATGCTAAAAAGCCGGAGGATGGACTAAAGGAATGTTTACTTAGGTTTATTAATAATGGAGCAAAATTTGATAAAATTGATTGGAAATTTGAGGGTTATGCAGATAAAATAACAAAAGAAAAAACAAGATTGAAAGAGATTAAGGGAGCAAAGAATTTACTTAAGTATTTGATAGCTAGGTATACATCCTATTTTGAAAGATAGTTTTAATCATAAAAGATATTTTTGAGTTATAATGTGGAAACGCAAGCACAATGAAAAAGTACTTGATAGTTCATATGAAGATTAAAGGGAGACATATTATATTTGAGTCAGACCTTTTAAATTATAATCAAAGGGAGGAAATCTTTATGAAGAATTGTATGAAGAAAATTATTTGTTTTGGATTGGTATTTATGATACTTTTTATTGCACAAGGTCACATTACTACGTATGCTTTACAAAATAATAATGTATCTAATTCAATTGCAATCACAAGCCAGCCAGTAACAGTAGCAGGAAAGATAGGTGATGCGGTAGAATTCAGGGTAGGAGCAAGCGGAACAAACCTAAAATATCAGTGGCAGTATGTGCTAAAAGGCCGGAATAATTGGGTGAATTTTACAGGTGGAAATGCATGTACAATGAAAAAAGTGCTTAATGAAACATACGATGAGCTTAAAGTCAGAGTGGTAATAACAGATGGAAATGGAAACAGTGTTATAAGTGATACTGTGACAGTGACACTAAAGAAAGCACCAGTAATCACAAGCCAGCCAGCAGCAGTAGCAGGAAAGATAGGTGATGCGGTAGAATTCAGGGTAGGAGCAAGCGGAACAAACCTAAAATATCAGTGGCAGTATGTG
>OGJH01000315.1_pt1 | contig 60773 bp, 65 predicted proteins | sample 1572021 | NCBI WGS metagenome assembly OGJH01 (sample SAMEA2582098, study PRJEB24529) | metagenome | biome: Human gut stool | place: China | collected 2011
GCAGCCAGGCGCGGAACTCGCTCTCGCGCCGGATGGGGATGTTCTCCACGATGACCGGGCGCTGGGCCGGGTCCAGCAGCACGCGCTTGTGCTTTTGCAGCTTCTGGGCGATGAGCTGCGGCAGGGTGTCGATGCCGTCCACGCCGAACACAAGATCGACGTAGGGGTAGCTCTGGCGCAGCTTTTCCACCACATGCTTCTGGTTAGCCATGCAGCCGCACAGGCCGATGATAAGGCCGCGCTTTTTCTCCTTGAGACCCTTCAGCGCGCCCACGTTTCCGAACACGCGCTGCTCGGCGTGCTCGCGCACGGCGCAGGTGTTGAACAGGATGAGGTCGGCGTCCTCGGGCTTATCGCACAGGCCGTAGCCGATATCCACCAGCACGCCCTTGATGCGCTCGCCGTCGTTCACGTTCTGCTGGCAGCCGTAGCTGTGCACGAAAGCCAGCGGCGGCGTATCGTAAGCCTGCTTCACCAGCTCGGCGGCGATGTTGTTGTGCTCAAAACTAATGTATTCCAATGAAACCATCCTTCTCCGCCGGGACACACGTCCCGCACGGCGAAACTCTTTTTAATCGTTTGCTCCGAAGCATTCTTCAAAAGCTCTCTTTAGTATACGCTCTTTGCGCCGTTCGGGCAAGAGGGAGAAGCCATTTTTTCCGCAAGGTCACTGCGCATTTTCACGCATCTGCTTCTCGCAGCAGGCTTCGCACACGCCGATGAGCACCACGGCGCAGTCCTGCACGCGGCCTTTCTGGTTCTTGACCAGCTTCATCACCTGCTTTTCGTCCACCTCGGCGTCGGTCACGCCGCCGCACACCGTGCAGTACAGGTGGCTGTGCCAGGGCAGCGTGTGGTCAAAGCGGTCTGCCTTGCCCGGGATGGACACCCGGCGCACCCGGCCCGCGTCCACCAGGCTGTTCAGGTTGCGGTAGACGGTGCCAAGGCTCAGGCCCGGGCACTCCTTGACGGCGGCATCATAAATTTCCTCGGCGGTGGGGTGGTCGCAGAGGTTCTGCACCGTCTGCATGACCAGCTCGCGCTGTTTGGAATATCGCATATCCTTCTCCTTTGTTTTTCTTATGGGGGTCAGACGTTCTCCTCGCCCTTGATCTTCGCCCAGTAGGCCCGGGCGGCCTGCTCGGTCTTGTTGTCCCCGAAGGTGTAGTACTTCACATCCTTGATGGCATCCGGCAGATACTGCTGGGCCACCCAGTGGTGGGCGTAGTCGTGGGCGTATTTGTAGTTCTGGCCCTTCACCAGCGCGTCCTCGCCGTCGTAGTGCTTGTTCTGCAGCTGGCGCGGGATGGGCCCGGTGCGGCCCGCCTGCACATCTGCGATGGCCGCGTTGATGGCGTCGTGGGCACTGTTGGATTTGGGGCTGGTGGCCACCAGAATGACTGCATCTGCCAGCGGCAGCCGGGCTTCCGGCAGGCCCACCATGTTGGCGGCATCCACCGCCGCCTTCACGATGGGGATGATCTGCGGGTACGCAAGGCCCACGTCCTCGCAGGCGCAGACCATCAATCGGCGGCAGGCCGAGGGCAGGTCGCCTGCTTCCAGAAGGCGGGCCAGATAATGCAGGGCGGCGTCCGGGTCGGAGCCGCGCATGGACTTCTGGTAGGCCGAGACGATGTCGTAGTGGTCGTCGCCCTCCCGGTCATAGCGCATAGCCGTGCGGCGGGTGACCTGCTGGATCATCTCCAGCGTAACATGTTTCTTGCCGTCCTCGACCGGTGCAGCCGTGACGGCAAAATCAAGGCAGCCCAGCGCCTTGCGCAGGTCACCGCCCGCGCTCTCGGCAAGGTAAGAGCAGGCGTCCTCGTCCATGCAGACCTCGGTGTCCTCGCCTTCGGAGAGCTTCTTCACCGCGTTGTGCAGCCCGCGCTCCACGTCTGCTGCAGAGAGCGGCTTGAACTCGAACACCGTGCAGCGGGACAGCAGTGCATTATAAATGTAAAAATAGGGGTTCTCGGTAGTGGATGCGATCAGCGTCACCGAACCGTCCTCAATGCATTCCAGCAGGCTCTGCTGCTGCTTTTTGTTCAGGTACTGGATCTCGTCCAGATACAGCAGGATGCCGCCGGCCCCTGCCAGCGTGCCGATATCCTTGAGCACGGCCTTGATATCGCCGGTGCCGCAGGAGGTGCCGTTGAGCTTGTGCAGGGTCATGCCGCTGTTCTCGGCAATGATGCGGGCCACGGTGGTCTTGCCTGTGCCGGACGGGCCGTAGAAGATCATGTTGGGGATGCGGCCGCTCTCAATGGTGCGGCGGAACACCCGCCCCGGTGCAAGCAGATGCTGCTGGCCGCACACGTCTGCCAGCGTCTTCGGGCGCAGACGCTGTGCCAGTGGTTCGTTCATCCTGTTCCCCTCCCTTCCTGCCGGGCGCAATCCCCGGTGTTTTTCTTATAGTATATCGCATTTTGGCGGCCAGGACAAGACTTTATCTGAAAATCATTCTCAGATAATCTTCGACGGCAGTTTACAAAAAGCGCAAAACATGGTATTATCAGGGCAGTCTTTTGCCGAAAGGAGTGGTGAGATGCCCGCAACAAAAAAAGCGCCGGAAGACCTGACCGCCAAGAAGGCGCTGGCACTGGAGGTCATCGACCGGCTGAAAAAGGAGTACCCGGACGCCGGGTGCACATTGGATTATGACCATGCCTGGCAGCTGCTGGTCAGTGTGCGGCTGGCGGCCCAGTGCACCGATGCACGGGTGAACATCGTGGTGGAAGATCTGTTTGCAAAATACCCCGGCGTGGCCGCCCTTGCCGCCGCAGAACCGGAGGACATTGAAGCCATCGTGAAGCCCTGCGGCCTGGGCCGCTCCAAGGCGCGGGACATCTCCGCCTGTATGCGGGTGCTGCGGGACAAGTACGACTGCCAAGTGCCCACCACCTTTGAAGAACTGCTGGCCCTGCCCGGCGTCGGCCGCAAGAGCGCAAACCTCATCATGGGCGACGTGTTCGGCAAGCCGGCCATCGTGACCGACACCCACTGCATCCGCCTGTGCAATAAGATCGGCCTTGTGGACGGCATCAAGGAGCCGCAGAAGGTGGAGATGGCGCTGTGGAAGATCGTCCCGCCCGAAGAAGGCAGCGATCTGTGCCACCGCTTCGTGATGCACGGCCGGGCTGTGTGCAACGCACGCAAACCGGAGTGCGAAAAATGCTGTTTGAAGGATATCTGCCGCTATGCGCTGGAGCTCTCCGGCGCGCAGGCGGATCTATAAGGAGGTCTGTCTTATGATCACATTGACGATTTTACTTATCATTGCTTTGATCTGCGTCCTGGTGGGCTGCCTGATGGGGCTTTTCTCCCTGCTGGGCGTGCTGGTCTCGCTGGCCGTGGGCGTGCTGGTGGGCGCACTGGCCGGTTATGTTGCCGGGCGCTTCATGGGCACCGAGACTTCGTTTAGCCGCAACATCCTCATGGGTGTTCTGGGCAGCTTTGTGGGCGAGTTCGTGTTCGGGCTGTTCGGCATCCATGCCACCGGCAGCTTCACCTCGTTCGCCATCTCGGTGGTGGGTGCCTGCATCTGCATCTGGGTCGGCCAGAAATTTTTCAGCTGACCGCCTTTTCCCCTGCCGCCCTTGCGAAATTTTTCGCAGGGCGGTTTTTATTTTTACCTTTTCCGGCCAGAGGTTCCGGCAGCCGCCGCCTGCGCCCGAAATCCAGCCTTGACAGCCACCCGGAAGTGTGATAGAATACCACCTGTTACAGAATATCGCATGTGCTACTGTGGCTCAGCTGGTAGAGCAGCTCACTCGTAATGAGCAGGTCGCCTGTTCGAATCAGGTCAGTAGCTCCAAGACAAAATCCCCGAAAAGCGGCTTCATGCCTCACTTTTCAGGGATTTTTCTTTTTGTTTTTCTTCCCGCTTTTACCAAGAAAAGCGCCTTAATTACCCTTGTTTCCCTCAAAAGGTTCTAAATTGGTGGCGCAACAGGTGGCGCAAAGTGGCGCACCTCTGCCCGTCAGTTCACGCGCTTTTTCTTCTCGCCCATCCATGCATCCGCCTGAATGGCCGCCGCCGTGAAGCTGTTGTTCTTCCACCAGCTCACCAGCGCGGCTACGCTGGTGATACCGGCGGTGACCAGCTGCTCCACGGTGGAGCTCTCAATGGGCAGGATGGGCTTGCCACAGGCGCTCAGGATCTGGTTGGTCAGTGCCAGCAGGAGCACGGCGGTGCGGGCCACGGTGCCAGCGGAGACGGTGCGGGTGGTGTTGGTGTTGGTGATATGTGCGTTCATAGTGGTGTCCTTTCTCCCGGCGCTGCCGGGCTCTCATTTAATCGCGGATGGGCAGAGCTTTGGCACGGTTATACAGTTCGGTACCCGTGCCATTGCCGCCCAATGCGTGATAACTCGTGTAAAGGTATTCGATATTTTTCAGACCGCTCGTGTTGATGTAACCCTTTTCGAGGTAGTGGGTGCATGCCTGATACAGTCGGTCGTGCATGATGGCAAGCAGACCGTCCTTGATGGCTTTGTACTCGGTGACCTTTTTAACGAGGTAGGCCCAGCCGATGCCAAGCAGCCAGATAGCTCCCTCCATCCAGTGGGCCGAGATGTACGCAAAAAACTGCTGCATTGGTATCACACCTCCGAGTCTTCGGCGCTATCTTCCCATGCCTGTTGGATGCGCTGTCCATTAGCACAGATCACATCCATGGTGGCGTCAGCCTGAATGTTCGTTGCGATCAGCGCCTTGTTCATTGTGTCCATACCGAAGTAGCCGGTGAATACTTCGCCAGTGGGCAAAGGCGCCGCTACTGCAATCTGGCTGACGTTGTGGTCCCCCAGTGTAGCTAAAACATCGGAGAGCCACGACGCGTAGGGCGCGTCAGAAATCAAGTAGCTTGCCATTGGTTACACCTCCATCACGGGAATGCCGTAGTCCACGGCGCACTGGTGCTCGATGCGGCATCCGCGAGCAGCCTGCCAGCCCGGCGCAAAAATCGCCACATCAGCCTTTGCAAGAAACTCAATGCTCCTGGCCAGATAGTCCAGCGGCTTTGCGGCGGGGCCGAAATCATCAAAGAAGGTCTCCAGTACATCGACCTTGCCAAACTTCTGCCGGGCAATCTCGATCACTCTGCGGCGCTCTGCATTGATTTCATCGGCAGAGCGACCACCCATCGGCTGGCTGATAAAGATAACCTTGTTCATTTTTCTGCTCCTTTCACTGCGCCAAGCCCGGCACGCTGGATGATGGCAGCATAGTCCTTGTATGCGTGGCTCATGTCCACGTTGGTGCTCACGCCCGGCACGCGGGCGGTGCTGGTGTACTGCCACATACCAAAGGCAAACGCCGTTTTGGGCTTATCCTCAGGCTTGGTCTTGCGCTGGTCTTTGGGGTATCTCGCCAGCCACACGTCGTAGGGCTTCAGCTCTGCACCGCCCATGTAGAGGAAGGTACTGCCGAACCACAAACCGGTGTACAGCATGGCGTACACGCCCCAGCTTTCCACCGTGCTCAGCATGTAGGCCGTCAGGTCGGTCAGTGCAGCCTTGCCCAGCGGCTTCTGCACCTCGTCCTCGATGTCCACGGCCACCGGCAGCTCAAAGCTCCGGCCAGTGAGCAGCTTCTTGAAGTAGGCCAGTTCCTTGTCGGCCTGTTCCCGGTTGACTGCCTTGAAATAGCCATACACGCCGCAGGGAATGCCCAGCCGCTTGCATTCGGCGTAGTTGCGGGCAAACTGCGGGTCAGTGTAGGGCGCACTGGGTCTGCCCTCCGCGCTGTTGCCCATGGCGCGGATCATGACGCCGTCGATTTTGCCGGACGCCTTGACCTTTGCCCAGTCGATGACGCCTTGATGCTTGGATACGTCCATGATGGTTTTAGCCATTGCCGTCAGCCTCCTTGTCCAATGCCGCCTGTACCCTTGCCCGCCACTTTGCAGGCACGTCCTCGATGGTAAATGCACCGTCGAACTGGTGCAGCCTGATCTGCGTCACATAAAACTTGACCATGTATCACCCCTCCTCTCCGGCCAGCAGGTCCAGCATGGCCGCTTCCAGCGCCGCGATACGCTCCTCGGTGGTGGGCAGCTGCGCCATCTGCTCGGCCTGCTTTTTGGTCTCCTCCTGCGCTGCGGCGGCTGCGGCCTCGGCCTGCGCCACCAGGTCCGGGCGCGGGGTGATGGCGGTCACGGTCGGCAGGCCGTCCCGCTCCTCGGTCGTGATGTCTGCATAGGCGAGGGGGTCCGGCAGGGTCATGCCCTCCGGGATGACGGCCCAGCCGTCCGGGATAGGGGTGGTGCAGATGCCGTAGATCACCTGGTGCCCAGGCTGGGTGCAGTCAATAATGTTCATCATCTAATCACCTCGTTTTTACAAGTACTGGTAGCCGTACACAACAAACTGGCTGCCGCTGCTGCCGCCAGAGACGGACAGGGTGCCGTCTGAGGCAAAGGCCACGGAGACCATCGACACGCTTGTGTTTTCGATTTTTGCATAGGGGTTATTATATTCACCGAGTTTGCCATTGCTCAGCATGGTAAGGCTTGTGATGGGTACAGCGGCGGAACCTCCACGCACCACCTTTGCATGACCGAAGTCAGAAGCTGTGCCGATGGCATTGCTCGTCGTGGCTGCGTTGTAATCAGATGCGTTTGACCATCCGGCACCGCTGCGTCCCATCGCCGGAATCGCCGAGACAATCTCCGCGTAATCCACCGTATCAGGCAGTTTCATCGTGGTGGTGCCGCCGGTGCAGACGCCTGCACCCGAGAAAACCAGTTTGCCGTCCATATTCATCATCCTTTCCAGCCTTTGAAGTTTGCTGTCGATCTCATCCTTACTGTAACCGCCTTCCACACCGTTCAGCGTTCCGTCCTCCTCAACACTGAGGTTCTCCCCCACCTTCACCAGGCCCAGCCTTTCCGCCGTCGCGGTCGGGATGGTGTAGCTTGTCTGCTTCCCGCTGCCAAGGGTCAGGGTCAGCGTCTGGCCGTTCAGGGCAACGTTCTTCACATACGCCCCGCTGCCATCCGGCACCGCCCCCACGTCGGCCGCCGTCATCGGCGTGCTCTTTCCGGTGCCGCCGTGCTCCACGGCCAGAATGCCGGTCATTTTTTCCAGGCTCGTGGTGTCCTTCGTCTGCAGGGTCTGGGTGCTGCCGTCGCCAAAGGTCAGCGTCAGCGTCTGCCCCACAAGGCTCACGGCCTTCACATACGCCCCGCTGCCATCCGGCACCGCGCCCAGGTCGTCGGCGGTCAGTGTCACCACGCCGCCCTTGCCGTTCACGCTGCGCACCGCACCGTCCGCCGGTGCCGTCAGCTCCGCCCGCGCCGCCGCATCCTCTGCCCGCTTCGCGCCGCTCTCCGCCGCGCCCTGGGCTGTCTCCGCCCGCGCCGCCGCCGTCTGGGCCGTGTTCTGCGCCATCTGCGCAATGGCAGCGTCCCGGTTCGCTGCAGCCGCACTGTTCCGCGCCTCTTTCGCACTGTTCTGCGCACTGTTGGCATAGGCCAGCACCTGCGCCACAAAGGTCTCGTACTGCGTCGGGCTGATCTCGGCGTCGCCGTCGGTGGCAAGCGTCTCGTAGCAGTCGTATTTTGTCGGCCGGGTCAGCGCCCGGTAGCCGTCCTCGCCCAACGCCAGCAGCATCCAGCTGCCGCACTTCGCGGCCGTGAACGCCTTGCCCACCGCTGCACTGTGTTCTTCGTCCAGCAAAATGGGCGCAGGCAGCGTGCCGTCCTGCTGCTGGATGTGCAGCGTCACGCTCTTGCCCTGCCACTCCTCCGGCAGCTCAAAGTAAAGCCGCTCCACGTTGGCGCTGGACTGTCCGCCCAGGTGCAGCACCCGCATCTCCGGGCAGAACTCCACCCCGCTGAATTCCTTTCGGATGATCTTCACCCGCATGGTTTTTCCCTCCTTCCGTCTTGTGTCCAGCGTATCACAAATTGTGTCGGCGCAACACTGCGGACTTTTTCGCTGGCCGCTGCCCCAACAACTCCTCCCTGTGCTCCCCTTTTTGGCTTCGCCATCTTCCCCCCGGCCGGGGGAAGTCTTCCGCCGCAGGCCGCGGTCGTCGTTGTTGCAGACTTTTTCTATCACGCACAAGGCCCCGGCCGTTCATCTGAACCGCCGGGGGCCTTTCCTCTCCTTATCTCACCGCTGCATACGGGTCTTTTTTCTCCTCGCTTTCCGCCTTGTCCGCCGCCTTCACCCACTGGGCAAAGGTCTTCTCCGTGTACAGTGCCTTGCCGTCCGCGTCCACCAGTGCCAGCAGCATGGTCTCCATCTGCTGCCGGTCGGCGTCGCTGCCCGCAAGGTACTCTGGCTTTGCCGTCTCGGTGATCTTTCCCTTCAGCGTCGAAGCGCTCTTGCCTGCCTTCGCCAGCCGGTCGTACTCCTCCTGTACGGCACTGGCGTCCCAGCTGTCCACGGCTTCCACAAGGTCGTCCGTCGCGCTGGAGTTGTCGCCTTTCAGCAACTTGTCCGCCAGCTGGTTCACCGCGCCGGTCACGCAGTCCACCACGTCCCCACGCTTTCCCTTCGGCAGTCTCAGCGCATCGCTCAGCTGCTCGATCATCTGCATTTCCAGCTCATACCGTTTCTGGTCATCTCCCGCATTCTGCGCCTCGGCCGCTGCCTTCACATTCGCGTCGTACTTCACCAGCCGGGTCTTCAGCTGCTTGTAAACGTCTTCTCCTTTCCCCATCTCGTTCAGCTTTTCCACCGCTGCCTTTGCCTCGTCGCTGTCGCCGCTGGCATAGGCATTGTACAGCCGGTCGTACTGGCCGGTGGCGCTCTGCGGCACCGAGTTGAAGCTGAACTTCCCTCCGTTGGCAAGGTTTTCGATGTCTTCCACATACCCCTGCACGGCTTCCACGATCTTCCGGCCGTTGCCGTAGGGCACGCCCGCCACTTCGAAGCCGTCCTCCAGCAGGGTCATGAACCGCTGCATCAGCTTGTCGTGGTGCTGCTGCAGCTGCGTCTCGTCCATTTCGCCGGTGTCCTTCCGAAACTCCTTGAAGAACTTCTCCACATCTCCGGCCAGGTCGTTCACCACACTGATGCTTGCCGCGCTCAGCACGTCGTAGTCTTTGCCGTTCATCGCGTTGTCGATCAGGCTGTAGAGCTCACTGCCGTAGAGGAAGTTGCCTGCAAAGCTCTCGGTGTAAAGGCTTGCGAACCGCTGCCACATGCTCTTGGCGGTCACGTCGCCGTTCTCGTCCTGCTCCCGGTCCCACCGGTGCAGCAGAAAATCCGCGCCGATCTTCATCACCGCGAACACAGCCGTCTGCGCCACCTGGCTCACAATGGCCCGGTTCCGCTGCGCCGCAGCCCGCTGCAGTTCCGCCTTGTTCTCCTCGCTCTGGTTCTGCCGGTAGCGCTCTGCCTGGGCGTTGTAATCGCCGATGGCGTCCGCCAAAATGCCGTAGTTCTGGAAGCGCTGGGTGGTAAACATCGTCAGCTGCTTCAGCAGTTCGTTGGGGTTGCGCTGGATGCCCGCCCGCTGCATCACGGTGTAGTTGGGCTGGGTCTGCTCGATCACCTTCTGGTATGTGCGGCTCACCGCTTCCCAGTATGCCGGGCTTCCGGTCACGTCCGCACCCTCAAATTCGGCCGCGTGGCTGCGCACATACCGCTTACTGCCTTCCCACAGCGCTGCCACCGTGATCTCGTCCATGCCGTTGATCCAGCCGGTCAGTGCCGTCGGCAGCTTGTCCATGGCCTTCTCGGCCACTGTTTCGCTCTGTCCGATGCTGGCAAGTTCGCCCTTCTGGCTGCCGCGCTTGCGCCAGTCCAGCAGTACGTCCCCGTGCTCTCTGATCTCCGTTTCCAGCGCCGTCCGCGCCTTGGGCGAAAGGTTTTTCACAAAGGGCACCACCGCTGCCATGGTATCCCCGCCCAGCACCGCCGCTGCCGTCGGCAGACTTGCCGCCTGCGCAATGGCAACGCCCGGGTTCAGGGTCAGCACCGCACCCGCATAGTTTCCGCGCAGGTTTCCCAGCACCCGGTTTGCCGTACTGGGCCGCTTGCGCTGGGTGGTCTGCAGGTCGGTCAGCAGATCGTTGATGTAGCTCACCGCGTCTCGGCCCCACTGCTCCTTAATGATGCCGTTCTTCAGGTTTGTGAGCCCTTCCTGTGTCTCCACACTGCTGTTCAAAATCTTCTGCACATCCCGGATGGGCGCTGCCAGGCCTGCATAGGCCGCCGTGTCCCGCAGGCTGCGCTGCACCACGCTGCTGCACTCCTCCAGCAAAATGGGTTGACTGCTCTTGACGCGGTTCTTCAGGAAACCTCTCCCTTCAATGGTCGCGTCCAGGTTCAGGCCCTCGATCTGGGTCGCCAGCACCGACCGGTCCACCGCGATGGGGTAATAGTTCTTCACGGTGGCCCGCTGGTAGCCCACCAGCTGCAGGCTGGTCTCGTTGATGAGGTTCGTGGTGTAGTGGTCAAAAAACTCCTTCATGTCCGCGCACCACGCCCGGTCATAGTCGGTCATGGCCGCTTCCGCGGTCTGCAGGATGCTGTCCGCCGTGGGCGTGCCGTCCGCATTTGTCAGCATGCCCAGGTGCACGGTCTGGCCTTTCTGGTACGCCTGCTCAATGTCCCCCTTGCTGTAAATCTTTGCATCCGGGATCACAAAGCCGCCGTTCATCAGGTGGTTCAGGCTGTCCTTGTTCTGCAGGTGCATGTACAGGCTGCACAGCTGCGCGTGGGTCAGCGGGGCCCGGTTGCCCTTTCCGTCCGTCAGGCCCACGTCCACAAGGTCTGCGCCCGGGCCCGCAAAGGCCTGCATCTCTTTCACATGCTCTTTTCCGGTCACGTTGGTGAAAAGCTTTTCGCCTTCCACGGTGATCTTCGTCTGCCGGTACTGGCCGTCGTTCAGCATGTTGGCCATCTTTTCCATCTGGCCATTCTTCGCATAGCCGCCCAGCATCCGGAAGACCCGCTGGCCGCCCAGCATGTCCAGCTGATACTTCGTCAGCAGATTGCGCACGCCGTCCAGCTTTCCGCCGGGGTGGTTGCCCTTGCTCTGCCGCACCTCGCTGGCTGCGCCTTCCGCGATCTTGCTCACTTCCTCGGCCTTTGCCAGACTCAGCGTCTTGTTTGCGTTCTTGATCACATGCAGCGTGCTGCTCGTGATGGCTTTTAGCATCCGCATCTGATCCACCGTCATGGGCAGATAGGTGCGGTTCTCGGTCTCCCGGATGCGCCGCTGCAGCCGCTCCTGCAATGCCCGCGCCTTCTCGCTGTCCGGCAGCGCCTCGGCTTCGGCCAGCTGTTCGTGCAGCCGGGTCAGCTTTGCGTCCTTTGTCGCCTGCAGGTCATCCCGCAGCGTCTGGATCAGGGTATCCACGCCGGTCTGCTTCCATTCTTCGGTCATGGCATTGGGGCTGTTCTCGCTGCCCGCGCTCTGCCGGATCTGGTCCTGCAGCCTCGTCAGCTGGTTCACGGCCTTGTTGTTCAGAATGGTCATGTCCGCCAGCTTTGCCACCTGTGCCGCCGCATCCACAAGGTTTTTCTGCACATACTTGTCCTTCGACGGCCGCAGCAGCATCTGGTTCAGCTGTGCCGCGTTCTGCCGGATGCTGCGCTTCAGCTCGTCCATCTTCCGTGCGTCCCGTGCCCGCTGCACCCGCTTTTCGGCCACCGCTTTTGCAATGGCAATGTCCTCGTCCCGCTGCTGGCGTGCTGTCTCAATGGCAACGGCATTTCGCTGCGCCTGTTTCTGTTCAAAGGCTGCCCGCTTGCGCTCGTTGTCCGCCTCCCATTCCATGATCTCATTTTCCTGTACCAGCAGCGAGTATTCCGCCTTGTCCGCGCGCTGCTTTTCCTGCCGCAGCTGCCACGCCAGTTCGTTTTTCTCGCTGCGCAGCTTCTGCATTTCCAGCTTTGCTTCGTCCAGCATCTCCTGCCGTTCGGCCTTCATGCGCTTCACTTCCTGCTTCATCTCCCGCTCGTAGCTTTCCCGCAGGAAGGTCAGCTTTTCGTTCAGGTTGCCCACGTTGGAAGTATCCACGCCCAAGGTCTCCAGATTCTCGTCCAGCAGCTTTTCAGCCTGTGCGTTCTGCCGCTGCAGTTCGGTCATCTGCTGCACCTCGGCGCTCTGGTTTGCCGCACGCCGGTTCTCGTACATCCGGCGGTTGAACTCCCGCTGCTGCGCCTTCTGCACACCCTTCAGGCCCTTTTCCACCTCGGCGGCCCGCTCCTCACTGCCCGCGGCCGCTTTCGCCACCTGCAGGTTGTGCTGCTGGATGCCCTCAAAGATGGCCTGGGCGTCGGTCATCTCCGGTGTGTTCAGGATGTCCCCGATGATCCGGCCCGCCAACTCCACCTTGGCGTCCTCATACTCGGCGTCGTCTGCAAACCTGCTCTGCGTCGCGGGCTTGATGGCGTCGTGCAGGTTCATCAGCACGTTCAGCCACTCGGTGCTTTCCATGCTCATTGCACCGTCCACACCGGCCTGCTGCGCCGCTGCCTTCCATAGCGCTTTCGCGCCGTCGCTGGTGCCGCCCACGGCCCGGTTGTCGTTGATCACGCTGTCATACTGCTCCACGGGGTTGCCGTCCCGCACGCCTTCGGCCTGCCGCAGGCTCACGCCGTGCTTCCGGGCTTCGGCCACCGCTGCGCTCCAGCTGCCGTAGGCCTTCACCAGTTCTTCCTTCGCACTGCCGTTTTTGTTCACGGTGTATTCCAGCTTGTGCAGCTCCGGGTACTCGTCCCACAGTTCGCTGTTGCGGTAGGTCGCCCCGTCCAGAATTTCGCCCGCCAGCGTTTCGCTCAGCGCCTGGCCCTTTTCCATGTCCGCGCCATCCGCCTTCAGGTACTCCACCAACACTTCGGTCTCCCGTGCAAGCTTTGCCCGGTCCACCCTGCTGCCGTTGGCCTTTGCCCAGCGGCTGGCCAGCCCTTCAATGTTGCTCTGGCTCACCTTCACGCCCCGTGTCAGCCCAAAGAACTGGCTCAGCGTGTCCAGCGCTGCCGCCTTGTCCGCAATGGCCCGGCTCGCCGTCTGCTGGTCGTTCTTCTTCGCGTCCCGGCTGGCCTGCTCTGCCAGCTGATAGCGGAACTTCGCAAGGCCGCTTTCCTGTGCCAGCTCTCCGGTCCGGTAATAGTCCCGGATTTCCCGCACCACGCGGTCAGCGTCCACCCGGCCGCTGTACTCCTTGCTGGCCGCCACCCGGCCGTCCGCCGTAGAGATGTCCAGCGTGAACTGCCTGCGTGCGCTGCCCAGCTCCTGCGCCATCTGCCGGATCTGTTCCAGCTGCTGCGCGGTGGGTGCCGTGTCTGCCGAAAGGTCGATGCCAGGTCCCTCGGCCATCACGCGCACGTTGCCGTCCAGCAAAAATTCATTTAAGGCTTCCGTTCCAGTCTTTACCTCCGCCGGGCCGAACACACTCATGATCTCCCGGTGGTCGGTGTCTCGGGTGCGGTCATTCTGGGCAAAGTTCAGCATCTGACCGTCCGGCAGGATGTACCCCGCCCGGTTGAAATCCTCGGTCGTACCAAACTGTTCCTTTGCCAGTGCGCGGCGGTATTCTGCCTTGCTGCCGTAGGCTTCGGCCTTTGCATCATACGCCGCCTGTTCTGCCTTGCCCTCTGCCGCTCTTTGTTGCTGCATCCGGGCATTGACCGCTTTCATCCGGTCATCCAGCGCGGCGCTCTGGTCATCCAGCTGCGCCATGCGGGCATTGTAGTCTTTGCGCTTTGCAAGGTAATTCTGGTATTCTTCGCTGTCCCGGTAGGCTTTTGCTTCCGCAGAAAAGATGCCCCGTGCTTTCTTCTTCGCTTCGATTGCCTTCACTGCATCGCTTTCCAGCCAGGCACTGCGTTCTTCCTTCAGGGCCCGCCGCTGCTTGTCCAGCTGCTGCTGTTCGTCGCGCAGCTTCGTCAGCTCGTCTGTCTCGCTCAGCTGATACCGCACATTTTTCTTCAGCGTCCCGTTATTTCCCTTGTTTTCGGCGGTTTCCTGTGCTATACTTGTGTCAGAAGATACTTCCTGAGCAGCCATAGTGCTGCTCCGCACATCCATCGGGAGATGTGTGGGAGTATCTTCTTTTTTTGTCGGTTTTCCGGCATCGTCAAATGTCACATAACTACCATCCGACCAACACACTTCGTGTGTATAAAAAGCTTTTCTGCCGTCTTCTCTTGTGTAAGAGTTCACAATTACCGCTTCGTTGATTCTGGTTTCATCCATAATTACCGGCCCAGCAAAAACATATGTGTCATAGCCCTTGCCTTGCCAGTTTTTTTCATATCCAATCTGATTGCCGTTACGAATCACTCCCGGAATAGCTGCAACCGCAGCCTGCTTTGCTGCGCTATTTCCATGACGCACTGTTTTATTCGCGCCATAATGCTTTAATTCAACGATTCCAAAGTTTTCTCTTTCCACTTTATTTCCGATCGAATCGAAAAAAGCATCAATGTTCTCAACATTCTCCCTCGCGTTTTTCCCGAAATTCACCTCATTTCCACGGATTTCCGCTACCGGCTCCATTTCTTCCAGTTCACCCAGATGATCGTTCATCTGTTCTGTCAGAGACTCGCTGTCCTCATGCAGCTTGAATCGTGTTCCTTCCGCCGCACCCTTGTTCTCAAGGGCTGCGGCGTTTTCTTTTGCACTCCGCAGGCTGTCCATAGCCTTTTCCGCGTGGGCAAAGTATTCGTCCTGCAGCACCCGCTTTTCCGCTTCGGCCAGGCGCTGTGCCCGCAGGGCCGCTTTGTTCTCCGGGTCCTTGGCCAGTACTTCCTTTGCGCGGCTCACGATGTCGCTCAGCAGTTCCTTCACCTTGTTCATCACTTTGCGGATGGTGCCTGCCCGGCCCGCGTTCTTCTCTGCCTGCTGCCGCTGGAACTCCACCCAGCGCTTGAAGCTCGCTTCATCGCTGAAGATGCCGCGCCAGGCGTCCGCCACCAGTTCTTCCGCCGCCTGTTCATAGGTCAGGCCCTGCTGTGCATAGTCCGCAGCTTTCTCCCGGATCATCACGTCGATGTTCTCATAGCCCTCGCTCTTGGCCAGAAATTCCAGCGCGTGCTGCTGCAGTGCCTGTGCGCCTTCGGCGTCCAGCGAGTTGTACCAGTGGTAGTCCTCGTGCAGGATGGTGCCGAACACGTCCTCGGCGCTGTCCGCAAAATAGATTTGTGCCACCTCGGTGTCTACATAGGCTTTCACCCGGTCATTGCCCTGCAGCACCGTCTTCAGCACTGCGTCGGTGTCCGTAGCCCGGGCGTTCAGCTCGATCAGCTGGGTGCCCACATCGTTTGCCGTGCGCATGGTCCCCTTATAAAGCACCCGTCCGCTGCCGCTGGTGCTCTTTTCGGTCAGCTCTCCGCCCAGGGTCCCCCGCTGCATGCTCCCGGCTTCCATCTCGCCGTGCCCCTGCAGCCACGCCAGCTGTAAAGCCTGCCTGCCGCCGTCCTGTGCCAGCACATACTCGGTGTTCACCGCAAGCCCGTTCATGCCCTGCGCCAGCTCCATGGCCTTGTCAAAGGTGGTCACATCTTCCATCTGGCCCAGACGGTACAGGCTGCTGGCTGCGGCCGCATACCGCTCGGCATCTCCAATGTCCACCGGCATGTTTTTGCTGATGGTCTCACTCGCCGCATCCGACACCTTCCAGCGGGTCAGCTCCTGCTGCACCTGCCGCTGCTGTGTGCTCCGGCTCTGCTGCGTCAGGCCGTAGGTCTCCCGCAGCCCGCCGTGCTGTTCCGCCGGGCTGCTTTCCACACTTTTCCCGTTGACTTCGCCCGCCCGCTGTGTTACAGTAGTCTCAGCAGACGAGCTCGCAGCTAACGTTTCGGACGTATGTCTGGGGTCGCTTTCAGCGGCATCCATAGGGGACTGCGATAAATCTGTCGTAGCGGAAGGATCTGCACTTAACGTTTTGGACGTATCTCTGGGGTCGGCAACGGCATCCATAGAGGGCTGCAGAACTTTCGCTATTTCTTTTTCCGGCACCCCAACGGACGACAAATATTCTGAAACAATAAAGTTTTTACTTTTTTTGGCATCTGTCACGGCTTCCACAATGATGTGGGAGCCGTCTATTTTTTTCTCAAAGATTACAATAGGTGCTTTTTTTCGATTTGCCGTATAGTATCCGTCCGCTTTTCTCGTTGCCAGATACGCATTGTCAAAATTGTTCAGTACATACGCTGCTCTTGCCACGTCGGCGCTTTCCTTCATGGTCGCATCCGCGCTGCCGTCGCCGCCCGCGTGCCGGTTCGTGATGTGGTTCACGCCGTTTGCATCCAGCATGGTCACGCTGCCCACCTTGTCAAGGCCGGTCAGCTCCTGCATGGCGCTGCGCATCCGGTCGCTGGTCTCGGTCACCATGTAGGGCGGCAGTTGTTCGCCCGCGCGCACCTTGTCCACATACTCGGCCATCTTCGGGTCCACGCTGTCCTTATACTCTGCAATGCTGGCATTCTGCGCCGGGGTATGTACCGCCGGGTCATCGTTTACAGCGGTCTGCTCTGTCACGGGTTCGCTTGCCGCCTGCTGTGTCGGGCCCGCTGCGTCCGCGCTCTCCAAACCGGCCGTTTCGCTTTCCGAACGGCCGGTTTTGTCGTTGTCTGCCACTGTTTCGTCCACAAACTGTTGCACCTGCTGCGCCTGCGCATCCGCCCGCACATCTTCCTGCTCTGCATTCCTTTGAGAAAGGCTCTCCCCTCGGGAGAGCTCCGTTGCAGCTCCGGCATCGCCGGACTGCAGCGGTGCGGGGGTTCCGCCCGCAGCTGCATCCAGCGCCGCGTTCATCTTGCCCAGCCCGGTGCCCACAGCGCCGCCCAGCGCACCCGAAGCGCCGCCGGTCAGGCCGCTTTCCACCGCGTTCAGGAAGGTGTCTTTCTTGAACAGGTTCTGTGCCGCGTCACTGTCGCCCAGCGCCGCGTCAATGGCCATGTCCGCATAGGTCTCCACAAAAGCCTGCATGGCGTTGTCCACACCGCCCGAGACGGCGTTTGCGATCACCGGGTACTGCTGTGCCAGCGGACCGTTATCCGCCACACTGCGCACCAGGTCTGCCAGCTTCCCCGCCAGCGTGTCCCTTGCGTAGTCCGTACCCATGGTCTTGGCCAGGTCTGCCGCGCCCACACTGTTGATGGCCCATCCCGCGCCGAACTTCAGCGCACCGCCTGCCAGCGTCTTGCCCGCGCTGTCGCCCTTTTCCACGCTCTGGCCCATGCTTTCTCCGGCTCCCTGCAAGCTCAGCACCGGCAGTACCATCGCGGGGTCGATGCTTGCGACCACAAGGTTCTCGCCTGCGCTGGAAACAATGCCCAAAACCTTCTGCGCCAGCGGTGAAAGGCCGCTCATTGCTGCGCCGGTCAAGTCCTGGCTGCGCTTGTGCAGCTGGTAGCCCACACTCTTTTCCGGGTCAACGGCATCCTTCACCTCGGTGGCCGCATACCGGCTGCGCATGTCGTCGATCTCGCCCTGCGTGTATCCCTTTGCGATCAGCTCAGCGTCGCTGTACTTCGGGCTTCCGTTGGAGTCCACCGTGTCCACCAGCTTGAACAGCTTTTCCTGCCGAGCGTCTCCTGCCAGGCTTTCTTTCAGGGCATCCCGGTTCTTCTTTGTCGCGCTGCTGTTCTTCACGGCCTGCACCGCATTTTCGCCCATCTGCAGGCCGCCTGCGGCAATTTCTTCCGCAATGCCGCCGATGGTGTTCGACGTGCGCCGTACCGCACGCTGCCACGCGGGCAAGGCATCGAAATCCCGGATGTATGCCTTTGCCTCGTTGATCTCGGTCTGCGTGTATCCCTTTGCCTGCAATTCCGCGTCGGTGTAGTCCCGCCTCCCGGTGCTCTGTGCCGTGGGTGCACTGGCCATAGCGCCGGTTCCGTCCTGTGCCTGCATCGCGTTGCCGCGCTGGACATAAGGCTGCTGTTCTCCGGTGCCGCCCCGGATCAGGTTTACCAGCTCCCGGTGTTTCGGGTCCGCATCCATCCACTGGTTCAGTTCATCAAAGCGGTCGGGCTCGCTGTTTCTGGCAAAATCCTCTTTTGCTTCTTGTGCCGTACGTGCATACCAGTCCACCCGTTTTCCGTCGCCCGCCGCAATGGTCTGTTTCAGCGCATCTGCATTCGGTGCGCTGTTCACTGCGCCGTATCCGCTCTGCAGCTGCATCGCGCCGCCAGTTGCTGCATACGGCTGCCGTTTTTTCTCGGTCGGCTTCACCGTACCGCGCACCTGCGCCGCCGGGGTGCTGCTGCCAACCTTTCCAAGCCATTCCGGCTGTGCCGTGCCGCCCCGGGTGCCGTTTCTCTCGCTCTGGGTCCCGCTGCCCGGCACCTCCAGCTGCAGCTTCGGGTTCGTGCTGCCCATCATCTGTGCCAGCACCTGCCCGCCCAGGCTGCCCCCGGTGCTGCTCTGGCTGCTGCCCGTGTTCGTCCGGGCGCGGCGGGTCTCGGTGCTGGTCCCCGCACTGCGGTTCTCCCATGCTTCGGTGGTCCGTTTCCCGGTGCTGCCGCCCCGCAGCGCGTCGATTTTCTCCGGTGTCCAGCCGCTGCCGGTGCCCGTGCTCCGGCTCCCCGCAGCGGTGCTGCTGTGTGCACTGCTGCTTCCGGCCGTACTGCCCGCCGTGCCGTTCTTACCCTTGCGCAGTTCGTCGATCTCTTTTGCTGTCCAGCCCATATGCTCACCTCATCATTTCGTTCCGAGCCACTCATAGTCGATCTGGTTCATGATGCTCGATACCAGGTCACTGGAAAGGCCGCTGTCATTTGCCAGCGCGCTGGCGATCTGGCTCTGGCTGTAGCCGCTGTTGGCCAGCTGCCGCGCCTTGTACATGCCCTGTTCATACGGTGTGCCGTTCGCCTTGCCCGGGTTGCCCGTGCCGGTCAGCCGGTCGATGCGCCCTGCATTGGCCAACACTTCGGTGTAGTAGTCGTAGCTCGCATCTGTCGGCTTCATCGTGTTGTACTTGGTCAGCATCGTGTTCAGCTGCGGCTGCGTGTATCCGGCCGCTTTGCCCGTGCCGGTGCTCCCGCTCTTGCCGCTCGACCTGCTGCCCGAGCTCCTACTGCTGCCGGTCTTCGTGCCGTACTTCCGCTGCAGCTGCAGCTGACCGCTCAGCAGGTTCAGGTTGCTCTGGTTCTGCCGGTTTGCAATGGTGCTGTAATAGTCGATGCTGTTCGGGTCCAGCCCCACCGCCGTCAGATAGCTCTTGGCCGCCGTGTCGTAGCCGCTGCCTGCCAGACCCGCTGCCGTAGTCAGATAGGTCAGCTTATCCTGGTCCACCTGCGAAAGCCCCTGCCAGGTGTCCAGCATCGTGCTGTCCAGCCCGTATTTTGCCAGCAGCTGCGTTGCTGCGTCATCAAAACCGGCCTGCTTGTAGGCAGCCGCCTGCTGCAGTGCCGCCATCTGGTCGCTCAGCTCGTTCCGGGTCAGACTGTCATTGTACTGCCGCTCTGCGAAAGCGTTCTCCCAGTCCTGCTGCCGGTATCCGCGGTAAGCGTCATACCCTTCCAGCGCCGCTGCGCCCACGTTCTTCAGCACATTCCACGCGTTGCTCAGGAAATCGCTCTTTTCCTGCCGCGCCTGCTGGGTCTGGTCGTACTGGTAGTTTCGCCAGTCTGCCGCGTTGCTCACGCTGCCGTCGTACTCGCTGCGTTCCAGCTGGTCCTGTCCCAGCAGCGCGTTCAGCTGGCTGCTGGTTCCGCTCAGCTGCTGCTGCCACTGGGTCAGTGCGTCCGCCCGGGCCTGCGCCAGCGTGCCCGCCGTGCTGCCGGTCTGGCTGGCCGCCGCCTGGTTCGCCGCACTCTGGGCCCAGTCCGCCCCGTACCCGCCGGAAAGCCCCTGTGCCGTCTGCGCGGCCGCGTCGGCCCCTGCGCCTGCATTGTTAAACAGGCGGCTCAGCGCGCCCCGGTAGCTGTCGCCGGTCGAAGCGTAGCCCGTGCCCGCCTGGTTCTGGCCGGTCATGCTCTGCAAAGCGTCCTGGATGTCCTGGTCATAGCTGTTGTCATAAGCCCCCGGCATCGCGTTCTCCGCGTCGGTCAGCTTCTTCTGTGCATTGTTCAGTCTCGAAAATACGCCCATTGTGTTCTCCTTTCTTTACAAAAAGAACGGCAAAATCTGCGCCGCCAGCCCGATCACCTGGAGCAGCCCGTTCAAAAAGCCCTGCGTGTTCTGCTGGTGCTCGTTGTAGGCGTTCTGGTATTCGTTCTGCCGGTAAGAAAGCCCGTCCTTCCAGTTCGCCAGGTCCTTCTGGTACTTGTTGTAGTCGTTCTCCTCGGCGCTCTGCAGCCCGCTCAGTTCGGTCTGCAGCCCGGCCTTCTTCGTGTTGTACTCGCTGCGGCTCTGGCTCATCAGGCCGTCCAGCACGTTGTCCAGGTCGTTCATGGTCGATGCATAGGCCTTCTGGCCCGCCTGGGTGCCGTAGCTGGAGCCGTAGCCGCCGGTCCGTGCGCTGGCATCCGCCTGGGCATTCTGGTTCGCCAGCTTCGCCTTCTGGGTGTACTGGCTCTTGTACTGCTGGTACGCCGTGTCCGCCGCCGGGTCATAGTCATAGTCGCCCATGCCGTCGATCTGGCCCATCACGTCCTTGATCTGCCCCTGGTACTTGCTCTGATAGTCCGCGGGCTTCGTCTGCTCGTAGCGTTCCAGCTCGCTTCTCGCGTCCGTCAGTCTACTCATGCGTTCTTCACCTTCTTCAAAAAGTCCTCGTTCATGTTCTCGCTGTCCAGATTGGTCAGCACATACCCCAGCTGTTCCTGCAGCTGGTACAGGTAGTTGGTCAGCGCTTCGGCATCTTCGGCCGGCATGTCCGCGCTGAACTTCGGCAGGCCGATGCCCGCCAGTCCCGCCACACTCGCCATTGTTTCGCTCCTTTCTACCGTCTCGGCACCGCGCCGCTCACCCGTCCTCCGGCTGCGTCCGCCAGCGTCAGGGCCACGCTGCGCAGCACCATCTGCCCGCTGCCGGAAAACTTCAGCCGCATCAGGTCGTGCCGCCGCGGCACAAATGGCAGGTTGATCCGCTCGTCTGCCCGCACTGCCGCGCAGCTGCCCACCGTCTCCCAGTCCCCGCCGTCGTAGCTCACGGCCACGTCCACCACTGTGTAGGCCAGTGCATCCAGCCGCAGCGTCACCCGGCTCACATACTTGTCGTCCGGGCTGCTCATGCCAATGTCGCCGGTCACCGCCTCAAACTGTAACCGCGTCTCGGTCTCGCCGTCCTCCTCCCGGTCCGGGTCTGCCGCCCATAGGGCATTGCCGTCCCAGAGATACAGCTGCTGCCCGGTGCCCACCATTTCGGTGCCCGCCGGGCTTTCCTCGTGCCACAGGCCGGTTTCCGTGTCGTACACCAGCAGCCGCCCGCCGGTCTCCGTTTTTCGTTTCAGGTAAAGGTAGTACCGCGCATCCAGGCTGCCGCCCATGGCCCACTCCACCGCCGTCAGCCTGCCGGTGGCCAGCGTCCCGGACACCTTTGTGGGCAGGCTGCCGCCCCAGGCCATCACCCCGTCCGGCGAAAGGTAATAAAGCGTCTCCGCGATCACGCACAGGCTGCCCGCTGCGTTCGCCGCCACGCCCCGGCACCGCACGCTGGAAAGCTGGTAGTCGCTGGGCTTCGAGCCGTACAGCTTGTGGATGCAGTTCTCCTTGAAGAACAGCACATACCCCATGCAGCTGGCCGCGCCGGTAAACGCCCCGTCGCTGCCCACGCTCACTGCGTAGCTGTCCGAAGCGATGCCCCGGTAGCTGTACCAGTTGGTGGGGTCGCCCAGGGCGCAGGCGTAAATGGTGTTCTCCTTCCGGCTGCAGCCCCACACCCGGTTGCCCTGTTCGGTCACAAAGTCGAAGTCCGGCACCCGCCGTTCCACGGCTACCGGCGCGGTCGCCGCTTCGTTCTCGGTCACTTTGCCGTCCAGGCTCTGCCAGGTGGTGCCGGTGCGCCCGATGGTCCAGCTGCCGTAATACCGGTCCGTGTCCTCCGTGGGCACCAGCGTCGCAATGATGTCATCTTCTTCCAGCGTCCCCACCGTGATCTCTCCGTTCAGCCCCGCCGCCACGGCGTCGCACACGGCCTGCGGCATCCCGCTCAGGGTCACGGTGTCGCCTTCCTTCAGCACGCCGCCCACGCCCGGGCAGTGGATGCGCACCGTCTGCAAAAGCACCTCCTGCCACTTCTTGTTTTTTGCGCTGTACTTCAGCAGCACGCTGCCGGTGCCGTAGGGCGCGTCGTCGGTGCTTTTCAAGAACAGCTGCCCGTCCTCCGGCTTTTCCGGTTCGGTGTCTCCCACGCCGGTGGGGTGGTAGAGCACGCCTTCCGTGTCGCAGGGCGTCACGGTCATAGCTTCGTCCCCCAGCTCCCACTTCGCGGCAAGGTCGGTCAGGGTGCCCGTCTCGGTGTCAAAGGCCTTCTTGTCCGGCCAGATCAGCACCTTCGTGCCCATGCCCGCCAGCGCCTTGTGCTCGTCGGTCAGGGCATTTTCCAGCACCACGGCCCCGCTGCGGCCCTCGTCTGCGTCCGGCGTGTACTCCAACGTCGTGCCCCGGCAAAGCAAAAGGCCGTTCAGGTGGTACATGCCGTTCACGTCCTTCACCTCCCGGGTCTTTCTGCGCGGGGCTCGGGTCTGCAGCGCCGGGTATCCCCGGCTGGAAAAGTTCAGCGCCCGGCTCAGCTCTGCCTCGCTGCACCCATAGGTCTCGTTCACGCCGCCAAAGGCCCGCAGCAGCTGCCGCCCGGCCTGTAAAATGTTCAAATTGGTTCCATCTATCATGCTGCACCTTCCTTTAAACAAGGCTCCCACCTTGGGGGAGCTCCGCAACGCGCCGCCGTCAGGCGGACGGAAGCGGTGAGAGGGCGTCAATACCTCCACTGCACCCCGCCCGCCGGGGGATACTTCCGCCGCATCCACGCGGCAAACTCCTGCACATAGTCGCTGTACATCTGCAGCTCGTTCGTGGCCCGGGCCGTCTCGCCCAGCGCCAGGTCCATCTGCGCGCACAGCCAGTGGGGGTACAGCGGGCCAAACTCCTCCGGTGCCAGCAGTTCGGTGTCGTAGGTAAGGCCGTCTGCCCATGCCTTGTCCGCGCCCACCGCGTCAAAGTCGCTGCATGTGCTGCGCTGCACCACGCTGGAGCGCAGCCGCGCGTCGCACTGCCGCAGCCAGTTCTGTTTCAGCCCGTCCGAAAATTCGTTGTTCGGCCGCATCTCGTCGGCCTGTTCAATTGCCTGTCCTGCCGTCATCTCATCAACTCCTTCATGCAAAAACACCCGGCACAGCCAGAGTGCCGCTGTACCGGGTGTCCGTTGTTTCTGTCAGATTACACGCGCTGTGCCTGCTGCACCGCTGCCGCCTCTGCCGCCGCGATCTTCTCCGCTGCAGCGTTGTCCATCTCCTCACTGTGGCGCAGCACCTCGGCAATGGCCTTCGGCACCTCCACGTCCACACCGCGCTGGATCAGATAAGTCTCGCCGTTCACGCCCACGAAAACGGGCTCGCTGTAGCGGTGCCCGTCCTTGAACAGATGCACGATCTCGGTGTCCTTCTCTGCCTGTGCGTTCTCCAGCACGGCCTCGGTCTTTTCCGCGGTGTCCTGCACCGCAGCTTCCTGCTTCTTTACTGCCATAGTTTCTCCTTTCATGCGCCGCAGCGCACATCATCTGCCCCATGGGCAGACATCATTTGCCCGTCCGGGCATCCTCATTGCGCAGCACATCATGCCGCGCCAGCGGCTTTGTGTCAATTCGCCAGTGCCTTTGCGCTGTACCTCTCGCTGCAGCTCTCAATGCGTACCATGTACGGCTCGCTCAGGCGTTCGGCGGTCTTGGTGGCCTTCCAGCCCACGGACGCGCGCTGGTTCAGCGGGTCGTCGCCGTAGCCCAGCTGCTTCACGATGTGCTGCATGCCGCCGCCTTCCAGTTCGGTGGTAGCGTAGGCGTGGGCACCCAGCACCAGGGTGCTGAAAACCGCCAGGCCCGTCGGGCAGCCGGTGCCGGTCCAGATCTTCGCCTCGCTCGACACCACGAACCTCACGTTGTTGATCTTGCCGATCTCGCCGTTGAAAATTTCCTCCGGGGCCGCGTACTTGTGGGCGTCCACCCATGCCGGGTCCTTGCGGATGTCGTAGCTGGTGTACGGGTGCACGATGGCCACATAGCTGTCACCGATGGGGTCCGCGTTCTGGGCCTGCAGCAGGGCCACGGCCTGGTTGATCACGTCCACGGTCAGCTGCGCAGTCTTGTCCAGGCCTGCGCGGCTGCTCACGGCCGTCTCCACGCCGTCGGCCACCTTGGGCGCATAGATCACGTTGGTGCCGCCGTTCAGGATGTCGCGCACGATGGTGTCCATGGTGCGGCCGCCCTGGCTTGCCAGCAGGTTCGTGGCCTGCACCACGTTGTTGTCGATGGCGGTCAGGTCCAGCATGTCGGTCAGGGACACCCAGCCGCCGTACTGGTGCACGTCTGCGGTCACCGTGGTCACGGTCAGGGTCTGGCCCGCCGGGGTCACACCTTCGGTCAGGGGCTCGGTGGCCTTCGGCAGCGCCGTGTACTTGCGGAACTCAATGGTCTTGCCGTTGTTGGCCGGGATGGGGTAGCTGTCGCCGAACTGGTCATGCACCAGTGCAGGCTCTGCCAGGTCCAGCAGGGTCTTCTCGTAGTAGGTCTTCATTTCAGCGGACATGCCGCTGGTGGCGGTGGTGTTCTGCAGCTGTGCGCTTGCGTCAGCAAACAGCTGCAGGTCCATCTTCTTGTAGATGTTCATCTTGTCGTCCTCCTTCAAAAGGTTTTTATCTTTCTCGCACCCTTCGCGCGGGAAATTCATTCTCACAGCACGATCCGTTCCCCGCGCCGTGCCCGGCGTGCCAGCTCGGCCCGCTGTGCGCGGGTCATGTGCTCCACGTCCACCTTGGTCTCTGCCGCGCCGCCGGGGCGCACGCCGTTCTCGGTGGGTCTCTGGCCGCGCTGCTGGATGCGGGCTGCCACACCCTGTTCCACCTGCTTTGCGGTCAGGGCGGTCTGGTTCTCCATCAGCTGGTCAAAGTAGGCCGCGCGGTACGCCGCTTCCAACCCGATGCCCCGTCGGATCATGTCCGCCACGGCCGGGTTGTTCAGCACTTCGTCCAGCGCAAAGCTCGGGTACTTCTGCTGCAGCTTTTCCGCTTCCGCCTGCCACTGCGCCTGCACCGCTGCCACACGCTGCTGGTGCTCGGCGGCCGCGCGCATCTGTTCGGCCCGCTGCTTCTCGGCGTTGGCACGCTGCAGCTCCCCTTCCATCCGGTCCATCTCCCGGGCCGTCTTCACGCTGATGCCCTTTTCGGCGGCAAGGGTCTCGTAGTAGGCGTCGTTCTTCACCTTGCCGTTCTTCACCGCGTCGGTCAGCGCGGTCAGGCTGTCCGGGCTGCTGGCGTCCACACCGTAGGCTTCGCCCAGCGCGTCCATCAGCGCCTTCACCTGGGGGTTGTTCTGGATGTTCTGCGCCGCCACCTGTGCCGCGCGCTGCATGGCTTCCTCAAACTCCGCCGCGTACTCGCCCTGCATCAGCTGGCCAAAGGCCCGGCGCTTTTCCGCCGGGTCTGCAGCCTTTTTCTCGGCCTGCTTCCCCTCGCCGGTCTCGCCTTCCTTGATTCCCGGCTCCCCCTTCGAGGAAAGACTCTCCCCGGTCGGGGAGAGGTGGCGTGTATCACGCCGGAGTGGGGAATCTCCGGCATCCGCGCCGCCATCGGCGGACGGGGCCGGTGAGAGGGTCCCGTCTCCGGACTGCGAACTGAGAGGGTTCGCCGCCTTTGCCGCCCTGCCCGGGTGGCTGCGCTTCGCCATGCGCTCCTGTGCCGGCCGCAGCGCCGGTGCCTGGATGCCGGCCGCTTCGCCCGCGCTCTCGCCTGCACCCGAAGCAGCTGCTCCTTCAGCAAAACGCTGTAAGTCCAAACTGCCGAACGGGTTGCGGCTCCCAGCGTCTGCTTCGGCCCTTGCGCGGGCCTTGCATCCTGCTGGCCGCGGCCCCAACAGCTCCTCCCTGTTTCTGCCGCAGGCAGTGGTCGTCGCCGTTGCAGCGAACAACTGTAAGTCCACATTGTCGGTGTCGTTCGCGTGCAGGTTCACAAACCGCACATTCTCCGGGTACTGCTGGGCCAGCAGCATCAGCCCGTCCGTCACCAGCTCAAACTTTGCCAGTGTGTCAAAGCTCTGTGCCGCCTGCACACGCAGGACGTTGTCGCCGTCCGGGTCCCGGGTCGCGGTGCCGCCGTCCACGCTGTATGCCAGCGTCTGCATCAGGCAGCTCACCGCCGCGCACACAATGTCCTGCCCCTTCGGTGCAAAGCCCGCGTGCCCCGATGCCTGCAGGATCATGTCATGTCCCTTTTCGTCGTAGATGATCGTGATCATTTCCGTTTCTCCTTTCATGCGCCGCAGCGCACATCATCTGCCCCATGGGCAGACATCATTTGCCCATCCGGGCATCCTCATTGCGCAGCACATCATTCTTTGTTCGGGTTGTTCACGTTCATCGCCCGCTTCGCCGCCTGGCTCGAAAGGCTGGTGGAACTGTCGCCCACCACGCCGCCAAGGCTGTTCAGGGTGCTGGCTGCTGCGGTCTTTCCGCCGCTTCCGCCCCCGCTGCCCGCTGCCGCCTGGCTGGCTGCCCCCGCCGCCGCGCTCACGTTGGTGCCGTTCTGTGCGTCGATGATCGCCGCCATCTTCTGCAGCTGCTGGGCCATCTGCTGCAGCTGCTGGTACAGCGTGCCGTTCTGGCTCACCCGCTGGCGCACCTTCTCGATGCCCTCAAAGTCCATCATGTCCAGCGCGGCCAGCGCCGCGTCAGCATTGGCTGGTGCAAAGAATCCCATCTGGTAGCATTCCTTCGCCGTCTCGTTCTGGGAAAGGCGGCTGAAGGTGCTTTTCTTCGCCGCACTCACCGTGATGTCAAAGATCGGTTCCCGGTCGCCCAGCTGCACACCGCCCACCATGCCGCCGGGCTGGGCCTGCAGCATCGCATTGCTGAAGGGCACATACTCCGTGCCGCCGCTCTCTCCCGTGATGCGGTAGACCCGCTGCTCGTCGTAGAACTGCCGCATCAGCTCGATGATGAAGTAGCACTCCTGCGCAAAAGCCCGGTAGGCGCTTTTCAGCATGTCGCGGCTCAGCTTCGAGCCTGCTTCCTGCAGCGCTGCAATGGCGCTGGCCGCCGTCAGGCCGCTGGTGGTGCCGCCCTGGGAAACATCGCGGTTGCCGCTGATCTCCTTCAGCTCGTTCACCCGGTCGTCCCGGTAGGTGATCAGGTTGCCCGCAAGGCCTGCCGTCTGCAGCGGCCGCATGCTCTCGTCGGTCACCCGGCCCGCCGCATGCACGATGTCCCGGCCAAAGTCGGCCAGTTCTTCCTCGTTGATCCCCGCCGTGTCGCTCAGGATGTACCGCTGCTTTGCGCTCAGCTTCACATTCTCGTCCATGGCGTGGTTCATCTCGTCAATGGCGGTCTGGGTGTCCTTCATCACGTCGATGTACCCGAAGCCCGCCGGGCTGTCCTCCTCGCGGAACAGCGGGTCGAACACAAAGGGGTACTTTCCGTGGTCGTAAAAGCCGCTCTCCGCGTACTGCGGGTCGTTCTCGCTGGCATACAGCACGATGCCGTTGCAGTACTTGCAGTAGTGCAGCACCGTCTGCCCGCCGGGCTGGGCCTTTTTGTAGTACCAGTCCACCACCACGCTCTTGTCGGCGGTGTCGATGCTGGCATCGTGGATGTACTTTGCCACGTCCAGGCTGTGGCCGGTGTGGCCTTTCAGCTGCGGGTACTGCGCCTCCAGCTGTTCCGAGTTTGCCAGGCTCAGGCTGAACAGGTTCGGCGAGTCCTGAATGTCCTCCACGCCCGGCTCCCAGTACAGCATCAGCAGGTTCACGCTGCGGATGCTGATCTCGCCCAGGCCCTTGCGGGCCGTCGGGTCCCAGAAGATGCCCTTCACGCCGGTGCCGGTCTTCAGCTTGCGCCACCAGGTGTCGCTGTACACCGTCTCGTAGTCGCACCGTTCCAGCACCGTTGGCAGGATTTTGGAGAGTACCTTCGCGGTCTCCTCGTCGTCCGCCGCCCGGGGCAGCACGTTGGGTTCCGGGTAGTTGTCCATGGCGTCGGCGTGCTTGTTGGCAATGCTGTTGAACAGCCACCCGCTGGAGGGCTTCGGCTTGCCTTCCATCATCTTGTTTTCGTAGTTCTTCCAGTGCCCCATGCGGAACCACAGCTCGTTGTCGATGATCCGCTTGTCAAGCGCCGCCTTGCCGGTCTTGTATTTCTGCAGGATATCGTTTGCCTTCTTGACTTCTTCCTCCCCGATCGCCTGCGCCGTGGGCAGGTCGAAGGCTTCCCCCTCGGGGGAAGCTGTCGGCAAAGCCGACTGATGAGGGGCAGCTGCGGCATTCTGCATTTCTCCAAAGGCCCCGTCCCTCTGGTCCGGGTAGCGCTTCAGCATCCCCTGCAAAAGCTCGTTTTCATTCATGCACTTCACCTTCTCGTTTTTTAAATCGGAGAAACGTGAAAAAATCGTTTAGCGAAGCGGCTAGATTTTTTCCGTTTCGACTTCTTCTTTGGGGTCTGAAAGGGGCGAGCAACCCCTTTCTCGTCAGGGGTAAGTGGAGTCCAGAGGATGAGAGGGGCGCGTCGAAACGCCCCTCTTGTCCTCTGGCCCAGCGGAGCGTCTACACCCTCATCACCCGCGTCCGGCTCTTTCTCTTGTCCAGGTCCAGCGGGTCGTCCTTCATCGGCACATCCCGCACCGCCTGCTTCGGGCTCAGCGGGTTTTCCATCAGCACATACCGGCACTCGTCGTAAATGTGGTCTTCCTGCGTGGTGTCGATGTCCTCCACGTTGCTCTCGTCATAGACCAGGTTCGGGATGGTGCGGATAAAATGCTTGCAGGTGTCGAACACCTGGAACATCGGCCGTCCCTCACGGTCGAAGGCCAGCCGGTAGTGGAACTGCATCTTGCCCGCAAGCCGCGTGTGGTCGCCGGGCTTCCAGAAGACGTAGTTCGGGTGCTTTTCCTGCATCTCGGCAATGCTCTCGCCCTGGCTCTCGTTGAAGATGGCCGGGTCTGCCACGCCGGTGATCTGCCTGCCCCGCAGCATGGGGTCGTTCTGCTCTGCCTCCCGGATGCGCCTTGCCTGCTCCACCGGGTCGATGCGCAGGCCTTCGTTCGGCGTGCCGGTGCAGCCGTACAGCTCCTTGATGCGGTAAAGCCGCCCTTCCTCGTCGGCCGCGTACCAGCCCACGGAAAAAGGCTTTGCATAGCCGAAGTCGTACCCGCGCCAGATGCGCCAGTGTGCCGGGATGCGGAACGGCTTGATGACGTGGGTCCACCGCTGGTCCTCGTAGTGGTCCGGGTCGTTGCGCCATTCGGTGAACACCTGGCCGGAAAAGCTGTCCCAGTCGCCGTAGAGCAGCGCCTGCTTTTCCGCTTCCGGCAAGCTGGCCAGCGTGCCCAGGTATCCCGGGTCATTCTCCAGCAGCTTTTTGTTGTCAAACACCGTGGACGGGATGAACACCCGCGTGCGCCGCATCTGCTGCACGGTGCCGTCCGGCTTCTTCACGTCCACCAGCTGCACCATGCGGGTGCCCGGTGGTGCCGGTGTGATGAACCGGGCCTTCACCCATCCGTGGCCGATGCCGCCGGGGTTTGCCGTGGCCCGCATGTACACCACCGTGCCCGGGCCTGTGGGGCGGTTGCGGCTCATGAGGTAGCTGTACTCCTCCCAGGTAAAGTGGGTCAGCTCGTCCACCCCGATAAAATCAAAGGCCTTGCCCTGGTAGTTGTACTTGTCCTGGGTGCGGAACATGCTGCCGAAGTAGATTTTCGCCCCGCTGGGGAAGGTCCACACATGGCTCGACGCGTTGTACTTCGCCTTCGGGAAGACCGGCTTGTAGTACTGCATGGTCTTGTCGATCAGCTCGCTCAGCTGCGGGTAGGTCTTGCGCACGATCAGCCCGCGATAGTGTGGGATGTCCACCTGCCGCAGCGCCTCGATCACCAGCGCGTCGCTCTTGCCGCCGCCTGCGGCCCCGCCGTACAGGGCCTCGTCCTCGCTGCGCCGCATGAAGGCGGCCTGCTTCGGCTGCGGCCGCCAGATGATGGGCCGTCCCTTATACGTTTCCGCTGCCATCCAGCACCACCTCCTGCCGTTCGCTCACTTCCTGCCCTTCCATCAGCACCGCCGGGGCCGCGCTCTGGCTGCTGCCTTCGTCCCGGGGCACCAGCGCCGCAGCGTTGGCGGCCGTCGTCAAAAGCACCGCCGCAATGTTCGCCGCGTCCTTGTCGGTCATGGCTTTCGCTTCGTACCGCTCCAGCTGCTTTGCCAGCTCGTCCCGTTCCTCGTCGCTCAGCTGCCGGTCGTAGGTCCCCGGTGCGCTGCGCACCACAAGGCCGGTCTCCGCTGCGTCCTGCAGGTCTTCCGCCTCGCTTTTCAGCAGCCCGCCGATCTCGTACCGCCGCGATCGGGCGTCCTCGTCCAGCCGCTGCTCCAGCTTTGCCCGGATGTCCGCCGCCCGCTGGTTCTCGGCCACCCGCTGCTGCAGATAACCCACCTGGGCCCGGGCCCCCAGCGCTGCCCGCGCTGCGATCTCCCGCGCCGCTTCGGCCCGCGCCTGGGCAAAGGCCCCGTCCGGCTGCTTGGCTTCCTCCGCCATCCAGCTGCGGATGGTGCTTTCCGGCACGCCGTACTTCCGGGCCACCGCGCAGATGGAGTTCGAGCCGATCATGGCCATCACCACGTCCGCCCGTACCTTTGCCGGGTACTTCTTGCCCCGGCCCTGTCGGCCGGGCACCGTGTTCTTGCAGTATCTGCGCGTCGCCATTCCCGGCCCTCCTTCCCGTGCTTTGCTTCCAGCCTATCACGTTTCTGTCTGCAAAAAAACTACGGACTTTTTTCAGCGGTCTCGCGCGGCGAGTACGGGTTGTGTTTGCTGGTTTTTCTTCAGCGGCCTTACGGCGCTTTGAAAAATCAGAACACTGCCCCAACAACTCCTTCCTGTTTCCGCCGCTGGCGGCGGTCGTCGTCGTTGCAGCACAAACAGGCCGCACACATTCGTGTCCAGCCTGTTCAGATCAGCCCCGCCGCCGCCGCATACACCGCCACGGTGGAAAGCGCCTCCAGCTCCTTGTGGTAGTAGGTCGTCCGCCCGATGTGCAGCAGCCCCACCACGTCCCACTCGCTCCGGCCCTCGATGTACCGCAGCCGCAGCAGGTCCCAGCACACCGGGTCCTCCCTGGCATAGTAGTCCCGCACCCGGCCCAGCACACCTGCCCACTGCCCGCTGCCGTCAAACTTCCGCAGCGCCTTGCGCACCGCCTTTTTCTGCTGCTTTGTCACCCGTCCACCGCCTTCCGCGCGCGCAAAATAAAATAATCCTGTCTGTCAGGTGCGAACTTTCGCAAACTCTCTCCGCCGCAGGATCAGATACGCCTGCGGTTCACTGCTTTCCCAGCCCTCCGGCCGCGGCCTGTCCGTCTCGTACAGCTGCTGCGGGTCATACACCGCCACCTGTACCACTTCCCACCCCGGGAACCGTTGCTCCCACCAGTAGGCGTTCTCCGCGCACTCGGTGCAGCCCTTGCGCAGCTGCTTCCGGCTCCACTTGGTGTCGCAGGCGGCCAGCTCGTCCGGCTGCCGCAGGTTCCGCGTCTCGATGCAGCTGCGCTCTTTGTGGCCGTAGATGTACCCCACCGTGCCGTTTTTGCCCTGCCCGTCAATGCCCAGCAGCTTTTTCATGTCGATTCGCTTCGCATCCGGCGTACCCAGCGGCTCATACTCGCCGGTGCCCGGCACCCGCCGACGCCATAAATCTTCCAGCATATAGCGCCATTCCTTCCGCTGGGCTGTATCCAGCCCCCGGCACTGGGCAAACCCATGCATGTGCAGCCGCCCGGCTTCGCCTTTGCGTACCGCCCACAGCATCAAGCGGATGTTCTCCTTCGGCGCGCCAAACCGTTTGCGGGTGGCCGTGATCACCCGCCGCTTGTAGTTCTCCACGTCCTTCCGGCAGGCCGCAAAGTCCTCCGGCAAAAAATCGTCGCTGTATGTGTGGCTCAGGAAAAAGCCGTCCCTGTCAAAATTCGCCAGCACCTTCCGCTGTTTGCGGCGCAGGCTGGCGTACTTGTTCCGCTCCTTCTGGCCCCGGTCGCTCTCCTTGCGCTTCTTGCCCCGCTGCCGGTGCTCCTGGTCGGTCACCGCATAGATGCCCACGGTCATGTACGCATCACCGCACTGGTATTTCTTTTCCCGGATGTAGCTTCTTCGCATCCCGGCACCTCCTGCTGGTCGTCAGCGTCCTGTGTTTTTCCGTTTCTATGATCATCACCGTCACAGAAATAACGGGTATACAAGCCCCCCAAAGCGTCCCGCCGGACGCCCTGGAGCAATCACGCATTATAATAAGGTAGGTCCTGCCCCTTCCGGGGCCCGACAAACCATTCCGGCTAAAGTGCAGCCATCCGCTGCACACCACCCGGCACGCCTTGTCTTTTGTCGCCAAAGCCCCCAGGCTTGATTGCCTGAGGGCCGTTTCTGTCATTTTTTTCGCTGTTTTCTTTGTCCTTTGTGGGCCATCCAGCCTTCTTTTTCGTAGTCGCCCCGGTTCACCTTGTCCCGGTATACGGCATTCTTCGTGTAGGCTTTTTCTGCTTTCACCTGCGCGGCCCACGCCTTGTACTTCTCGCAGGTTCCGTGGCAGGCCGGGTGTCGTCCGGGGCAGTCTGGCTTGCAGCACCATGTGATCATAGCGGCGTCTCCGGCCCTTCGGGCACCGTCGGCTTTCCCCGTGCGGCCCACACGCCGTAGCTCAGCTCCGGCAGGCCCCGCTTCCGCGCCGCTGCGTTGTACCCGCACAGCGCGTGCACGTCCAGCTGCAGCGCGTCCGGGTCCTTGAGCTTCGGGATCACGCCCTTCGCCGCCTTTTTCTGCGGCTTCGACGTCGGTGCCCGGTGCTGCTCTGCCTTCGGGAGCTTCTTCGCCCCCGCCGCGTTCCGCTGCACGATGCTCCGCCGCACCTTTTCCCGGGTCAGCTTTGCAATGCCGCGCGCCGGGCAGCAGCCCTTCCGGGCCCAGTTTGCCGCCATCTGGGTGCAGTCGAAAAATCCCTGCTCCACCAGTTCTGCCGCCGTGCCCTTCGCCATCCGGTTGCCCGCTGCATCCCAGGCGGTGTACTCCCACACCTCCCGCAGCAGCGTCTTTGTGGCCGCCGGGGGCCGCTTTTCCCGCTCGATCCGCCAGATGCGCGGCTTTTTCACGGTCTTTTTCTGGCGCATGTACTCGCTCTGCAGCCGGTCCCGGTCCGGGAACAGCCCCGCCGCCACCAGCTCGGTGGGGGTGCCTTCGTGCAGCAGCGCGCCGGTCTTCGGGTCGTACAGGCGGTAGACGTAGTGTGCACTCATCTTGCCTTCCCTCCGTACAGCTCCACTTCGCAGCCGTCTTCGGTGACGAGCACCCCGCCGTCCAGCGCCTTGGCGATCTGCTGCAGCCGCACCGCGCTCAGCCGTTCCAGCCCACCGGGCTGTACCCAGCGCTTCACACAGCTCGGTGCCGTTTCGGTCGCCTTCGCCAGCGAGCGCACCGTCTCGCCCCGGTATTTCATGGCTTCTTCCAGTGTCATGCCTGCTTCGCCTCGCTTTCGCTGCGCGCGTACCGGTGCTTTGCCGTCTGCCACGCTTCCTCCCGCCGCTTTTTGTGGTCCACCATATCGCGGCTGACCATGTCGTGCACCTCGCGCAGCTGCACGCCGTGCCTTCCCGCCATCAGCTTTTCAAACCGTTTGCGGGTCATTTTGCATTTGTCTTTGCTCATTTCCGTCTCCTCTCCCAGCTGTCCGGTATGCCCGGCTGCTGCAGCACCGCGTCGATTTTCTCCCGGATCACCTCCGGCGCCAGCACATTGGCCCCCGCCGGGGCCGCCCGGTGCCCCAGCGCCTTTGCCATGTTCCGCCGGATAAACGCCGCTTTCTGCTCCTGGTAGTCCCGGTCGGCCTGCTTTGCCCGCTCCTCGTCCGGCACGTTCTCGATCGTAATGTCTTCCTTCAGTGCGTCCTCGGCGCACCGGCGCAGCCGTTCCATGGCCCAGCTCAGGCTTTCGTGGCCTTCCTCGTTCACCTGCCGGTAGTTGGCCAGGGTTTCTTCCCGCAGCCGGTTCAGCCGCTTGCTGCTGTAGCCCAGCAGCTCCATGCAGGCCCGGGCGTAGATGGTCCACACCATGCTGGCGGCCACGTCGCCCGCCATGCGCAGCTGCTGCTCCCGCCGGGTGCGGGGTGCGCGCAGCACCGGCACCCGGAACTCCGGTTCCACGCCCTCCGGCAGCCAGCCTTCCCGCAGCGCACGGCTGCGGTCGGTGCTGGGCATCCCTTTGTCGTTGGCCGTCATGGCCACGTCCAGGCTTTCGTAGGCCAGCGCTTCCGCCCGGGCCTCGATCTTGTTCAGCCGGTCCTTCCCCACGCCGAAGCACTGGTGCAGCGCGATGATGATGCACCACCGGGTCATCTCGGCCGTGCCGTCCCGCGTCAGGTCCAGCTCCTGGCTCAGGCTCATGTTCCGTTTCATGTCCGCTTCACCCCTTCCCGGTACTGGTTGTATAACACGATCCAGTCCTGCGTGCCCAGCTGCTTGTCCCGGCCCGCTTCGCTCAAAAGCCGGTAAGCGCCGCTCTCCTTGTCGCCCGGGTGCTGCCAGTCCAGCTTTTCCAGCTCCTGGGCCATCCGGGCCTTGTAGTCCTCTAAGGTCATGTTCTCTCCTTTCACGGCTCGCCGCGGTCGTTCATCCAGCTGCACGCCAGCGCTCTGGCTTCGGCCAGCTTGCTGCATAAATGGTTCACCGCCGTTTCCTTCATCCACTCCGGCAGCTGGTCCACCTGCAGCAGGGCCGCGCCCATGTCCCGCACCAGCTCGTTGCCAAAGGTGTCCACTCGGTCCCAGATTTCTTCCTCGTCCGGGGTCAGATTTACAGGTTTCACGGCAGTTCCTCCACATGGTAGGCTTTCGCGCGGCAGGTGGGGTTCTCCACCTTCGCCGCAAATTCGCCCTTGAGCTTTGCGTCCACCTTCGTGGCGGCCCGCACGATGTAGGTCATACACAGGGTGTAAAGGCTGTTCGTCTGCGGCAGCTGCTTGCTCAGCTCCACATGCACCCGGTACTTTTTCAGGCCCATGGCGTCAGCCCGCCTTTCTCCGGCGGCCGCGCTTGTCCATGGTCTTGGCGGCCGCTTCGTCTGCCTGCTGCCGCCGGGCCGCAGCTTCGAACTGCCGGTTCTCCTGCCGGCAGTTCCAGGCGTACAGCCCCACCCCTGCCAGCGTGCACAGCACCGCCCATAAGATCAGCGGTGCCCGCGTGGCGGCCGCGCCCGGGCCCATGCCGCCAAAGGCCATCAGCGCCAGCGTGATGCCCGCCTCTGCCAGCCCGATCAGCTTGCCGCCCAGCCACAGCGCCCCGGCGCCCGCCGCCAGCATGGCCCATCCGTTCCATTTCCGCATTGTCAAAACCTCCTGTTCTTTCTGCTCCCTTGCTTTTCAACAACGTTCTTTGCATTTCCGTTGCTTTTCTTCTCAAAGCGGTTCGTCGCTATTCCGTTGCTTTTCACCACAACGTCTTGCTTTGCCATTGCGACGCACGCCTCTGCATTGCCTTCGCTGCGCTATGCGCGGCATTTCTTCGCTCTGCCATTCCTTTGCAATGCACTCGACGCTAAGCATAGCCTTGCCGTTGCGCTGCTAACCCATGCTATGCCTCCGCTTCGCGTCGCCTTGCTTTGCAGTTCCTTTGCTCAGCTTTGCAAGGCGTTCACCACCTCGCCTTGCCACCGCTTCCCGCTGCTTTTCCATGCCATGCATCGCACCGCCTCCGCGAATCAGGGCCGTCAATGCCATGCCCTTGCTCTCAGGCTTTCACTTCGTATGCGGTGTATGTAAACCGGCCCTTTCCGCTGTTGCGCCACTGGCCAATGCCCCGCAGCGCACCGTAACTCAGCCATTCCCGCACGGCGGCTTCGTGGCTGTCGTCCATGCACAGCACATCAAACTCGCACCGGCTGCCTGCAGGGATTTCCTCGCTGTTCGCCAGGCTCACCCGCTCGCCTTGGGCGGTCTGGGCCCGCAGCGGCCGCTGGCAGTCCCGCACCGCGCCGTTCACCTCGATAGGGATCATGCGGGGCGAAACGAAGACCAAGCCGTCAATCACCTTTTTGTACGCCGAAATCTTGCCGCTCTCGTTCACGGCCCGCTTTTTTCCGGTCTCGGTTTTTCCTCCGATACGAGCAAGCATGCCGCAGCTGTCTTTAAAGAAACCTTTGACCTGGTAGTCATACAGCACCGGCCGACCCTCGGCATCTCGGGGGAACACGGTCATGCCTTTGTCCGCCACCGCGTCCGCGCCCAGCGCGGCCACTTCGTCCTCGATGCTGGCCGCATCCGGCGACTTGCTGGCGATAAATTCCCGGGCAATGTTCTGGTTCGAAGGCCAGGTGCCCAACACCGGCTCGGTGAAGGTCAGCTTCACATGCAGTTTTTTCATTGTAAAACCTCCGATTTTGTGATATTATCGGGGTGACGATTTCTCCAAATTGTCACTCCATCAAAGCTCGCCGGTGTTCGCTGCACCGGCGGGCTTTTTGTTTTGGCGCTCATGCCCCGCGCTCCTGATGCTCTTAGAAGGAAGTGATGTCACCGCTTTTCACCTGCTCCACCAGCTCCGGCGGGGCACTGGACTTGGCGGCGGCATACAGCAGAGAGGGCGGCAGCTCTTGCAGAATGTCCCGCTGGCGGGGCGAGCTGCTTTCAAACATTGAAGAGATCTTCAGCAGCCGGTAGGCAGTATCCTTCGTGATGCCGATGGACAGACACCACTTCCGGAAGTTATCCTCACTGTACTGATTGTTATGCTTGTCGCAATTTGCGACGAGCACGTCATGCGCGATCCCGACCGCTTCACCCATCCGGATATAGCCGCGTGCAGCCATTTTCTTTCCGTTCTGGTATTCTTTTTCGGCCAGATGCAGGTCAGCCACCGTCTGGTCGGCCAAACCGGAGTAATCAAACTTCGGGCATTTGTCCTGCTGGATGAAGGTCAGGGGCTTGTCCTGCGGGGCTGTCGATAGCAGAGACGCAGAAGAAGCTTCCGCCGATGCGGCAGGGCCCGATTCGCAGCTCTGCGGAGACGCAGCGGGGACTGATTCGCTTGCATCCGCCGCGCTCTCCGAGGTGGTCGGCGTTTCCGCCGTGGCATTCGGCACAGCACACTCTGCCGTAATCGCAGCAGCATCCGCATTCGGGGCAGTTTTGCATGTGGGGTCCTCCTTTACCGGCTCAATCGGGGCGTTCTTACAGGGCTTGGCATTTTCCAATGCATCCAGCATTGCGCAGTCGATTTCGTACTCATCCAACGGGGCGAACTCCGCGCCGTTGGTCAGGAATGCCTGTGGGGTCAGATTCTTGTCTGCCGCTCTGGCCAACTCAAATCTATGCGTCATGATACGGCTTTCTTTCCAAATGCTGCCGTTCCAGTGCCAGAACCGGCCACGGTAACAGGCATAAACCGTCTCGTTGGAAAGCTTGCAGCTGATGGTGTAGTCCGTCATACCCGCACCTCCGCGTCCTTGAGGCAGTCCAGCAGTTCAGCCTGCAGGGCCTTGTTCAGGGGCTGGATGTTGTTGCCCTTCCAGCCGTAGCAGAGGATGGGCCCGTAAAGCTGACGGCCCCGGTACGTCCGGTTCAGCAGACTGGCGGGCTGGATGGGGCCATCGTACCGGCCCACGAACAGTACCGCCGGGGTGCGGGGCAGTACGATCATCTCACTGCGGGTGCCCAGCCGGTTCTCAATGGCCCACAGGCTGTCCGGCAAGATGGTGACAACGGGCTCTGCGCCCGGTTCAGCTAAAATACCTTTCATTTGTAAAATCCTTTCTGATGTGATATCATTAAGGGCGATGGGGCTTTCAAATTCCATCACCCTTTGGGCTCGTCGGTGTTGGCGCACCGGCGGGCTTTTTGTTTGGCCGGTTCAGTTTTCCCTGTTCCAGTGCCCGGTTCTTGTCAATGCGCCATAGCTTCGGCCCCACCTTTTCGGCCGGCAAAAGCCCTGTGCGGCACATCCTCTGCACCGTCTTCGGGGTAACACCCATCAGCTCGGCATACTGCGCCGGACTCAGGTATGCCGGCAGCTGCCGCGCATCATAGATTCGCGCCTTCCGCATGGTTATTTCTCCTTTCAATCCGGGCTGAAGGTCTGAAAGCGGCATTCTTCGCCTGTCTCCGCCAGGTCAAGACCCCACTCGCTGCAGATGGTCTCGCACACCGGCTTTGTAAAGCCGATCAGCTCGTCGCCCTGTGCCGCCATCAGCACCGCCGTGCCCACAATGCCGCTCATGTACCGGAATTCATACAGGTTGGTGGCCCGCTCGTTGAACGGCAGCTCCTGCAGCAGCCCTTCCTCGTTCACGATCAGCTGGATGCTGTCCACATCCTCCCGCGCCCAGCTGGCCGCCAGGCAGGTGTCGGCCGCCTCAATGGGCCCGCCCACCAGCGCCTGCAGCGTTTCCAGTGTGCAGGTGTCCCCGTCGTCGCAGGGCAGCAGCCGTGCCTTCTGCTCCTCGTCCGCCGGGATCACGATCACATAACGTTCCATTGTCAATCCTCCGTTTTCCTGTATCCAGCCTTTTCGGCGTCTTCCAGGCTGTAAAAGTCAAACTTTTCTTCCAGGCACACCAGCACCTTTTTCTGCATCACCTCCGGCACGCCTGCCTGCTGCATTGCCATCAGGCAGTAGCCCATGCAGGCCGCGTTGCTCCACGGCTCAATCAGCCCGGACAGCGCTGCGTGTTCATTCTCGGTCATTGCTTTTCTCCTTTCATTTCTCCATCCATAGGTCCAGCCCGGCTGCTGCCAACAGCACACCGGCAAACACCATGGGCGGATAGTCGATCCACCATCCTACGTTAAACACCACCGACCCGATGGCCCCGATCAGCAGCGCCCACCGTCTCCCGCGCTTCATGCGCTCTTGTTCGGCTGCTCCGGGGTCTCGCGGCTCTCGGCCAGCACCAGCGCGCCCTCGATCATGTAGCCGATGCGTTCCTGTGTCTTCGGCGGCAGCTTTTCCAGCTGCTCCATCAGTTCCCGGCTCTTCTGTTCGCGTTCCGACATGGTATCGTCTCCCTCCGTGTCTTATTTCTTTCCGAAAGTGTCCTCAGTACACCTTCTTTTCTTAGTATAGTGTCTTATATCCACTTTGTCAAGCGTTATTTTTATTAAATTGTTGATTTTCGACACTTTTGTGTTATAATAAGTTCAGACAGCAAAAGGAGGTGAATTTTATGTCTGAAATCAATGACCGTATCAAGCAAGTCCGAAAGTCCAAGGGACTCACCATGGAGCAGTTCGGTTCCCGTATCGGATTAGGCAAATCTGCCGTCAATAAAATCGAAAAGGGTATCAACGGAACCACCGATCAGACCGTTCAGTCCATCTGCCGGGAATTCGGAGTATCCGAGGTCTGGCTGCGCACCGGTGAAGGTCAGATGCTGGATGACGCAGCGGATTCCGTTCTGGACCGTCTGGCTGCTGAGTACCATCTGGATGACCGCAAGCGCGCTATTCTCACGGCCTTTCTCAAGCTCAGCCCCGCCGATCAGGACGCGATCCTGCGCTATGTGGACGGTGTCGCTGCCGAACTTAGCGCCCAGCAGCCCGACCCGCTGGATATCGACGCCGAAGTCGAAGCATATCGTCAGGAACTTCTCGCGCAGAAAAAAGCGGAGGCCGCTGCATCAGCTTCCGCTGGCTTCGCCGCCGACGCATAACCTAACAAAAAACGGCTCCTGTGCACTGCACAAGAGCCGTTTTTACGTTGCATGAGCAACAGAATGGTTCAATTTTCTTTTCCTGTCCGCCTTTTTCTTCTATACTGAGAAAAAGGAGTGATTTTTATGGGTGAAAAGCAGCCCCGTTCTGATCGTTGGCGACGGTTCTGGCATTGGCACGGCTTTGAGATCGTCATCATTCTCGCGCTGGCCGTTGGGTATGCCGTTTTTTCTTTCGTCCCCGCCGACGTCCTTTTGGGGCACGGTTCCAGTTCTTCGGCCTCCTCTGGCGTTTCCAATTCCAGCGCCGCTGCATCTCACACCCTCACCCCCTGTGAAGAGGGCTATATCGACGGAGATGGCCATGGTTTCTCCGATGGTCGTTCTGATGGCTTCGGCGCCGGCGAAGCCGCAGGCCTGCAAAATGCCGCACCGTCATTTGTTGACGATGGATCTTATGCTGATGGGTATGCTTCCGGATATGGTCGCGCCTATGCCCGTTGGTGGATTCATGGCTATATTGACGGCTATATTTCTCAGCACCCCGAAATCAATGAGTACGATCTCCTTGACGACATCCTTTATACGTTCCCGGATGTCGATACAGATGATTTGATTGATTATCTCCGTTCTGCGCGGTAAAGCACAACCCTTCAGCAGGTTCCTATTAAGTCTGCTTATTCATGTCTTGTTTGTGAAGAACCTTTGAATTTTCATTGCTTGTCAAGCCCTAATTTTTAGTTTTTCTGTTGCGTTTGCAACTTTTCACATTTTTTTCGTGTACAAACCCGCTCACCGAGCGTATAATAGACTTGCAGGAACGTATTCCTGCCAAGACAATGAAAAGACTGCTGGTCTTTGCTTGTCCGCTGAAAGAGGGTAGCCCCTCCCTGCCATGAAAAAATGGGGAATTAAAAAAGCGGTGAGCTCTTACCGTGAGTAGAGAATGAAAAAAGCGGAGAACCTCTGCCGTATAGTGAGGAATGAAAAAGGGTGCGGGACAGGTTACTGTTCCGCACCTTCTTGGATTAAGGAGCTGAATTATGGGGAAGTTTCAATTTTACCACATTAACGAACACTATATCAGCTATTTACATAGTATTGACACCCGTGTGCAATACAATAAGGGGCAGCGGCGTCCGTATGTTGGAATTGTACTCTCCATCAACGGCGTTGATTATTACGTTCCTCTTGAATCTCCTAAGCCCAATCACGTTAATATCAAAGGCGGCGGCCCTGTTATGAAACTCGACGATGGTCGTCTCGGCCTGATGGGCTTCAATAATATGATCCCTGTTCTTCCCTCTTGCTTAATCAAATTTGATATTCAGAGTATCGAAAATGAGAATTATAAACTGCTCTTGTTAAATCAGTTGAGCTATTGCAACAAGAATCGCGATCTCATTCTCCAGCGTGCAGAATCCACATACCGCAAAGCTCTCAGCCGTAAGATTCCGCTGTACCAAAAGGTATGTTGCAACTTTGAAAAACTGGAACGCAAAAGTAAAAAATATGATCCAAACTATGTTCCATCCAAAAAGAAAATTCGTGCAACTGTGCCTTCTAAATAACCGTTCTTTTCAGGAGCGCCCCGCTGGGCGCTCCTTTTTGTTAGTTGTTTCTTATCGCTCAACGATTTAACGTAAAATTCATTCCTTTCATGTTGACATTGTGCGCAAATCGCAATACAATGAGCATGAGGAAGGTGATACTATGGCCAATACCGCAAACATCAACATCCGTATGGATGCCAATCTTAAAAAGCAGTTCGAAGCATTCTGCGCCGATATGGGCATGACAATGACCACAGCTATCAATATTTTTGCCCGCAAGGCCGTGCGGGAGAACCGTATTCCGTTCGAGATCAGCGGCGACGTGCCCAATGCCGAAACGCAGGAAGCGATCCGTGAAGTCAAGCAGATGAAGGCAGACCCCACTCTGGGCAAGACCTACACCGACGTGGATGAGATGATGAAGGAGCTGCGCTGATCCTGTATCTGACCCGCACCGGTACCCATAGCGATCTGTTCTGATTCATGAGCGCCCCGCCGGGCGCTCTTTTTGCAAACAGAAAATCCCCCGGCTGTTTCCAGCCGGGGGACCTTCTGCTGCCTGTTGCCCGAATAAGTAGGAGTAATCATGAATGCCTTACAACCCATCGCGTTTCCGCTCTTTGATTGTAGCGCGGCCCTGTGATTTCTGCAAGCCGTGAGTTTTTGAAAAAAGGTGCCCGGCGCTGGTACGAGCAACGCCGGGCTGAATGAAAGCTTACACAAAACGAAGGTAAATCTTTTTGCGCCTGCCGGGTCTATTGTACCACCTCCCGGCCGGGCGCGCAAGCCGGGAGGTTTTGCTGCATGACAAACAAAAAAGGTTCCGATGGCCGTTACCGCTATCGCGTCTGTATCGGTAAGGATGAAAGCGGCAAGCCAAAATACAAAAGTTTTTATGGCACCACCGCCCGCGAAGCTCGCGCTGCAGCGGAAGCCTACCGCGCAGCACTGGGCAAAGGCATGGACCCGGCGCAGGCCAAGGCCACCCTTGCCACCCTGTACGATAACCTGATCGCAGCCAAAAAGGCCAAGGGCATCGGCCAGAAAAGCCTTGACCGCTACGAGGATAACAAAAATCATTGGGGTCCGCTGCTGGAGCAGCCCGCCGCCGACCTGCGGACGGCCGATTTTCAGAAGGTGCTGAACGCTCTGGCCGACTGGCACGACGGCCAGCCGCCGCTGTCCCACTTCACCCTGTCCAACCTGCGCAGCAGCGCAAAGGCCGCGTATGAGCTGGCCATCCCTGAGATCGTCCAGTATAACCCCATCGTCAAGACCACCTGCCCTGCCGGTGCCGACCCCGAGCCCCGTGAACCCATCTCGGAAGAACAGCAGCGCTGGATCCGTGAAACGCCCCACCGCGCCCAGCGCGCTGCCATGCTGCTGCTTTACTCCGGCCTGCGCCGCGGCGAAGCCACCGCCCTCACCTGGGCCGACGTTGATCTGGACGCTGCCACGATCACGGTCAATAGCGGCTACAACTTCCATGATAAGAAAACCAAAAAGCCCAAGACCGAAGCAGGCCGCCGGGTGGTCAATATCCCCCGCATCCTCGTGGACTACCTCAAGACCCAGCAGGACGGCTGCCTGTATGTGCTGCACACGGTAAAGGGCCGCCGCATGACCGAGCAGGCATGGAAAACACTGTGGAGCAGCTACATGGCCGACCTGAACGTGAAGTACGGCTACAACGGTGCGGAAAGCAAAAAGCGCCCGGGCGGCCTGCCCATGCGCATCGAGCCCTTTACCCCACATCAGCTGCGGCACACCTTCTGCACCCTGATGTACTTCGCCGGTGTCGATGTCCTCACCGCCCGCGATCAGATGGGCCATAAAGACATCAGCGTCACCCTCGGCATCTATACATCTCTTGATAAAAAATTTAAGAAAAAGAAGATCAACCGGCTCGACTCCTATCTCCGAAAACAGACCGGCTAATTTGTGGTGGCGCAAAAGTGGCGCACGTTGTTTATATTTTTATCGTATTTATGTGTTTTATTCTCAATTCCTTGCCCGCTCGTAATGAGCAGGTCGCCTGTTCGAATCAGGTCAGTAGCTCCAAAAACTCCCGGAGACGTTATGGGTCTCCGGGAGTTTTTTGTTCTGCGCAGGCTTTGCAAAGCTCCCATGCCGTCAGGCAGCACAGGGCAAAGGCCAGCAGGGCGCAGTCCAGCGGGACGCGGCGCATCAGGATGACCCGCTCCGGCAGGGTGGTGAAGGTCTCCACCGCCTGCTGCGGCAGGCCGAGATAAAACAGTGCCAGTGACAGCGGCAGGTGCAGCAGCCGGGCGGCCAGCAGCGGCCGGAAGGAAATTTCCGGCGGGCAGATGGTGCGCACCTGCAAAAGCACCGAAGCGCCCTGCAGGCTCAGTGCCGCGCAGCACAGGCTGCTGGCCCACAAACCGGTGCGGGATGCATAGTCGCAGCCGGAGCACACTTCCAGCAGCATGGCAGGCAGCGCGGCAAAGCCTCCCGGCAGAAAATGCCCGCAGCCCGCCGCCAGCAGCCGGAAGTACAGCACAAAGCCGCAGAGCTTGAGGTAGGTCACGGCTGCCTGTGCGATGATGGCATCCAGCGGCTGGACCGGGCAGGGCGCTTTCAGGGGCGGTGTGCTCCCGCTTGCGCCGCCGCCCTGCAGGCGGTACAGCAGTGCCGCCGAGAGATACCCCGCCAACAGCTGTGCCGCAAACAGCCGCACCCCCAGCGCCCGGCTGCCCAACATCTGCTCCCCCACCGTGAGGATGACAAAAGATGGCCCGGAACAAATACAGGCAGGCAGCAGCGCAGATGCCTGCTTTGCCGAGAGCTGCCCGGTTTGCACCGCCTGCGCCGCTGCCGAAGCCGCCGGGGCGAAACCGCCCAGCGCCCCGATGAGCAGCACCCCGCCCGCACTTTTGGCCCGGACGCCGATGAGCCGCGCCGCCGGGCGGAACAAAACCCCCAGCCATTCCCCCGCCCCGCTCTGCATCAGCAGGGCCGAGACGATCAAAAACGGAAACAGCGACACCAGCAGCGGCCCGCCGCACAGCTGCAGCCCCTGCCGCAGCGTATCGGCGCAAAGGCCCGGGGCGGCAAACACCAGCACCGCCGTGGCCAGCGCCAGCACCAGAAACGCAGCCCGCCGGATTTTCAGCCTCCGATTCATAAGCCCACCCTCCCCGTCCATATATATGTAGCAATTGGCCATGCCTAACACTGCCGGATGGGAGGGAGCGGAAATGCCAAACAAGCACAGCAGGCGGCTTTCCCTGCGCAGCTGGCTGGCCGCGCTGTTCCGCCAACCGCCCGCCGGTTTCTACCGCACGCCGTCCATCTACCAGAGCGGCAACCGGCTGGAGGTCGAGCACTTCCGGGCCATCCTGCTCTACGACGAGGACCGGCTGCGCCTGCAGATGCCGCGCGGGCAGCTCACGATCTGCGGCGACGGGCTGAGGATCCTCACCCTCACGGCAGACCGGCTGACCCTTTCCGGAAAAATTCTGCGCGTGGATTTTTCCGATGAACAGGAGGTCTGAATGGAGCCGGTACGATTCTGGGCTGCGGTGGAGTTCACCGCACAAAACGGCAGCGTCGAGGCCCTTCTGAGCGAGGCATCGGCGCAGGGGCTGCACCCCTACGGTGTCTCGGCCCGGCCCGGCGGCTTTTGCGCCCACTGTGCCGCGTGGCAGTACCGGCAGTTCGCCGCGCTGGCGCGGAAACTGCGGGTGCGGCTGCGGGTGCACAAGCGGCAGGGACTTTATTTTTGCATCCGGCCCCTGCTGCGGCGGGCCGGGCTCTGGGCGGGGCTGGCGCTGTTCGTGCCGCTGCTGCTCTGGGCGCAGCAGTATGTCTGGACGGTGGATACCAGCACCCTCACCACCGGGCAGGCCGCCCGGGCGGCGGCCGTTCTGCGGGCAAACGACCTGCAGCCCGGCTCTGCCGTGACCGAAGCAAAGCTCACCGCCGGGGAATACGCCCTTTTGCAAAGCGGCGAGTTCTCCTGGGCCAGCCTGAACTTTGCGAAGGGCCGCCTGGTGGTGGAAGCTGCTGCCGCAAAGCCGAAACCGGACATTGCCGCCGGGACGCTGCACGGCATCCGGGCCAAGTGCGGCGGCACGGTGGTGCGCACAAACCTTGTCAGCGGCACCATGCTGGTGGTGCCCGGGCAGCAGGTGGAAGCCGGGCAGGGGCTGATCGGCACGGCCCGCGCCGAGCGGGACGGCACGCTGATCTTTGCCCCGGCGGCGGGCACCGTGACCGCCCAGTTCGAGTGGAGCGACACCCGGCAAGTGCTACTGAAGGAGGACGTTCTGCAGCGGTCCGGAGCGGTTTCTGTCGAATACGAACTGCTGCTGTTCGGACACCATTTTGCACTGCCTGCCACCCCGGCAGCGGAGAATGCCGCAAGCCAGACCCGGCATTTTGCGGCAGATCTTTTCGGGCTGCCACTCCCCTGCTCGGTGCAGGAGGCCTGCTGGTACGCCCAACAGCCCGCCGTGCTCTGCCGCACCGAGGAACAGGCCGCCGCGCTGGCCCGGCTGCAGAGCCTGCAGGCACTGAAAGAGACCTTCCCAGACGCAGAGATCGTTGCCCGCAAGGAAGACTGCACAACCAGCGGCGATGCGCTGGACTATACGGTGACCTATACGATCGTGGCCGATATTTGTGCGTAAGACGCAAAAAGACCTTCCCGGCGGGAAGGTCTTTTTGCTGCTTATTTTACTGTTTATTCCTGTTTCTGGGCGTCGTACTCCGCGATCAGATCGTTGAGGTCGTACTGATACTTGCTGTGGCAGAAGTGGCACACCACTTCGCAGTTCGGGTCCTCGTCGCGCATCTTCACCAGCTCCTTGCGGCCCAGGCTGAACAGCATCTCCTTGGTGCGCTCAGCGCTGCAGTCGCACTGGTAATGCACGTCGCGCTCGTCCAGCACGTTGGGCTCAAAGCCCGCCAGTGCCATCTGCATCATGTCCTCGGGGGTCTTGCCCTCGTGCAGCATGGTGGTGACAGACGGCATGGCTGCAATGTTCTTTTCCAGCATATCGATCTCGGCGTCGGTGGCACCGGGCAGCAGCTGCACCATAAAGCCGCCCGCACACAGGATGGTCAGGTCCTTGTCCACCAGCACGCCCAGCGCCATGACGGTGGGCACCTGCTCACTGTAGGCATAGTAGCTGGTTAGGTCCTCGGCGATCTCGCCGGAGACCAGCGGCACCTGGCCCACGGTGGGCTCCTTCTGCAGGCTGTTGTCGCGGATGACGGTCAGCACACCGTCGCGGCCCACGGCACCGCCCACGTCCAGGTGGCCGTTCTCCTTCAGGGGCAGCTCCACCAGCGGGTTGTCGATGCAGCCCTTTACGTTGCCGGTGCCGTCGGTACAGGCAATGACCACGCCGGTGGGGCCGCCGCCGGACACGCGCAGGGTGATCTTGTCGCGGTCATCCTTGAGCATGGAGCCCATCAGGGCCGCACCGGTGAGCAGACGGCCCAGAGCGGCGCTGCAGGTGGCGCTGGTGGTGTGGAGCTGCTCGGCCTTGCGGACAATTTCCGTAGAGTCCACGCCACAGAACACGACGCCGCCGTTTTCCGACAGGCCGCGGATCAGATTTGCCATAGGTTTATCCCTCCAATTGTGTATACTGCTTGACAGCGCAGAAGAAATAGCGCTGGCTCTCCTCGGTCAGCGGGCCGAAGGTCTCGCCGTCGCAGACACTTTCCAGCGCAAAGCCGTGCTTTTCCAGCGCGGTGCGGATGGTGTCAAGGTCGTAGGTGTACTCATAGAACTGCTCGTGGAAGTGCTCTGCCGTCTCGTGGTAGTCGATGTCCACGGTGATCTCCACCCGGCGGTTCTCCGCGTCGTAGTGGTTGCGCCAGATGCAGGACGCATCTTCTTCCTCAAAGGTGAACGCGTTGTCACCCAGCACGTTCTGGTGCTTATAGGGGGTGTTCATGTCAAAGAGGAACACGCCGCCCTTCTCCATGAAAAAGCCCGCGTTGGCAATGGCCGTGTCCAGGTCCGGGATGTGGTTGAAGGTGTCAAAGGTGGACACCGCCGCCCGGATGGTGCCGTAGAGGTCAAGCTTGAGCAGATCCTGCCGCAAAAGCAGCAGTTTGCCGGAAAGGCCCAGCTGTTCGGCCTTATCGCGCACAACGCAGAGCATCTCCTCCGACTGGTCGATGCCGATCATATCATAGCCTGCCTGGGTGAGCATCAGGGTCAGTTCCCCGGTGCCGCAGCCCAGGTCCGCCACGATGCCGTCCCGGATGCCGTGGGCTTCCAGCTTTTCGCGGATGTGGGCATACAGCGCATCATAGTCGGCCTCGCCGTTGAATTCATCGTAGAAATAGGCAAATTCATTGTAGGCCATGGTTTACTCCGCTTCCTGTTCCCCGGCCACAGCGGCGTTGAGCACCGCCTGCAGCTCCGGGATGCCGTAGCCGTTCTCGCCGCTGGTCAGTACCACCTTCTGGCAGCCATAGGGGCGGCAGAGGTTCTCGAAGTCTTCCAGCGTTTTGGCCAGCTGGCTCTTTTTGAGCTTATCGGCCTTGGTCAGGGCCACCACATAGGGGATCTGGTGATAGTGCAGGTAACGCAGCATCTGCTCATCATCGGCGCTGGGCGCATGGCGGCAGTCCAGCAGCTGCACCAGCAGGGTGTGGTGGCGCGGGGCTTCGAAGTAGCTGTTGATCAGGTCATCCCAGCGCTCACGGTCGGCGTTGCTCACCTTGGCGTAACCGTAGCCGGGCAGGTCCACAAAATAGCAGTCGTCCACCGAGTAGAAGTTGATGGTGGCCGTTTTGCCCGGGGTGCTGGACACACGGGCGAGATTTTTGCGGCTGCACAGCTTGTTGATGAGGCTGGATTTGCCCACATTGGACCGCCCCGAAAAGCTCAGTTCCGGGCGGTCGCTCTCGGGCAGCTGGCTGGAAATGCCATAGCTGGCAATGAAATCAGCTTTGTTGTAATTCATGGAGCTTTCCTTTCTTTTATAGGGGCTTGTCCGGCGGGCCGGCAGATAGTTTCTCCGGCGAATGACCGGGAAGTGGGGCCCCGATACGAAGTATTGGGGCGGAACCGTGGGTTCCGGGCTGTTCGCGGAGAAAGCTATCTGCTGGCCTGCCCTATTCTCAGCACACTGCGCCGGGCTGAGGCTTTTCTGCAGTGGGCGGCACGATGGCGTCCGCCTTTTTCTTTGTGCGGGTGCGGCTGGCCGGGGCCTTGGCCTTCTTCGGGTCCTGGGGCTTGAGCAGGGCTGCATTCAGCACCTGGGTCAGGCTCTGCATGGGCATGAAGGTCAGGTTCTTCTTCACCTCGTCGTCCACTTCGTAGAGGTCGGGTTCGTTGTCCTTCGGGATGAGCACGGTCTTCATGCCCTCGCGGTAGGCCGCCATGCTCTTTTCGCGCAGGCCGCCGATGGGCAGCACATTGCCGTGCAGAGTGATCTCGCCGGTCATGGCCACATCGCCGCGCACCGGCATCCCGGACAGGCAGGACACCAGCGCCGTGGTCAGGGTGACGCCCGCAGAGGGGCCGTCCTTGGGCACCGCGCCCTCCGGGGCGTGGATGTGCAGGTCACATTTCTTGAGACGCTCCGGGTCGATGCCGTACTCCTCGGCGTGGACGCGCACCCAGGTGATGGCCAGCTGGGCACTTTCCTTCATCACGTCGCCCAGTGAGCCGGTGACCGTGATCTTGCCGCTGCCGTTGTCCATCACCTGCACTTCAATGGGCAGGGTCTCGCCGCCCACACTGGTCCAGGCCAGACCGTTGGCGATGCCGATGGCATTGGTGCGGTTGAGGAAGTCGGGCTTGACGAAGCGGGGGCCCAGCAGTTCTTCCAGCATGGTGCCGGTGACAGACACACTCTCCACCTCGCCGGATGCGATCTTGCGGGCGCACTTGCGCAGCACACTGGTGATGGTGCGCTCCAGGTTGCGCACACCGGCCTCGCGGGTGTAGCCGTCGATGATGCCGTACAGCGCGCTCTGGCTCAGGGTGACCTTGCCGGTCAGGCCGCAGGCCTTGAGCTGCTTGGGCAGCAGGTGCTTGCGGGCGATGTTGTACTTCTCCACGCGGGTGTAGCTGGGCAGTTCGATGACGTCCATGCGGTCGCGCAGCGGGCCGGGGATGCTGCCCAGGTCGTTGGCGGTGGTGATGAACAGCACATGGCTCAAATCGAACGGGATATCAATGAAATGATCGTTGAAGGTGCTGTTCTGCTCCGGGTCCAGCGCTTCCAGCAGAGCGGCCGCCGGGTCACCCCGGAAGTCGCCTGCCAGTTTGTCGATCTCGTCCAGCAGCATCAAGGGGTTGGAGCTCTTGGCCGAGATCATCGCGCTGATGATCTTGCCGGGCATGGCACCGATGTAGGTGCGGCGGTGGCCGCGGATCTCGGCTTCATCCCGCACGCCGCCCAGACTGATGCGCACATACTTGCGGCCCAGGCTTTCGGCGATGGAGCGTGCAATGCTGGTCTTGCCGACGCCCGGAGGGCCCACAAGGCAGATGATCTGTGCCTTCACGTCCGGTGCCAGTTTGCGCACGGCCAGCGTTTCCAGAATGCGGTCCTTGACCTTCTTCAGGCCGTAGTGGTCACGGTCCAAAATCTGCTGGGCACGGGCAATGTCCAGGTCGTCCACCGTGAAGGTGTTCCACGGCAGGTCCAGGCAGGTGTCCAGATAGGTGCGGATAACGGTAGCTTCCTGATTGGAGCCCTGCATCTTGGAAAGGCGGTCCACTTCTTTGAGCAGCTTCTTCTCGCTGTCCTCGGCAAGGTGCAGCTCGGTGATCCTGCGGCGGTACTCGTCGGCTTCAGCGTGGGTGTCGTCGCCCTCGCCCAGCTCATCGCTGATGATGTGCAGCTGCTCGTGCAGGTAGTAATCGCGCTGGTTCTTGTCCATGGACTCGTTGACCTTTTCCGCGATCTCCTTTTCAATTTTCATCACCTGACACTCGCGGCGCAGCATCTCAATGAGCTTTTTCAGCCGTCCGTTCAGAGTGCTTTCGTCCATGACGGCCTGCTTGTCCTCATAGCGGAACAGCAGGTTTGCGGGCATGTACTCGCTGAGGAAGGCCGGGTCGTCGCTGGACACGATGGCAAACACCACGTCCTTGCCCAGACGCGGGTTCATGCCGAGGTATTCATCAAAACCGGTCTTGAGGGCCCGCAGCAGTGCTTCGGTCTCCACAGCTTCCTCGGCCTTGCCAGCGCGCACCGGGGCCGGGCGCACCGCAGAAAGCAGAAAATCGCCGCTGGTGTCCAGCTCGGTGAGCTTGGCACGGTACTTACCCTCCACCAGAACCTTTACAAGGTCGTCGGAGACGCGCAACACCTGCTTGACTTCGGCTACAACGCCGTAGCTGAACAGGTCTGCCTGGGTGGGGTCGCTGGTCTCCATCGCCTTCTGGGCCACCAGAAAAACGTTGGAATTATTTGCCATTGCCCACTCCACGGCGGCGATGCTCTTTTCCCGGCCCACCTCGAAGTGCACGAGGTTGTTGGGGAACACCACAAGGCCGCGCAGGGCGATGGTGGGCAGGTGAAGCTCGCGATGCTCCACCTTGATGGTAACTTTTTCACTCATTATGCAAACACCTCCCGGCTGCCATACACTTTCCCCATATGGCAGCCCTGTAAGATCGGGTATCTATTAAAATTGTGGGTTGTTTCCTTATTATACTGATTTCCGGGCAAAATGCAACTGTTGCAGGCTTCCCGCTTCCACCGTAGGGAACGCATTCATGTGTTCCGCCTGTTTCCCGGCAGATACCGCTTGCCCTGCGGAGCGGATGAATCCGCTCCCTACGGAATGACCGGCAGCTTTGCCCAGGGGAAGGCTTTTAGTCCTCTCCCCGCTTTTCCTGGGTGGAAAAGCCCATTTTGCCCAACGCGGGCAGGATGGCTTTCAGGGTGATGGAAGTCAGTGCCCCCATCACAAGGCCCAGCACCAGCATGACTGGCGCATAGTAGAAGGACAGCGACGACGAAATGATCACGCCCGCGCCCAGCAGCTGCCCCACGTTGTGGGTCAGCGCACCGCACACCGACAGGATGAACCAGGTGGGCCGCACCGGCAGCAAATAGTAGAGCACCCACATCACCAGCAGAGACAAAAGGCCGCCGCACAGCGAGAGGAAGCCCGCCGTGAAGCCGGACACCAGAAACACGAACAACGCTTTGAGCACATCCAGCACCAGCGCCTGCTTCGGGCCCATGAAGAACAGCGCATACATCACCACGATGTTGGCAAGGCCCAGCTTCATGCCCGGCAGAAGGCCCGGGATGGTCAGCGTGCCCTCGATGAAGGAGAGCGCCATGGCCAGCGCGAACAGCAGGCCGGACAAAGCGATGTGCCGTGTTTTTTCATAGCTGCGTCGATTCTTTGGCATAGGGCATGCTCCTTTATTCGTCTGCCTGCTGGGACTGCTCGTAGGCTTCCTGCTCCTCCATGGCGGCTTCCCACGCGGCGAACAGTTCTTCCTGATGGAACCGCAAGTCGCTCAGCTCGTCGCTTTTCTGGCGCAGCAGGTCGGGGTCGTTGTACACCTCAGGGGAATTGATCTCGTTGTCCAGTTCCACCTCGCGGGCACCGCAGGCCTCCATCTCATCCTCACAGGCTTTGATCTTGGCTCGCAGCTCGGCGCGGCGGCGGCGCTGCTCCTTGCCGTAACCGGCTTTGGCGGGTTCGGCCGCTTTCTGCACGGCAGGTGCCGGGGCGCTGCGGCCCATCAGGGCATCGTAGCTGGGGTAGATGGTGGCCTTGCCGTCCTCGAGATACAGGATCGGGCAGGCCAGGCTGTTCATCAGGTGGCGGTCATGGGTCACTAGCAGCAGCGTGCCGGTGTAGGCCATGAGGGCCTCGGTGAGGTTCTCGCGGGTGTAGATGTCCAAATGGTTGGTGGGCTCGTCGAGGAACAGCAGGTTGGGCCGTTCCAGCACGATCTCCGCAAAGCGCAGACGGGCCAGCTCGCCGCCGGAAAGCGCCTCACAGGGCTTGAACACCGTCTCGCCCCGGAAGCCCAGCTTTGCCAGATGGCTGCGCACTTCCAGCTCGGTCATGCGGGGGTACTTGTTCCAGATGACGTCGATGACCCTGCCCTGCCCCAGACGGTTCTGCTGCTGGGCAAAAATGCTGGGCCGTGCACCGGTGCCCAGCCGCACCATACCGCCGGAGGGGCGGCGCTTGCCGTCCAGCACCTGCATCAGGGTGGACTTGCCCGCGCCGTTGGGGCCTGCGATCACCAGCCGCTGGCCGCGGCACACCGTGTAGGTGAAGGGTTCCAGCAGGGTGCGGTCACCAATTTTGATGGTCAGGTTCTTGAGCAGCACCAGCTCATTCCACGGCTCTACGTCATATTCAAAGCGGAACTTGAGCTGGTTCGTCTCGTCCTTGGGAGCTTCGGTGATCTCCAGCTTTTCCAGCTGCTTGCGGCGGCTCTGGGCCATTTTGGTGGTGGAGGCGCGCACAAGGTTGCGGTCCACGTAGTCCTGCAGTTTTTCGGCCAGCGCCACATCGGCATCGTGCTGCTTCTGGCGCAGGGCGTCAGCGGCTTCCTTCTGGGGCAGATAGGCCGAGAAGTTGCCCTTGTAGGTGGTCATGGTCTGGAAGGATACCTCCCAGATCTTTGTACACACGTTATCGAGGAAGTAGCGGTCGTGGCTGACCACCAGCACGGCCCCGGAGTAGCCCTTGAGGTAATTTTCCAGCCATTCCATGGTGGCAAAGTCCAGATGGTTCGTGGGCTCGTCCAGAATCAGGACGTCCGGCTTTTCCAGCAGCAGCTTTGCCAGACGCAGCCTCGTCAGCTCACCACCGGAGAGCACCGCAATGTTCTTTTGCCAGGTATCCTGTGCAAAGCCCATGCCGGACAGGACCTTTTTGATGTTCACATCCATGTTGTAGCCGTCGGCTGCATCCACGATGTTCTGCAGCTGGTCGTGCTGGGCCAGCAGGGCAGCGTCTTCCGGCGCAGCGGCCATGCGGCGCTCCAGGATCTGCATCTGCGCCATGGCGTCCAGCACCGGCGCAAAGGTGGAGCGCATCTCGCCGTAGATATCCAGCGTCGGGTCCAGCTTTGCGTTCTGTTCGAGGTAGCCCAGCGTCACGCCATGGGTCACGCTGAACTCACCCTCGTAATCCTGATATTCGCCGGTGAGGATCTTCAGCAGGGTGGTCTTGCCCGCACCGTTCTGGCCCACGATGCCGATGCGGTCCTCTTTCTCGACGCTGGCCGTCACATCGTGCAGGACGATCTTTTCGCCAAAGCTCTTGCCTAGTTTTTCCAAATGTATCAGCATAGTTTTATGATTCCGTTCTCCATCCGCTTATTGGCTCAGCACTGGTGGCGGCGGTTCTTCAGGCCCACATTGGCCAGCTCGTCCGACTCCATCACCAGCGGATACAGTTCTTCCAGGCTTGCGATCTCGTAGGTGGGCACCACCTTGCCGGGGTTCTCGGCGTGGTTCGGGTTGAACCAGCAGGTGTCCAGGCCCGCGTTCACGCCGCCCTGGATGTCGCTGGTGAGGCTGTCGCCCACCATCAGCACATGCTCGCGGTTCTCCACGCCCAGTGCCCGCAGCGCGCCGTCAAAAATTTTGCGGCCGGGCTTTTCGCAGTCCATCTTTTCAGAGATGAACACATCCTCCATGAAGTTCATCACGCCGGATTCTGCCAGGCGGCGGGTCTGCACCTTCTGGAACCCGTTGCTCACGACGGCCAGCGTTGCCACTTCGGAGAGCTCCCGCAGCACGTCCAGCACCTCGGCGTTGACAAGGTCCGGGTGGGTGGAGAGCTGCTCCAGATAGAAGCGGTTCATCTCCGCGCCGTCACCTGCCGCGTCGATGGCCTTGAGGAAGCGGGTGAACCGCTCACTCATGAGCTTTTCGCGCTTGATCTGGCCTTTTTCCAGCGCGCGCCAGAGTTCCTCGTTGATGGTGCGGTAGGTCTGCACCGTCTCGGCGTCCGGCTCGATGCCGTAGTTCACCAGCGTTTCGGCCAGTGCCTTGCTTTCGGCTGCATCAAAGTTGAGCAGCGTGTTGTCTGCATCAAACAATACACAATAATACTTTGCCATAGTTTTTCCCTCTTTTCCCTTCTGCACGGGCCGCATTTGCCCGGGCGTTCTACAACAGGGAGAAGCCAGCCCCACCCCAGGCAGAGCTGGCTTCCGATCATTCTGAAACGATTTGATACGTCTGTGCGTCGGTTTGTTCCGGGTCATTGTCCGGGCAGGTGGTTTTTGCGTCACACGGGGTGGAAGCACATTTCTGCATTTCCTCCTCCAGTGCACCATTGTCCACATTTTCCCAATCGGTGCCGTAGTAATCCACGTCGCCGTCGGTCACATCCTCTGCTCCCGGCAGACCCGGGACGCGGGGTTCTTCACAGAGCATGGAAACGCCTCCCTTCCTGCCAGCCTATGCGGCGCAGGGCGGGAAGGTTCCCCGCTCAGGAGCGGGACGCCTGCTGCTCTGCCGAGTCGTTTTCGGCCTCGGTGCTGCCGGAAGCACTGCTGCTTCCAGAAGTGCTTGCCGACGTGCTGTGGGACGAGCTGCCCGACGAAGAAGCGGACGAACTGTGAGAAGCGCTGCTTCTCTCCGAAGTGCTGTGCGACGAAGAAGCAGAGGAGCTGTGGGAAGCGCTGCTGCTCTCCGAAGTGCTGTGCGACGAAGAAGCAGAGGAGCTGTGGGACGTGCTGGCGCTGCCGGAAGAAGAACTGCTGCCGGAGGACGCCGTGCTGTGCGAGCTGCTGCTCTCAGCACCGTTCGAAGCACTGTTGGAGCCGGACGAAGCCGTGGAGGAAGATGTAGTTCCGGAGGAAGCTCCGGAAGAACTGCCCGACGATGCGCCGGAGGACCCGGTGCTGCCGGACGAGCTGGAAGACGAACTGGACGAACTGGAGCTGCCGGAAGCTGCCGGTGCACCGGCCACCATCACCTCCAGCGTGTTGCTGGTCACGGTGCAGTCGTTGTAGGTCACCACGGCCTGGATCTTGAAGGTGGTGCCCTGCATCTCCTCGGTGATGAGCACCGGCACACTGGTCTGACCGGCCGCCCGCGTGACCTCGGTGCCGTTCGTGTACCAGCGGATAGAGGCGGAATCCAGATACTTGCCGCTGATCTTGGCGGTGAAGGTGCAGTGGCTGCCGACCGTCGCCTTGCCGGAACTGCTGATGTGGATGGACGCTGCGGAGAACACCGCCGTCACATCCAGGTTCTGCTTGAAGTTCGAGTCCGTGCGGGTCCTCTGGGTGACGCCGTCGCTCCACTTGACGAAGACATAGCCCTCCTGCGGCACGGCCGTCACGCTGACGGACTGTGCACTGCTGGTGATGTCATAGGCCAGCGAGGACTTTCCGGTGTCGCTGCCGCTGGTCAGGCTGCCGCCGCCCGTCTTATCGACGCGGTACTCTGCCGTGAACTGCACTGCTTCCTCCGAGGAGGCTGCTTCCGAGCTGGACGCGGCCACAGCCGAACTGGGGTCAGGGGTGTACTCCGCACGGGCCGGGATGTTGCTGGTATCCGGGCGGCGGTCCTCGCTCTCATAAGCGTGGGTGCGCACATAGCTCAGCAGAGCCTTGAGACCTGCGGAAGTCAGGTGGATATCGCCGGACTGATAGTAGTCCGCGCGGCCATAGCCGTTGGCGTCCTTCAGGGCTTCGGCGCTGTTGAGGAACTTCAGACCCTTCTGTTCACACAGCTCCAGCAGCGCCATGTTGAAGTCGTCGATCTTGGTCTGGTCCATGTTGGGGTAGTTGGAGTGGTCGGCGGGCACCGGCGGCACCGTGTTGACGATGATGTCCGTGTACTCATAGCTTTGCTGGATGGCCTCCACCAGCGCGGTGTAATTCGCAATGAACTCATTCACCGACATGCCGGTATCGTTGGTGCCCAGCATGATGACCACGCGGCGGGGCTTCATTTTGGCCACTGCCTGGGCGATGGTATAGGCGTTGTTATCCTTTTTAAAGGTAACGATCTTTTCCGAGAGGGCGGCCGAGGTGCCGATGCCCGTCTGCGCGCAGAACTGCTGCAGGCTGATCAGGCCGCTGGCATACAGGCGCACCGTGTTGGAGTCGCCAATGAACAGCGTTTCGTCCTGGTAGGCCTGGCCGGCATCTGCTGTCTCCTGCAGCAGGGCGCTGGAGGTCTCATTGATCTGATAATGATCCGAGATATCGTCTTCGCCCGGCACCAGCTCCTGGCTGCCCGGCTCCTCGCTGGGCACCGAGGGCGTCTTGCCGCGCCGGATCAGTGCAAGGGTGATGCCGGTGGTCAGCAGGACCGCCAGCGCACACACGATGCACACCAGCACGGCCTGCTTCTGCATGGGGGTAAGCGACTGCTTTTCCGGTTGTGTATTCTGTTTCATATCTCTCACCATTCTCTTTTTATCGGGCACTGGTGCGGCCTTACGCCCGGCCGTCCAGCAGCTGTGCAGCAAGGTCGGCACAGCTTTCGGCCAGCAGCACCGGGTGGAAGGGTTCCAGTTCTTCCCTGCTGCCGTAGCCGTACAGCGCACCGGCGGCATCCAGGCCGCAGTCCGCTGCGCCGCGCATATCGTCGCTGCGGTCGCCCACCATCAGCACGCGCTTGCCCTGCAGCATGGGCTGGGCCAGCACATAGCGCACGACGTCCGTCTTGGTATCGCGGCTCTCGTCCATGGACGCGCCGCCGATAAAATCAAAATACTCTGCCAGGCCCTTTTCTTCCAGAATGGGCGTGACCACCTGGGTGGGCTTGGATGTCGCCGTGCACAGGATCAGGCCCGCAGCCTTCAGGCGGCGCAGCATGTCTGCCGCACCGGGGTACGGCGTGCACTCGTGGCTGCCCTTGACGGCATAGCTCACGCGGTAAAGCTCGGTGGCCTTTTCAATGAGGGCCGGGTCGGTGAAGTGCTCGCCAAAGCTCTTGCGCAGCGGCGGGCCCAGGTAACGGCGCAGGTTGACATTCGTGGTGTCCACGCCCATCTTATCAAAGACTTCTTTTAATGTATTTATGATACCGGGAGCGGAATCGATCAGGGTCCCGTCCACATCAAACAGGATCGCATCGTAGTTCAGCAATTTGTAAATTCCCTCACTTTCATGGTGATACATTGTATAGTATAGCACAGATTGCCCGCATCAGCAATTCCAACAAATGGTTTTTCTCAAATTTATACAATTCTGCAGACAAAAAATGCCCGCCCGGCATCCGGGCAGGCAGGCTTGCGCGCTCAGCAGGCAGACGACGTATCCGTACCTGCAGGCGGGTAATACAGATTGTTGGAGATGAACTCCAGCTTATCCTTGAGCACCAGCTCAAGGTTTGCCACGGCATGGACCATGTTGGTGGCCGAGTCGTTCACTTCCAGCAGCTTGCACAGGTCCAGGCCGTCCAGTTCCATGGCGGCATTCATCTTGCGGCTCTCGGCGCAGAGGATGTGGCTCAGTGCGTTCTCCTGCAGAGCGATGCTCTCCACCAGGTCGATGACAGCCTGGTCCAGCGTGACCTTGGGCAGGCAGGGGCATGAACACTCGGTGCGGGGGCAGTTGGTCGTATCAGACATAGCAGTTCCTTCCTTTCGGTGCAGATGGGCTTCATACGCCCCATTCTATGCCTGCCGGGTGTGCCGGTGTTACTTCTGCTTTTGGGGGTTCTGGGTGCCGCGCACCTTTTCAATGGTCGCGCGGTAGCCGCCGGAGCCATACTGGATGCAGCGGTTGATGCGGCTGATGGTGGCCGTGCTGATCTCCACCGCCTTCACGATCTGGTCGTAGGTGCTGCCGTCCAGCAGCAGCTTTGCGGCTTCCAGCCGCTGCGCCATATCGGAGATCTCCTTCACGGTGCACAGGTCTTCAAAGAAGTTGTAGCACTCCTCCCGCGTTTCCAGACTGAGGATGGCATCGAACAGTGCATCAGTAGTCTGGTTTCTTCTGGAATTTTTCTCTGCCATAGCCGTCTCCTTGTGCCTTTTTCGGGAGGCATCCCCTGTTTTTCCATTGTATTTATCGTTTTGCTCTTTCGCATCACCACTTTAGCACATCAAAGTGTGAAAGTCAAGTGCTTTGTGTGAACTCTTTTCATTCGTGGATGTGTATAGTTTTTTTCGTTTCACGCATGAACAAAAATCATCTAAAAATTATTGCAGAACGCTTTCCTGAATTAGTGCATCCTCCGAACTTGTGCCAAAGATATTGACAATCTGTGAATTCCGCACTAAAATACGGACAATCATTCGGCAAATGCGATGAACAGGACATGATTCTTTGCAGCACCCTCTCCCAGAGAGCCGCCCATCTGATGCAAGGGCGGCAGTCAGGAGCAAAGCGTTCTCCCCTGCGAGCAGCCTGTGTGAACAAAGGCGCTGACCCCGCCTTCCAGTAATGCATGGCCGTTTTGCCCACGTTACGGGGCTGCGTATATATGTACGCTGGGAGTGGCTGCCCTGTGCAGCAAACGAAGTGGTACCGCGGAGTATTCCATACACAATGTGCAGTGTATGTGAAGGCCTTCGTCTTCGATGGTTCGTCCCAAATGGAACGAACACAGGAGGACGGGGCCTTTTTTACACCTTACCTGCTGGTTTGCACGCCCCTGTTGCTGGCATTTGCCGGATGCAAAGAAAGGAAAGAGGTAAAAACAATGAATACGCTGGTCATCGTATTGATCGCAGCCGTGTGTCTGTTTGGCGCTTATATGCTTTACGGCCGCTGGCTGGCAAACAAGTGGGGCATCGACCCCGCTGCCAAGACCCCCGCTGTCGTCCATGAGGACGGCCGCGACTATGTGCCCACCAACGGCTGGACGGTGTTTGCTCACCAGTTCAGCTCCATTGCCGGTGCAGGCCCTGTTACCGGTGCCATTCAGGCCGCTGCCTTCGGCTGGCTGCCGGTGCTGCTGTGGGTGCTGCTGGGCGGCATCTTCTTCGGCGCTGTCACCGACTTTGGCGCTCTGTATGCTTCCGTTAAGAACGACGGCAAGAGCATGGGTATGCTGATCGAAAAGTACATCGGCAAGACCGGCCGCAAGCTGTTCCTGCTGTTCTGCTGGCTGTTCTGCGGCATCGTCATCGCTGCCTTTGCGGACATGGTTGCCGGCACCTTCAACGCCTTTGGCGCAGACGGCGCAATGGTCGAAGCCGCCAAGACCAACGGCGCTGCCGGTATGGTTTCCATCATGTTCATGGTGTTCGCCGTTGTCTTTGGCCTGCTGCAGAAGAAGTTCAACTTCTCCGGCTGGAAGGAAAGCGTTATCAGCATCGTGTTCATCGTGCTGTCCTTTGTCATCGGCGCAAACCTGCCCCTGATCCTGGGCAAGGCCGCTTGGAGCTACATCACCTTCGTATACATCTTCTTTGCCGCTGTGCTGCCCATGTGGCTGCTCAAGCAGCCCCGTGACCACATGACCACCTTTATGTTCGTGGCCATGATCGTGGGCGCTGTGGTTGGCCTGCTGGTTGCACACCCCACCATGAACCTGCCTGTGTTCACCGGCTTTACCAACGAAAAGCTGGGTACCATGTTCCCCATCCTGTTCGTCACCGTGGCCTGCGGTGCAGTTTCCGGCTTCCACAGCCTGGTATCCTCCGGTACTTCCTCCAAGACTGTTTCCAATGAAAAGGATATGCTGAAGGTTGGATACGGAGCAATGGTTCTGGAAAGTCTTCTTGCAATTATCGCACTTTGCGTAGCTGGTGCAGCTGCAGCAGCAGACGGAACACCGGCAGCCGGAACACCATTCCAGGTATTCTCAAGCGGTGTAGCCGGATTCTTTGAAATGTTTGGAATCCCTGTATATGTAGCACAGTGCTTTATGACCATGTGTGTATCTGCCCTGGCTTTAACCAGCCTGGATTCCGTGGCACGTATCGGACGTATGTCCTTCCAGGAACTGTTCTCTGCTGATGATATGGAGCATGCAGAGGGCTGGAGAAAGCTTCTTTGCAATAAGTACTTTTCCACTGTGGTAACCCTGGCCTGTGGCTTTATCTTAACCAAGATTGGTTATTCCAACATCTGGCCGCTGTTCGGCAGTGCAAACCAGCTGTTAAGTGCTCTGGTACTCATCACCCTGTGTGTATTCTTAAAGGTAACCGGAAGAGAAAACAAGACATTGTTCCCGCCACTCATCATCATGCTGTGCGTAACCTTTACTGCCCTGGTCGAGAGAACCGTTGCACTGGTTCAGGCGTTCGGCGCAGGAACCGCAGTCTTTATGGTGGAAGGCTTGCAGCTGATCATTGCGATCTTACTGATGGTTCTGGGTGTGATCATTGTGTATACATCCGGGAAAGAGCTGTTTCAGAAAAAAGGCGTGAAAAATACGCAGGTGAAAAATGCGTAGAAAATAGAATTTGAAAGACAACAAAGACGCAGGTCACAAAAATGTGGCCTGCGTCTTTTCGTGAATCAGACAGATTATGCTGGCTGTTCTGCTTTTTTTACCGGGAATCCCACGCGCACCTTAAACAGATCCCCGTCGATCAGGATCTCAAAGGTTCCGCCCTGAAGCTTTGTCAGGCTCTGGGC